>VYLE01000354.1_pt1 | contig 32662 bp, 35 predicted proteins | sample 5114391 | NCBI WGS metagenome assembly VYLE01 (sample SAMN12291771, study PRJNA351875) | freshwater metagenome | isolation source: freshwater lake | place: USA: Michigan, Kent Lake | collected 2013-08-15
CGGGACGGCGCGGTGCTCACCTCGCCGCGAGCGCGGCCTGCGCGGCGCGGCCTTCCTCGATCAGGCGGTTGGAGGCTGCTTCGAGATCGGACTCGAGCCGCGCCATCAGCGTCTTGCGGTCGAGGCCGCCTGGAATCGCGGGCAGGACTTCATAGACGATCAGGCCCGGCTTGAAGCGGGTGCCACGCGCTGGCCAGCAGAGGCCGGCATTGGTGGCAACCGGGATGATCGGCACACCGAGGGCCTTGTTCATCGCGGATATGCCGGCGGGCTGATAGTCTGGCGGATCGTCCGGGGCGCGGCGCGTGCCTTCCGGGAAAATCACGATGGTGCGCTTCTGGGCGGCGCGCTTCTTCGCCGCGTCGACCATGGCCTTCAGCGTCTTGGTCGTCCCTGCCCGGTCGATGGCGATCATCCCAGTGCTCATCGCGTACCAGCCGAGGAAGGGCGTCCAGGCGAGTTCCTTCTTCAGGATATGACAGGGTTCACGCGTCGCGATGAATGGGATGAAGACGTCGAGCATGCAGTGATGCTTGCCGGCATAGATGGCGGGACCGGGGACGACATGCTCACGCCCGCGGATTTCGGTGCGGATGCCGCAGATCCAGCGCAGGCCGAAGCGGATGATCTCGCCATAGAAGCCGATGGCCTTCAGCGTGACGACGCGCGGCATCACGAGCGTCGGCAGGTAGAGCACGCCGACGATGGCCATCCAGCCGTAGAGCCAGACAATGAAGAGGTAGGACCGCAGCATTTGCATCGCGCTGTGCCTTAGCGGCTTGGGGCCTCTGCGTCACTACATGACGGACTTGAGCGACCGCATGACTGTGATGCGCGCGGCGAAGCGGGCGGCAAGGCCCGCGATCACGGGGGTGACGACCAGCACGGCGAGATCCGGGAAATCGAGGCTGAGCTGGGGCAAAAGGCCCGTGCGCTCGGCATTGCTGCGGCCGAGGGCAATCAGGATTGCGACGCTGGCGAGGGCGACAAGGGCGCCGACGGTTCCCGCACGCAGGCCCAGCAGCCAGAAGCGGCGCTCGAACAGGCCGGCGATGAACCGGTCCCTGGCGCCGGCGACATGCAGAACATCGACGATGTCGCGCCGGGCAAGCAGCGCGGCATGGGTGGCAAAGGCGATCACGGCAATCGCGGTGAAACCGAGCAGGGCGACGATGGAGAGTGCGGCGATGCGGGCGATGGCAAGCATGTGGCGCACGTCCCCGGCCCATTCCGTGTGCGAATCAACGGCAGCGTCATAGCCCGCCTCATGCAGCGCGCGGCTGATGGCGGGGCCCGTCTCCTCTTCGGCTGTGACCGCAATCAGGCGCGGCACGGGCAGATCTGCCGGCAGGCCGCTCTGACCGAAGTTCGGCGCGAGGAGCTCAGCAATCTCGGCATCGCTGAAGGCGCGCGCGGCGGTGACACCCTCGACGCCGGCGAGCAGTTTCGCCGCGGCATCGGCAGCCGATGCATCGGCGCCGGAGAGGGAAACCGTGAACTCGCCTTCGACTTCAGCCGTCCAGGCGCGGGCGGCGCCGTAGGTGGACTTGGCGGACAGGGCAGCAAGCGCGGCGAGGAAGCAGAGCGCACCGACGACGAAGAAGAGGGCTGCTTCGCGCGCGTCTTCCAGGGGCAGGAGGGAATTCTCGCGCGGCCTCATGGCATCGCCCTCAAGGGATCGGTGCGGCGGCGGGCAGTTGGGGTGGCCTCCCCGCTTTCCTGCACCAGCAGGCCGTTCGCGAGCCGGTAAACCGGCGCGTCGATCTGGCGGATCAGGCCGAGGTCGTGGGTAGCGATGATCACGGTCGTGCCTAGGCGTTTGTTCAGTTCGAAGAAGAGGCGCATCAGGCGGGCGGCCATGTCCGGGTCGACGTTGCCGGTCGGCTCGTCGGCGATCAGCAGGTCGGGCTGGGTGACCACGGCCCGGGCGATCGCGACCCGCTGCTGTCGCCGCCGGACAGCGTTTCGGGGCGCTTGTGCAGACGCTCTCCCAGACCGACCCAGCTGAGCAGTTCTTCTACGTCCCGGCGATACTGTGTCTCCCTGCGGCCCATGACGCGCAGGGGCAGCGCGACGTTCTCATAGGCGGTCAGGTGGCTGAGCAGGCGGAACTCCTGGAAAACCACCCCGACCCGGCGGCGCAGGGCGGAAAGCTGGTCGCGCGACAGGCGGCTGGTGGGGCGCCCGAACAGGGACACCTCCCCCCGCGTCGGCGGCTGTGCCAGATAAAGCAGCTTCAGGAGGCTCGATTTGCCCGCCCCCGAGGCGCCTGTCAGGAAGCTGAAGCTGCCGGGTTTCAGGACGAGATCAATGCCGCTAAGTATCTCCTCGGACGAATCGTAGCGAAGAGTTACCCCATCCAGACGGACGGCGGCCTCTTCAAACATGTCCGGGCGAAGCTGGGTCATCAGGCGGGGTCCGGGCGGTGCGAGGTTGGTCGAACGGGGCGAGCAGCAGGAAAGACGCCGGAAATGATCCTTACGTGTCCGTCTTGCAGCACCCATTATTTCGCCGATGACTCAACAATCGGTGAAAGCGGCCGCACGGTGAAATGCGCCGCCTGTGGCCATTCCTGGTTCGTGCCGCCGAAATCACTCGCTGAAGAGAAGCCGGCCGCCCCGGCCCATGAGGTTTACCGCGAGCGCCTGCGCGAGCAGCGGCGCGAGAAGAGCAAGCTGTTTGCGGTCATCTCCTGGCTGTTCACCGGCAGCCTTTTCGTGGCGGCGACCGTTGCCGCCTTCTTCTACCGCAATGATGTCGTGAAGGTCTGGCCGCAATCGGCTGCCGCTTACCGCCTTGCCGGTCTCGACGTGAACCGTTTTGGCATGGACTTCGCCGACATCGAACGCGCCCGCACGTTCAATGACACGATCCCGATCGTCACCGTGACAGGGCGCGCCGTGAACGTCGCGAATACGCCGGTGGAAACGCCCGGCGTGCGCGTCGACCTGCGCGACGAGGCGGGCAAGATCGTGGCCACCGAATACAGCTTCGTGACGCCGGGCGAACTGGCGCCGGGCGAGGCCGGCCAGTTCGGTGTCGTGGTCGAGCCTGCACCGGTCGAGAGTTTCGAGATCGTCGTCAGCTTTGTCGAACGCTCGGATGTTCCCAATGATCCGCCCTCGGAGGAAGCCGCGCCGGTTTCCGAAGAGCCGCGGCCCGCCGATATCGAGGACCCTGCCTGATGCAGAAGACGCTGCCGAAAATTGACGTTGTCCTCTCCGAGGCAGACCTGATGGCGCGGATAGATGATCTCGCAGACCGGCTGGTGCCGCGCCTATCGCAAGGGGACTGGACCGCGGTCTCGATCCTGATCGGCGCAACACCCTTCACGAGCGACCTGATGAAGGCGCTGGCACGGCGCGGCGTGCATCCCATGCTGGATGTGCTGTGGCTGGAGAGCTACCGCGATGCGCGCGAGAGCTCTGGCCGGGTCGTGGTGCGGGCGGATGTCTCGCGCACGGTCGAGGGGCGCGGCATGCTGCTGATCGATGATGTGTTCGACACAGGCCGGACACTCGAATTTGCCAAGCACCACCTGATCGCCAAAGGCGCGCGCGAGGTGATCACCGTGGCCTTGACCCAGAAGCCCTGGGCCCCGCGCGGCGCCGAGGGGGTCGATTATTGCGCATTCGACGCGCCTGGCCGGTTCCTCGTCGGATACGGCATGGACGATGCGGGCCTGTATCGGGGCCTGCCTTATATCGGTGCGCTCGATTGATCCAAGGCCGTCCGCCTACGGACACTTGCCCCAGTCGAACCGCCAGGCACGGAAGTGGACGGGATCGCCGTTTGAATAATTCAGCGCGTAGTAAGACCGGCTTTCCGTGAGGCAGGCGCCGAGGCTTTCCGCTTCGGCGCGCAGGCGGGCGGCCGTGTCGGTGATCGGCTCGTCTGCCTTGCGATCCTCGAAGTTGAGCAGATAGACGACCGGATAGGCGGCGGCGTCTGATGGCAGGTCGAGCGGAGTCTGCGGCGGGTGCAGGTTCTGCGTGCCAAGGGTGAGCACGTAGGAGGGCTCTGCGTAACCGAGGGCGAGCACGCGCTCGGGCGTCTTGACGTTGCAGACCTCGTCCTCACCCGGAACACCGCAGACATCCTCCAGGGCAAGGCGCGCGGTCTCCGTGGGCTGCACCCAGACCTGCGACGGCAGCATGTAAATTCGGATGTGCCAGCCAAGCGCGACACTGGAGAGGACGCCGAGCAGGATGGCGGCGGTAAAACGGCGCCGGGCGAATTCGATCAGGCAGAGACCCGCCAGCAGGAAGCCGCCCCACCAGAGCCAGAGCGGGAAATCGCGATAAGGTGTCCAGGCGGCGAGGACTTCTTCGGCAGAGACGGTTTTGAAATCGCCTGCTGTTTCGGCCATCAGGTAGGTGGTCACGCCCGGGAAGGAGGCGGCAAGGAGAACCGCGGCGCCGAGGGCAAAGAGGACCATGCCGGCCGTATTCGAGACCGGCATTTTCGCGCCGTCCATCAATCGTACAGCCGCGTAGCCGCAAAGGAGGCCGAAAGCGGGATAGGCGGGCAGGATATAGTGGCTGAGCAGGGTCGGCATCAGCTCGAAGAAGGCATAGGTGAAGAGCCCCCAGGCGAGCAGCAAGCGCAGGCCCTTGATTTCCGGCGAGGCTTCCGGCGCAGCGGCGGCGGTGCGGGGCATTGCCCAGACGGCGGCGATGAAGAGGAAGGGCCAGGCCGGAAGCGGCTTCAGTGTACGGAGCGTTTCGGCAACGCTGCCCGCCTCGAACGGGGGCACCAGCGCAAGGCCGTAATTGAGGGCAGCGAGGGCCGCAAAGATGGCGAGGCCTGCCAACCCGTAGCGGCGTATCGCGGCGGAATTCAGCCCACCCGCCCCGGCGGTCTGCTTCACCGAGGCCACGAGGCCCGCCACGAAGAGGAGCGTGGCGGGGAAGAACCAGGCGGGAATATGCGTGAGGTGGTAGAGGAACCAGCCGCCATGGCCTTCGGAGGCGCCGGTGAACTTGTCCTTAAGGTCCTTGCCGACCGCGCCTTCGATATAGGCCCCGTCCGTTGCGGCCTGGATCCAGAGGAACCAGGGCAGCACTATCGCGACAAACAACGCCGGGCCTTTCCAGTCTGCCAGCGGGCGCCACCAGTCCCCGCCCCGGCCTTCGGCGGCGCGGCTCCAGACGAAGGCGCCAAAGCCCGCGAAGGCAACGACCATCATCGTGACCGGGCCCTTGATCAGGAAGGAGGCGCTGACCGCCAGCCAGACGAGGAAAGCCATGCGGCCGGGTTTGTCCGTACCGAGATGGAGACGCCCGAGAGCGCCGATGCCGAGGGTCGTGAGGAAGACCAGCACGCCGTCGGTCTTCGAGATGTGCGCTTCAGAGGTGAGCAGCAGGCTCGCGCCGAACAGGGCCGCGCCAAGGAAAGCGGCGCGCCGGCCGATGAGGGGGATGCCCGCCCAAAAACAGGCCAGCGCGGCGAACGCCGCACCGAGCCAGCTGGGGACCCGGTAGGTCCAGATCTGCTTGGCTTCCGGCCCAGTCGTGAGCGCGGTTGAGGCGGCCTGCAGCCAGTGGATGCCGGCGGGCTTCTTGTTGCGAAGCTCGTCCTGATACTGGATGACGATGTAATTGTCCTCTTCCAGCATCTCCTTCGAGGCCTGCGCAAAGCGGCTCTCGTCCCGGTCGAGGGCGGGCAGCAGGAAGACGCCGGGGGCAGCGGCTCCAAAGGTCAGCAGGAACAGGATGATCCAGGCTTTCCAGCCGGTGGACAGGCGGTCGAGAAGGGTCATGGCGGGCCCTTTAGCGCAGCTTTGAGGGCTCGTCTTGCAGAATTGGCCGAAACCGGGCGGGACCGGGACCGGGCCCAAATGCGATTCCGGCCTCGATTTTGGCCGCAAGGCCCGGTAAGAGGCCCCGTCTGCCGCCGACCCCCGACCGAGATGAGGGCCCCTTGACCGAAGCTGCCGAATTCTCCGTCGTCGTGCCCGTCCATAACGAGGCCGGCAATGTCGCCACGCTCGTGGGCGAGATCGCTGCGGCCCTCGAAGGCCGGGCCTTCGAGATGGTGTTCGTGGACGATGCCTCGACGGACGATACGCGCGCCCGGCTGATGGCGTTGAAGGCGCAGTATCCGATGCTGCGCGTACTGGGCCACCGTAAGAATGCCGGGCAGAGCCGGGCGATCCGGTCGGGCATACTCGCGGCGCGCGCACCGGTCGTCGGCACGCTGGACGGCGACGGGCAGAATGACCCCGCTGACCTGCCGGACCTCTACCGCCAGCTGACGCGGGCTGACGCGCCGCATGGGCTCAAGATGGTGATGGGCCGCCGCGCCAGCCGGCAGGATTCGGCGTGGAAGAAGTTCGGCAGCCGGTTTGCCAACAATATCCGCAAGCGGATGCTACGCGATGACTGCGACGATAGCGGCTGCGGCATCAAGGTGATGGACCGCGCGGCCTATGTGATGCTACCCTATTTTGATCACATGCACCGCTATATGCCGGCGCTGATGCGCGCAGAAGGACACGGCGTCGAGTTCCGGAACGTGAACCACCGCCCGCGCGGGGAAGGCAAATCGAACTATACGAACTTCGGCCGCCTGCGCGATGCGCTGTCAGACCTGCGGGGCGTGATGTGGCTGATCCGCAGGCGGAGGAACCCGGGCGGGGCAGACGAGTTTTAGGGGCCAAGTAGTCCTGAACCAGCAGTCAGGCGCCAGGCGCGATCAGATTGCGCAGAGCCTTCAGGCAGCCCCGCGCCGTCAAGCCTTCCCTTTTCCAGGCCAAAGCCAGGCCGGCTTCATTCAGTGCGCCGAACACCAACACAGCCAGGGCTCGAACGGGTTGGCGGGCGATAATCCCTGACTGCATCAATCCCGAGAGTCCGCTTTCAACGGCTGCCAGGCCGAGGATCGAGTCGCGTTCGCGCCATCCGTCCGGGCCGAGGACGACCGGAGCCTCGATCATCACGATGCGGCTGAAATCTCCCCGTTCGGCGAACTCAAGATAGGCGCCGCACCCGGCGAGAAAGGCCTCTAGCGGCGGCTTGCCGCGCGTCGCCGCTAGCGCTCGCGCCACTAAATCCCTTTCCAAACTTTCGAACACGGCCGCAAACAAGGCCCTCTTGTTGGCAAAGTGGTGGAAGAAGGCTCCTTCGGTCACGCCTGCGCGCGCAGCAATTTCGGCGGTCGGAGCGGCCGCGAATCCTTTTTCCGCGAACAGTGTGCGCCCCGACGCAATCAGGGACTGTCGGGTGTCTTCAGCAAGGGCAGCAGATCGCTTCGGCATGCATCTGATATGGCAGAGTTGACCAATGTGGGCCAGATCGTTACGTAGCGTCACTATTGAGATAGTAATACTATGTAAAAGGGACAATGCATGCCTGAAGAAGCGGATTTCATCATTGTTGGCGGCGGCACAGCGGGCTGTGTCATGGCGGCAGTCCTTTCCGGCAAAGCGAGCAACCGAGTAGTCCTGGTGGAGGCGGGCGGCGCGCCTAGAAGCCCCTTTGTTGCTATCCCCGCTGGGTTTTCGAAGCTCTTCGGCTCAAAGTGCGACTGGGCGTTCTCGACTACGCCCCAAACGCCGCTTGGACGCGCCGTCTTCACGCCGCGTGGCCGAATGCTGGGCGGCAGCTCCGCCCTGAATGCGCAGATCCATCAATGGGGCCATCCGGTCGATTTTGACGGCTGGCGTAACGCGGGTGCGGACGGCTGGGGATGGAATGAAGTTGCACCGGTATTCCGGCGCCTTGAGCGATCAGCCTCGGCGGCTGCAAATCGAGGGAGCACCGGCGCATTGCCCTCAGAGCGATTGGCAACACCTCAGCCTCAATCACTCGCCTTTGTGGAAGCCGTGCATTCTCTGACCGGAGCCCAGCCTGAAGACTATAATGGATCGGCGTATGAGGGCGCCTGGATATCCGAGGTAAATCATTCCCGGGGGAAGCGCATTTCCGCTTATGATGCCTGGCTCAAACCTGTTCTGTCGCGGCCAAACCTCAGGGTCGCGACGAACACGGTCGTTCTTTCGATCTTGTTCGAAGGTAAGGTTGCCCGGGGGGTTCGCGTTGCAAACGCATCCGGGCATCAGACACTGATTGCAAAGGCAGGTGTCATCTTGTGCGGAGGTGCGTTTGGAAGCCCGCAACTCCTGATGTGTTCAGGCATCGGGCCGGCTTCGCATCTGTCCGGGCACGGAATTGAGATCGTGCACGATGCGCCTGGTGTCGGTGAGAACCTGCATGACCATCCGATGGCCTGCCCCACGTTCGAATCGCGCTCCGGACGTTCGCTAAAGTCAGCGGAATCGCCGGCCAACCTGATTCACTATCTGACACAGAGAAAAGGAATGCTCGCCTCGAACGTGGCCGAAGCGGTTGCCTTTCTGCGCACGCCCCGAGCAGAAGACGCGCCGGATCTGGAGCTGCTGTTTGCGCCCGTTGAATGGCGTGAAGAGGGATTGCAGCCACCCCTCGTGCATGGCTTCACCATCGCCGTGATCGCCTTAGCGCCGCGATCGCGCGGTTGCGTGCGTCTCGCGTCCGCCGATATCCTGACGCCGCCACGAATTGATCCGGCGCTATTGTCCGATGAAGCCGACGCTGATCGTTCAGTGATGGGATACGGCATTGACCTCGCTCGTCGCATCGCGCGGACCGCGCCCCTGTCTGCGGACGCAGGCAGGGAAATCTCTCCGGGTGCTGACTGCGTTAGCGTCGAGGCGAAGCAAGGCTGGCTCAACCGGACTGTTCAGACCGTCTACCATCCGGCCGGAACGTGCCGGATGGGCCGTGATGCGGCGAGCGTTGTCACGCCGCGTCTGGCGGTCCGCGGCGTCGACCGTCTTTGGGTCGCCGATGCTTCCGTGATGCCAACACTCACCCGGGGACATCCAAATGTTGCTGTGGCGATGGTGGCGGATCGCGGCGCCGGTTTCATCGCCGCCGGTTGAAGCGCTTTCATCGGTCTGGGCCTGCGCTCAGCCCGCCACTTTCTGCAGACACGCTGCGATTGTGTCGGGCGTGTCCTGGTGGGTGAAGAAGGTTTTGAGCTGCCAGTTCTCGTCCATCAGGTAGAGCAGGCTCGTGTGGTCCATCGTGTAGCCCGCGAGGCTTTCGGGCTGTTCGATGCGGGCATAGTCCGCCTTGAAGGCATCCGCGGCGGCGCGGATTTCCTCTTCGGTGCCGGTCAGGCCGAGGAGGCCATCGGGGAAGGCCTTGCTGGAGACATAGGTGGCGAGCGCTTCCGGCGTGTCGCGCGCGGGGTCGACGCTGATCAACAGGGTCTGCGGATGAGCCATGCCCTCCGGCAGCTTCTTGTAGGCCGCGGCGACAGTTTGCAGCGTCATGGGGCAGACATCCGGGCAATAGGTGAAGCCGAAATAGACGAGGGTAGGCTTGCCCTTGAAGTCCGCTTCGGTGACGCGGACGCCCGTGCTGGCAACCAGGGAGATCGGCCCGCCAATTTCGGGATAGGCGCGCGACAGGCAATCAGCCTGGTCACCGCCGGACTGGGCTGTTTCGGCAGGCGCAGCGGCGCCGGTTTCCGGGCCGGTCTCTGCGGCGGGGGTGCAAGCCGCAACCAGGGCGGCGGCGACAATCAGGGGGGCGTGCTTGAACATGCGCGTATAAGCCTCGAATCGTGCCCTTGGCGCAAGCGTCAGGCTGCCGCATAAGACCCGCATGGAAGAGGCGGCGCGCGATTCTAGGTCGGGATTCGAGGACGCCATCTTTACGCTGGCGCCCGAAGGGCTGGGCACGGCCCAGACCGCGCTTGGCCGCACGCGGCTGCGCACCTTCATCACCCTGCGCTGGCTCGCCGTGGCCGGGCAGACGGCGGCCGTTCTGCTAGTTTACTTCGGGCTGGGTTTCGAGCTTCCGCTGGCCATGTGCCTCGCGATCATTGCCGCCTCCGCCTGGCTGAACGTGTTTCTGTCCTTTGCCTTCCCGTCGCAGCGCTTGACGCGGACCTGGGAGGCAGCGCTTCAGCTGAGCTTTGACACCGTGCAGCTGGCGGCACTGATTGCGGTGACGGGCGGCTTGTCGAACCCGTTCCTCTTGCTGATGCTGGCGCCGGTGACGGTCGCCGCACTGAGCCTCAGCGTGGTGCCGGCGGGGATCGTGGCGGCACTGGCGCTGGTGATGGCGGCGGTGATGCCGTTGGTGAGCCTGCCCCTGCCCTGGACCGAGGCAGGCGGCACGCATTTGCCGATCCTGTTTCAGTGGGGGCAGCTTGCGGCACTCGCGGTGGGTACGGTCTTTTTTACGCTTTCCGCGGGCCGTGTCAGCCAGGACGAGGCACGGCTGGTGCGGGCGCTGGATGCGGCGAGTGTCGTGATGGCGCGCGAGCAGAAGCTGTCGGCACTGGGGGCCATGTCGGCGATGACGGCGCACGAGCTCGGCACGCCGCTGGCGACGATCCACCTTGTGGCCAAGGAGCTCGTGCAGGGCATGGCGCCGGACGATCCGCATGCGGAAGACCTGCGGCTGATTGCCGAGCAGGCAGACCGCTGCCGGTCGATCCTTTCAGCCATCCGCGAGGCGCGGGACGCGACCGACATCATCCATGCCCGAACGACATTGGACGCGGTGGTCGAGGAAGCGGCGGCGCCGATGAAGGGCCTTGGAGTAGCGGTTGTCGTGCGCGCGGTAGCGGGCGATGGCGGAGCACCCAAACCGCCGGTGATCGAGCGCAGCCCGGAGATGCTGCATGCCCTGAGCGCCTTTATCGAGAACGCGGTCAGTTTTGCCGCAACCCGGGTGGAGGCGACCGCCACCTGGACGGCGGACCAGGCGATCATCACCATCGTCGATGATGGGCCGGGATTCTCGTCCGCGGTATTGCCGAAGCTCGGGGAGCCCTATGTCTCAGACCGGTCCGAAGCGCGCCTCGGGGGCGGCGACATGGGGCTGGGTTTCTTCATCGCAAAGACGCTGATCGAGCGGACCGGCGGGCGGATTGCCTCCCGCAACCGAACCCCACCGGCCACGGGGGCCGTGGTTCAGGCAGTCTGGCCGCTGAAGGCCTTATTGCCGCGGACTTTGGACTAGCAGGCCATTTGAGCTTATATTTGCGTAGACTTACGAATTGCGTTTAGGAAACGGCCCATGGATCGCCCCGCCCCCGTGAATGTTCACCCGAGCCTGGAAGCGCTTGAGGACAAGTCCTGCCTCGTCATGGACGATGACGGCCCGTTTGTGCAGCGCCTCGCCCGGGCCCTGGCGCAGCGCGGCTTTGTCGTCTCGGCGGTCTCGACCGTGTCGGAGGGCAAGGACATTGCGCGCCTCAATCCGCCCGCCTTCGCGGTGCTGGACCTGCGGCTGGAAGACGGCACGGGCCTTGAAGTGGTCGAAGTGCTGCAGAAAGCCCGGCCGGACGCGCGCGCGGTGATCCTGACGGGCTATGGCGCGATTGCGACCGCTGTAGCGGCCGTCAAGGCTGGCGCGGTCGATTACCTCTCCAAGCCCGCAGATGTCGAAGACATAATCCGTGCGCTGACCGCGACACAGGACGAGCGCCCTGCGCCGCCCGAGAACCCGATGTCTGCAGACCGCGTGCGCTGGGAGCATATCCAGCGGGTCTATGAGCTCTGCAACCACAATGTCTCGGAAACGGCGCGGCGGCTGAACATGCACCGGCGCACCTTGCAGCGTATCCTGGCGAAGCGCGCGCCGCGCTAGGCTCCGGCCTTATTTCTCAGCCTTCGGAACGTTGCGGCCGAAGTTGACCGCGCCGGAGTCCTGACCTGCGTCGATGATTGCCTTGCGAATGGTGCGGGCGCGGGTGAACTCGCGGATCAGCGTATCGCCATCACCCCAGCGGATGGCGCGTTGCAGGGCGGCGAGGTCTTCCGAAAAACGGCCGAGGCATTCGAGCACGGCCTCGCGGTTGTTCAGGAACACGTCGCGCCACATGACCGGATCAGACGCTGCGATGCGCGTGAAGTCGCGGAAGCCGCCAGCGGAGTATTTGACAACTTCGCCCTGCTCGACGGTTTCCATGTCGAAAGCGGTAGCGACGATGTTGAAGGCGATGAGGTGCGGCAGGTGGGACGTGATTGCCAGCACGCGGTCATGCCGGGCAGCGTCCATGCTTTCGACCTTGGCGCCGAGGCCGGACCAGAAAGCGGTGAGCCGGGCAAGCGCATCGGCAGCGCCAGGTAGGCTGTCCGAGAGCGGCGTCAGGATGTGCCAGGCGCCGCGGAAGAGTGTCGGAAAGCCCGCATCCGGGCCGGATTGTTCCGTACCCGCAATCGGGTGACCCGGGATAACATGGATGCGCCCGTCCGCGGCGGCCTCGAGCGCGCGCGCCGCCTCGCTCTTCACCGAGCCGACATCGGTGAGGATGGCGCCGTCCTTCATGGCGGGAACAGCGCCGGCGGCGACCGCCCCAAGGGCACCCACAGGCACGCAAAGGATGACGCAGTCCGCCTCGGCGACGGCGGCTTCGAGGCTCGGCGCGATAGTGCCGAGGCCGATCTCGCCGGCGCGGGCGCGCACATCGGGATTGGCATCAAACAGGACGATCTCGCCAGCCGTGCCATACTCGCGCGCGGCCCGGGCGATGGACGAGCCGATAAGGCCGGCGCCGACGATGGCAAGGCGTGAGAAGACGGGATCCGGCATGGCAACGGGCTTTCTGGTGACGGGCGGTTGCTCTCGTGGGCAAAGGGCCCCGATGCGTCAAGGGGGCGCGCGGGGCTTTGACACGGTGGCGGCTTGCCGCCCCTCGTCTATCTTGCCGCCATGAGCACCATGTCCCCGATCCTCAACGGCCTGCGCGAGCGCTGCGGCGCCTGCGGGAAAGGCCGCCTTTTCTCGGCCTATCTGAAGCTTAACGAGGCCTGCCCCCATTGCGGGCGGGACATGCGTTCGGCCGACACGGCGGATGGGCCGGCCTTTTTCGTCGGCTTCGGCGTGCTGATCCTGACGGCGCCCTTCCTGTTCCTGATTCCGATGAGCCCCCTGCCCGTCGGCCTTAAGGCGGCTTCGATTGTCTTGCTCGGTCTGGTGATCACTGGCCTGTCGATGTGGCTCTTGCCGGTGGCGAAGGGAATTCTCCTCAACCTGCAGCTGCATCACCGTGCAGGACAGGCCGAATTCGAGAAAAACGAGACCTGATGCACCCGCCCGGCCCGCGCTGCAAATCCGCTCGCCACCTGCCGGGCGATACGTTAAACACAGGCCGTAATGTCACTCACTCTAGAGGCGGCCGTGAAATCCCAGGACGAAAAGATTGCCTTGGCCGCCGCGACCGTTGCGCGGATTGATCGCGAGAAAGCCAAACGCCGGGGTGGGGATGACAGACAGCAACAGGGGTCGCCAATGCGCTTGATTTTCGGAATTTTTCCGCTGCTCGTCATTCCAGTCATTCTCTACAACCTGATCGCCCTTGCAGGCGGTTCGGTCGAGACAACCGGCGCGGCGGGCGAACTCGTCACGGCGGTGCAGGCCCCGATCAGCGGCCTCCTGGCGGAGCGCTTCATTGCGCTGCCGATGATTTCCGGGGTCGAATGGGTGCTCACCAAGGGCGATGCGATCGTCCTCCTTGCGGTGACTTTCCTCTTCCTCGAGATCCTGAAATCGACCAGCACCGGCACCGCGACAATTATCAATCACGGCATATCGCTGCTGCTCTTCATCATCTGCCTCGTGCAGTTCCTGCTGATGCCGAACTTCGCGACCTCGACCTTCTTCATCCTGATGGCGATGACGCTGCTTGATGTTCTGGCCGGCGTTATCGTGACCATCGTGTCGGCACGGCGCGACTTCGGGGTCGACGGAAACGTCTGATCCCGCCTGAGGGCACCAAACAGAAAAGCCGGACGTGCGGGGTCGCGCGTCCGGCTTTTTCATGCCCGCCTGAAGCGGCGCGCTATTCCTTGCGGGAGAGCTCTGTCAGCTGTTTCTGGATCGTTTCCATCTGCTCCTGCATCGCGGCCATGGCTTCAGCCTGGTATTCAAGGAACGGATTTGAGGCCGCCGGCGATTGGCGCTCGGTCCGGCTCGCCTGGAAGACGGTCGGCATGAACATCTTCATGGCCTGCTCGAACATCACCATGTTGCGCTTGGCCTGAGCCTCAAAGGCATTCATCGGGTTGGCGGCCTTGCGCCATTCCTTCTGGGCCTCTGAGAAAGAGTTCATCGACATTTCGAGGAAGGCCGGCAGGAAGGCCTGCGCGCCGCCGCCGTAAAAGCCGATCAGCTGGCGCAGGAAGTTCAGGGGCAAGGCGCCCTGGCCCTTGGTTTCCTGCTCGAAAATGATCTGGGTCAGCACCTGACGGGTGAGGTCTTCGCCGGACTTGGCATCGCGGACTTCAAAGTCCCGGCCTTCACGGACAAGATCCGACAGATGGTCGAGGGTCACGTAGGACGACGTCGACGTGTCGTAGAGACGGCGGTTCGCGTACTTCTTGATGATGATCGGTCCACCCGATCCGTTCTGCTTGACCATTTCCTCGCCTTACCCGCTGGCCCGGTTCGATGCCGGACCAGCAATTTTTGTGCTAGTGCGAAATAATCGCACAAAAAGTTACGCTTGACCAATGCGGGATTGAGTTCACTTCACGTTGCAGGCAAAGCCTTGGACAGACCACACATCGGGAGGAAGAAAATGGCGCGGACGGCACTAGTTACTGGCGGAACTCGGGGTATCGGCAAGGCGATCAGCGAGGCGCTGAAGGCGAAGGGCTACAATGTTGCGGCCAATTATGGCGGCAATGACGCCGCGGCCGCCGAGTTTTCGAAAGCCACCGGCATCAAGGTTTTCAAGTTCGATGTGGCCGATTATGGCGCAGTCGGCGAAGGCCTGAAGGCTGTCGAAGCCGAAGTGGGACCGGTCGATATCCTGGTTAACAATGCAGGCATCACGCGCGACGCGCCCTTCCACAAGATGACCCTCGCCCACTGGCAGGAAGTGATCAACGTCGACCTGACCTCCGCCTTCAACGTCACGCGCCAGGTCTGGGACGGGATGCGCGACCGCAATTTCGGCCGCATCATCAACATCTCCTCGATCAACGGCCAGAAAGGCCAGTTCACCCAGGCGAACTATTCCGCCGCCAAGGCAGGTCTGATCGGCTTCACCAAGGCGCTCGCCTATGAAGGCGCCAAGAAAGGCATCACCTCGAACGTCGTCGCCCCCGGCTATATCGACACCGAGATGCTGCAGGCCGTGAAACCGGAAGTGCTCGAGGGCATCATCGCGACCATCCCGGTGGGCCGTCTTGGCAAGGCCGAAGAAATCGCCTCGATCTGCGCCTATCTCGCTTCGGATGAAGCGGCCTTTATCAACGGCGCGACCATGACCGTGAACGGCGCTCAGTACATCGCAGGCTAACCGGCGCTTCGCTGCTGATTGCGTATGGCCGTGATGATCACGGCGAGAACGATGGCCGGGAAGATGAGGCCTGTACTCAGCAGGAACCAGACGCCGAGGGCGCCGAATACGATTCGGTGCTGAAGAGAGAGCTTGTTCCAGAGGCTGCGGGCAAACGCGCCGAGCTGGCGCGCCGTGTCTGATGCAGCGCTATAGTCCGGAGACGGAGCAGTGTGGTGCGGCGGCGAAATGGTCTGGCGCGGTGGAGAGGGTCGCTCAATCTGCACCTGCCTCGGTTTTGGCACGGGGCCAGAAGCGAGCGGGTCCTGGTCCCGGCTGCCAAAAATGTCCAGGAGACGCCACGGCTTTTCGATAAGGACGGGCTGCTTCACCTTCTGGTGCGCCGCGTTAAGCGCCTTGGGCGAAGACAATGGGTCTTTCCGGTTGCCGCCAAGATCGAGACGGACACCGAAGGTATCATCATATCTAGGACGTCCGCCGAACATGACCGCTCCTTGCCAATCACGGGATCATTGGGCTGAAGACCTCAATATCCCGATAATCTGAAGGGTCAAATCTCGGGGCGCCAGCCGGTGGGCGCGAGCGTGAAACCGGAAAACTCGAAGCCCGGCGCAACGATGCAGGACACAAGCGTCCATTGGCCGAGCGTTTCAGCAGTCTGCCAGTGATGCGCCGGTATCACGAACTGGGGACGTTGCCCGGCGCGCAGGTCCGGCCCCAGCGTCGTGGCGGAAGCGCCCTTCCCGTCCGGCGGGGACAGGGTCAACGCCAGCGGGCCGCCCGCATGCCAGAGCCAGACTTCCTCGGCATCGACCCGGTGCCAGGCCGAGACCTGATCGGCTTCGAGCAGATAGTAGATCGCAGTCATGGCGGCGCGCCCCTCACCGGGCGTGCGCCAGGTTTCGGCATAGTGGCCACCCTCGGGATGGGGCTGCATGTTCAGCAGCCGGATGATCTCGTTGGCGCCAAGATCGCCTGCACGGGCGAGCGCCATGTCAGAACCGGTCCTTCCGCCCACGGATTTCGCCGAAGGTGGCGGCGGAATTGCCCGGATGACCCATGGCAAGCTGCATTGCCGGGAGATCAGCGCGCAGGAATGGATTGGTAGCAAGCTCGCGCTCGAGCAAGGCAGGCACGGTCGGCATGTTGTCATCCCGGCGCTTCGTGATCCAGGCAACGTATTCCTTAAGCGCCTTGTTCTCAGGGTCGATGGTGACGGCAAAACGCGCATTGGAAGCCGTGTATTCGTGGGCGCAGTAAAGCAGCGTCTTGGGCGGCAGCGCCTTTAGACGCGAGAGACTCTGCCACATCATCTCCATCGTGCCCTCGAAGACCCGACCGCAGCCGAGCGCGAAGACCGCGTCACCTACGAAAGCGGCGCCCTGGCCGGCCATGTGGAATGCGATATGGCCCAGCGTATGGCCGGGCACGCCGATTACGCTGGCCTCGAGACTGCCGAGCGTGACCGTGTCGCCGTGTTCAACGGCGCGGTCGATTCCCGGTATCTTGCCGGCCTCGCCCGCCGGGCCGGTAATCCGGCAGTTCGTTGCCTCCTTGATGCGGAGGTTTCCGCCAGCATGATCAGGGTGCCAGTGCGTGTTCCAGATCTGGGTGATGGTCCACCCTTTGAGGGCGGCTTCCTCAAGATACCGGCCAGCGTCCGGCGTATCGATGGCGGCGGTCTCGCCGGACAAGGGTTCGTGAACCAGATACCCGTAATTGTCGTTCAGACAGGGAAACTGGTGTATGTCGATCTGGTTGGTCATTCGCCTTGCCCCTGCCGCCCGTTGAAAGGCTATCTTAGCTGATGCGTCAGGACGCCGTCACCCTCGAACGCTTCTACGCCTCGCCGCTTGGACGGGCCGTTGCGCGGGTCCTGTCGGTCAAGCTGACCGATCTCTGGGGCGATGCAAAGGGATTGTCGATATTGGGGCTCGGCTATGCGATCCCGGCGCTGGAAGCCTTTGGCACGGGTCCGGGCCGGCGCATTGCCGCCATTCCCTTCGGTCATGGCCCGGTCAGCTGGACAGGGAGTGACCGGGGCAATGCCTCGGTGGCGGTCGGAGACCCTCGCCTGCCCTTCCCGGATGGTTTCTTCGACCGGGTGATCGTGCTGCACGGGCTGGAGGAGACCGGCGATCCGCGGGCCTACCTGCGCGAAATCTGGCGTGTCACGGCGCCGGAGGGGCGCATCGTGCTTGCCGCAGCCAACCGCGCCGGGCTCTGGTCGCGCGCGACCCAGACACCCTTCGGGCAAGGGCGGCCCTGGACGCGCAACCAGTTGTCGAACCTGCTTTCGGGAGGCCTGTTCCAGGTCACCGCATCGTCGAGCACGCTCTACATGCCGCCGCTCGCAAGCGGGCTTGTGACGTCTGCCGCCGAAGGCTGGGAAGTGATCGGGCGCATGTTCATGCCGGGCCTTGGCGGCGTCGTGCTGATCGAAGCGGTCAAGCGGCTCTACGCCCCGCCGGGCGGCGGCGCGGCGGCCCCTGTGACCGAACGGATACGCCTCGCCCGTCCCGCGCAGGCCTCACGTCGCGGAGAGCATTGACGGACTGCAATGTCAGATTACGTTCGCAATTGCAGCACTCGCAATACGAGAGGAAATACCGATGAAACTCATCACAGCCGTGTTCAAGCCCAGCCGGCTCGACGCCGTGATCGAGGCTATCTCGGAAGCCGGCGCCACCGGCCTGACCGTCAGTGAAGTGCGCGGATACGGCCGCCAGCAGGGCAAGACAGAGGTTTATCGCGGGGCCGAATACGAAGTGCGCCTGCTGCCGAAGGTGAAGGTTGAACTCGCCTGCGCCGATGATGACGTCGAGCGCCTGGTTGAGGCGATCACATCGGCCGCAAACACCGGGACGATTGGTGACGGCAAGATCTTCGTGCACAGCCTTGAGAGCATCCTGCGCATCCGCACCGGCGAGCGGGACGAACAGGCGATCTCGGGCTGAGGCCGGCGCGCCGCCCTACTCGATGATTTCCATGCCCTCGGGAATGACCCAGACCGGTTCAGCCGAAGCGACACCGATTTCCGGCTCGACCAGTTCGCCGGGACCTGCCTCGCGCCGCTCATAGGCGGCGACCAGCGACATGTAGGGCGGGACGTGTGACCAGACTTCGCCGCCGGTATTCTGCACAATCTCGAAATGCAGGTGCAGGGTCGTCGGCGTGCCGGCAAAGTCGTTCGAGACATAGCCGATAAGGTCACCGGCCTTGACGCTCTGGCCGGCCGTGACGGCGAGGCGGGACATGTTGAGGTGCATGTAATTGTAGATGCGGCCCTCGCCCCGGAGCTTCACGTTATAGGTGCCGATGGATGAAATGATGCCGTCTTCAACGGCAACGACTTCATGCATCCCGCGGTCTGCGGCTGCCTGGCGTCGCACTGTGTTGCATTCGGCTGCGGTGCCGACGCGGATGTCCTGGCCCTGGTGGATTTTCGGGGTCGGGCAGAAGGGAGAGTTGCGGTTGGCAGTGCGCGTCTCGCAGAAATTGTCGCGCCAGGGATAGGCGAAGTTGCGCGCGTCGCACTGGTCGCCGCCGGCCACGCCGCCGCCGAAGCTGAAGACCTGGGATTGCAGGTAGGCGGGCGCGGACTTGATCGGGAAAACGATGTCCGGGGCGTGGACGATCTGTTCCTGCGCGCCGGTGCCTGATCCCGGCAGCAGCATACCGGGGCCGTAATAGCTGAACTTGGGCTCTGGCGGCGGGCTTTCGATCACCGGCACTTCGGGCTCCGGCTGAGGTTCCGGCACGGGATCGGTAACAGGGGTCTCCTCGGCCGGCGTGTCCACCGGTGTCTCCGGGGTGATTTCGGTGCCGTCGGCGGGCGCAGGGTCAGGCGCCGTGCCGTCCGCCGGCGTCTCTTCAACCGGCGTCTCACCGATATCTTCCTCGTCCATGCCGGGCGGCGGCGGTCCCGGAGCGCCTGGAGGGGTGACGGGCCCCGGTTCCGGTTGCGCCGGCGGCGGACCGCCATCGCCCGGGAAACGGACAAAGTCACAGCCCGCGAGGGCGGTCGCAAGCAGCAGCGCAGCTGCAGGCAGGAGGTATCGCATCAACGTGTTCCTGAAATGGCAAGGTCGCGGGCGAAGGCAATCGCGTCATCTTCGGTGATGCACTCGGGCACACCGCCCACGAATTCCTTGCACTCATACTCGACAAGGTAATCTGCACCGTAGCGCGAGAAAGACACACTGGCGCCGGTCGATGTCGTCTGGAAATTGTACGCCTCAGTGCGCGGCTGCACCGTTTCGCCGGGAGCGTTGATCACGACATTCGTGCCATTGACGATGATGTCGTAAGCATCCCCCGGGAAGAAGGCATAGTAGCCGTCATTGGTGGGCTGGAACCGGATGGCGGTCTCGCCGCCCTGCACGGCAACAGGCGCGGAAGGCAGGAAGACGGGTACCGGCGGCGCGTCACCGCCGGACTGAACCTGGAAGCTGCCTTGAAGATCATCCAGCGAGCGCGCGGCGAGATCGCGGCGGGCCGCTTCCCAGTCTATCGTCGCGCCGGTTTCCGCCGCCTCGGGACGCACCGGGAGATCCGGCTGGGCTTCCTCCTGCACCACCGCCTCACCTTCAGCGGGCGCAGCCTCGGTACCGGACGTATCGGCCGGGCGCTGGAAAACGCGGTCGCAGGCGGTGAGCGTGATGGCGCCGGCGAGAATGCCGGAAAGCAGAAGAATTCGGTTCATGGAGTCGGGTCCTTGCCGGGATGGGCTACATAATCAGGGTCTGCATAGGAGACGCCTTCGACCTTGAGGAGGGCGTCCTGGACAGCACGGATATCGTCGGGCCGCGCCGACGCACCCGGGGGCATCACATAAGCGAGCTTGATTTCGCCCGAATAGCTGGCGCCGACGAGCGTGAACTCGGCGAGGCCAGGAAGGCGCGTGACGAGATCCTTCCAGGCCGCCTGCGCAGCTTCCGGATCGCGCTTGAAGTTGCGCGTGATCGTGTCGATTTCCGGCGCGCCCTTAAGGCGCACAATGAAGTGCACCTCGGTCCCTTCAAGGCGCGCCGGCCGTTCGGCCGGAGCCAGCGGGGCAACGTCAGCCTGCGCAATCTCGACACCCGGCGGCTCGTCCGGTGGAAGCGGAAGCGCTCCGAGATCGGCACGCGCCGTGTCGGCCGGAAGGATCGGGCGATCATCGGATGCAGCCGGCGACTGGGTCTCGACAGTCAGCACCGGAGACGGTGTCGCTGCCGTTTGCGAGTCCGGCGGATCATTGTTCAGGGCAGCGATTGCCAAGGCAACCGCGCCGCCGACACAGCCAAGCCCGATCGCGCCAAGCGGCCCTCCGAGGTGCAATGGCGCGCGGGTTCCTGCCATGTCAGCGCCCTCCCCCGCCGGTCTGGACAGCCGGGACCTTCGCAAGGTTGAGGAGGCCGGAGCCGCAGGGCCGGGCACACATGTCAGGGCTGCCGGGAATTGCCTCCGTCCCCGGATACTGGCTGCACAGGCCGGCGCATTGCAGAGGCTGGCGGGCGTCAAGCGCACCGGTGAGGGTCGCGATCAACTCATCCTTGGTTGCCGCGGGAGAACGTGACTTGAGCAGCGCAAGCGCCGCAGAGACGTGCGGGGCTGCCATGCTGGTGCCCTGCTCGTAGGCGTAATAGCAGGTCTCGACGCCTTGTCCGGTGACCGGGTCATAGCAGTTGGAGGCCGCCTTGGTGGACAGCACGCCGTCCGGCTTGCCATCACCATTGTCGTCACGCGTCAGGTCACCGCCGGGCGCCAGAAGTGTTACGTTGGGCCCATAGTTCGAATAGGGCGTGATCTGCCCCCTTGCATCACTGGCCGCGACGGTCACGATGTTGCGGCAGCCGGCGGGGGAGTAATAGCTGGTCGACATGCGCGCATTGCCCGCCGCCGAAACGACAATCGCGCCGCGCTCGGTGACGGCATCGATGGCATCCTGCAGCGAGGCCGGGCAGGCGCCGAGCAGCCCGATGGACAGGTTGATGATGTCCGCCGGGTTCTCGTTCCAGACTTCCGTATCGCCGGGGCCTTCAGCGGGGATCAGGCCAGCCGCCCAGCGGATGGCATCGTTGATGTCGGACAGGCGCCCACCACACTTGCCGAGCGCACGGACCGGCACGAGGCGGACGTTCCAGGCGCCGCCCGCAACACCGGAGGCATTGTTGGTGGCTGCAGCGCCGATGGTTCCCGCGACATGCGTGCCGTGGAAGCTGTCAGCAGCATAGGGTTTGGTCGGGTCGCACATGTCGCCCGGATCATTGGCATCACTGTCACGGCCATCGCCGTCATTGCCCATGCGCGGATCGGAGACCATGTCCCATCCCGGCATCACGTTCGGCGAACCGGCGATATCGGGGTGGGCCATCTGCAGCCCGGTATCGACGACGGCGACGACCACGCTGCGCGAACCGGTCGTGCCCTGACGGTTCCAGAAGGATTCGAAACCTGCGCCGCCGGCCGTGCGGCCATCGGTCGTGCCGCGGTCGCGGAAATGCCATTGAAGGGCCCAGAGCGGATCGTTCGGATTGTAGCTGACGGGCGTGGTTGCCGGCGGCTTGGGCGTCGTCGAGCTGCCCGAAGAACTGCCGGTCGAGGACGAGCCGGTGCCGGAGGGCGGCGGGGCGTCCTTGGTGCGCCGGACGAACTGGTTCTGGAAGATGAAGTCCGGCTCGACATATTCGAATTGGCCCGAGGCACGCAGGTCGCGAACGACGCAGGCCGTTGCCAGTGCCAGGTCATTGCCGACCTGTTCGGGCTGGATGCCTTCCGGACAGGTGAACTCGTCGGCCCGCACCAGGAAATCTGCAGGCCCGATCTTTGCGCCGCGGAACTGCGTCGGGCTTGCGCCATCGGCGCCGATCTGGATGACCATCTGGCCCTGCCGCGACAGGGCGACTTCACCGCCGATGCCGTAGCGGGTCATCGTGTCGAGCATCACCGAGTTCGCATCGATCTGGGCCTTGATGGTCTCCCGGTCGACCGGCGCACGGCGGGCAAGCTTGCGCAGCTCGGCCTTCTCTTCGACGGGCAATGCCTTGAATTCCTCGCGCGAGATATTCTTGAGGCGGAATTGCTCTGCCGGAGCCTCTGCGACCATCTTGTCGATTTCTGCACCCGCCTTGGCGATTTCGCGCTCGGATTTGGCGACGGCCCGCGGATCGAGCGTGATCTTCGGCAGCATCTGCTCCGGCTGAGCGAGACTATTGTCCGCCGGGGCCGTAGACGATGCGTCGGGCGGCGCGGCAGGCGGCAGGGACTCCAGGCCCTCGCCCGCCGTTCCCTCGGAATAATATTCTTCCTCGAAATACTCGAGTTCGTCCGCCGTCATCGCGGCGTCTTCCATCGCAAGCGCGGACACTGGCGGGATATCGATCGGCTTGGCGATGATCGAGCCGATGGCGAAGAGCGGGCGTTCTTCCTCGTCGATGACAAACTCAGCCATCACGGTTCCGGCGAGCGCCCGGTCAGCCGTCGAGGCGGCCTGAAGGTTTTGTGCGCTCGGGTCGATGACGGTTTCGCCGCTGATCTGCCCGGCGGAGGTTTCGGCGACATCCTGCGCTCGTTTCAACCTGTCGCCGATCTGGTCGCACCCGGCGAGCAGGATCGTGCCGGCGAGTGCAGACAGGATAACCCGGCGCAATGACCGGTCCGATAGACGATTCAACATGCTGGTGGTCCCCATGCGATTGCCAATCAACGCCCCAGCCCCATAGGTTAACGCTGTGTTGAGATTATGACGTCGCGGCGCGCCTGTCCAACCCCTTGAAGCGGCGCCGGGCGCAACCGCGGCCGGTGCCCAGAGACTGACCGGAGACCCTTTTGACGAAATCCATCCGCCTAGACCTCGCTCCGCCCATCGCGGAACTGATGCTCGACCAGCCGGAGCGGCGCAATGCGCTGTCCCTCGCCATGTGGGCAGAGATCCCTGCGCGGATTGCGGAGGCGAATGCAAATCCGGACATAAAGGTCATCCTGCTGCATGGCGGCGGGACCGGAACCTTTGCCGCGGGGGCGGACATTTCGGAGTTCGGCGAGATTTACGGCACCGAGGCGGCAGCGCGCCAGTCAGGACGGATTGTGGCGGCGGCGCTTCGGGCCATCGAGGAGAGCGGCAAACCCGTCATTGCAGCGATCGAAGGCGCGTGCGTTGGCGGCGGCGCGAGCCTGGCGGTCGCCTCAGACCTGCGCATAGCGCATTCGGGCACGACCTTCGGAATTACACCGGCGCGGCTCGGCCTCGTCTATCCGCCGGGCGACATTCGCCGCCTGTTGGAGCTTGCGGGGCCGGGCACCACCCGGGACCTTCTGTATACCGGGCGCCTGATGCCGGCCGCCGAGGCGAAGTCTCTCGGCCTGATAGATCGCGTTACGGAGGGACCGGTGCTGGACGCGGCCCGCGCGCTCGCGCTGGAGATCGCGGGCGTCTCGCAATGGACCGTGCGCGCGACAAAGCGGATGATCCGTGGCCTGCAATCGGGATGGGACGAAGCGGGGCCGGAAGCGGAGGCGCTGTTTCTTGAAGGCTTCGCCAATCCGGATTTCGCAGAGGGAGTGCGTGCTTTCCTCGAGAAGCGCCGGCCGGACTGGAAGGTGCGCTGAGCCATGACCGCCCCTGCCCTGATCGATGCCTTTGCCGCCTTCCGCCGGACGCTGCCCCCGAAGGCGCGCGTGTTCATCGCGGGGTGCGCGGGCGAGCCGGTCGGCCTTGCCGAGGCGCTGCAGGAGGCGCCGGACCTTGCCGCCGGGCTGACTTTCGTGGCCGCCTGGGTGCCGGGCATCAACCTGACGGATTGGGCGGGGCTGCATCCCGCTGCGCAGGCAGAGACAACTTTCCTTCCGCCGAGCCTGCGCCCCTCGTTCGAGGACGGACGGACCCGCATCCTGCCGATGGCCTATTCGGCGACATGGGACTGGATGCGCACAACGCCGCTCGACGGCGCCGTGCTGATGGTCTCACCGCCGGACGCAAGCGGGACTGTCAGCCTCGGCGTCAGCCCGGATTTTGGCCCGGCCATCCTTGCACGGACGGATGTGCCTGTGTTTGCCATCATCAATCCGCAGATGCCCGCTGTGCCGAACAGCGTGACCGCGCCGCTTGCCCGCTTTGCTGCGCACATCGTGCATGAGCGCGCGCTGATCGAGGTGGCGCCGCAGAGGCTTGCGCCGGGATTCCAGGATATCGCCCGGCATGTTGCGGGCCTTGTTCCGGAAGGCGGCGTGCTGCAGTTCGGCATCGGCAATGTGCAGCAGGCGGTGCTCTCTGCCGTAACAGGTCTCAAGGGTGTTTCAATCCATTCAGGCATTGTTTCCGATCCGGTAGCCGATCTTCTGGACACGAACGAAACCCTCAAAGTGGCGACAGGCGTCGCCGTAGGCACGCGGCGTCTCTATGACCGGCTCGCCCGCGAGACGCGCGTGCGCTTCCTGCCCGTTTCCGAGACGCATTTCATTTCGAAGCTCGCCGCCATTCCGCGCTTCACGGCGGTCAACTCGGTCATCGAGGTGGACCTGTTCGGGCAGGCCAATGCGGAGTTCATCGGCGGGCGGCAGGTCTCCGGCACGGGCGGGCTGACCGACTTCCTGCGCGGCGCGCGGGCCTCCGATGGGGGTGTCGGCATCACGGCGCTGCTCTCGACGGCGCAGGGCGGCGCGGTCAGCCGCATCGTGCCGCGCCTGCCGCAGGTGGCTACATCGATCACCCGCGCCGACATGGACTGGGTGGTGACCGAACACGGCGCCGCGCGCCTGCATGGTCTCGATCTCGACGCACGCGCGCAGGCGCTCATCGGGATCGCCGATCCCGCGCATCAGGGCGCGCTGGCGAACGCATGGGACGCGATACGGCGCGGGTTGTAATGGAACGCGACCGTACGCTCTCTGATGCAATTGATACCGTCTACGACGTTTTCAGCCGCTATCTTCGACCTCAGCGGCTTGAAGCTTCGCCGGCGAAGGATGTTACCCGTATTTGGGCGATGTTGACCGCCGCGCCATTACGTCAGCTCTCAGGAGAACAAATCGGACCCTATTCAGGCTCAGCCATTTATTCGATCGGCAGCGTCGCAGACTATAAGCACTTCTTGCCGCGGATCCTTGAAGAAGCATCTGCCGGAGGCGCTTGGTTGGGGACCGAACCTGAAATCATTGCGGCCCGGCTGAACTACGCGGCCTGGAGAGGTTGGCCGAAGCCTGAGGGCGATGCACTGCTGGGCGTTTTCTACGCCGGTTGGCGATGCGCCCTGCGCCAGCATCCAGATACTGGCGCGGATGCCGAAAGTTGGTTTTGCGCGCTGGCAAAGCTGGGCGAACCGCTAGAGCCCCTGCTTTTGGAATGGCTTGAAGATGCGGCGGGCGGCAAACTCGTTCAGCTGGCGGATTTTGTGAGGAAATTGAATGTAATCTCTGCGCTGGAATCTAGCGACCAGATATACTGGCACGATGTAAAGGACGAAGCCCGAGCAAAGGTCATAGTGTTTTTGACATCCGCCGCAGTTCAAGCCACGTTGGCTTTCGCTGAAGGACTCACACATGAAGACGACCTTTGGCGCGTCCAGCTGGCCAAAGAGGTTGTAGCCGATTTCACGAATGCCCATCGGCACTAGAGGCGAAATCGTTGCACAAACCCGGATCGTACGGCCTCATTCTCGCCCACCTCACCCTCACTCCCGAAACTATTTTCTCTTCATCCCGGTTTCGCCGCAGGCGAAGACCGGGACCCACAAGCAGGGAACGTAAGTCAGAGGTTCATCTGCGACTGCGTCGTCAACGCGACGAGCTTGCCCTCGGCTGTTTCGATCCGCGTTTGCCAGACCTGCAGGCGGCGGCCAACGCTGACGGGCACGGCCGTCGCGGTGAGTTCGCTTCCAGCCGGTGCAGCAGCGATGAGGTTGGTCTTGCTCTCGGTCGTGGTGGTTCCCTTCGCGCCTTCCGGCAGGTTCAGGAAGGCGCCGATGGCGCCAGCGCAGTCAGCCAGCGTCATGAGGAAACCGCCATGCGCGATGCCGCCCGCCGTACAATGCTCGGCGCCAACCGTCACGGTCGCGCAGACGCAGGCCTTCTCGGCGCGCACGAACTTCAGGCCAACCAGCTTCGCGAAAGGCATGGAAGCCGCAAAGGCCTCCAGCGCGGCGTCGCTCATTTCTGCTCCGTTTCCTTCAGCAGGCCGAGATCATACCCGGCTGCGACAGCTGCGGCGTCCAATTCAGCGCGCACTTCAGGTGTGATGACGGGCGTGCGCGAGAGGTACCAAAGGAAGCGGCCTGACGGCTCTCCAACGATGGCGCGGGTATAGTCCGCATCGAGATGGATGATCCAGTAATTGCCGCGCCCAGCGGGCAGCGGAACAGGCGCGAAGTTGACAAAGATGCGGGCGCCGTTCGAGCTGTCCATCACGCGGGCGACCGCCTCGGCGGAGCGCGGCTTGCCATCTTTCGTGCCAAACCGGCAGGTATTCACAACGTTGACCCGGCCATCCTCGCGCAGGGTGTATTCTGCAGTCGTGCCTTCACAATCCTTCTGGAAGCTCGTGGGATAGCGCGCGATCTCGTACCAGAGGCCCATGTAGCGCGCGACATCGACGGAAGCGACCGCCTCGAGCGGCGGGGCATCCTTGGCGCGGCCGGAGGGTCCCGCGATGCAGGCCGAGAGCGCGAGGGCCGCAAACAGCATCGTCAGAAGGCGGAGCATCAGGCAGGGTTCCTTTTGATCAGCTGTTTGGCAATGATGATGCGCTGCAGCTCATTGGTGCCTTCGCCGATGCAGAGGAGCGGCGCGTCACGATAGAGACGTTCGAGGACGTATTCGGTGGAATAGCCATAACCGCCATGGATGCGCATCGCTTCGGTGGCAACCTCCAGCGCCGTTTCCGAAGCGAACCACTTGGCCATGCCGGCTTCCATGTCGACCCGCTCGCCGCTGTCATAGGCGCGGGCCGCGTCTTCGACCAGCAACTCCGCCGCGCGGGTCTTCGCCGCCATCTCACCGAGCTTCAGCTGGATCGCCTGATGCTCGCAGATCGGCTTGCCCATCGTCTTGCGCACTTGTGAATAGGCGACGCTCTCGCGCAGGGCGCGGCGCGCAATGCCGACACCGCGTGCGGCAATGTTGATCCGGCCTAGCTCCAGCCCGCCGGTGGCCATGTAGAAGCCCTCGCCTTCCTTGCCGCCGACAAGGCAGAGGCTCGCATCGCATTCATAGTCCTCGAAAATGAACTCGCCCGAGTCGATGCCCTTGTAGCCGAGCTTACCCAGCTTTTTGCCATTGCGCACGCCCTTGAGCGGCTTGCGTGTCGCCGGATCGATCTTGGGGACGATCAGCATCGACATGCCCCGGTGGCGCGGCACGGCGTCCGGATCTGTCTTCACCAGCAGCGCCACACAATGGCCTTCGATGGCGTTGGAGATCCAGGTCTTTGTTCCGTTCACGATGTATTTGTCGTCGGCCCGTTTCGCGACCGTGCGGATGCCCTGCAGGTCGCTGCCCGCATCGGGCTCTGTGAGACCAAGGCCGCCGCGCATTTCGCCGCTTGCAAACTTCGGCAACCAGAATGCCTTCTGAGCGTCGGTACCGAACTTCTGCACGATGATCGCCATCATCATATGCGTGTTGAAAATGCCGGTGAGGCTCATCCATTCTTCGGAAATCATCGCGACGATGCGCGTATAGGTCGTCGCCGAAAGGCCGAGACCGCCATAGTCCGGATGCACCAATGCGCCGAACAGGCCGAGCTCGGTCATGTCGGCGACGAGATCGGCAGGCCATTCATTGGCATGCTCATACTTCATCGCCACCGGCGCGACTTTCTTCTCGATCCATTTCTGGATCGCATCCAGCATCTGGCGTTCGTCGGCTTCAGTGTGGATTGCAGTATCGGCCATGGCCGGGATCCCTTGTGTTACCAGTAGTCTTTCATCAGTTCGCTTGACCAGTCCGGCTGACGTATCTCGCCGCGTGGCAGGAATTCCGCCATCACCGGCTTGATGTCGAGCACGGGCGTGCCGTCAATGGCGTCCAGGCCTTCGACCACTATGCGGCGGCCGGAGACCGACACGATCCGGCAAACCGTTACGCCAATCCGGTTCGGCCGGTTCTTGCCGCGCTGCGCAAAGATGCCGACCATCGGCCAGTCAGGATTTCCGCGCGGGCGCCGGGCGCCGGTTTCGATCTTGCTGTCCGGCACAAGGTGGAACTGGAAAATGATCTCGGCATGGCTGAACGCGTCCAGCCCAGCCAAGGCTTCGGGAGGCAGCGTTTCGGCGAGTTCGATGACGGCCCGCTCCTTGCCCCAGTTGTCGTCTTCGGGCGCCGCACGTCCTCCGCGGACATAGGCAACGGGTGTTATCGGCAGGGCAGTCATCTGGAAGCTCCGTTCACGCCGGGCGTGCGCTTGCGAGGACACGTTCCGCCGCAAGGATCACCGGCCGGTCAATCATCTTGCCCTTGTGCAGCGCGACCCCGCCGCCTGCGGACTGCATAGCCGCGAGAATGGCGCGCGCCTCCTCGATTTCCTCCGTGGTCGGCGTGTAGACCGCGTTCACGGCGGTCACCTGATCCGGGTGGATGCAGGCACGGCCCGAGAAACCCATCGCTTTCGCCTTGCGCGTCATACGGGTAAGGCCGTCCGCATCCTTCGTGTCCAGGAAAGGCACATCATAAGCCGGCACGCCGGCCGCGCCGGCAGCGGCAGCAATCGTTCCGCGTGCGGTCAGCATAGCGTCCCAGTCGGCGACATCCGCGCCGAGGCTTGCCGAATAATCGACACCGCCGAAAAGGACGCCGCCCGTTGCCTGCCGGGCGATCTCGAACGCGTTCGACAGGGCCCGCCCGCTCTCGATGATCGGGATCAGCGGAATCCTGCGGCCCAGCGCTTCGGCGACGATCTCGAGATCGACCGCCGTATCCGCTTTCGGCACGATGATGAAATCGGCCCGGGCGGTTGCGCCGGAGGCTGCGAGGGCGGCAAGGTCGGCGCAGCCGAAGGCCGTGCGCGGGGAGTTGATCCGGAGGCCCAGGTGGCGCCCGCGCCAGGCGCCGAGCCAGGCCAGCGTCTCGGTGCGCGCCTTTACCTTGTCTTCTGGCAGGACGGCATCCTCAAGATCGATGATCACGGCGTCGGCACCGGCAGCGACAGCCTTGCCGAACCGGTCTGACCGGGAACCGGGAACGAAGAGAAGCGAGCGATACACGAACACGGGGCTGACAGCTGCCTTCCGAAACTCTCCCTTTCCGGTATCGGAGCCGGATTTCCGGGTCAAACGGAAACCCCGCGCTTGCCGATTGCGCCGCAGGGGCAAATCACGACAGGAAGGAAGCGGGGCAAGCTTGGGAGCCGGGGCATGGCGGCGATCCGTTATCTTGAATCTGAACGCGTGCTGGACCTTGGACCGGCGGCGCTGCGCGGCGCCCTGATCGAGCGGCAGGATTTCCTGCGGGCCGACCTGAGCGGCTTGGACCTCGCTGGTACCACGTTCCGGAACTGCGAGCTGCAGGCGGCCTGCCTCGACTGGGCAAACCTCGAAGGGGCGCGCCTAGACTATGCCCGCCTGCTCTCGGCCACCTTCCGGCGGGCTCATTTGCGCGGCGCCTCCCTCCGCCATGCCTGCCTGAAAGGCGCGGACCTGACAGAGGCCTGCCTGATCGGGGCCGACCTGACGGGCGCGAACCTGCGACATGCGCGCCTTGCCGGTGCAAACCTCTGCGGCGCCATCTGCCTCTGGAACGAGACCGAGGGCCTCGATCTGACCGGCGCCCTTTATGACAGCGCCAGCCTCCTGCCGCCGGGTTTTCGTCCGCACGAAAGCGGCATGATCCGGCGCATGACCGCCAGCCGCGCTTGACTTAAGCCGCCCGCATCCCCACCCCTTCCCGGCACATGACCACGCTGAAGGCCATCCTCGGCCCCACCAATACCGGCAAGACCCATTATGCGATCGAGCGGATGCTCGCGCACGGCACCGGAATGATCGGGCTGCCGCTGCGCCTGCTTGCCCGCGAGGTCTATGACCGGGTTGTCGCCGCAAAGGGCTATGCCGCCGCCGCCCTGCTGACCGGCGAGGAACGTATCCAGCCGCCGACCGCGCGCTACTTCGTTTGCACGGTCGAATCCATGCCGGTCGACGTGCGCGCCGATTTCGTCGCCATCGACGAGATCCAGCTCGCCGAGGATGATGACCGCGGCCACATCTTCACTGACCGCATCCTGCACATGCGCGGCACCCACGAGACGCTGCTGCTTGGGGCCGACACGATGCGCGGCCTGCTGAAGGAATTGAAACTCGGGGTCGAGACCGAGCCGCGACCGCGCTTTTCCGAGCTGCGCTACGCGGGACATGCCAAGATCACCAAGCTGCCGAAGCGCAGTGCCATCGTCGGTTTCAGCGCGGAGGAAGTTTACGCGATCGCGGAACTGCTCCGCCGGCAGAAGGGCGGCGCGGCGGTCGTCATGGGCGCGCTCAGCCCGCGCACCCGCAATGCGCAAGTGGCGCTCTACCAATCCGGTGAAGTCGATTACATCGTCGCCACGGATGCCATCGGCATGGGCCTAAACCTCGATGTCGAGCGCGTCGTCTTCGCCTCGCGTTCGAAGTATGATGGGCGGCGCCACCGCGCGCTGACACTTGCAGAGTGCGGACAGATTGCAGGCCGCGCTGGACGCTTCCGGACCGATGGAGAATTCGGCGAGACCGGCAGCTGCCCTCCCTTCCAGGAAGAGGAATGGAAGGCGATCGAAGCCCACCGTTTTGATCCGGTGGATGCAGTCCAGTGGCGCAACTCCGCGCTCGACTATTCAAGTCTGAAATCACTGATCCGCTCTCTGGAACGCCCTTCCGGCAATCCGGTGTTGATCCATAATCCGCGCGCGCTCGATGAATGGGTGCTGCGCCGGATGAGCGAAGACGGCGCCATCGGACCGAACGTCACCGGTGACCGGAAAGTCCGCAGGCTGTGGGACCTCGCCCGCCTTCCGGACTTCCGCAAATCCGGGCCGGAAGGCCATGGGCGTCTTGTGCTCGGTCTCGCCGAGACACTTGCCGATCCGGATGCACGCCTGTCGGATGAAGGCCTGCGCCGCCGCATGGATGACCTCGCCTCGGTGCGCGGCGACATCAACCAACTGCAGCAACGCCTCGCCGCCATCCGCACCTGGACCTATGCCGCGCACCGGCCAGACTGGCTGGAAAATCCTGCCTATTGGCAAGAAAAGACCCGGGAGATTGAAGACTCCCTGTCAGACGCGCTACACGGAGCGTTGACGGCCCGCTTTGTGGACCGGCGCACCACCGCGCTGCTTGCAAGTCTGAGGAAAGAAGATGCGCTCGTGACTGATATGACGCCGGACGGCGACGTGACCGTTGAAGGCCATATTGTTGGCCGTCTGCGCGGTCTGTCCTTCGAGCCCGTGCTCGATGCCCGCACACTTGAGGGCAAGGCGGTGCGCGGCGCCGCGCTGGCAGCCATCCGCCCGCTGCTGAGTGCGCGCCTTGCAGAAATTGCGGTTGCGCCTGCCGAAGCCTTCGCCCTCACTGAAGCGGCCGAGGTCGACTACAAGGGCGCGCCCGTTGCCCGCATCGCCAAGGGCGCGCAATGGATGATGCCGCGCGTCGAGTTGATCGGCGCGCTCGAGGCTGACGCCGCTGAGCGCCAGCCCGCCCTCGCGCGCATCGAGGAATGGGTGCGTGGTGAAATCGGACGAATCCTGCCGACGCATGCCCGTCTCGCCTTTGCCAAATCCGGCGACGCGCTTGAAGGCCTGCTGCGCGGCCTCGCTTTCCGCATTCTCGAAAGCGGCGCAGCAATCGATCTGCGCACGGACGAATCAGCGCCGCGCCTGACACCGGAACAGCGCGAAGCCCTCAAAGGCGCCGGCATCCGCACGGGCCGGGTTGCCGCTTATGTGCCGGATGCACAGAAGCCCGCTGCCCAGCGGATGATTGCCATCCTGAAAGCGGTTGAATCGTCCACGGAATATCCGCTCGCTCCGGAAGGCGCCGGTTCTTTCGGTCTCGATGGCAGCTGGCCGGAAGCCGCCCTCGCCGCAAACGGCTATCTGCGCTTCGGGCGCCGCGCGATCCGCGCCGACCTTGCCGAACGCCTCGGCTGGGAACTCGCCAAGCGCCGCAAGGACGCCGGAAAAGCTGTGTTCGAGATTCCGATCGACCTTGCCTCGGTCATCTCCTGCCCCGCCGAAGACTGGCCGGGCGTGCTGAAAGGCTACGGCATTGCGCCGGCTGAGAAGAATCCCGAGACCGGCGCCGTGACGCTCTGGCGATTCATCGCCCGCGCGCGCCCGGAAGGCGACGAAAAGCCGGCTCGCCGTCCGCCCCGTCCGGAAGGCGCCCCGGCGACGCAGGGCGCGCGGCCG
>VYLE01000331.1_pt1 | contig 32642 bp, 24 predicted proteins | sample 5114391 | NCBI WGS metagenome assembly VYLE01 (sample SAMN12291771, study PRJNA351875) | freshwater metagenome | isolation source: freshwater lake | place: USA: Michigan, Kent Lake | collected 2013-08-15
AGGCCCGCCGCTCCGACAATTACTACGAGGTCAAGGCGACCATCTTCGGCGCCCTGATCGAGGCCATCGACCTCGCCCAGCTCGCCAAGCTGGATTCCGAATCCGCGCGCGAGGAAATCCGCGACATCGTCAACGAGATCATCGCGATCAAGAACATCGTGATGTCGATCGCCGAGCAGGAAGAGCTGCTCGACGACATCTGCAACGACGTCCTCGGCTACGGCCCGCTCGAACCGCTGCTGGCGCGCGACGACATCGCCGACATCATGGTGAACGGCGCCGGAACGGTGTTCATCGAAGTCAGCGGCAAGATCCAGAAGACCGGCATCCGCTTCCGCGACAATCAGCAGCTGCTCAACATCTGCCAGCGCATCGTCAGCCAGGTCGGCCGGCGTGTCGACGAATCGTCGCCGATCTGCGACGCCCGTCTCGCCGACGGCTCCCGCGTCAACGCCATCGTGCCGCCGCTGGCGATCGACGGGCCCGCGCTGACCATCCGAAAATTCAAGAAGGACAAGCTGACGCTGGATCAGCTGGTCAAGTTCGGCGCGATCTCGCCGGAAGGCGCCGAGATCCTCCAGATCATCGGCCGCGTCCGCTGCAACGTGCTGATCTCCGGCGGTACCGGCTCGGGCAAGACGACGCTGCTCAACTGTCTCACCAACTATATCGAGCATGACGAGCGCGTCATCACCTGCGAAGACGCCGCCGAGCTCCAGCTCCAGCAGCCGCATGTCGTCCGGCTCGAAACCCGCCCGCCCAACATCGAAGGCGAAGGTCAGGTCACGATGCGCGAACTGGTGCGCAACTGCCTGCGTATGCGCCCCGAACGCATCATCGTCGGCGAAGTCCGCGGACCCGAGGCGTTCGACCTGCTGCAGGCCATGAACACCGGCCACGACGGCTCGATGGGCACGCTGCACGCCAACAACCCCCGCGAAGCGCTCTCACGCTGCGAATCCATGATCACGATGGGCGGCTTCTCGCTGCCCTCGCGGACCATCCGCGAGATGATCTGCGCCTCGATCGACGTCATCGTCCAGGCCGCGCGCCTGCGCGACGGCTCGCGCCGCATCACGCACATCACCGAGGTGATGGGCATGGAAGGCGACACCATCATCACCCAGGACATCTTCCTCTACGACATGATCGGCGAGGACGCGAACGGCAAGATCATCGGCCGTCACCGCTCGACCGGAATCGGCCGTCCGAAGTTCTGGGAACGCGCGCGCTATTACGGCGAGGAGAAGCGCCTCGCCGCCGCGCTGGACGCCGCGGAAGTGGCGCCGAAGTCGTGAGCGAGGCAGCACCGAGATGAACATGCAGGTTCTCGCCCTCGCCTTCCTCGCCACCGCCGCCGTCGGCGGCATCGCCTGGGTGTTCCTCTATCCAATGCTCTCCGGCGAGCGGAAGGCGGAGAGCCGGCGCGCCTCGATCGCGCGCGCCGAACCGCCCGCCGCGAGACAGGCCGAAAAGAGCCAGCGCTCGCGGCGCGAGCAGGTGGAGTCCTCGCTCAAGGATCTCGAGGCGCGGCGCGCGCAGGAGAAAAGCGTTCCGCTCAACGTCCGCCTGTCGCAGGCGGGGCTGGACTGGACCACCCAGAAATTCTGGATCGTGTCCGCAATCGTGGCTGGCGTGTTCTTCTTTGCCGCGCTGTTCGCCGGCGGCGGCCTGATCGGGGCGGCGGGTCTCGCCTTTGCCGGCGGTTTCGGCCTGCCGCGCTGGGCGCTCGGGTTCCTGAAGAAGCGACGCGAGAACAAGTTCCTGGCGGCGCTGCCGGACGCGGTCGACGTCATCGTGCGCGGCATCAAGGCCGGCCTGCCGTTGTTCGAATCGATCAAGGTCGTCGCAGCCGACGCGCCCGAGCCGCTGCGCAGCGAGTTCCTTGCCATCATCGAAACGCAGGCGATCGGCATGCCGCTCGGCGAAGCCTGCGCGCGGCTTTACGACCGGATGCCCCTGCCGGAAGCCAATTTCTTCGGCATCGTGGTGTCGATCCAGCAGAAATCGGGCGGCAATCTCTCCGAAGCCCTGGGCAACCTCTCCAAGGTGCTCCGCGACCGCAAGAAGATGAAGGAAAAGATCCAGGCGATGTCGATGGAAGCCAAGGCCTCCGCCGGCATCATCGGCTCGCTGCCGCCGATCGTGATGTTCCTCGTCTATCTCACGACCCCGCACTACATCTCGCTGCTTTGGACCCACCCCACCGGCCAGCTCATGCTGGTCGGCTGCGTCGTCTGGATGTCGATCGGCATCATGGTGATGAAGAAGATGATCAACTTCGATTTCTGACGGTGCCGCATGGTCGAATTCCTCGTCTCGAAACTGCATGACGTCCGCTTCATGACCATGCTGCTGGCGGCCATCGCCGCCAGTGCGACCGTCTATACGCTGGTGATGCCGCTGTTCGCGGGCGAAGGCCTTTCCAAGCGCATGAAGGCGGTGGCGAGCGAGCGCGAGCGGATCCGCCAGCGCGAGCGCGAGCGGCTCAACAAGAGCGAGAAAGTCTCGCTGCGCCAGACGCCGAAACAGCTGGTCTCCAGGGTCGTCGAGGATTTCAACCTGACGAAATGGCTCGCGCAGGAGGCGGCGCGGGACAAGCTGATCATGGCCGGGTATCGCGGCCAGGCTCCCTACATCACCTTCCTGTTCGCCCGCATGGTCGCCCCGCTGGTACTGTTCGTGGGCTCCGTCGTCTATGTGTTCCTGATCGCCCATCTCGAGCAGTCCATGCCGATCAAGATCGGCATCTGCGTCGGCGCCGCCTATCTCGGCCTCCAGGCCCCGATGCTGTTCCTGAGGAACGCCATCTCCAAGCGCCAGCTCTCGATCAAGCGCGCCTTTCCCGATGCGCTCGATCTGCTGCTGATCTGCATCGAGTCCGGCATGTCGGTGGAAATGGCGTTCCGCAAGGTCGCGACCGAGATCGTCGGCCAGTCGATCGCGCTGTCGGAGGAGTTCACGCTGACCACGGCCGAACTGTCCTATCTGCAGGATCGCAAGGTGGCCTACGAGAACCTGGCGCGCCGCACGGGACTCGAAGGCGTCAAGTCGGTCTGTCTGGCGCTTCAGCAGGCGGAACGCTACGGCACCCCGCTCGGCCAATCGCTGCGTGTCATGGCCCAGGAAAACCGCGACATGCGCATGAACGAGGCCGAGAAGAAGGCCGCCGCGCTGCCGCCGAAGCTGACGGTGCCGATGATCCTGTTCTTCCTGCCGGTGCTGTTCGTCGTCATTCTCGGACCGACCGGCATCAAGATCTCCGAGCTGCACTGACGAAGGCGCCGGCCGCTCAGGGCCGGCGACGACTCTCGTTGCTCTCGTATGTCGGCTTGATCAATTGGGCTGGCTGAGCGAGGCCACCGGGGTCCGCTTCGCGGCACCGCGCGGGGCGTCGCTGCGGTTCAGCATGTCCTTGAGATAGGCCACGTTGGCGGCCGCCTGATCGGGCGGCAGATCCGCCTTCACGATGGTCTCGGCCTCGGCGAAGCGGCCCTGGAGTCCGACCACCAGGCCGAGATTCTGCCGGACGCGTGAACTCGCGCGCGGCGAGGCATAGGCCTGCCGCAAGACCTCCTCGGCCTTCGGCAGATCCTTCGAGAGCATGTAGGACATGCCGAGATTGGAAAGCACGCCGGGATCGCCGGGCGCAATCTTCAGCGCACTCGCATAGTAGGAGCGCGCCTCCTCGTGGCGGCCCATCTGGTCGAGTGCGGTGCCCTGCACCGAGAGCAGGCGCCAATCCGGATTGTCGGGCGAATGCGCCTTCGACAGCACGTCGAAGGCCTGCTGGAAATTGCCGTTGTCGGCAAGCGCGCGGCCGTACTGCGACAGCAGCGGCTTGTTGCCGGGATTGGCGATGGTCGCCTGCTCGAGCACGGCGGCGGCCTGAGCACGCTGGCCGTTGGCGCGAAGCGCCTGGCCATAGGCCAGCGCCGCTTCGGCATCCTTGGGATTGGCGCGATAGCGCTCGCCATAGACTTCGACGGCGCGCGCGGGATCGGCCGGTGCCGCCTCGGCGCGCGGTCCGACCGAACCGGTGACATCCGAAAGCTTCGACATCGCCGTGCAGCCACCGAGACTGATGGCCACGATCGCGGCAAGCGAGGCGGACGCAAGAAGCCGGGCGGGACTGAAACCTTGACGCATGACGCAGTGACTCTCGAGCCGATTGATCGAGCCGAACGCGCCAGCAATAGACCGTTAACCCTAACGGCCGGTTAATGGCGCGGGCACGGTCAGGACGGCACGTCCGGCGGCGGCTCTCCGCCAAGGCCGAGTTCGAGGCCGAGCCGCTTCGTCTGCGCATCGAGGTCCCGCAGCATCTGGAGACGACGTTGCGCGTCATCGGCGACGTCGAGATCTGCGCGCGGCACGCGCGGCATTTCCCGGCGGAAGTCCTGGCGATTGACCAGAGGCCTTGCGCGCAACTCGTCGAGCCGGGCGCGGTCGAGCCCCAGCGCGTCGGCAGCCTGCGCGACCAGGCGACCGAGCAACGCTGTCACGGTCGCGAGCGCCGCAACATCGGACTCGCGCTCCGACCGCGCGGCCCTGCGTTCGAGATCAGCCCAGGCCAAGGAGGTGATCAGAAAGGTGAACAACGCATCGGCCAGATCCGATCCGCCGCCAGCATAGAACGCCCGGCGTGTCAGGAGCCGGCGCGCCGCCGCGGCGACCTCACCCGGCTTCAAGGTCGCCACGGGGGCCAGGTCGATCGTCAACTGAACGGCCGGATCGCGCGAGAAATCCCGCTGGGCCGGAAGCCTGATGACGCCACGCGGCAGGTTCGAATCCAGCCAACCGAACGCGCCCTCGTTGCGGGGCCGGGAATGGCGCATAATCGCAAAGCCGTGCGTAGCGCGCCCGGCATTGGACATCGGGCCGAAATGGATGATGTTGAAGCCGGCATCGTCTCCGGCCTGTCCGGTCGACGACGGACAGGACAAGAGATAGATCGTCCGCCAGAAGGCTTCCTCGCCTTCGCTCCGCGCCGCGCGCGGATCGGGGATCGAATAGCGCGTCAGCCCCTCGACATGCCGGTGTCCATGCAGAACGAGATCGACGCCGAGCGAGGTGGCGGCCTCGAGGAAGGTCGCCGGCGCCGCGAGATACATCATCGGCTCGTCAGGCACACCGAGAAAGCGTTTGGCCTCGCCGGTCGCCTGCGGCAGCGGATGATGGTGCAGCGCCAGCACGCGGACGAGATTCTCGGCCGGCTCGGCGTGATCCGCGCGCCCCGCAGTTCCAAGACTGCCTGCCAGTTCGACGCTCAGACGCGCGGAATCGGCGATGATCGCCCGGTAGTCGCCCTGGTCGAGATGGCCGCCCTCCGGCATCGTCAGGCAGGCACGGTTCGAATCCAGCAGCAGCAGATCGAGGCCAGCTTGGCGGTAGTAGACGTTCTTCGATGTGCGCGGCAGGTGCAGGTAGTCATAGGCGTCGTGGCGGCCGGTGCGCTGCCCCGCTCGCCTGACGTCGCGGTTGCCGGCAATCGCCTGGATGTCGGTGAACAAGCCGGTCTGCCTGAAGGCAGTCATCACGGCGAGCGCCTCATCGAGAGCACGCGGCGTCGGGTCCTGGACCAGATCGCCCGTGATCAGCAGGATCCGATCCGGGACTCCGGCAAAGGCGGCCATGCTCTCGCGGAGTGCGGCGGTGAGAACCTCGATCGTTGCCAGCAGGCGGCCCGACCCGTCCAGATGCAAATCGGAAATCTGCGCAATGACGAACGATCTATCCATATTGCGCCGCTCATTCGCAATGCTGCGCCAAACGATGAAAACATGTCGACGAACGGGTTCAGCGGGGTCCCCGTCCGGGACGAAAAGGCCGGACAAAACACAGGTCACGTCGCTTGCAACTTCGCTGGATCCGCAAACGCCCGATACAATCTGAAATGACTTTGAATAATGCCACAACCAAGGCGCTAGTAAAGCCCCGTGCCGCGCACGACCGGTGAACCGCGATGATCATCGCAGTCGCGGGCGCGACGACGGCCCGGGAAGCCATTCAGTATTCAATGGCGAGGCGCTTGCGGATTTCATCAACACGCTTGTCGAGCGCATCGAAGCGCGCATGAACCGACCGGTCGTGAAGATAAAGGACGTAGCCTCCGGCCAGGACGGCAAAGATCCAGTGGTGATGTTCGACATAGCCGAACACAGCCTCGACCATCTGACCGACGAATGTGATCACGCCCCACACAAGCTCCATTGCCGTCTCCTCCCCGCGTGCCTTCGGCGGCCGGCGATGGCCGTGCGCCTGGCCGCCTTTGCTTCAGGCTAGCACGGCCGTTCCACCGCGCGTAGCGCGCACCGGCGGGCAAAGCCGATTGCGGACCCGGCCAAACTCTGCGAAGTCTCGCTGGTTCGCATGACCCGCCTGATCGACGACCCGGACCTGCCAATGCCTTCTGTGTTCGCGACCTCCCCGACCGCCACTCCGATCACCTTCGTCACCAAATCGACCTGGGACACCGTGCGCGAGAACCTGCCGCCGGCGCAGCGCCAGTTCGCCACGGCAAGCGGCTTCACCGCCAAGCCGGGTGGCTACCTTGCGCTGCCGGACCCCGATGGCGCGGTCGCGCAAATCCTGTTCGGACTCGAGGACGACGGCGCCAGATCCCGCGACCTGTTCCGGCCCGGCGCGCTGCCGGGCCTGCTGCCGCCAGGCACCTATCGCTTCGCCAATGCACCGCACGATGCACAGCTGGCGGCGCTGGCCTTTGCCCTTGGACGTTACCGCTTTGCCCGCTACCGCAAGGCCGAGAGCCCCGATGTCCGTCTGGTGCCGCCGGAGGGCGTGGATGCCGCCGAGGTCGACCGCTTGGCCGAGGCCGTGACGCTGGCGCGCGACCTCATCAACACGCCGTCCAACGATATGGGCCCGGACGAGCTGGCTGCCGCCGCGCAAGACCTCGCCGCCGAGTTCGGCGCCAGCTTCACCTGCACCATGGGCGAGGAGCTCAAGGCCAATTTCCCGCTGATCCACGCGGTCGGCATGGCCTCGAGCCGCGCGCCGCGACTGATCGACATCGGCTGGGGCGACCGTTCCCATCCGAAGGTAACCCTGGTCGGAAAGGGCGTCTGCTTCGACACGGGCGGGCTCGACCTGAAGCCGTCGAGCGGCATGCTGATCATGAAGAAGGACATGGGCGGCGCCGCCAACGTACTGGCGCTGGCGCGGATGGTGATGGATGCAAAGCTGAAAGTGCGGCTGCGCGTGCTGATCCCTGCCGTGGAGAACGCCGTCTCCGGCAACGCCTTCCGCCCGCTCGACATCTTCACCTCGCGCAAGGGCATCACGGTCGAGATCGGCAACACCGACGCGGAAGGCCGCCTCGTGCTCGCCGACGCGCTGGCGCTCGCCGACGAGGAGAAGCCGGACCTGCTGATCGATCTGGGCACGCTGACCGGCGCGGCCCGCGTCGCGCTGGGTCCGGACCTGCCGCCCTTCTACACCCAGGACGAGACGCTGGCGGCCGATTTGACGCGCTGCGCGGCACAGCAGAACGATCCGTTGTGGCGACTGCCACTGTGGGCGCCCTATGACGCCTGGCTGGACTCCAAGACCGCGACCATCACCAACGCGCCGTCGGGCGGGTTTGCCGGCTCGATCACCTGCGCGCTGTTCCTGCAGCGCTTCGTCGAGCACGCCAGCAGCTGGCTGCATGTCGATATCTACGGCTGGACGCCGTCGGCCAAGCCGGCGCGGCCCGAGGGCGGCGAATGCCAGGCCGCCCGCGCCATCTATAAGGTGCTGAGCGAGCGCTATGGCTGATCCGGCATACGATCCGAGGCTGACGCCGGCGCGGGGCGACCTCGCCGCGACATATCTCGAAGGCAAGGTGCAGGCGGACCGCTTTGTCAGCGGTACCGCGTTCGAGGTGGTCGAGGCGATCGCACCGCTGCGTGAGCAGCCCTCGTCGCAGGCCATGCTGATGACGCAGGCGCTGCGGGGCGAACGCGTCACGATCTACGATCGCAATGGCGAGGGCTGGGCCTGGGGCCAGCTCGCCGGCGACGGCTATGTCGGCTGGATCCCCGACGCCGCACTCGGAAAGCCCACGGCAGCGCCGACCCACACGGTGACCGCACTGCGAACTTTCGCCTTTCCCGGACCCTCGATCAAACTTCCGCCAGCCGACACGCTGGTGCTGGGATCGGCTGTGACGGTGATCCGCGAGGAGGGCAGCTTCGCGGTGACGGGCGACGGCCTCTTCCTGCCCAGGATGCACCTCGCCCCGCGAGATCATCGCGAGCCGGATTTCGTTGCGGTCGCCGAACGCTTCGTCGGGACGCCCTATCTCTGGGGCGGCAAGAGCAGCCTCGGGATCGATTGTTCCGGCCTCGTGCAGGTGTCGCTGACCTCAGCCGGCATCGGTTGCCCGCGCGACAGCGACATGCAGCGGGATGGGCTCGGCCGCCTGCTCGAACCGAACGAGCGCCATCGGCTGCAGCGCGGCGACCTGATCTTCTGGAAGGGCCATGTCGCCATCGTCCGCGACGCCAGCGCGATGGTGCACGCCAACGCCCATCACATGGCGACGGTGGTCGAGCCGATCGAACCGGCGATCGCGAGGATCAAGGCTGCCGGCAGCGAGATCGCTGCGATCAAGCGGCTTTGACGAAGCCTACGTCGCCACCGCCCCGTTGCCCGCCGTCTCCAGCCGGAACGCCGCCGCGAATAGCGCGCGCGTATAATCCGTCTTCGGTTGCTTGAAAAGTTCGGCAGCCGGCCCCTCCTCGACGACCTTGCCGCCGCGCATCACGATGAGATGGCTGGCGAGCGAGGCAACGACGCGCAGGTCGTGCGAGATGAACATGTAGGTGAGATCGCGCTTGCGCTGCAGTTCGCGCAGGAGATCCACCATCTGGGCCTGGAGCAGCATGTCGAGCGCGCTGGTCGGCTCGTCCAGCACGACGAAATCCGGCTCGAGAACCACCGCGCGCGCGATCGAGATGCGCTGGCGCTGGCCGCCGGAGAATTCATGGGGATAGCGGTAGCGGGTGTCCGGCTTCAGCCCGACGTCCTCCAGCGCCTTGATGACCTTCACCTCGCGCTCCTCGCGTGACAGCTTCGGCTGATGCACGGTGAGCCCCTCGGCGATGATGTCGGCGACCGACATGCGCGGGCTGAGCGAGCCGAACGGGTCCTGGAACACGATCTGCATGTCGCGCCGGAACGGCCGCATCTCCTTGAAGCGGAGGCCCTGGATGTCCTTGCCGAGAAAGACGATGCGCCCGTCCGAGGAGATCAGCCGCAAAAGCGCGAGGCCGAGCGTGGTCTTGCCCGAGCCGGATTCGCCCACCACTCCCAGTGTTTCGCCCTTGCGCACGGCGACGCTGACACCGTCGACCGCCTTGATGTGGCCGACGGTCTTGCGCATCAGGCCGCGCCTGATCGGAAACCAGACCTTCAGGTCGTCGGCGGACATCACCACCGGCGCATTCGGCTGCGGCGGCGCCGGGTCGGGCTTCGGCTCGGCCGCGAGCAGGTCGCGGGTATAGGGATGGTTCGGGGTCCTGAACACCTGCTCAACCGGGCCCTGCTCGACAATCACCCCGCCCTTCATGACGCAGACACTGTCGGCGATGCGGCGCACGATGCCGAGATCGTGGGTGATGAACAGCAAGCTCATGCCGAGCCGCGACCGGATCTCGGCGAGCAGCGCTAGGATCTGCGCCTGCACGGTGACGTCGAGCGCCGTGGTCGGCTCGTCCGCAATCAAGAGGTCCGGCTCGTTGGCGAGCGCCATCGCGATCATCACGCGCTGGCGCTGGCCGCCCGAGAGCTGGTGCGGATAGCTCTTCAGCCGCGTTTCGGGCTCGGGAATGCCGACCTGGGTCAGGAGTTCCAGCGTCCGCCTGCGTGCGTCCGCATTGCTGGTTGGATTGTGCAGCTGGATGATCTCGCCGATCTGCGCCTCGATCGTGTGCAGCGGATTGAGCGAGGTCATCGGCTCCTGGAAGATGATGGAGATGTCGCTGCCGCGGATCTCCCGCATCTGCTGCTCGGACTGGTCGATCAGTTCGCGGCCCTTGAAGCGGATGCTGCCCGAGGGATGCGAGGCGTTCGGATAGGGCAAGAGCTTCAGGATCGACAGTGCGCTGACCGACTTGCCGGAGCCGGATTCGCCGACCAGCGCGAGGCACTCGCCGCGCTTGATCTGGAACGAGACCTTGTCGACCGCGAGCGTCGTCGATCCGCCCTGGTGGAAGGCCACCGAGAGGTCGCGGACGCTGAGCAGAGGCTGGTTGATCGCGTCCATGTGCCTACCTGAACGTCTTGCGCGGATCGAAGGCGTCGCGCACCGCTTCGCCGATGAAGATCAGCAGCGACAGCATGATCGCGACCGAGAAGAAGCCGGAGAAGCCGAGCCAGGGCGCCTGCACGTTGGACTTGCCTTGCGACAGGAGCTCGCCGAGCGAGGGCGACCCTGGCGGCAGGCCGAAGCCGAGGAAGTCCAGCGCGGTCAGGGTCATCACCGAGGACGAGACGATGAAGGGCAGGAAGGTCATGGTCGCCACCATCGCGTTCGGCAAGAGGTGCCGGAACATGATCACCGCGTTGGAGACGCCGAGCGCGCGCGCCGCCTGGATGTATTCGAAATTGCGGCCGCGCAGGAATTCCGCCCGGACCAGCCCGACCAGAGACACCCAGGAGAACAGCAGCAGGATGCCGAGCAGCACGAAGAAGCCGGGCACCAGCACCGAGGACAGGATCAGCAGCAGATAGAGCGAGGGGATCGCCGTCCAGATCTCGATGAAGCGCTGGAACACGAGATCGACCCAGCCGCCGAAATAGCCCTGCACCGCGCCGGCCGCGATGCCGATCACCGAGGAGACGATGGTCAGGCACAGGCCGAACAGCACCGAGATGCGGAAGCCGTAGATCAGCCGCGCCACCACGTCGCGGCCCTGATCGTCGGTGCCGAGCCAGTTATATTCGAGGTCGCGGCAGCTCTTCAGCCCCTTCTTCTCGACCACCGGCTTGCACTCGGCTTCCGTCAGCATCCAGGTCGGCTTCGACGGCGCCGGCGTCGGCAGGTCGAGATTGTGGGTGTCGTAGGAATAGCGGATCAGGGGCCAGACGATACTGCCGCCCTTCTCCTTGATCAGCTTCTGCAAATAGGGATCGCGGTAGTCGGCCGCGGTCTCGAAATCGCCACCGAAGGTCGTCTCCGAATAGGTGACGAAGGCGGGCCAGTAGAGATGGCCGTCATACTTGATCAGGAACGGCCGGTCGTTGGCGATCAGCTCGGCGAACAGCGAGACGACGAACAGCAGCATGAACAGCCAGAACGACCAGTAGCCGCGCCGGTTGGCCTTGAAGTTCTGCCAGCGCCGCCTGTTCAGCGGCGACGGCACGAACGGCTTGCGGGTGATCGGCACGGCGTCGCCGAGCGGCGACTTCGCGGTGGTCTCGATCGGCGTGGGGGCGGCGAGAGACATCAGACCTCCCGCGCCTCGAAATCGATCCGGGGATCGATCCACATATAGGCGAGATCGGAAATCAGGTTCACCACGAGGCCGACGAGGGAGAAGATGAAGAGCGTGCCGAACACCACGGGATAGTCGCGATTGAGCACGCTTTCGAAGCTGAGCAGGCCGAGCCCGTCCAGCGAGAAGATGGTCTCGATCAGCAGCGAGCCCGAGAAGAAGGCGTGGATGAAGGTCGAGGGAAAGCCGGCGATCACGATCAGCATGGCGTTGCGGAAGACGTGGCCATAGAGCACCCGGTTCTCACTGCAGCCCTTGGCGCGCGCGGTCATGACGTATTGCTTGCGGATCTCGTCGAGGAACGAGTTCTTGGTCAGGAACGTCATGGTGGTGAAAGCGCCGAGCCCCATCGCGATCAGCGGCAGCGTCAGGTGCCAGAAATAGTCGATGATCTTCCAGTACCAGGGGAACTGCGACCAGCCGTCCGAGGTCAATCCGCGCAGCGGGAACCAGTTGAAGAACGAGCCGCCTGCGAACAGGATGATGAGCAGGATCGCGAACAGGAAGCCGGGAATCGCGTAGCCGAGCACCAGCACGGTCGAGGTCCAGGTGTCGAAGCGCGTGCCGTCCCTCACCGCCTTGCGGATACCGAGCGGGATCGAGATCAGGTAGGTCAGCAGCGTCAGCCAGATGCCGAGGGAGATCGAGACCGGCAGCTTCTCCCTGATCAGCTGCACCACGCTGACGTCGCGGAAATAGCTCTTGCCGAAATCGAAGCGGGCGAAATTCCACACCATCAGCGCGAAACGCTCCGGCGCCGGCTTGTCGAAGCCGAACTGCGCCTCCAGCTTCTTGATGAAGTCGGGGTCGAGCCCCTGCGCGCCGCGATATTTCGAACTGATGGCATCGCCTCCCGCCCCGATCTGGCCGGGCGCGCGCTGCGCGAAATCATTGCCGCCGGAGATGCGCGAGGTGCCGCCGGTATCGGCGCCGGACAGCTGCGCGATGACGCGCTCGACCGGACCGCCCGGCGCGAACTGCACCACGACGAAGGACACGAAGAGGATCCCGAGCAGAGTCGGGATCATCAGGAGGATGCGGCGGGCGATATAGGCGCTCATGGTCTACTTTGCCTGCTCGATCCTGGCCGCCTTGGCGCGGTCATACCACCAGATCTCGGGCGCGCCGACGCCATTGGCATAGCGCGGCAGCTTCGCCGGACGGCCGAACTGGTCCCAATAAGCGAGCCGGTGCGTCTTGTTGTACCATTGCGGCACCCAGTAGCGGCCGGCGCGGAACAGCCGGTCGAAGGCGCGGCAGGCGATGGTCAATTCCTCGCGGCTGTCGGCCGCCATGATCTTCTCGATCATGGCGTCGATGGCCGGACTGGCGATGCCGGCGAGATTATAGGACCCCTTGGTCGCCGCGACCTGCGAGGAGAAGAACGCGCGCATCGCATCACCGGGCGTCGCCGACATGCTGAAGCGCTGGATCGTCATGTCGAAATCGAACTCTTCCTGGCGGGCCTTGTACTGTACGGCATCGACGAGCCGGATGCTGGCCTCGATGCCGAGCGTGCCGAGATTCTTGATGTAGGGCGCGTGATGCGGCTGGAAGGACGGCTCGTCCAGCAGGAATTCGATCCTGAAGATCTCGCCGTTCGGCAACACGCGCTTGCCGTCCTTGATCGGCACGCCGGCCTCGGTCAGCAATTGCTGCGCCTTGCGCAGCAGGCTGCGGTCCTGGCCCGAGCCGTCCGTCACCGGCGGGCTGAAGGGCGCCGCGAACACCTCGTCGGGCACCTGACCGCGGAACGGCTCGACCAGCTTCAGCTCCTCGGGGGGAGGCGGGCCGTCGCTCGCCATCAGGTCCGAGTTCTGGAACGGCGAGACCGTCCGGGCATAGGCGCCGTACATGATGGTCTTGTTGGTCCATTCGAAGTCGAACGCATTGATCAGCGCCTCGCGCACCCGCGGATCCCTGAACTTGTCGCGCCGCGTATTGATGAACCAGCCCTGTGCGCCCGACGGCGTCAGGTCGGGCACGACTTCCATCCTGACGCGGCCATCCTTCACGGCGGCGAAATCATACCGTGTCGCCCAGATGCGCGAGGTGAACTCCTCCCGGTAGAGATAGTTCTTGCCGGTGAAGCCCTCGAAGGCGACGTCGCGGTCGCGGTAGAACTCGTAGCGTACGACGTCGAAATTGTAGCTGCCGCGGCAGACCGGCAGATCCGCCGCCCACCAGTCCTTCACCCGCTCGAATTCGATGTAGCGGTTGACCTCGAATTTTCCGACCTTGTACGGCCCGGAGCCGAGCGGAATGTCGAGCGACGATTCATCGAAGGCGCGGCTGGCGTAATAGGCTTTCGAGAAGATCGGCAGGCTCGCGACATAGAGCGGCACGTCACGCGCGCGCCCCTTGGCGAAAGTGACGACGAGTGTGGCGTCGTCCAGCGCCTCCGCACCGATGAAGTCGCGCAGCTGCACGATGATCAGCGGATGCCCCTTGGTCTTCAGCGCATTCAGCGAAAACGCGGCATCATGGGCGGTGAGCCTCGAGCCGTCGTGGAACTTCGCCTCGGGCCGCATCGTGAAGCGATAGGTGAGCTTGTCCGGCGAGATCTGCACCGACCTCGCGGCGAGCCCGTACATCGCGTCGGGCTCGTCGCCGGCGCGCACCATCAGCGGCACGAAGGTCATGTCCATGCCTTGCGCCCCGTCGCCCTTGAGAATGTAGGCGTTGAGCGAGTTGAAGGTCTGATAGGACTGGTTGTAGGCGCGCACCGAGGGGATCAGCGAGAAGGTGCCGCCCTTCGGCGCATCCAGATTGACGTAGTCGAAATGGTGGAAGTCGGCGGGGTATTTGAGGTCGCCGAACGCCGACATGCCGTGGGCTTCGGCGGACGCATCGGCCGCCTGCGCTCCGCGCGGGAGCGCTACGCCAATCACCCCGCCGGCACCGAGGGCCAATACATGGCGGCGTGACACCTGCATCTTGCGGGTCATGTCCGTCACGACTTCTTCGCGATCTTGGCCGCCTTGTCGGCGTCGTACCACCAGACGAAGGGGAAGCCGGACTGGCCGTATTTCGGCAGCTCGGCGGGGCGGCCGAAGCGGTCCCAGCGCGCGGTGCGCACCTTGGTGTAGGTCCATTGCGGCACCACATAGTGATTCCACAACAGCACACGGTCGAGCGCCTTGGTGGCGGCGACGAGACCGTCACGATCCTTCGCGTAGATCACACGCTCGATCAGCTTGTCGATGGCAGGGTTCTTGATGCCGGCGATGTTGCGCGAACCGGCGATGTCAGCCGATTTGGACGACCAGAATTCACGCTGCTCGTTGCCAGGCGACTGGGACTCGCCCCACGAATTGGTGACGATGTCAAAGTCCCACTCGCGCGTCCGGTTCTCGTATTGCGTCGGGTCGACCGTCCGCACGGAGACGGCGATGCCAAGCCGCTCGAGCGATGGCTTGTAGAACAGCGTGACACGCTCGAAGCTCGGATCCTGGTTCAGCAGCTCCAGCGCGAACTGGTTGCCGGTCTTGACGTCGATCAGCTTGCGGTCGCGTACCTCGTAGCCGGCCTCCTTGAACAGGCGCAGTGCCTCGCGCAGATTTTCGCGCACGGCTTCCGGGCTGCCACCGACCGGATTGCTGTAGGCAGTGGTGAAGACCTCCGCCGGCACCTCGGCACGGACAGTCTCGAGGATCTCGAGCTCCTTGCCCTGCGGCAGGCCGGTCGCCATCAATTCGTCGATGCCGTCGAAATAGCTGACGATGCGCTTGTACTGTCCATAGAAGATCTGCTTGTTCATCTCCTCGAAGTCGAACGCATAGTTGAGCGCACGGCGCACACGGGGATCGGCGAACTTGGCGCGGCGCAGGTTCGGCACGAACGCCTGCATTACGCCCGAGCTGCGATTCGCGAATTCCTCGAGAATGACGCGCTTTTCGGTCACGGCCGGGAAGTCGTAGGCGGTTGCCCAGTTCTTGGCGCTGTTCTCGGTGCGCCAGTCGACCTGATCGGCCTTGAAGGCCTCGATCGCCACCGTCGCGTCGCGGAAATATTCGTAGCGTAGCTCGTCGAAATTGTTGCGGCCGACATTGGCGGCGAGGTCGCGCCCCCAATAGTCCTTCACGCGCTCCAGCGCGATCGAGCGTCCGGCGACGAACTCCTTGACCTTGTAGGGCCCCGATCCCAGCGGGACTTCGAGGGTGGTGGCGGACACATCGCGCTTGCGGCCCTGCGCGTCGGTGCCCTCCCACCAATGCTTCGGCAGCACCGTGAGCTGGCCGACGATCTGCGGCAGTTCACGATTGCCCGGCGCGTCGAACACGAACCTGACCTCGCGCTCGCCCACCTTCTCGGCCCGCACAACGTGGCTGTAATAGGCCGAGTACATCGGGTGGTGCTTCTTGAAGGAGTCGAGCGAGAAGATCACGTCCTCCACGCTCACCGGCTTGCCGTCATGCCATTTGGCCTGAGGCCGCAAGCGGTAGGTGACGGAGGAGAAATCGTCGGGATGGCTGACGGCTTCGGCCAGCGCGCCGTATTCGGTCGAGACTTCGTCCAGCGCCGGGGTCAGCAGCGATTCATAGATGAAGGCCACCGCGCCGGCGACCTGCCCCTTCACGCCCGACACGACGATGTTGAAATTGTCGAAGGTGCCGACCGCAATCTGGCGCGCGACACCGCCCTTGGGGGCATCCGGATTGACGTAATCGAACCGCTTGAAATCGGCGGGGTACTTCACCTTCCCGAACAACGAGAGCGCATGGCGCCAGGCGGGATCAGCGGCGGATTGCGCCTCGGCCGCGCCGATGACCGGAACGCCCGCCACGGAACCGAGGGCGGGAAGCGCTGCGGCGGCAGTGCCGGTGAGCAGGAGATCGCGTCGGGTAATGGCCAAATCTACATCCTCAGGGCTTGAAGGAGGTTACCCCTTTAGGCCGCAATATACGGCAAGGTTTCGACCGAATATGTTGCTTTTTCCTCATCTTGGAAGCCCGGGACGGCCCTTCGCTGCGGCGAAACGCCCCGCTGGGCGGACCGGCTCGTCAGCAAAGCAAAACGGCCAGGCTTTTCAGCCTGGCCGCATCGTCCAAGATGGATGGGCGAAACCTTTATTTCGCGGCCGTGGGCAGCGGCTTCGGGCTGTCGGCGAGGCTGTTGAGGTAGGCGATCACGTCGGCGCGTTCGCTGTCCTTCTGTATGCCGGCGAAGCCCATCGCGGTGCCCGGGATGTTACCCTTCGGGTTGGCGATGAACTTGTTGAGTTCGTCGATGCTCCAATCGCCGCCCTTGGCCTTGAGCGCGGCCGAATAGTTGAACCCGGCCTCCGAGCCGCGGGCGCGGCCGACGATGCCGTAAAGGTTCGGGCCGACGCGGTTCGGGCCGCCCTTCTCGAAGGTGTGGCAGGCGCCGCACTTCTTGGCGGCGGACGCGCCCTTCTCGACCGAGGCGGTCTGAAGCAGCTTCTCGATCGGCTCGGCGGCTGCCGCAGCGGTCCCTGCGCCGGCCTTGTCGCCGGCCTCTTCCTTCACGGCGATCTCGAAGCCCGGCTTCTCCGGCATCTTGGGGGAGAACAGCGCCTGGGCGGCAAAGCTCGTCACCAGCAGGAGGAGACAAGTGCCAAGCACGGCACCCATGATCTTGTTCAGTTCAAACGAGTCCATTTCCGGCCAGGCCCCACACCGCTGAGAAGGATCGAGCGGCCAAGCGGCCGCCAGGACGAGCGTCGGGAGAATCACACATAACCTTGTCTTTCCCCCGAATTTTGCCATTGAGATATCGGTTTGCCCGGGGTCTGGCAACCCGTATAAGCGACCGGGCTTCCGCCCCATCCCCATTCCATTTCTCGACGCGGAAATCGCCCCGTTTCCAGGCTCTTGAACCGATGACCGATCCCCGCATCCTGGTGCTGATCCCGGCCCGCATGGCCGCCACCCGCCTGCCCGGCAAGCCGCTCGCCGACATCGCGGGCCTGCCGATGATCGTGCACGTCCTGCGCCGCGCGGAAGCCGCCGGAATCGGCCGGGTCGCGGTCGCGACGGACACCGACGAGATCGCGGCCGTGGTCTCGGCCCATGGCGGCGAGGCCGTGATGACCCGCTCCGACCACCCCTCCGGCTCGGACCGCATCCACGAGGCGATGCAGAAGATCGACCCCGAGGGCAAGGCCGAGATCGTGGTCAATCTGCAGGGCGATTTCCCGACCATCACGATCGACAATATCCGCGAGGTGTTGCCGCCGCTGCAGGACCCCGCCGTGGACATCGCCACGCTGGCCTCGCAGATCCATACCGAGGAGGAAGACCTCGCCCCCAGCGTGGTCAAGGCGATCGGAACCTCGCTCGGCGGCCGGCGGATGCGAGCCCTCTACTTCACCCGGGCGACGGCACCGACCGGCGACGGACGGCGATACCACCATATCGGCCTCTACGCCTACCGGCGCGCCGCGCTGGAGCGGTTCGTGTCGCTGCCGCCCTCACCGCTGGAATTGCAGGAGAAGCTCGAGCAGCTCCGCGCGCTGGAGGCCGGAATGCGGATCGACTTCACCATCGTCGACACCGTGCCGCGCGGGGTCGATACGCCGGCGGACCTCGAGACCGCCCGCAGCCTCCTTTCCAAATCCTGAGCCGCTGATACAAGGCCCGTCATGAGCAAGATGAAGATCGCATTCCAGGGCGAGCCCGGGGCCAATTCCCACATCACCATCGTCGAGGCCTATCCCGACGCGGAACCGTTGCCGTGCCCCACTTTCGAGGACGCGCTGGCGGCGATCTCCTCGGGCGAGGCCGATCTCGGCATGATCCCGATCGAGAATTCGGTCGCGGGGCGCGTCGCCGACATTCATCATCTCCTGCCCGGCTCCGGTCTCTTCATCATCGGCGAATGGTTTCTGCCGATCAGGCACCAGCTGATGGCCATCAAGGGAGCCCGGCTGGACGACATCAGGAGCGTGGAGAGCCATGTCCAGGCGCTCGGCCAATGCCGGCGCACCATCCGCAAGCTCGGAATCAAGCCGATCGTGCATGCCGACACTGCCGGCAGCGCCCGCGACATTTCCGAGCGCCAGGACAAGACCGTCGCCGCGATCGCCTCGCGCCTTGCCGCCAAGATCTACGGCCTCGACATCCTCGCAGAGGACATTGAGGACGAGACCCACAACACCACGCGCTTCGTGGTGCTGGCACGCGAGCCGAAATGGGCGGCGCAGGGCTCGGGTCCGCTGGTCACGACGTTCGTCTTCCGTGTCCGCAACCTGCCAGCGGCGCTCTACAAGGCGCTCGGCGGCTTTGCCACCAACGGCGTCAACATGACCAAGCTCGAGAGCTACATGGTCGACGGAAATTTCTTCGCGACCCAGTTCTATGCCGACGTCGACGGCCACCCCGACGACAAGGGCCTCGCCTTCGCCATCGAGGAGCTGAAATTCTTCTCGCGCGAATTCCGTATCGTCGGCGTGTATCCGGCCCATCCGTTCCGCGCCACGTTCAGCGAGGCGCAGGCTTAGCTGCAAGCCAGAAGGCAAGGCAAGGACCGTGGCCCGCGTCGCCTCGTATCGCTGCCCCCCTCGTCAGCGTGTCGGCAGAAGCTGCCTTGCGAGATCCGCCGTCGTGAAGATCGAGGATTGCCGTCGAAGATCGATCCCCCGCCGGCAATCCGGGCAGATTGTGTGCACGACGAGCGCCATCTCACCGGCCTTGAGCGCGTCCTCCGGCTCGCGCCACACAACGTCCTTTCGGCCCCGCAACCGGTTGCAACTGCTGCAGCGGAGATGACGCGCCTTGGTCCGCGGCACGTCGCGGACATGAACCTGAAATGGCAGGGCCGAAACAGCCAGCTCGCGATGAACGACGCGCAGCACCCGCCCATCCTCCATTTCGGCGCACATTTCCATCAATCGCTTGGCGTCCGGCGCATCACAGCGATAGCACTGGCGCGATAGCGCGCCCCCTCCGCGCGCCCTGCCCAGAAAATCCTTCAGAAATCTTCGCGTGAAATGCCCGGACACGTGATCGTAGACACTGCTGCCGACGATCCCCTGGCCTGCCGAAGCCCAGTTGTCGCCGCCGATCGCGATGATCCGGTCGTCCGGATCGAGGCGGTACCATATATCCGCGGTCTCGGCTCCGCCTGCATCTTCGACCGCTGGCATGGTCAACGCTCCGGGAATGACAGCACGAGGGTGCAGAGCTTGCCGACGGCATCAGCCACATCGTGAAGGCCTTCAACATCGACCGGCTTGCGAATATAGCCTGCCGCAAAATTGCGATAGGCGCTGTCGACGTCCTCCTTGTCGTCCGAGCCAGAGAACATGATGACGGGGATGCGAAGCAGGTCCGGATCGGCCTTCAGGGTCTGAAGCAGTTCGATCCCGGACAGACCCGGCATCTTGACGTCGACAAGCATCAGATGGGGCCGCGCTTCCGTCTCGGACCGGAGATAGTCGAGCGCGGCCGTACCGCTGAAGGCGAACTGCAAGTTGAGCGGATAGCCCGACTTCGCAAATGCAATCTTGATCGAGGCCCGGTCGGCAGGCGAATCATCGACGATGAGGATGTCTGCACGATTCATCACGATGCGATCAAGGAGGCTCTTGGCCTGACTTTGGGCAGCCGAATGACGAACGACGTACCCTCGTCCTGCTTGTCCACAATGTCAATCGTGCCGTTATGGAGCTCGCAGACACGTTTACAGATGGCCAGCCCCATGCCGTACCCGCTGTACTGGGTATCCGTGTGCAGCCTGCTGAACATCTTGAACACTTCCTGACGATGCGCGGAATCGATCCCGATCCCGTTGTCGCTCACGGAAATCACCGCATCATCGCCGTCGATGAATGCCGAGATCGCAATCCTGGGCACCGCATCCTTCCGGCAGTATTTGATCGAGTTGGCGAGAAGGTTCTGAAACAGCCGCGTCAGCAGGATGCGGTCGCCTTCCACGAACGGAAGGTCACCGCATTCCAGGATGGCATTGGCCGACGAAATCTCCATCCGCAGGAACTCCACGGCCTGCTCGACGCAGTCGCGCAGGCCGACCTCGGAGAATTTGGCCGCGCCGGCCCCGATCCTGGCATATTCGAGCAGGCGCTCGATCATGCCCGACATGTTCGCCGCACTCGACTGGATGATGTGAAGATATTCCTGCACCGTGGGGGACGCATTCCCCTCCAGCTCGGAGAGCAGGAACTTGGCGAACTGATTGAGATGTCGCAGCGGCGCGCGGAGATCGTGCGCGACCACGCTGGCAAATTGCTCGAGCTCCCGGTTGGATATCGCGAATTTGCGCGTACGCTCCTGCAACTCGCTGAATGTGCGGACCCGATCGCGGTTCTCGATGATGCGGATCACCGAATAGGTCGTGTCGTCTTCGAGGACGGTCGTCGCAACCAGATCTGCCGTAAACAGACGGGCGTTCTTGTCGATGAGCTGCACGTTGATGCGGGTGGAACTCGCCCCGACACTGACCGTCGACAGGAAGCTGATCCAGGAGGAATCGCTCAGTTCCGGCGTCAGCTGGGAAAAGCGGTACTCCTCCTCCGGCGAAGCGCCGACACCGAACCTGACCCAGGCGGCGCTGTTGGCGAACTTGACGATGCCGGTCTCGGGCAACACCACCATGACCGGGTCACCCGCGTAGGCGGCCGCGGCGGAGAGAATGCGCTCGCAGCCGGCGAGGGCGGCAAACGCACCGTCTCGCAGGCGCGCGATGCTGATCACCGAGAGCACCACGCCCTTCTGATCCGGATAGCCGGCGGCGCGCAACAGCCAGGCGCGCGCGCTCTGATCCTGGGCTTCGGCCTCCTCGGTCTGGCCGTCGCGCATCACCCGGTGCAGAAATCCCTCCAGATCGAAATCGATGAAGGGGGACCGAAAGGTGCGGATCGGACGCCCGACGTCGGTGTCCGTGAACTGGAACAGTTCGACAATGAGCCGCGTGAAGCGCCGGATGTTGAGCGATTCATCGAAGAAAAGGACACCGACCTCGGTTGCGTGCAACAAGGCGTCGAAATCGCGGGTCAGCCGCACGAGCTCCGCATTCTGCCGAAAATGCTCGGCGTTGACGGAGTGAAGCTCCTCGTTCAGGGAACTCAGCTCCTCATTGGTCGACTGCAATTCCTCATTCGAGGACATCAGCTCCTCGTTGGTGGCCTGCAGCTCCTCGTTCGCCGTTTCGATCTCCTCGATGGTTGACTGGAGCGCCTCGCGCGTCCGCATGATCTCGAGTTCCAGCGCCTCGGTGCGCGCGTCCGAGAAGTTCATGTCTTCCGCCACGGGGGGCGCGACCAGCTGCAGGTCGGGCTGCTTGAAGATCACCAGCGCGAATGTCGGCTCGCCATCGACGATGAGGGGCTTGATGCGGACGTCGACCACGAGCCCCTTCGCGGGGAATTCGTTCAGCTCGATTCGCGAGAAGGTGAGCTCCACCTTGTCGCGCATGACCCTGTCGATGCCGGCGGCCAGCGGGATCTTCAGTGCGCCATCACACATTCCGGTGACATCCAGGCGGGCGATGCCCTCCGGCGTGCGCAGGAACCGGCCGGCATCGCCGAAGGTGTGCAGCAATTCGCGGTCGCTCGAGACCAGCAGCGACGGCGGCGCGAAGTCCTTGAGCATCGCGGCATAGGCCGGCTGCAGAAGAGCTTCGCGGGACTTCGGCGATCGACGGGACGAGGCGGTCTGAAAGCCGTGGATCAGACGATCGTGGCCTTCGATCGCACGCAGGAAAGGCGGCGTCCGGGTCTGGGCACGGGTGCGGCGGAATATGCGACGCCGCACGTCCATGAGTTCGAACGAGTCCCGCTGGCCGCCGACCGTCTCGCTGCTGCCCAGGAAGAGATAGCCCTTCTCGAGCAGACCGAAGGCAAAGGACGCGAGGACGCGCTGCTGAGCCTCGACCGAGAAATAGATCAGCAGATTGCGGCAGGACACCATGTCGAGGCGGGTGAAGGGCGGATCCATCAGAACGTCGTGCGACGCGAACACGATGTTCTTGCGCAGCTTGGCATCCACCTGCCAGGTTCCGGACGGGGTGCGCGTGAAGAACTTGCGCCGGCGCTCCTCCGAGACGCTCTGCATGCGCTCCGAGGCGTATTCGCCGCGCGCGGCTTCCGCCAGCAGACCCTTGTGAACGTCGGTCGCGAAGATCTGGAACTCCACCGGCGTCGGGAAATCAGTGGCCGCCTCTGCCAGGATCATGGCCAGAGAGTAGGCCTCCTCGCCGCTCGCGCACCCGGCCACCCAGAGGCGGACGCTGCGTCGCTCCGACGCGGCGCGGTGGATCAGCTGCGGGGCGAGCTGCCGCGCCAGCCAGGCGAAGGCCCCCTCGTCGCGAAAGAAGTCGGTGACCCCGATCAGCAGCGTTTCGCTGAGCTCGCGGGCCTCGTTCTCGTCGGTGCTGACCAGTTCGGCATACCCGGCCAACGTCTCGATCTCGCGCTCCTGCATGCGCCGCTGGACACGGCGCTCGAACGTGGACTGGGTATATTGCGCCGCGTCGAGATGTGAGGCGCCGACCACCGCGAAAAGGATTTTCTGAAGCGCTGCAGCATCGCCCGAGGATTTGCGTGCCGCGTGGAGCCTCGGCAGAAACACGCTCTCGACCACGATTCCCGCCAGCGCCTCCGGCGTATCGACGCCACTGACGCTATTGGTCGCAATCGCCGCGATCGGCATCGAGTCGAACTTGGCCGATTCCGGCGACTGGGCGAATACCAGGCCACCGGCAGCATGAACCGCGACGACGCCCTGGGAGCCGTCGGATCCCGAACCCGACAGGATGACCGCGACGGCCTTCTTGCCCCAGGATTCCGCCATCGACGTGAACAGCACGTCGATGGACGACACGCGGGCCGACGAGTTCATCGAGGGCCGGGCCACGACCCTGAACTTCCTGCCGACGACCGCGATCTCCGTGCCGGGCTGGATGACATAGACGGTATTCGCGTGCAGTTCGGAATCTTCCTCGATCGGCCGCACCAGCATGGTGGTATGCCGCGCCAGCAGTTCGTCGAGCACGCTCTTGAAGTCGCGCGCCAGATGCATGACGACGACGAAGGCGCCGCCGGAATCGGTCGGAGAATTGTCGAAGTATTTTTCCAGTGCTTCGAGGCCACCGGCCGAAGCGCCCAGTCCCACGACGAAACGCGGCTCTTCCAATTTCTGGGTCATGGCCGATCCGATGGCCGGATGCGAGAATGGCCGGGATCGTACATCAGCCGCGTGCAGGACCGTGGCCGCATGATGCCGCAACGGATTTTATTTTACGCACTCATCTCCGGGCAAACCGTAATTATCCGGATTGCGGTCGTCAGACCTTCGGCGCAGCAATGATGCCACCACATTGTTGCAGTGAGTCGTTTCTTTAGAAACTTCATTTCTCACACGGCAGGCCTTGCCGGATGGCACATTGTGAAGCCCACTCGTCGCGCCGGTTTCTGAACGTCCTTCTCGTCGAGGACGACGATATCGATGCGCGCATCATCGGCATGGTCGCGGATCTCGTCGAGAATTTCGAGCTCGACGTGACCCGCGTCAACTCCATCATCGACGCCAAATCCGCTTTGAAATCCACGAAATTCGACGTCTGCCTGCTGGACTTCTGGCTCGGCCGGGAATCTTCGCTGCGATTTTTATCCGCGCTCGAGGAAATGGACACCCGAATGGGCACCGTCGTCCTATCCAACATCTCGCCGCAGGAAGCGACCAATTTCAGGCTTGCGACCCGCCGAAACTTCTTCCTGCCGAAAGCGGAATGCACCCCCCATCAGCTCTCGAGCGCGATCGGCGCCGTCGCGCCCAGCGACTCGTGATGGACGCCGCGATTGCTGCACCGCGTCGTCGATTTTCGGCAGGCAGTGTCCGGGGAAGCCGGAGCGGCTATGCTGCGGACCGGCGGCCGAGATCGAACGCCGACGCAAGGAGGCCGTAGGATTTCTTTCGCGCCTCGTGATCGTAGACGGCCGTGATCACCATCAATTCATCCGGCTTGCTGGCGTCGATCAGTGGCTGCAGCTTTCTTTGCACCGTGGCAGGGTTGCCGACGAACAGGCGCGAACGGTTGCGCTGGATCGAGGTCCGCTCGGCGTCCGTGTAAGGATAGGCCAACGCCTCCTCGACGCTCGGCAGCGGCAGATATTGACCGCGGTCGCGACGCAGGCGGTTGAGATCGAAGGAAGCGGCGAGCCTTTCGGCCTCCTCGTCGGTGTCCGCTGTAATGACGGCGACGGCAAGGATCGCGTTCGGGTTCCCGCGCCACGCCGACGGCTGGAAACGATTGCGGTAGTGGACCATCGCATCGACGGCATCGTGGGAGGCGAAATGGTGGGCGAACGCGAAGCCCATGCCGACCTCGGCCGCCAGTTCCGACGAATAATCGCTGGAGCCAAGCAGCCAGATCGGCGGCAGCGGCGTGTCATCGGGCATCGCAACGACATTGTTGTAAGGATGCCCGGCGGGGAATTCGCGGGTCTGCCACAGGATCAGTTCGTGCAGCCGCTCCAGGAAATCATCGCCCTCGCGGCGATCGAGCCGGCTGCGCAGGGCATAGGCCGTCGCACCATCCGTGCCGGGCGCACGGCCCAGCCCGAGATCGATGCGACCGGGAAACAGCGCCTCCAGCATCTTGAAGCGCTCGGCCACGACCAGCGGCGCATGGTTGGGCAACATCACGCCGCCGGAGCCGACGCGAAGGTGCTTGGTCACCGCTGCGATCTGGCCGATCATCACGTCGGGCGCGGGGCTCGCCACGGATGCGAGGTTGTGATGCTCGGCGAGCCAATAGCGGACATAGCCGAGGCCATCGACATGGCGCGCCAGGTCGATGCTGTTGCGCAGCGCGGCCGCGGGTTTCGTGCCTGTGGTGACCACGGAGAGGTCGAGGACTGAGAGCGGGATCATGGCGCAACAAGGTAATGGAGCCCGACGCCCCGGCAATGGGCAGGACACGCAGGCCTGCCGTGTGCAGGCAGCGGCCAAGCCGGGAAATCGGTGCAGGCTATGATTGGGACGGATTCGGTACCGCTCCTGCTGCATCGCAACTGCCCACTATCGGAGAGCGGAGGCTTGCGCGTCGAAACGAGAGACAAAACTCTGAATTAATTTGATTATTAAAAATTATCGGATCGGCCCACTGCACTCCCTCCAGCATCATTAACTCGCATTATACGCCCGATAGTGGGCAGATTCCCATATGCGGTGGGCTGTCGGCCTTTGCCTCTTTGCCCTATCTTAGCCTCTCGCATTTAGACCTGACGGCCGGCTGCCGAACCTGGAGCGAGTGGTGACATGACCGACGTGACGACGCCTCACCAGAGTGACGGGCAAGACGGACACCTCTCCGTGAAACGGCCGGCGATCTCCTTCGAATTCTTTCCGCCCAAGAGCGAGGAGATGGAGAGGAATCTCTGGGAGACCATCAACCGGCTTGCCCCGCTGGAGCCGAAATTCGTCTCGGTGACCTACGGCGCCGGCGGCACGACCCGCGAGCGCACCCATGCGACCATCGCGCGTATCCTGAAGGAGACCGCGCTGCTGCCGGCCGCGCACCTGACCTGCGTCGGCGCCTCGCGCGGCGAGATCGACGAGATCGTCGACCGTTATCACGAGGTCGGCGTCCGCCACATCGTCGCGCTGCGCGGCGATCCGCCCGGCGGCATCGGCACGCCCTATCGCACCCATGCCGAGGGCTACCAGACCTCGCCCGAACTGGTCGCCGGCATCAAGAGACGCCACCCGGACATCGATATCTCGGTCTCGGCCTATCCGGAGAAGCATCCGGAGAGCCGCGACTTCGAAACCGACATCGACATCCTCAAGGCCAAGGTCGATGCCGGCGCCACGCGCGCCATCACCCAGGTGTTCTTCGACAACGACCTCTACTTCCGCTACCTCGATCGCGTCCGCGCCCGCGGCATCGACATCCCGATCGTTCCGGGCATCATGCCGTTGCACAATTTCAAGCAGGCGCGCGCATTCGTGACCCGCAATGGCACCAGCGTGCCGGACTGGCTGGCGGAGAAATTCGAGGGCCTCGACAACGATGCCGACACGCGCAAGCTGGTGGCCGCGACCGTGGCCGCCGGCCAGGTGCAGAAGCTCGCCAAGCACGGCGTCGACACCTTCCATTTCTACACCATGAACCGCGCCGACCTCGTGTTCGCGATCAGCCATTTGCTCGGCATCCGCGCCAAGACCGCGCAGAAGGCGGCGTAAGGACCAGATGACCGTACCTCCCTCTCCCCAGCGGACCGCCCTGCTCGAAGCCGCCCGCGCGCGCATCCTCGTGCTCGATGGCGCCATGGGCACGATGATCCAGGCGCTGCAATTCGACGAGGCCGCCTTCCGCGGCGAGCGCTTCAAGGATTTCCACCGCGACCTGCGCGGCAACAACGACCTGTTGATCCTGACCCAGCCGCAGGCGATCGAGGACATCCACGCCGCCTATTTGCGCGCCGGCGCCGACATCGTCGCCACCAACACCTTCTCCACCACCTCGATCGCACAAGCCGATTACGATCTCACCGACATCGTCTACGAGATGGCGCGCGAAGGCGCCCGCCTCGCCGGCAATGCCGCGCGGCGCGTCGCAGCCGAGGACGGCAAGCCGCGCTTCGTCGCCGGCGCCATCGGCCCGACCAACCGCACCGCCTCGATCTCGCCCGACGTCGCCAATCCCGGCTACCGCGCCGTGACCTTCGACGATCTGCGCAAATCGTATGGCGAGCAGATCAACGGACTGCTCGACGGCGGCGTCGATCTCCTCCTGGTCGAGACCATTTTCGACACGCTGAACGCCAAGGCGGCGCTCTACGCGATCGCCGAAATCACCGAAGCGCGCGGCATCGACGTGCCGGTGATGGTCTCCGGCACCATCACCGACAAGTCCGGCCGCCTGCTCTCGGGCCAGATGCCCGAGGCGTTCTGGAACTCGGTGCGGCATGCCAAGCCCATCACCATCGGCTTCAACTGCGCGCTCGGCGCCGAGGATCTGCGCGCGCATATCGCCGATATCGGCCGTGTCGCCGATACGCTGGTCTGCGCCTATCCGAATGCCGGCCTGCCCAACGAATTCGGCCAGTACGACGAGACGCCGGAGTACATGGCGCGCCTCGTCGGCGAATTCGCCCGCGACGGCCTCGTCAACATCGTCGGCGGCTGCTGCGGCACCACGCCGGAACACATCGCGGCGATCGCGGCCGCGGTCGCTCCGCACAGGCCGCGCATCGTGCCCGACATCGAACCGCGGCTGCGGCTCTCCGGCCTCGAGCCGTTCGTGCTGACCGAGGTCATTCCGTTCGTCAATGTCGGCGAGCGCACCAACGTCACCGGCTCGGCGCGCTTTCGCAAGCTGATCACGGCCGGAGACTATACCGCCGCGCTGCAGGTGGCACGCGAGCAGGTCGAGAACGGCGCGCAGATCATCGACGTCAACATGGACGAGGGCCTGCTCGATTCCGAGGCCGCCATGGTGACGTTCCTCAACCTCGTCGCCGCCGAGCCCGACATCGCGCGGGTTCCGGTGATGGTGGATTCCTCGAAATTCTCGGTGATCGAGGCCGGCCTGAAATGCGTGCAGGGCAAGCCGGTCGTCAACTCGATCTCGATGAAGGAGGGCGAGGAGAAGTTCATCTTCGAAGCCAGCATCGCCCGCCGCCATGGCGCCGCCGTCGTGGTGATGGCGTTCGACGAAATCGGCCAGGCCGACACGTTCGCGCGCAAGACCGAGATCTGCAAGCGCGCCTATGACATCCTGGTCAACCGCGTCGGCTTCCCGCCCGAGGACATCATCTTCGATCCCAACATCTTCGCGATCGCCACGGGAATCGAGGAGCACAACAATTACGGCGTCGACTTCATCGAGGCGACGCGCTGGATCCGCACGAACCTGCCCGGCGCGCATGTTTCGGGCGGCGTCTCCAATCTGTCGTTCTCGTTCCGCGGCAACGAGCCGGTGCGCGAGGCGATGCATTCGGTGTTCCTGTATCACGCCATCAAGGCCGGCATGGACATGGGCATCGTCAATGCCGGGCAGATGATCGTCTATGACGACATCGATCCCGAACTGCGGCAAGTGTGCGAGGACGTCGTCCTCAACCGCGACCCCGGCGCCTCCGAGCGGCTGCTGGCGCTCGCCGAGAAATTCCGCGGCAAGAAGACCGAGTCGAAGGAGGCCGACCTCGCCTGGCGCGAATGGCCGGTCGAGAAGCGGCTGTCGCACGCGCTGGTGCACGGCATCACCGAGTACATCGACGTCGACACCGAGGAAGCCCGCAAGGTGTCCTCGCGCCCGCTCGACGTGATCGAGGGGCCGCTGATGGCCGGCATGAACGTGGTCGGCGACCTCTTTGGCGACGGCAAGATGTTTTTGCCGCAGGTGGTGAAGTCCGCGCGCGTCATGAAGCAGGCGGTGGCCTATCTCATGCCGTTCATGGAAGAGGAGAAGGCGCGCAATCTCGCCGCCGGCATCGGCACCGAGGGCTCCTCGTCGGCCGGCAAGATCGTGCTCGCGACCGTCAAGGGCGACGTCCACGACATCGGCAAGAACATCGTCGGCATCGTGCTCCAGTGCAACAATTTCGAGGTGATCGATCTCGGCGTGATGGTGCCGGCCGCCAAGATCGTCGAGACCGTGAAGGCCGAGAAGGCCGACATCGTCGGCCTGTCGGGCCTGATCACGCCCTCGCTCGACGAGATGGCGTTCTTCGCCAGCGAGTTGCAGCGCGAGGGGTTGAACCTGCCACTCCTGATCGGCGGCGCCACCACGAGCCGGGTCCACACCGCGGTGAAGATCGATCCGAACTACAAGGCCGGGCCCGTGGTGCATGTCAACGACGCCAGCCGCGCCGTCGGCGTCGCCTCGGCGCTGCTGTCGCCCGAGCGGCGCGAGGCCTATGCCGCCGAGGTCCGCGCCGAATACGCCAAGATCTCCGAGGCGCATCTGCGCGCGCAGGCCGACAAGAAGCGGCTGAAGCTGGCGGACGCCCGCAAGAACCGCGTCGCGGTGGATTTCAAGGCGCACCCGCCGGTGAAGCCGAGCTTCCTCGGCATCCGGACCTTCGACGATTACGATCTCGCCGAACTCGTGCCCTATATCGACTGGACGCCGTTCTTCCAGACCTGGGAGCTCGCCGGCCGTTTCCCCGCCATCCTCGACGACGCCAAGGTCGGCGAGGTCGCGCGTGCGCTCTACGACGATGCGCAAAAGATGCTCGACACCATCGTGAAGGAGAAGTGGTTCACGGCGCGCGCGACGATCGGCTTCTGGCCGGCGAACGCGCAAGGCGACGACATCGTGCTCTATGCCGACGACAGCCGCAGGGCGCCGATCGCGACGCTGCACACGCTGCGCCAGCAGCTCGAGAAGCGCGAGGGCCGCTTCAACGCCGCGCTCGCCGACTTCGTCGCGCCGGTCGAGACAGGCGTGGGCGACTATGTCGGCGGCTTCGTCGTCACTGCGGGGATCGGCGAGGACGTCATCGCCGATCGCTTCAGAAGCGCGAACGACGACTATTCCTCGATCCTGTGCAAGGCGCTGGCCGACCGCCTCGCCGAAGCCTTCGCCGAACGCATGCATGCGCGCGTGCGCCGCGAGTTCTGGGCCTATGCGCCGGACGAGGCGCTCTCGCCCGAGGATTTGATCCTGGAGAAGTACCAGGGCATCCGCCCCGCGCCCGGCTATCCCGCGCAGCCCGATCACACCGAGAAGGCGACGCTGTTCGAGCTGCTGGATGCCGAGGCGACCGCCGGCGTGAAGCTGACCGAGAGCTTTGCGATGTGGCCGGGCTCATCCGTGTCCGGTCTCTATTTCGCGAGCCCCGAGAGCTTCTATTTCGGCGTCGGCAAGATCGAGCGCGACCAGGTCGAGGACTATGCCGCGCGCAAAGGCATGACGGTCAGCGAAGCCGAGCGCTGGCTGGCGCCGGTGCTGAACTACATCCCGTCGCAGCCGGGCGCGGCCGACACCTCGTTCAAGGCGACGCCCGCCAACGACGCGATGCCGGCCGACCTCGCCTCGCACCCGCCGGGCTGTGCCTGCGCGGTGCACCTCGTCTGGCAGAAGAAGCGCGCAGGGGCGGTGTAGCCGCAGATCGAAAGGGCAAAGCGCGAAAACAACCCCATGCAAAGTAGGATGGGGTTGAAAGATCTAATGAATTCGGTCTTTGCGAAATCTGCTTGTTCCGTCGGGCAAAACAGGCGTAGGATGGCAGGATCGGAAGCTGTGTGCCTCCGTCATTCCGAGGCGCGCGACGCGCGAACCCGGAAGCCATCGTGCCTCACACCTTCAGTGGCGCGAGCGGCACGAGCGGTCCACATCCTCCCCTGGAGGGGGAGGATCGGTTCGCATGCAGCGCAGCGGAATGCGGACCGAGGTGGGGTGACGGTCTCTCCACCGTGGCGCGGCTCGTGTTGAGAGATCACCCCACCCCGCTCGCGCTGCGCGCGATCGCCCCCCTCCAGGGGAGGATAAGGCCGCTCACCCCTTCGGCGGCGCCAGGGGCTGCACGATTTCCTGGAACGGCGCCAGCGCCTCGCAGGCTTCGGCGTGGGCGGCAAGCGCGGGATAGCGCGCGGCATCGAACAAATGCGGATGCGCCTCGCGGGTGAAGCGCAAAGCGCAGGCCACGATGACGTCGCTATGGCCGATGCGCGCGCCGAGGAAGTAGGGCGTCGTCACCTTGACCCGTTCGGCTTCCAACACCTTGAGCACGTCGTTGATCTGCGCCTCGCAGCGCGCCACCCACAGCGCCAGCTGCTCCTTGCGCAGCACGCGCTCATAAACGAGGCTCACCGCCTTGTCGCCGAGGCCGGAGGCGAGCGCGCAGATGCGCAAGTGCCGGCGACGCTCGGCGCCGCTGCGCGGCAGCATCGCCTTGTCCGGCCCGGCAAGTTCGTCGAGATGATCGAGGATGAAGGCGCTCTCGATCAGTGCCTCGCCATCGTCGAGCACCAGCGTCGGCACCCGCCGCAGCGGATTGAACGGCGCGATCGTCTCGGCATCGCCGAAGGTCGACCACGGCCTGTGCTCGAAGGGAATACCGTACAGCCGCAGCGCGATCGCGACGCGGCGAACGAAGGGGGAGTCGTATTGGCCGATCAGGAACATGGGTGTCTGCCTCAGGCGCGATGCGCGCACGCATTTTCGCTCGTCATGGCCGGGCTTGACCCGGCCATCCATCAAGCCCGAGATTAGGAAGGGATGGATGCCCGGATCAAGTCCGGACATGACGGTCCCAAGCGGGAGACCACGCATGACGCGACACTTTGCGACCGTTGGCGCCCTTCTGCTCGCCGCGACACTCGTCGCCCAAGCGCAGGACCGCCCGACCGGCTTCCAGACCCCGTCGAAGAACATCGCCTGCCAGGTCTTCACGGATAACGGCCAGGGTGTGCTCCGCTGCGACGTCATGGCCATCGACACCCGCCCGCGCCGCCCGGCCGATTGCGACCTCGACTACGGCCACGCTTTCGAGATGAGCGCCAAGGGCAATGCGGGGCGCATCTGCGCCGGCGATACGATCATGGACCCGTCGCTGCCGGTGCTGGCTTATGGCGAGGTGTGGCAGCGCGCGGGATTTACCTGCCGGTCGGAGCCAACGGGGCTGACGTGCTTCAACGCGATGCAGCGGGGGTTTTCGCTGGCGCGGGCGAGGCAGGAGGTGTTTTGAGGGTGTAGCCGGCTTTCGGCCACGTCGCCCGCGCTTTCCGGAGCGTAAATCCGGGATCGCGGTCCCGGATGTCGCTTCGCTCATCCGGGCTACACGGCTGCATCCATCTCGACTTTCTTGCAGCGTCGTCGATCCACATCGTCATTGGGAGCGCAGCGAAGCAATCCAGAAACTTTCCGCGGAAGCAGTCTGGATTGCTTCGTCGCAAGTGCTCCTCGCAATGACGGGGGAGACAGTCGGGTCGCGTAGCCCGGATGGAGCGCAGCGTAATCCGGGATTTTCGCAGCAGGGCCAGAGCGGCCCCGGATTGCGCTGCGCTCCATCCGGGCTACGAGGGCCTCTCCTACCCCTCCTCCTCGTCGCTCGCTAGCACCCCCTTCACGGCCCGCGCCCATCCCGCGAGCTTTCGCTCGCGCGTCGCCTGGCTCATCGCCGGCTTGAAGCGATGCTCCAGCCGCCAATTGTCGGCGAACTTCGTCGGCTCGGGATAGACGCCGGCCTCTAAGCCGGCGAGATAGGCG
>VYLE01000332.1_pt1 | contig 32609 bp, 27 predicted proteins | sample 5114391 | NCBI WGS metagenome assembly VYLE01 (sample SAMN12291771, study PRJNA351875) | freshwater metagenome | isolation source: freshwater lake | place: USA: Michigan, Kent Lake | collected 2013-08-15
TCGCCTGAGGCGTACTACCTCGCGCGCCTCGATTCCCTCACCAAGGGCGGCCAGGCGCCGCTCGCCGACGTGAAGGATGACATTCGTCGTCGCCTCGCCCGGGACAAGCGCATTGAGAAGCTCCGGCCGATGGGCGAGCAGCTCCTGCAGGCCGCCAAGAGCTCGACACTGGATGCGGCGGCGGCCCAGCGCAACCTGACGGTGGAAAAGTCGTCGCCCTTCACGCGACTTGATGCCGTGCCGGGTCTTGGCCAGTTCTCGGCGGCGGTTGGCGCGGCGTTTGCCGCCACCATCGGCCAAGTCGCCGGCCCGTTCGTGGCGCCGGACGCCATGGTCGTCCTGCGCGTCGATGCCCGTACGACGGCCAACCGCCAGGCGTTCGAAGCGGAGAAGAGTGTGCAGCGCCAGCAGTATCTGCAGTCGCTTCGTCAGCAGAAGGTCGACGAGTACCTCACCGGGCTGCGCGAAAGCGTGAAGGTGGATGATCGTCGCGCCGAGGTGCTGTCGCAGCTTCGTCGACAGTCAGATAGCTGACCTCCGTTGACGCAATGCAGGCCCCCGCGAGCTCTGCTCGCGGGGGCCTGCTGTCATTTGGGGTGCCCGCAACTGCCTGACAGCCGCTGCCAAAAACAGGAAAGGGCACCGCCTCGGCGGTGCCCTTTCTGATCCGCAGACTCAGCCGCGATTACTGCATGAGGCGCTTGGGCTCCGGACGCTCTTCCTCGCGCGCGGCCGTCACCGGCGTGCCGGGGGCGATCTGCTGCTCCGCACGCGGCGGCTCGGTGATCTGGCGCTGCGCGTCGCTGAGATTGCGCTTGAACTCGTTGATTCCCTTGCCGAGCGACCCTGCGATCTCCGGAATGCGCTTCGCACCGAAGAGGAGGAGCACGATCACCAGAATGATCATGATCTCCATGAAACCGAAATTCTGTAGACCCATGGGAAACGCTCCTAGAAGAGGGACCGCGCGATGAGGTAAGCGATCAATACCCCGAGGAGGCTCAACAGGGAGACATCCAGGGCGACTGGTCCAACCGCGAACTTCAATATAATCAGATCCACGGGAAGTGGCCCAACGGCCGGCGTCACCCCGGTCGTGAGGAACTCCTTGACGGCGCCGGCGGGGAGGAAGCGCCGGGCCACCTGCGTGAGCAGACCTCCGCTGACGAAGCCCGAGGCGAGCACCATGAGGTGAAACACCGGACGGTGCTTCGACGGTCCTTTGGCCATTACCAGCGCCGCTCCACGACGTACCCGATGGCATCGAGCAGCGAGGCCTTGGAGGGGCCCTCGGGAAGCTCCGCCAGGGCCTCCTCCGCCTCGCGCGAGTACTGATCGGCGCGGCGTCGAGCATAGTCGAGGCCACCGTGCTCGCGTACGATGGCCACCACCTCGGCGATGGCTTCCTCGTCGGGCTCCGCAGATTCGAACAGGGCGTCCACGCGCGCGCGCGCCGAAGCAGGCATTTCGCGGAGGGCGGCAATGAGCGGCAGAGTGACCTTGTGTTCCTTGAGGTCGAGCCCGCTGGGCTTGCCGGTCATCTCCTGCTGCTCGGTGTAATCGAGCAGATCGTCGGCCACTTGAAACGCCATGCCGAGGCGCTCGCCGAACCGCGAGAGCGCCTCGCGATGCTGCGGCGCACCACACTGGGCGCCCACATCGCATGCCGCCATGAACAGGGCGGCCGTCTTGGCGCGAATGAGCGTCTCGTAGTCCTTCTCGCTGAACGACAACGCATCGTACTGGGCGAGCTGCCGAATCTCACCGAGCGTCATTTCATTGGACGCGAAGGTGATGGCCCGCATTGCCTCAAGGTCGCCGATCGTCACGAGTTCCCGCAGGGCACGCAGGTACAAGAAGTCGCCCATGATCACCGAGACCTGGTGACTGAACAGTGCGTTCAGCGTCGGCATGCCTCGCCGCAGGACGGAATGATCGACCGCATCGTCGTGCACCAGCGTCGCGAGGTGAATGAGCTCGATGATGGCCGCGAAAGTGACGGCTTTTCGCGGCGATTCCCCGTCGACGCTGGAGGAGAGCAGCAGCAGGGTGGGGCGGAAGAGTTTCCCCTTCATGCCCATGAGATGCTCCTGCACATTCTGCACGAGCGGCACGTCGGCAGAGACGATGCGCCACAGCTCCTGCCCCACGGCTTCGAGATCGGGGCGCACGGGCGCCTGGATGTCGCGCAGCGCCGCCGCCAGCGCGGACGGGGTCCGCGTGGTCAGCGTCATCGGGGCGCCTGCTCGAGAGCCGCCAGGCGGGCGGCCACGTCACGGAAGTTGATATCGGTCGCGTACACGCGTTGAAAATAACTACGGGCCTCGTCCTTGCGCTGCAGTGCCTCGCAGGAATATGCGAGCAGGTAGAGGACGCCCACCCGCTGGTCGTCGTCGATCCCCGGCTCATGCAGTGCCCGGGAGAGTACCGTAGCCGCCACCTGAAAGCGGCCCTGCTCCACGAAACACTGCCCGAGGGCTTCATACGCCGGCAACCGGTGCGCACGACTGCGGAGCGCCTTCTGGAACTCCGCGATCGCATCGTCGAGCAGCCCCATTTCCTTGTAGGCCACACCAAGGTCGTAGTGACTCTCGAAATCGTCCTCTCCAAGAGAACGCGAGACCCCCTCCTTGAAGTGCCTGAGCAGCGCATCGAAGTCGGCCTGCTCGTCGCCACTGATCGCCGGCTCCCGCATCCGCATGCGGGTGTCGGCCGGCGCGTCGTCGTCGCTCAGCCAGTCGGCGAGATCCACGAACCGGTCGTCGGGCCGCGCCACCGGTGTGGGGGGCGAGGGCGCCGCCGCACCGAGCGCCGCGCGGGCTCGATCGTCGTTCGGATCGATTTCGAGCACACGCGCATACACGGCGCGCGCCCGTCCCTCTTCGCCAAGACGAACCAGCGCATCCGCCAGGTCCAGATAGGCGATGCGCAGCCGCTGCTGGTCGTGACTGCGCACCGCCAGCTCGACCCGCTTCTGGTGGTAGCCAACCCGGTCTGGACTGACCTGCACGAGTTCATCGGCAATATCCGAGGCCGCAATGAACTCCCCGTCGTTGACCAAGCCCTGCTGCGCCGTCTCGAGTTCGTGCAGGGCCGCATCACGCTCGCCTGACTCAAAAAGCGCCTCGGCAAGCCGACGACGGAGCAGCCAGTTCTTTGGCATGCGCACGACCGCCGCGCGCAATGAATCGCGCCGAGAGGAGGCAACGGTCAGCGCCGCTTCGGCGACCGCCGCAATCGGCAGCGACGGTGTCACCACGACCCCACGGCTGGTCCCCGGACGCTCCGTCTTCTGCTCCCCCTCCCCCTCTACCTCAGCCCCAGCCTCCGTCTCGATCTCGACGGCGGGCTCCGAGGCGGGGGCAACCCCCGACGGGGGCTCGATATCGGCCGCGCGCCCCATCTCGCCCGACGACGCGACCTCTGCCGAGGGAGGTGCCACGTCGAGGGAAACCACGTCCGACTCGGACGCGGCAGGCGGCACGACCGGGGCGTCACCGGCGGCGTCGAGTGACGCCGCGACCGCCTGATGGAGTCCTGCCTCAACGACCGTGTCATCAAGGCGGAGCGGTGGCAGCTCCCCGGGGAGAATGAAGTCGTGCGGATCGAGGCGGTACGGTGGGCGATCCGGGGGCAGTTGCTCGGGAATGTCCTCCAGCGCGATCGCCGCGAGGGGCGGCGGCGTGAGATCCGCCTCGGGCACCACCGTTTCCACGTACGGCGGGGGCTCCGTGGAGATGGCGCGGACCACCCCGGGGTCGCTCGCGGCGTCGAAAAAGTCCTCACTGACCACGTCGGCCAGCTGCGCCACCTCGGACTCCGGCTCCGGAGCGACGATCCACGTCATGTCGAGCGTCGACTCCGTCTCAATCACGGTGGCAACGTCCAACCCGGACGGCGCCAGCGCGTCATCCAGCGCGTCATCCAGCGTGAAGCCATCAAGGAGCGGGGTCTCGGCGCCCTGCGCAAAGTCGCCGTTGGCCTCGAGACCATCGAGCACCGGCGGCTCTACGTTGACACTGGGGGCGAACACCGGGTCACTCTCGGCCGTTGGCGCGAGCCCTTCGAGCGTCTCGATCGGTTCGACGACGACCGGCGGCACAGGCCCGCGCACACTGGTGTCGAGCAAGGGGAGCCCGGGGGCCGGCGACAGGCTTGGGGTGCCAAGGGGCGCGGCCGGCACGCTGTCCGTTGGCGCCGGCGGTGGCACCACGTTGACGAGCGCAGGTGTGGGTACACGTGCCCCGCGCGGCGGTGTATGACTGTACTCGACGTCAAGGAAGACCAGCTCCTGCGACTTCTGCTCCCGGACTGAGGGCGATGCCACGGGCGTTGCAACCCGCTCGTTTCGCAGGGGCGTCTTGCGCCTTGGCAGGGCAATACCCGAGCGCGAGGCCAGCTCCTCGACCATCGTGCGCACGTCATTGAGCTCGGGCATGAGATCGAGGACCTCGGCGAGTGCGCGAATCCCTTCCTCGATTCTCCCGTCCTGCTGCATGCGCGTCGCGTACTCGAGGAAGTTGCGCGTGGCGTCGCCGCGCAGCCCCTTGCGTGCCGAAATGCGACCGAGGGTAAAGTAGACGTTGGCGCGGCCGGGCGCATTGCGGAGAATCTTGTTGCAGAGCGCGATGGCGTTGTTGAACAGCCCCGATGTGGCATAGTGCTCAACGGCGCGCTCGTAATACGTCAGCGCGTCGGGCACACGGCCCTGTCGCAGGGCCAGATCGCCGACCTTGTTGTAGAGAGCAACATCGACCTCTCCTCCGGCAGCTTCGCTCTCCTCGATCGCCTTCGCATAAGCGCCGATGGCGCGGTCGATCTGCTTGAGCTGCTCGAACTCAGCCGCCTTCTTTCGGTGCTTCGCGGCGTTGGACATGAGTTCGAGTGGATCTCCAGGAAGCGGGAAAGGTCACAACACGGCGCCATGGGGACGCGCCGATCCTGAGCTATCTACGGCTCAGGGCGTCACGTGACAAGCACGGCCGTCCATCCACGACCCCGCACACAGACGCTCGCCAAACCAGTAAGGCAACTCGCGGTAGTCCTCCACGTCATGAATCGCGAGATCGGCCCGGTACCCCACGGCCAGCTGGCCGGTAATGGTGGCAAGCCCCAGCGCCGCCGCACCGTTGACCGTCGCCGCGATCCACACCTCGGCAGCCGACATCCGCAGTTGGCTCACCCCCAGCGTGAGCACGAGAGGGAATGACTGCAAGGGGGACGTTCCAGGGTTGAAATCGCTGGCCAGGGCCACGGCCCCGCCTGCCTCGATCAGCTGCCGGGCAGGCGCCTGGCGCCCTGTCCCGAGGAACAGCATCGTGGCGGGGAGCAGTGTGGCCACGGTGTCGCTGGCTGCCAGCGCGGTCATCCCGGCGGGCGCAATGGCGGCCAGGTGGTCGGCACTCGCCGCCCCGATGTCGGCCGCGAGAAGCGCGGCACCGCCATCGTGCAGTTCGTCGGCATGAAGCTTGGGGAGTAGGCCGTACCCTCTTGCAGCGGTCAGGAGCCGCCGCGCTTCGTCCACGGTAAACACGCCCGGCTCGCAGAACACGTCGGCAAAGGCCGCCAACCGCTCGGCCGCCACCTGGGGGTACAGCTCGGTGCAGAGCGTATCGATCCAGGCCTCGCGCCCACCGGGCCGATCCCGGTACTCGAGCGGGATTTCATGCGCACCAAGACAGGTGGCCACGAGTCGCCATGGCCCCTCACCGGCCAGGCGGCGGATGATCCGAAGGGTCCGGAGTTCGTCGTGGACGGTGAGACCGTAACCGCTCTTGACCTCGATCGTGGTGACGCCTCCGGCCGCCAGACGGCCGAGCCGCGCCACGGTCAGGTCGAGCAGCTCGTCATCGTTGCGGGCGCGCAGATCACGCACCGAACTGTGAATGCCCCCGCCGCGGCGGGCAATCTCCATGTAGGGGACACCGCTCGCACGCAGTTCCTGCTCCGCGAACCGTGCCCCGCCGAAGACGGCATGGGTATGGGAATCCACGAATCCCGGTGCCAGCAGGCGCCGACCGCAATCCACCTCCGCAGCGTTCGGGTAGCTGCGTCGCAGGGTATCGTCGGTGGCCACGGCCACAATGCGTTCGCCCTGCACGGCCACGCCAGCGCCGGCCACGACCCCAGCCTCCGCCATTTCCGCCCCACGCCGAGCACGACCAGGGCCGGCACAGGTAATGGTCTGCGCGGCGTTCAGAAACAGCGTAGTCGGCACAGCGTCGGCCATGGGGTTCGCCTCAGACGTCGGTAGGGGTGACGGTGGCCATGACGTCACGAACCCGGGAGGCCAGCCGGAGCGGCGCCTGCGCTTCACCACGACAGGCGTAGTAGCAGGCGTTGCAGTCGATGGGGGCGTACCCCCGGTACGATTCCCACGGACCGTCGGGCTTGAAGTCGGGACACCGCCGGACCTGCCCCTGCGGATCAATGTGAATGGTGGTGGATCCGCTGCGGCAGGGCTCGGTCATTTCGCCACGCACGTAGCGCGGAATCTGCTTGAGATAGTAGTCGGAGTTGGTAATGACCCCAGCGCGCCGCTTCTTGTAGGCGAGCAGTTGGTTCACCACCTGCTGAACGGCCTCCGGATCCCCCCCCTGCAGCAGGTGGCGCTCGTTGCCGTTCTTGAGCGCGGTGTACACCGAGAAGTTCACGCCTCCGCCCAGCGCCGCCGCGCGCTCGACAATGGGCATGATCTGATCGAGGTTGTCGTTCTTGATGACGGTGTTGAATCGCACCCCGCCAATGCCGGCCTTCCGCATGCGCGGTACGAGCTCGAGGATCTTCGCGGTGAGCCCGGGGATTCCACGCGCGTCGTCGTGCCGTCCGTCGAGGTAGTCGAGCGAAATGTTGAATTGGTCTACCCCGGCATCCCAGAGCGATTGCGCGCGCTCCAGCGAAAGCATGCCGGCATGGGTGATGAGTTGCACGTACGTGTACGGCACGCTGCGTCGTACCGCCCGCACGATATCCTCGAGATCCCGGCGCAGCGTAGGCTCGCCGCCCGTGAAGGTGACAAGCATGGGGCTGAAGTGACGGGCGATCTCGGCGAAGTTCGCCCATTCGCGCTGCTTCTCGCTGGCGGGCGTCTGCCAGTAGTCGCAGAAACCGCAGCGCGCATTGCAGCGCATGGTGACTTCGAAGTTGAGCAGCACCGGGCGGCGCCGTACACGCAACCAGGCGTACTTGGCGAGAAAGATGGGAACGTGATACGGCTTGTAGCGGCTGGACAGCATGAGACTCCGTGAGAACGCGACACCGCCGCGATTCAGCCTTCGAGCATGGGCAGACGGATGTGCTCGCGTCGCGCCGTCTCGAGAGCCGAGGGATACCCGGCGTCGGCGTGTCGTGCCACGCCAATCCCGGGGTCGTTGGTGAGTACCCGTTCCAAACGCGCCCGCATGCGTGCCGTTCCGTCGGCGACGATCACCTGCCCGGCATGCAGTGAGTTTCCTATCCCGACGCCCCCACCATGGTGAAAGGAGACCCAGCTGGCCCCGCTGGCCACGTTGAGCAGCGCATTCAGGATGGCCCAGTCGGCGATGGCGTCACTGCCATCCTTCATTCCCTCGGTTTCGCGGAACGGCGACGCCACGCTTCCGGTGTCGAGATGATCGCGTCCGATCACAATCGGCGCCTTCAGCTCGCCAGTCGCGACGAGATCGTTGAGGGCGAGCGCGAAACGCGCCCGTTCCCCCTGCCCCAGCCAGCAGATGCGCGCCGGCAACCCCTGAAACGCAATGCGCTCCTGCGCGAGCGTGATCCACCGACGAAGCTGGACATCGTGCGGAAACAGCTCCAGCGCCAGGGCGTCGGTACGCAGGATGTCCGCTGGATCTCCCGAGAGGGCCACCCACCGGAACGGGCCGCGGCCCTCGCAGAACTGGGGCCGAATGTATTCGGGCACGAAGCCGGGAATGCGAAACGCGTCATCGACCCCGGCATCGAAGGCGACCGTGCGGATGTTGTTGCCATAGTCGAACACGACGGCGCCACGATCCTGCAGCTGCCGCATGGCCCGCACATGCACCACCACGCTCTCTGTCGCGCGCTCGACATAGGCCGGTGAATCTACCCGCCGGAGGTCTGCGGCCTCTTCAAGGCCTACCCCGAGCGGCACATATCCGACGAGCATGTCGTGTGCGCTTGTTTGGTCGGTGACCACATCGGGGGTGATGTTGCGACGCACGAGTTCGGGCAGGACCTCCGCGGCATTGCCGAGCAGCGCCACGGACAGCCCGGTGCCCGCCGCCTGTGCCTCGCGCAGCCAGGTCAGCGCTTCGTCCAGTGATGCTGTGTGCCGGTCGCAGTAGCGGGTGCGCAGGCGCATCTCGATACGCGATGCGTCCACCTCCACCGCCAGGACCGCCGCGCCGTGCATCGCCGCAGCCAGCGGCTGTGCGCCGCCCATCCCCCCCAGACCGGCCGTCACCACCAGGCGCCCGGCGAGCGACCCGCCGAAGTGCCGCGTGGCGACCGCGCCGAAGGTCTCGTACGTCCCCTGCACGATGCCCTGCGAACCAATGTAGATCCACGAGCCGGCGGTCATCTGCCCATACATGGTCAGCCCGAGCGTCTCCAGCCGTCGGAACTCCGGCCATGTCGCCCAGCGCCCCACGAGGTTGGCATTCGCCAACAGCACACGCGGCGCGTCGACATGCGTCCGGAAGACCGCCACCGGCTTCCCGCTCTGGACCAGCAGCGTTTCATCGTGATCGAGTGTCTCGAGCGTGCGCACGATGGCGTCGAACGCCTCCCAGGAGCGCGCCGCCCGCCCGGTGCCGCCGTACACCACCAGGTCGTCGGGACGCTCGGCCACTTCGGCGTCGAGGTTGTTCATCAGCATCCGCAGCGCCGCTTCCTGCTCCCACCCGCGACAACGCAACGTGGCGCCACGAGGCGCTCGGACTGGACGTGAACCCGGAGTCATCAGATGGTCACCATGTCGGTTAGCGAGTCAAAGACACCCGCGGCCAGCGCGTCGCCCATCCGCACGATGTCCGGCGAAGGGGACCGGTCACCTGATGCCGGCGCCACGAGCGTGCGAATACGACTATGGGCGGTTTCGACGGCTGTGCTGCTGCGGAGCGGCCGGCGATGCTCCAGCGCCTCGGCGGCCGCGATGCACTCAATGGCGAGAACGTGTCGCAGGTTGCGCACGGCGCGACGCAGCTTCACCGCCGCATGCATGGCCATCGGCACGACATCCTCCTTGTTTCCGTCCGTAGGGATGGAATCGACGCTGGCCGGGTGAGCCAGCGCCTTGCACTCACTGGCGAGTGCCGCCGCCGTGACCTGCGACATCATGTGTCCCGATTCGACCCCCGGCTGTCCGGCGAGAAACGCGGGCAGCCCCTGGTTGAAGTCGGGGTGCACGAGACGATCGATGCGTCGTTCACTGATGACGGCCAAATTCGCGGTGATGATGGCCAGCATGTCACTCGCCATCCCGACCGCCTGTCCGTGGAAGTTGCCCCCGCTCAGCAACTCCCCGGACGACAGGACCAGCGGGTTATCGGTGGCCGCATTCAACTCGCGCTCGATGATGCCGCGCGCAAAGCGCAGGGTGTCGAGTGCCGGACCATGCACCTGCGGCACGCAGCGCAGTGCATAGGCGTCCTGTACGCGCGGATCACCATGGCGGTGTGATTCGCGGAGCGCGCTGCCATGCAGCAACGCCCGCAGCAGCGCCGCCGATTCACGCTGGCCGAGCTGGCCTCGCGCATCCTGAATGCGGGGATCGAATGCATCGGGGGTGCCAAGCAGGGCTTCGAGGCTCATGGCCGTGGCGACATGCGAGGCACGCCACAGCCGCGTAAGCTCGGCGCAGGCCAGCGTGGCCACCGCTGTGTGGGCCTGCGTCCCGTTGATCAGGGCGAGTCCCTCCTTGGCCGCCAGCACCGTCGGCATGACACCGGCACGTGCCATGAGCACGTTCGCCTCGTCCTCGGCGCCGTCACAGCGCAGGCGTCCCTCGCCCATGACGGCGAGCGCCAGATGCGCGAGCGGCGCCAGATCGCCGCTCGCCCCCACACTCCCCTGTTCCGGCACGGGGGGCCAGAGCCCCGCGTTCAACATGCCGATGAGCGCGTCGACGAGTTGTGCCCGCGCCCCCGCATAGCCCGTCGCCAGGACATTGGCGCGCAGCAGCATCATGGCGCGCACCTCCCGCTCCGGGAGCGCGTCGCCAACGCCGGCGGCATGGCTGCGCACGAGATTGCGTTGCAGCGCCGCCAGCTGCGGCAGGGGAATGGTGACCTCGCTGAGCTTGCCGAAGCCGGTATTCACGCCATAGACGGGAGCGCCGCGCTCCATCGCGGCGTCGACGACCTGACGCGTCTGCTCCATCCGCCGACGCGCATCGTCAGCCAGCGCCACCGGCATCCGTTCGTCGGCCACGGCGACCACGTCCACCATGCGCAATGTCCGACCGTCGAGTTGCAGCACCGGCGCTCCTTCGCCCGCGACGGGCGGAACTACACCTCAGAAGTTGCTCGACCGGAACGTCTGACGGTCGTAGTTGAACTTGAGGTCGGGTTGGGCCTTCAACGCGATGAAGAAGTTGAAGGCGAAGTTTCCACTTGGGGTCTGCGAGAACGTGAACACCGCGTTCCAATCGTGCAACTGCCGCTGCAAGCCGATCTGCTGGCTCGCAAACCGTGCGCGCTCCACATCGTACTGCGTGCTCCACTGCGCCGACCAGTTGCGGGTAATGCCGAAGGACATGTTGGCATTCACCCCCTGCACGGGCGGCTGGCGAACGAACGGTGCCCCGATGGCACTCTGCCCTGTTCCGAGGCCAGTGGGCGGACTGGTTTGCGCGTTGAGGAAGCAGCGTTCGTAGGCCGCGATGCCCTGCGCACGGAACGCCTCGCACAGCTTGGCGGGATCCGCCTCGATGATGAGGCCGTTGCCTCGCGGGGCACGCTGCCGCGCCGCGTTGTACTGCAGACTGAGGTTCCACCCCTGACCCGACTCCGGCAGTGACATCTGCATGCCACGCATGGCGCCGCCGCCCGCCGCATTCATCTGTCGAGTCTGTCGGGTAACGTTCTGCTGGGCCGCCGCCTGGGCCGGGCGGATCGATGCGGAGTCGGAGAGATCGGCAGCGCGCCCGAACAACCGCGCAATGAAGCCGAAGACCGCACTCTTCCCGTTCATCGAGAAGGTAATGCCCGTCTCCGTACGGTACGGGCTGAACGTCGCGGTGTCGGAGAGCGGATCACCCTGAAAGAGATCGTAGCTGGTGCGGAAGTCGAGCCCGGGCAGCAGGTCGGTTCGAGCGCTGATGGCAAAGGTGCGCTCGGTGAACCCGTTGCCGGTGCTGTCGGCGCGCGCGAAGTCCCAGCTGAGCGGCGAGAAGTTGACGGACAGGAGCTTGATCTTGCGCCCCTGGTCGGGTTCGGAATCGACCGGCGTGCGCAGCTTGGCCTCCAGGTTGGTGGCCAGGTTGAGCGACACGCGGTTCTGCATGAGCGCGCCAAGGTAGCCCACGCGCGACCGTCCGATGGCGGCGAGATATTCGTCGCTCACCGAGGCCGTTGGGGAGTAGCTGTAGCTGATCGACGGATTGATCGAATGGCGGAGCCGCGCAATGGGCCCCAGCCCGGGGAGCATGGCATACAGCGTCGGCGACGCCGTGAGCGCGTAGCTGAGCCGCTTGCTCTGCGACACCCAGCGTCCGCCGCTGCGCTCCGTGCGCACGAACAGCCCCCCCTGATCGACGTTCTGCACGTTGATGGACGGGGACACGTTCCATGTGCCCTGGAATAACCGCGGCAGATTGAAGGAGGTCGTCCAATCCACGTTCGTCTCGAAGGTGCGCGCGAACACGCGAATGGAACGGAGCGACGTGTCGCGCACCCCCACGATCTCACGCTGCTCGGGATAGTCGCGAAACTGTTCGGTTACGGAGAACGAGTTCTGCCATTGGAAGTCCCACAGCTTGATGGGGGTTTCGAAGGCGAACTGCATGTTGCGACGGCTGGCGTTGAAGCGCGAACTGTCGACGCCGCCGCCGGGAAGCGGGTTGTACACGAAGGGGAACTGGATACCCTGATCGATGCGGCTCGACCCGGAGACGGCCAGACGCAGTGACGGGGTCCAGGCGACCGGACCGGCTTCGAGTGTCCCGGCGGTCACGTTGAGCTGCGGAAAATCCATGTCCACCTGCGGACGCCCCGGATACTGCACCCGGGATCCGCCGACATTGATCGACGCCGGCCCGATCTTCGTCTGATAGTTGAGTTGCGAGCGGATGGTGGCGTTGGCCGCCATGGGGTTCACGGTGGTATTGCGCTGAACTTGGGTGTTCTGCACCCAGTTGAGCCGCGCCGTGAGCTTGGTGTTCTTGGAGAAGTCCTGGTTGTGGTTCCACGTCCACGATGCATTGGTGGTGCCATTGCGCAACGCCATGTACGACACGGCGAACTCACCCGTGATGAACCGATCCACCCAGCGATAGCGCATGTCCGCGTTGCTGCGCAGGAAGCCGGGGTCCACATCCGAACTGCGCGCGCCCGAACGCCAGTCCATCGACAGCTCGGCGTTCATGTAGTCATTCAGCGCGAAGAAGTAGCCGATGTTCTGCACACTGCGCCGGTAGTTGGGACTGTTCCGGAACAGCTCCGCGAAGCCGAAATTGGGGGTGAGCATGCCGCTGCGTCGCCCGCTGCGCACGTCCTGGAAAAAGAACGGAATCCAGAACACCGGCACTTCGCCGATGTAGAGCACCCCGGGACGTGCCACCATGACATTCTGCGAGACGAACTTCATGTCCCGGGTCGTGAAATGGAAATGCGGCTCGGCGTGGTCGCAGTAGGTAAACGACCCGTTCTTCGCGAAGACGATATGGCGGCCGCTCACCAGCGTGTCCGACAGGATCGTGCTCCGCTTGGCCGTCAAAAAGAGGCGCTGCCCACTCACGACGGAGGTGGAGAATGCTCCGGTCGTTCCCTGCCGGGTCTCCAGGTCGTACTCGATGACCCCATTAGCGATGAAGTCATCGGCATCCTGCGCCTGCGGGTCGCGCAGCAACACGGTGTCCCCCGTGGCGACGACCTTCTTGGTGGAGTCGTTGTACTGAATGGAGTCGCCGATGAGCATGGTTTCGTCACGCTGCACCGCCGACGGCTTGCCCTTGAGAGTCAGCAGGCGGGTTCCGGCGTTGAACTTCACCGTGTCCCCCTGATACTGCACCTTGGAGTAGCCTTCCTTGTCGAGTAGCGCACGCATGGCGGAATCCGGCGCCTGCCAGTCGTACTTCAACTTGTCCTTGGACAACTCCCGGGTGCTGTCCTGCCCCGGCTGTCCGCGCGACAGACCCGCCGGGGGCTGGGCAGGCCGGGTGGGGCGCTGTCCCTGGGCCTGCGCCACGCCTGCTCCGGCCACACTCGACCACACCAGCAGCGCCAACCCGGTGCGCCACCAGCCGCACGCGGTGTTTCGCAGGGTCACGCGACCTCAGCAGCCAGGCTGCGTTCTCGGCGCCGCGCAATAAGGCGCGACACACTGATCGACACCTCGTACAGGCCGTACAGCGGGATCGTCAACAGCAGGAGCGAGGTCGGATCACTACCCGGGGTAATGATCGCCGCCGCGATGAGGCAGCCCACGGCCGCATGCCGCCGGAACTTCGAGAGGTACTGCGGCTGCACGATGCCGAGGGCGGACAGCAGCGCAATCACCACCGGCAATTCGAAGACGGTACCGAACGCCAAGCACATGGAAATGACGAACCCCATGTAGTCCTTGACTGTCGGCATGATCTCCACGACGCCGCTTTGGAACGACGCGAAGAACTGGAGCGTGACCGGGATGACGTACTTGAACGCGAGGGTCATGCCCATGAGGAACAGCAGCGCCGCCCCGACCAGCGAGGGGATGACCACCTTCTTCTCGTGGGTATACAGCGCCGGGGACAGAAAGCCCCAGATCTGCCACACGATTACCGGTGATGCGGCGATGAGTCCCAGGGTGATCGCCGCATCCATGGCGATATCGAAGAGATCGCCGGGGTGCGTGACGATCAGCTTGCCGGTGATGTACGGTCGGATCGGCTCGGAGAGGATGGCGACCACATCGATCTGCTTGCTGAAGATCAGGGCGAACGACACCCCAATGCCGATGGCCAGCGCGAGCGCGATCTTGAAGAGGCGCCAGCGCAACTCCTCGAGGTGCTCGAGGAACGGCATTTCTGCGGGATTGCTGCCCGACATGGGTGACTCGTTACCTGGGGTGCTGGTCGATCAACGCAGCGTCTTCAGCGTTTCCGCTGCCAGTTCGGCCTCATCGCTGCGCGGGAACCGCGCCACAACCTGCTCGAACAGCTGCCGCGCCTGTGCCGTGTTGCCCTGCTTGAGGATGAGCTGGGCGCGCTTGTAGAGGGCCGTCGGTGCCTTCGCCGACGTGGGATACGCACTCACCACGGCCGCGTAGGCGGCGTCCGCGGCAGCCACGTTCGCTTCCTTCGCGAGGGACTCCGCAATCCAGAACTGCGCGTCCGCCGCGTAGTCGGACTGGGGATAGTTGGTGATGAGCTCCTGAAAGGTCATGCGCGCTGTAGCCGTGGCGCCGCGCAGCAGCTGGTCGCGCCCAGTCGTGTACAGCTGATTGGGTCCCGCGAGCACGTTGGCCGATGTGTCGGGCTGCGTGGGCGCCGCCACGGGTGGCCGAGTACCGCCGGGGCGCGTGGTGCCCCCTGCCGGGTCGGTGAGCGCCGCCGGCGGCGGGAGCATCGCGTTGCGCGCTTCCAACTCCGAGCGCAGCCGCGCAATGGTTGCCTGGCTCTGGCCAAGCAGCGTCTGCACCTGCAGCAGCTGCTCCCGCACGGCGCGCATCTCGCCGCGCACGTCCCCCTGAATGGTCACGGTGCGCGCGCTGACCCGCGCCAGCGAATCGCTGGCGACCTGAATGAGCCGCTGCGTTTGCAGCAGCGCCTCCTTTTGGTCCGCCTGATTCCGGAGCAGCTCCGTGCGCATGGCGGTGATGTCGCCCTGGAGAATGCGCACGTCGCCGCGCGTTGCGAAACAGCCCCCCGTGGCGACGAGCGCCACGAGGGGAACCAGCCGCCACACCCGGTGGACAAGCATCGGAATCATGTTGTTGCCTTCGACTGAGGCCACGAGACTCAGCTGGCCGGCTTCAGGGTCTCGCCACCGGCCGTGATCTCGAACTCGTCGCGACGATTCTTGGACCACGCGTCTTCGGTCGTTCCCGGCACCGCCGGACGCTCGCGACCGAACGACGACGTTTCGATGCGCGACGCATCGATCCCGCGATCGGCGAGATAGCGCTTGGCCGCCTCGGAGCGGCGACGGCCGAGCGCGATGTTGTACTCGTCACTGCCGCGCTCGTCGCAATGTCCGGCGATGCGAATGCGCAGCCCCGGATTCACGTTCAGGATCGCGATCTTCGCATCGAGTGCCTCGCGGGCATCGTCACGCAGCTCGTCGGCGTCGTATTCGAAGTAGATGGTCTCGAGGAGACGCATGCGCGCCGCCGCCACCTTCTCGTTGTACGCCGCCATGGTGTCGACCGGAGCCGCACGAGGGGTGGTGCGCTCGGGCGCCCGCTCCGTCGGCGCGGGAGCAGGCGTCGGGGCCGGGGCCACCGTCTTCTTCTTGCAGGCGCCAAGCATCAGCGACGAGGACATCATGACCAGCAGCAGACGAGAGGAACGCATCATGTCGAAAGGCTCCGGATTGGAGGGAGGGGTGTATGCCCGCAGGCGCTTACTGGGCCTGCAGGCGCGGGGACCACGCGGCAAGACGGGTTTCCGGACCGCGCGTGAGCTGGCGCGCCCGCCCGGTCTCGATGTCGACTACCCACAACTGACGCGTACCGCTACGGTTTGAGGTGAGCACGACGTGCCGCGAGTCCGGCGCCCACGACGGGTCATCGTTGCGGCCATCGTTGGTCACTTGCCGTACCGACTGATCGCGCAGATTGATGGTCATGATTTGAAAGGTGCCACCGTTGCGGGACTGAAACGCGACCAACCGCCCATCGGGAGACCAATCCGGTCCCGCGCGATAGTCGCGATCGCCGAACGCCGCCGCCGTAAGCAGTTCCACGTTCGTACCATCCAGATCGCTAATATAAACCTCCGGATGCCCGGAGCGATCGGACATGAACGCCACGCGCTGACCGTCGGGGCTGAAGGTGGGCTGCGCGCTGGCGCGCCCGCGCCCCACCGTCACGCGCCGTGGCGCCCCGCCGTCGAACGGCTGGGCGAACAGGTCGGTACCGGAGTCGGAGCCACGTGCGTAGAGCAGCGTCCGCCCGTCGGGGGAGATGGCCGGCGTGGTGTGCTCGATCCCGGGAGCACTGGCCAGCACGCGTTGGGCGCCGGTGGCGAGATCGGTGAACATCACCGGATTCCGCACCCCGTCGAGCACCGTGTATACAATGCCGCGCCCACTCGGCAGCCACTGCGGTGACATCCCGCTCGCGGTCACCGGGATCACATTTGCTCCGTCGCTGTCAACTGTCCACACCCGGCCGGCGCGGGTAAACGCAATGCGGGTCTGCGCAATGCCACGCTGGCCCGTGATCCACTCTTCCACGACGTCTGCCACGCCGTGCACCGCCAGCCGCCAAGCGGGGGAGAGCGCACCGGCGGGAAGCGGGAAGTCCTTCTGATTGCGCACGCCCTTGAGCCCCACATCGTGCAGGATCACCCGGACCCAGCCGCTCGGCAGCACCGAAACCTGCACGATCCCATCGACGCCCAGCTTGGCAAACAGCGCCCAGTTGATCGCCCCCGTCACGGCAGGCGACGCAGACGCGCTCACCACGGTGAAGCGGTCGCTGAAATCGAAATCGCGGCTCAGGATGGTGGTCAGCGAATCCCCGTTGGCACCGCGAACCGGAAGCACGATCAGGGCGCTCTTCTCTCCCGGACGGTACTGCAACCCCAGACTGACGCCCTTGGTTGGCTGTGCCAGGAGCACGGGGACCGGCGCTGACACCAGGACACCGAGGGCGACCGCGGCACCCACCAGCGCCCCCCGGACACCACGAGGAAGGCGAGAGCGCGCAGGCACCATCGGCTGAAACGGGGAAAACGGAGTCATCGGACCTAGCACGTCACTGCGGGCGCAGCGCGTAATCGAAAGTGAAATAGACCACCAGCACATCGTCGGCCCATCCGGCAGGGAGCGTACCGAAGCTCCGGGTACTCCCGACCGCCTCGATGGCTCCCATGGCATCGAGGTCGTAGAGCCGGTCACCGGAGCGCTTGACCACCTCGATGCCAACCACGGTGCCGTCGCGGCGTATCATGAACTTGAGCTCCGTCACCAGCGCCGCCGACACGCGCCGTGGCGACCAGTTGAGGGCTATCTGACGCACGATGTTGGACAGGTACCCGGGATACGGGAACGCGATCCCATCCGTGCGCACATTCGCCACGTCCGCCCCGTGCGTGCCGGTGGCACCGGCGCCAGACCTTTGCGCCGCGTTGCTCTTGGTTGCCGTGGGCGACGGTACGTTGCGGGCTCCCCCTTTCTTGGTCCGATCGGTGGAGGGCGTGGCCTTGGGAGACGGCAAGACCTTCTTCGCCTTGGTCGGTGCAGGGATCGTCTTCTCCTCTTCGACACGCTCCGCCCCGGCAACGTCCTGCTGCGACGCTGTGGCCTCCGTGGTCGGCGTCTCGACACCCGCCTGACGGGGGCCGGCCTGCCCGACCAACTCGACCCGATAAACCGGCGGGCGGGATTCCGCCGGCCGCGTCCCTGCCCACAGCAGGAAGGCCAGGAGTGCGCCATGGACGGCCATGGAGACCACGAGGCCGGTCCCCAGGGCCCCCCGCCCTGCCCGCGGTGCGCGAGCCGCCGCCACCGTCGCCATGCTCAGCGCGGCTCGTCGGGCTCGGCGACCAGCCCGACCTCGGTGATGCCACGCGCCTTCATGGCGGCCACCACGCGGATGACCGTGCCGTAGTCCACGCCGGCGTCCGCACGCACGAAGACGCCCCCCGCGCCCTTGCGATCAGAGAGCGCCTTGATGCTGCCGGCGAACTCCTCGAAGGTGAGCTTGGTGTCATCGACAAAAATCTGACCGCGGCGATCCACGGTGACCACTAGGCCGTTCTTCGGCTCGAGCGGCTTGACCTCCGCCGTGGGCAGGGCAATGTCCACCCCCCCTGCATCATCGGGGCTGTGATCATGAAAATGATCATCAGCAGCATCATCACGTCGATGAGAGAAACGACGTTGATTTCGGCGTTCACCCCGAGACGTTCACCACGACGGCCGCGCCGCATGCGTCAGATCCGCCCTTCGCGGACCATGAGCGCGATGAGTTCGGACCCGAAACCCTCGAGCTCATTGTCGAGGCGATTGAGGCGTGCCGCGAACACGTTGTAGGCGAAGGCCGCGGGAATGGCCACGGCGAGCGCCGCAGCCGTGGCGATGAGTGCCGTGGCAATGCCCGGGGCCACCGCCCCGATGTTCCCCGATCCCTTCGTGGCGATTCCCTCGAATGCCTCGATTACCCCCAACACGGTGCCGAACAGTCCGATAAGCGGACTCACGCTACCTACCGTCGCCAGCCACGGGACGAACCGCCCCAGCGCTTCCCGCTCGCGCCCGGTCTGTGAATCGAGCAGCAGCCGGAGCGCCTCGACCTGCGACCCGGAGAGCCTCGCCGTGCGGTCGGCGGTGGCTCCCAAGGCCGGCTTGGTATCGTTGAGGAACTGCACGGCCCGAGCGAAGACGGCCGTGAACGGACTGGGCTTCGACCGCTGGGCCAGCATCAGGGCCTCGTCGATCCCGCGCGCCCGTTCGAACTCGCGAACGAAGGCGTTGCCCCCCGACTCGGCACTGCTGAACGTGCGCCACTTCGCGAACATGATGGCCCACGACAGCAACGACAGCACCGCCAGCAACCCGAGGACCGCCTTGGTCACCGGGTCGCTGGTGAGAATCAGCTGCACAAACGAACGTGGCGCGGCAGCACCGCCCTGCGTGGACAGCTGCAGGAGCAGCAGGGCACCGGACAACGCCCCGCCCCCCGTCACGCCGTGGCCTCTGCGGCCAGCCGCGCGCGACGATCGGCGAAAAACCGATAGGTGTTGGCGAGTCCGTCAGCCAGAGACACCTCCGGCGCCCAGCCAAGCACGGCACGCGCCTTGTCCGTCTGCAGCGCCGACCGGGCCAACTCGCCCGCGCGGGCGGGCGCATACTCAATGGGCGCAGTTGCCCCGGACACCGTGCGCAGTGTCTCGGCAAGCGTGTTGACCGTCGTCTCGAGACTGGTGCCGATGTTGAAGGCGCGCGCGTCAAGGCGCCCCTTGGGCGGTAGCTCGCGCGTGGCCGCCAGAAAATTGGCGCGCGCCACATCGCCGGCGTATACGTAATCCCGCGTCTGATCACCGTCGCCGAACACCGTGAGCGGGCGGCCATCGAGCAGCCGATTGCAGAAGATCGCCACAACCCCGGCCTCGCCGTGCGGATCCTGCCGTGGCCCATAGACGTTCCCGTAGCGCAAGGACACCGTCTCGAGGCCGTGAACGCGGCCATAGTACGCCAGGTAATACTCGACTGCCAGCTTCGCGATGCCGTACGGCGCTTCCGGATCCTTGGCGAACGCTTCCGTGCTTGGCGGGGGATCGAAATCGCCGTACAGCGCACCGCCCGTTGACGAGAACACCGTGCGTGTCGGATAACCGCTGGCGCGCACCGCCTCCATGATATTGAGCGTACCGAGCACGTTGCGCGTCGCATCATACACCGGATCATTGACGCTGCGTCGCACGTCGATCTGCGCCGCCAAATGACAGATCACGTCGAAGCTTCCATCATGGACCAGCGCCGACGCCTCCGCCGACGTAATGCACCCACGCACGAACCGAGCGGATGCCGGGAGGTTCTCTTCGCGACCACTGGACAAGTCGTCGAGAATGGTGACGGTCCAGCCTTCTGCCACGAAGCGATCTGCCACGTGTGAGCCGATGAACCCGGCACCTCCCGTCACCAGGACTGATTTCGCCATGCCGCTCGCTGCCTCGCCGTCGGAGTGATGTTGTCGTGGTTCCCGTCAATGTACACACGCGCCGGGGGCCACGGGGCACCCGGCGCGTGTGGATATTCTTCAGGCGCCGCACGATGTGATCTTTCCACTCGTGCGCTGCCGCTATGCCGGCAACAACCGTTGGTGACGGGCGTCGCCGGATTTGCTCAGGGCGCTTTTGCGTAGCGACGCGCCGTCATGCCGACCGCAATGTCGGTCTGGTACTGCTGAGTGATGATGGCCGTGGCATGATCACGATCGGCCCGTACCACACGCACCGTCGCAGCGAGCGCTTCGGTCGTGCCCTGCGCAATCCGGCGGTAGATCGCCAGTTCATCGCCAGCCATCAGGCCGCCGGCACTCCCGGCCGAGAGCAGCATGAAGCTCTGCAGGGTCGGCTGTCCCTCGTGGGGGTCGAGCCAGGCAATGGTGGCCGACACATCCGGGGTGTCCAGACGTGTGGCCTTCACCCACGGCGCACTGCCTTCGGGAGCAGGCAGCAGGTGCTGCCCCTCTTCAATGCGCCCAGACTGCCGTCGCACCATCGCCAGCGCAGGCTTCCCTGCCTCGGCCTTCACCACCTCGAGCACGCCAGTCGGTTGCACCAGCAACTGCCCACGCACCAGCAGCGAGGGGGGGCCAAAGGCGATGAGACGGTCGCCCACCTTGTAGCTCTGCAGCGCCGGGGCTTGCAGCTCGACCTGATCGGTCATGATGGCCCGCTGGGGATACGCATCGCCGGTGGACTGCGACGATCCGACGCGTCCGGCCAAACGGCCCGCCTTGGCAAGCACCGCCGCGGCCATCACGAACGGCGCCGACTGAAATTCGGCAACGCGCGGCGCCGGCGTGTTCGGCCGTAGGACCGCCCGCGTACGCCGCTCCGCCTCGGCGGCATCCGGAAGATCTCGATGGAAGACGGTCTCAATCTCATTCGCCTTGCGCGACGCCATGGCCACTTCCTGATCGACCAGCCCGACTCGACGCGCGCCGCGCTCGCCCACCTGCGTGCCCACGCTCGGGCTGAGAACGGCGCGCCCGGTGTCGGCGGTCGCCGCCACCTTGGCGGTCGTCGCGCTCGGCGCAGGAGTCGGCGCAGCAGGTGCCACCGGTGCCGCCGATGCCGCGCGCGCGCCAGTGCGCCCGGCGTTCCCCTTCCCCGCGGTCTGCGCGGCAAGCGAACCCGCGGGCGACTTCGCCGGCGTGGCCTCGAGAACAGGCGGCAGCGAACCTCCGCCGGCCTTGGCAAGGGCGGCCTTGGGCACTGTACTGTCAGCAGGGGCCGCCGCGACCTCGCCGGCCTTCGGCCCACGGACCGCAGGACGCGCCGGAACCTTCAACCGCATTCCCACGCGGAGCGACGGTTCGGCTGCCACGGACAGTCCATTCGAGCGTGCCAACGACTGCCACTGATGACCGTCGCCATGGTAGCGCGCGGCGAGCCCCCATAGGGTTTCGCCCCGCTTCACCACATGCACCCGCGTGGACGCCTCGGATGCCGCCGCCGGCGTGCTCTGTGCGTGCAGCACGGCGGGGCGCCAGACGAGCAGCAGGGCCAGGGTGGCCAGAGCCGCAATGAGAAGACGGGACAGCACGGCTCTCGCAGGGCTCTCAGTGACGGCGACGGAGGCGTGCGCCCGATTGGCAGCGCGCATCAGCAAACCTCAACATGGGAAGGGTCAGGGCGTCCGGAGGGGCGGACGCCGAAGGAGCCGTGCCGAAGCCGCGCACGGTGCACCCAAACGAGAGACGCCTGCCCACGCCCACGGTAACGACGACAGCATATCGGTTTCGGCGCTTTCTGTCACACCGCGGGCACTCCCCTGGCGACGCCAGCGCCGCCAGGGTCCCGCCCTTCGCCCACCCGACTAGAACGGCAGGTCGTCGTCTTCGTCGTTGAGGGCGCCAGGGAAATCATTGAAATCGTCGGCACCCGCCGGGGTCGCAGCCTTGCGCGGGGCAGCGGGTGATGATGGGGCCGACCGGCGCGGCGCCGCGTCCATGTCATCTCCACCGCCCATACCGCCAGCGCGACCACCAAGCAGCATGAGTTCCTTGACCTTGATCTCAGTGGTGTACTTGGTCTGCCCCTCCTTGTCCGTCCACTGGCGGTACTCGATCTCGCCCTCCACGTAGATCTTTTCGCCCTTGCGCACGTACTTCTCGACGACATCGGCGAGGCCGGTCCCGCGCCCGCTGTTCCATACGACGCAGCGATGCCACTCCGTCTTTTCCTGCTTGTTGCCACTCTGATCCGTCCACTGGCGGCCCGTCGCCAGTGAGAACGTCGCGACTCGGCCGCCGGTCCCGACGGTACGGACTTCGGGATCTCCCCCGACGTTGCCAATGAGAATGGCCTTGTTCAGGCTGCGGCTCACGTTGCCTCCTCAGAATCGAAATTGAACGCCGATGATGCATCGAACGATGGGAACATACGGCACACTCGGCAGGACGCGTTAACCGGCAAAACGCCGGGACCATCAATCCTACGCGGGAGATCCGACAGGACGAACCCGTCGCAACACCAAGGCATCCTCCGTCGGGTGCTGGTAGTAGTGGCGTCGCCGTCCCACCAGCTCGAAACCGCGGCCGCCGTACAGGTCCCGCGCCGGACGGTTGGATGTGCGCACCTCGAGATACACGGCGGCCAGGTCCGCGTGGTCGGCAAACTGCAGGGCATCGTCGAGCAGCTGTGCACCGACACTGCGCCCGCGATGTCCCAACGCGGTGCAGATGTTGGCAATCTCGCCCTCGTCGGCCGCTCGCAACAGCACACAGTAACCGGCGATCGCCCCAGACCCCTCACACGCCACCCGCAGGCGGGCGTACCCGCGCGATAGCAGGTCGCGGAAAGCCGACGGCGCCCACGCGTCGGCAAACGCTTCGGCTTCGATCTTGGCTACCCCCTCAACGTCGCCGAGATGCATATCCCGAATGGTGACAGGAAGGCGCGCCATCAGCCGTCAGCTCCGCACGACAGGCGCCTTCGGCAAACTGATGCCGTAACGCTCCTCCCACTTCACCTGCGCTTCGGCGAGGCGTCCATACAGGGGCTCCCACCCATTCAGCTCGATCGGGCGATCCCGCCACTCCCCACGGGCCGAGGCCAGGCACTCGGCAGCCGGCATGCAGAGCGCGAGATCCTCGTCGAACGGCGACGACAGCACTGCCAGCCGCTGCCCCGGTGGCACCGCCGACTGCAGCTTCTCCGCCGCCATCCGGCCGGCGGCTCCCGCCGGGCGCCAGAACCCGCCATCGTCTCGCCGGACAGGCAGTACGTACCGCTCTCCACGGAGAGCCTCGGCGTGAACGACATACTCGCCGAATGGTACGTCCGACAACGACGCAGCGGCCAAAAGCAGCGAGGGTACGGCGTACAGGGGGCACCGGGCACCATGGGCCAGCCCCTTCGCCAGTGCGGCGGCGATACGCAGGGAGGTGAAGCCGCCCGGCCCCTCTCCGCAGACGATCGCCCCCAAGTCGCGCGGATGCTTGCCTGACCGCGCCAGCAGTTGTTGCAGCGCGGGGAAAAGCTGATCCTCCTTCCCTGCCCCCATGGCCACGCGGTGGGCGCCTAGCACACGACTACCGGCAAACAGCGCCACCGTGCCACGAGCGGTCGACGCGTCAATGACGAGTGTCAGGGCGGAATCGGAAAAGGCGTCCACGCAGGGAGTTTACCGCGGCATCGCCGTCGATCACACCCCGCCCCGTGACACGCCGGCGCCTTCAGGCCACGCGGGAGGCCACGCGCGCGGTCGGGGCCGCATTCACGACGGTCGGGAACTGCTCACACCCGTCTGCCGACAGCTGCGCCAACGAGGCAAAGGTGCCTTTCTCCGCCAGCGCGACGGCGGCGACGAACCGGTTGGCGTCGAAGGCCCTGCCGCGATCGCGCACCATGATGTCGACCACCGTGGCCACAGGCAGCCCTGCCCGGTACGGCCGGTCGGCGGTGAGCGCCACATTGACTTCGGCAAACGCCAGCACACGTGCCATGAACGACAGGCGTTCCCCCGGAATCCGCCAGGGGTAGCCCTTACCGTCCAGTCGCTCGTAATGGCGGGCGGCGTCGGTAGCGATGTGGCGAAAGGCGCTGGCAAGCCATCGCCAGCGCCGCAGCAGCGCGCCGTCCGCGCCGCCAGTTGCCACCGGTCGTGCCAGTCGACCAAGCGCACAGCGCGCTTGAGTACCTTAACCGGACTACGGTACTGCGCAGCGTGTGCCCCGGCCGCTGCCCCTCCGTTTGGGAAGGCGTACGATTCAGGAGTATCGGCCCTGATCGCTACGGGCTGTTGTACCGAGCCGTGCCGTCATCGCCGGTGTTCACGGCCAGCCGTTGCCGTGCATTGAACGGGTCAGCGCGCGCGTTGCGGCGCCACCCGGAGCACGCGCCGACCCGCGTGCGTCGGGTCGTGGGCCAGCGTGATGTGGATGGTCTCCGGTGGCAACGTGTGCCGTGCGCGTTCAGGCCACTCCACCAGCAACACCGGCGCTGTCGCCACCAGCTCGTCCCAGCCGAGTGCCTCGAGTTCGGACTCGTGGCGCAGGCGATACAAGTCGACGTGAACGACGGGTCCGCGGGGCGAGTCGTACTGCTGCACGAGCGAAAATGTGGGACTGGTAACCGCCCCGAGCGCCGATACGCCGAGGCCGGCACAGATGGCGCGGGCGAGTGTCGTCTTGCCGGAACCGAGGTCTCCCTCCAGGGTCACCACGGCCGGCACAGGCAGCGCCGCTCCCACAGCGCGACCCCACGCTTCGAGGGAATCGCGCTCCGGCGCCCTCGGCGCGCCACGTGTGAGCAGGTGTGACAGCGCGGTGGCTGACGTATCAGCGGCCACGCTTCCCCCCGGCGCGACGGCCCGGCGCACTCCCTGGCGGTCTCTTCGGCGCGGGGGCGTTGCCGCGGGCCTGCGCGGGTGCCTGCCCCAGCGCTGTTCGTACCTCGAACAGCTGATCGCGGAGTCGGGCCGCCGCCTCGAAGTCCAGCGCCGTGGCGGCCTCTCGCATGGCCACTTCAAGCTCGGTTACCAGCTGTTCCAGCTCCTCCCGTGACCGTGCCACCTGCTCGCTGGCCAGGCGCTTCGGCGCAGGGGCCTCACCGTCACGCTCGACACGCGCGTCGGCCACCCGTGTAATGAACCGAACCTCGTCGACGCTCTTGCTGACCCCCTTCGGCACAATCCCGTGCGCGAGATTGTGCTCGTGCTGCATCGTGCGCCGACGGTTGGTCTCGTCCATGGCGCGCTGCATGGACCCCGTGATTCGGTCGGCGTAGAGGATGGCCATGCCGTGCAGATTGCGCGCGGCCCGACCGATGGTCTGAATGAGCGACCGATCGCTGCGCAGGAACCCTTCCTGATCGGCGTCGAGAATGGCGACGAGCGACACCTCGGGCATGTCGAGTCCCTCGCGCAGCAGATTGATGCCAACAAGCACATCGAATTCACCCAGCCGCAAGCCGCGCACGATTTCCATGCGCTCGATGGCGTCGATGTCGGAATGCATGTAGCGCACCCGAACACCCATCTGCTGCAAATAGTCGGTCAGATCCTCCGACATGCGCTTGGTGAGGGTGGTGACCAGCACCCGCTCGCCCCGGCGCTCGCGCTGCCGTATCTCGTGGAGCAGGTCGTCCACCTGTCCCTTCACCGGTCGCACCTCGAGCACCGGATCGAGCAGCCCCGTTGGCCGAATGACCTGCTCCACCACGATCCCCTCGGAGAGCTGCAATTCGAGTTCGCCCGGCGTGGCCGATACGCTGATGAGCCGCGGGACCAGTTGCATGAACTCCTCGAACACCAGCGGCCGGTTGTCGAGCGCACTCGGAAGCCGGAAGCCGTAGTCGACAAGTGTCAGCTTTCGGGCACGGTCGCCGTTGTACATGGCGCGTACCTGCGGCAGCGTTACGTGCGACTCGTCCACCACCACGAGATAGTCGTCGGGGAAGTAGTCGAGCAGACACGCCGGCCGTTCTCCCGCCAGGCGCCCGCTGATGTGGCGTGAGTAATTCTCGATGCCGGCGCAGGTGCCGATCTCCGCCAGCATTTCGAGGTCGAAGTTGGTGCGCTGCTCCAGCCGCTGGGCCTCGAGCAGCTTCCCCTGCAGCCGGAGTTCCGCGAGTCGCTCCGCGAGCTCGTCGCGAATGGCCCTCGACGCGCGCTCGATGGTCGGCCGGTTGGTGATGAAGTGCTTCGCCGGATAGATGGCCATGCGGTCGAGCGTGGCGATCGTGTCGCCCGTGACCGGATCGATCTTGCTGATGCGCTCGATCTCGTCGCCCCACAACTCGAGCCGCACGGCCTGTTCCTCGTATGCCGGGTAGATCTCCACGGTATCACCGCGCACCCGGAAGGTACCGCGATCGAAGGCGACGTCGTTGCGCAGATACTGGATGCCAACCAGGGCGCGCAGGATTTCGTCGCGCGGGATCCGCTGTCCCCGCGACAAGGACACCATGCGTTCACGGTACGACACCGGGTCGCCGAGGCCATAAATGGCCGACACCGTGGACACGATCACCACATCGTCGCGTTCCATGAGGGAGCTCGTGGCGCGCAGGCGCAGGCGATCGATATCCTCGTTGATGCTCGCGTCCTTTTCGATGTACGTGTCACTCGAGGGTACGTACGCTTCCGGCTGGTAGTAGTCGTAGTAGGAGATGAAGTACTCGACCGCATTCGTGGGGAAAAACGACTTCAACTCGCCATACAGCTGCGCCGCCAGCGTCTTGTTGTGCGACAGCACCAGCGTGGGGCGCCCCCACTGCGCGACCACATTGGCGATCGTCATCGTCTTGCCGGAGCCGGTGACGCCGAGGAGCGTCTGGTGGCGATCACCGCGCTGAAGCCCGGCGGTCAACTCGGCCATGGCGCGGGGCTGGTCGCCGGCGGGATCAAAGGGCGACTGCAGGCGGAACTGATATTCCATCACGCGAAAGCTAGCACTGTCGGTTTCTATTCGGTAGGACCGATTCCTGGCGGTCTCTTGCGATGCGCCGCTCACGCTCCTGGCCCAAATCGCCCACGTGTCATCATCGGTGATGCGTGCCCCACTCCCCATTGGCGCATTGCGGCATGCGTTTCGCCGACGCCGATGCGAGCGCCGGTGTCGTCCCAATTCGCGTATCCCCAATGTCCACGCGCCCTGCCGTTCTCCACCGCACGTTGCACCACCGTCCTTTGGCCCACCAGCTGTGGGGGACCATGGCGATCGTCCTTGCGCCCCCAGCGGCAGCCCAGTGCCAACGGCCCTGCGCCGGTCGCGACCAGCAATATCCTGTCGCGGCAGTGGGACCGCAGAGAGCCGTGGGTTACGCGATTTCCGGCGTACACGGCGCAACGGCAGGAGGACGCTATCAGCATTCACGGCGCTGGGCGCGCTCATGGCCGGACTGCTCATGGCGCGGGCGATCGCTCGCCCCGTTCTGCGACGAGGCACACAACTCATCGCCGCGATGAGTGCCACACTCGAGCTGTTCGCCGCCACGGACAGGACGAGCCCGCAAGAGGCCACCGCTGCGCTCGCGGCCCGACGCCACCAAAGGGGGCGTGCGGCCGTGCCCTTTACTCGTCGGCCGAGATCTTCTCGCGCCGGCTGACCACGGCAATGCCCTTTACACGGCGTGCCGCCTTGATGATGCGTTCGAGGTGCGCGAGGTTCTCCACTTCCACCATGGCGGCGCCGGTGACCTTGCCGTCCGTGGTCTTGAGCTCGAGGCTCTTGATGTCGGTGCCCGTGGCGCTCACGGCCGCGGCCACATCGGCGTACAGCCCGCGGCGATCGTTCCCTTCCAGGGCCAGCCGCACCACGAAGCGCTCGCCGGCCATCTCCTGCCAGTCGATTTCCAGGCGTCGCTCAGGCTCATGCGCCAAGAGCAGCAGGTTGGGACAATCACCGCGATGGATACTGACGCCACGCCCACGCGTGACGTAGCCCACCACGCGATCGCCGGGAACAGGCTGACAGCATTGCGCATACCGCACCAGGAGCCCGTCAGCCCCCTGAATGCGGATGCCCTTGCCGGTGCCGACCACCTTGTTGACAATCCGCTCGAACGTGCTCGGCTTGGCCGGCTCCGGCGGACTCGTATCGAGCAGCGGGTGGAGCAACTTGAGCACCTGCAGCACATGCACGTCGCCGGCACCAATGCTCGCAATCAGGTGCGGCGTGTCCTTCAGCTTGAGGAGCTTGGCAATGGGATACAGCTCCGAGTCGTCCGCCTTGGACAGGCGGCGGCGACGCAGTTCACGCTCGAGGATCTCCCGCCCAAGTCGCATTGCCGACGACCGCTCCTCGAGACGCAGCAACTGCCGGATCTTGTGCCGCGCCTTGCCGGTGCGCACGTGGGCGAGCCAGTCGCGACTGGGCTTCGCGTTCGGATTGGTGAGGATCTCGACCGTCTCGGAGTTCTTGAGCTCGCGGGACAGCGGCGCGATGCGACCGTTGACCTTGGCCCCGGCGCAGTGCGCCCCGACCTGTGAGTGGACGGCAAAGGCGAAGTCGAGCGGGGTCGCTCCCTTGGGCAGCTGGATCACATCGCCGGTGGGCGTAAACAGGAAGATTTCATCCTGGTACAGGTCCAGCTTCAGGAACTCGAGAAACTCACCGGGCGTCTCGGCATCCATCTGCAGCTCGAGCACCTGCCGAAACCAGGCCAGTGCCTTGTCGAGCTCGTCGGCGCTCTTGGCGCTCTCCTTGTACAGCCAATGCGCCGCAATGCCGTAGTCGGCCGTGCGATGCATGTCGCGCGTGCGGATCTGGATCTCGAAGAGCTGGCGTCCCGGGCCGAAGACGGTTGTGTGCAACGACTGGTAGCCGTTGCTCTTCGGCTGCGCGATGTAGTCCTTGATGCGCTCCTGCACCGGCGTCCAGCCATCGTGAATCACGCCAAGCGCATGGTAGCACTCCAGCACGTTGGGAACGATCACGCGGATGGCGAGCAGGTCGTAGATGTCCTCATACGGACGATCGCGCTGCTGCATCTTCTTGTAGATCGACCACAGATGCTTGGGGCGGCCTGTCACCTCGACGTCGGCGATGCCCGCGTCCGTGAGGCGCTTCTCGAGCGGCTCCTTCATCTGCGCAATGAGCGCCTCGCGCTCCCCACGCTTGGCCGCCACCATCTTGGCCAGCGACTTGTAGGCCTCCGGCTCGAGGTACTTGAACGCCAGGTCCTCGAGCTCCCAGCGAACCTTCGCCATACCGAAGCGATGAGCCAGCGGGGCATAGAGGTCACGTGTTTCCTGCGCAATGCGCCGACGCTTTTCCGGCGCGAGCCAGTCGAGCGTGCGCATGTTGTGGAGCCGGTCGGCCAGCTTGATCAGGATGACACGCGCGTCCTTGGCGATGGACAGCAGCAGCTTGCGGTAGTTCTCCACCTGCCGCTCTTCGCGCGACGACATCGGCAGGTTGGCGATCTTCGTGAGGCCATCAACGATCTGGGCGATTTCCGGACCGAACTCCCGGGCCACGTCCTCGACCGTGATGTCGGTGTCCTCCACGATGTCGTGCAGCAGGCCGCACGCCACGGTGGTGGTGTCGAGCTGCAGGTCGGCCAGAATGCGCGCCACCTCGACACAGTGCGAGACGTATGGCTCGCCCGAATGCCGCACCTGACCGGCATGGGCCACGTCGGAGTAACGGTAGGCGCGCACGAGCAGGTCGTGATCGAGCCGATCATAGGCGCCATCGACGCCTGGCCCGAATCCCGGAATCATCTCGTGCAGCGCGATCGTCGTCACAACAGTCCAGCCTCCGCAAAGCTTACGTATCGACCCCGTCCCACAATGACATGGTCGTGCACCGGGATGTCCAGCAGTCGCCCGGCGGCGACCAACTGCTCCGTGACCGCGCGATCCTCCGCGCTGGGCGTCGGATCACCACTGGGATGGTTGTGCACGAGAATGACCGCCGCCGCCCGCTCGGCGATTGCCTCCCGGAACACCTCACGGGGGTGCACCAAGGAGGAATTGAGCAGCCCTCGTGTGACCATCACGTCCCGCTCCAACCGATGCTGCGCGTCAAGGATGGCCACGTGAAACTCCTCGACCGGCGCATCCTGCAATCGCGGCGCGTAGACCGCCGCCACATCACGCGGCCCGCGCAGCGGTTGTCCTGCCTCCCGAGCCTCTCCCGCCATCCGGCGACCGAGTTCCAGCGCCGCCTGCACCGCCGCCGCTCGCGCCAGCCCAACACCTCGCGTTCGGGTCAAGGCGGCAAACGGAACAGCCGCCAGGCGACCGAGCGACCCACCGGACTGTGCGAACAGCTGCTGCGCGCATTGCAGCGCCGAGCCCCCCCGATGTCCCGAGCCGAGCAGCGTGGCCAGCAACTCGGTGGTACTCAGCGCTTGAGCGCCAAGGAGACGCATACGCTCCCGCGGCCGCTCCGTCGACGGCAACTCCTTGATCTTAAGGCGAGGTTGGGTGGGCTGGCTAGTCGGTAGGGGCACGTGGTCTCCGAGCAAGGGAATGTCGATCGCGAGCGTACACAGTACCGGTGGCCGCGTGTGATCCACGTACCACAAACTCCACCGTCGGCTCCTTCGAACGCCGATGCGCGCCGTTGCGTACCTTGCCGTATGCCACCCAGTCAGCCACCCGAATGCACGGTGTCTCAGAACACCGCCGACGCGCCGCACGGCCCCACCGAGCGGGCAACCTTTGACCCCACCAGCGAGGCCGAGTGGGAATCGCTGCGGAGGCTGGGACATCGCATGCTGGACGACCTGCTGACAGCCCAGCGCGCGCTGCCGCAGCAACCGGTTTGGCAGGAGCTTCCGGACGTCGTGCGCGCCACCTTCGAGGAATCGGGGCCGCGCCACGGCGTCGGTCCCGAGGCCGCCTACGAGCGGGTGCGTCGCAGCGTACTGCCCTACGGCCTTGGCAATTGGCACCCGCGCTTCTTCGGCTGGGTGCAGGGCAACGGTACGCCCCTGGCCATGCTGGCCGACATGATCGCCGCCGGGCTGAACCCACACCTCGGCGGCTTCAACCAGGCCCCCGCACTCGTCGAGCGTCAGGTGGTGTCGTGGTTTGCCGACTGGTTCGGCATGCCGGGAGCGAGCGGGCTGTTCGTAACGGGGGGGACCATGGCGAACGTGCATGCGCTGGCGTGTGCCCGCATTGGTGCGGCCCGTTCCCTTGGGCGTGACGCTCGGCGAGATGGGGTGCAGTCGTGGCCGGGGGAGCCCTCCGTTGCGCCGCTGGTGTTCTACGGATCGACCGAAACGCATGCGTGGGCATTCAAGGCTGCCGAGTGGCTGGGGCTGGGATCGCGGGCCTTCCGGACGGTGCCGGTGGACAGCGACTTCCGCATGCGCCTCGACTTGCTGGAGGCCATGCTGGAGGCGGACCAACGGGACGGCCTCATCCCGTTTTGCGTGATCGGTACGGCAGGTACGGTGAATACGGGTGCCACGGACGACCTCGTCGCGCTCGCCGACCTATGCCGCCGACGCCAGCTGTGGTTTCATGTCGACGGAGCGTTTGGCGCCCTGGCGGCACTCTCCCCGCTCGTCCGTGATCAGGTCGTCGGCATGGATCGCGCCGATTCCATGGCGTTCGATCTGCACAAGTGGGGATCGATGCCGTTCGAGTGCGCCTGTGTGCTCGTGCGTGATTCGCAACTGCATCATGAGGCGTTTCGCCACCGTGCCAGCTATCTCGTGCCGAGTGAGCGCGGCCCCACGGCAGGCGGGATGTACTTCAACGAGCGCGGACTCGATCTCACGCGTGGCTTCAAGGCGCTCAAGATCTGGATGCAGTTGCATGCCGACGGTGTTGAGCACTTCGGAGACATCATCTCTCAGAACGTGCAACAACTGCGTCGCCTGGTGGCGGCGATCGATGCGCATCCGGAGCTCGAGCGATTGGCGCCGGCGCCACTCAACATTGCCTGCTTCCGGTACGTTCCGCTCCTGCCGCAGCGCGCTCCGGGTGTGTACACCGACGCGGAACTCGATGCCCTCAACCGAGAGTTGCTGGCGCGCCTGCAGGAGCGCGGCCTTGCCATGCCGTCGAGCACGGTCATCCATGGCCGCTTCGCGATACGGGTTGCGCATGTGAATCACCGCACCGCCGACGCCGACATCGACCTTCTGGTGCAGCAGGTTGTGGCCCTGGGGCAAGAGATCGCCAGCGCGTCGGTCGCGCCGGCGTGAATCGCCAGGGATAGCCGGATACGCAGAACGGGACGACCGCCATGGTCGTCCCGTTGTGTGCGCGTCGTTGCGCTTGGAACTGCTCCTCGGCGTACCGAGGCGGGAAGCGGTTCAGAGACCGCCGGATCCGCGCGGCTTGGCTGTCCGCGCTCCACCGTCGGAGGACCCGGACGAAGCCCCGCCACCGCCCATACCGCCCACACCGCCCATGGATCCGCCGCCGCCGCCGCCCCCACCACTGGACGCGGGGGGCGAGTAGATGCCCGAGCCGCCGCCGGACTGCGGCGTGGAGCGCGTATAGCCTCCGCCACGAACAGCACGCCCGCGTACTGGGCCACCGGCGTCACCGCTACCTCCGCCATTGGGGACGATGACGACCGGGCCACCGCCATGGAAAACGCCCGGCCCCCAGCCCCCCCAGCCCCCCCAG
>VYLE01000333.1_pt1 | contig 32558 bp, 32 predicted proteins | sample 5114391 | NCBI WGS metagenome assembly VYLE01 (sample SAMN12291771, study PRJNA351875) | freshwater metagenome | isolation source: freshwater lake | place: USA: Michigan, Kent Lake | collected 2013-08-15
GGTGCTGGAAGCCGGCTGCGGCGTCGGCGGGGCCCTGCTCAGCGCGGCGGCGCGGCGGCCGGGGACACGGTTTGTCGGCCTCGAGCGGGATCCGGCCACGGCCGACCTGGCGCGGGCGAATGCGGCCGCCAACGGCATGGCCGACCGGGTCGAGATCGTCACCGGCGAGGTCGAGGCGGGTTTCAGGGCGCTGGGCCTCGCCCACTTCGACCATGTGTTCAGCAACCCGCCCTTCTTCGACGACCCGGCCGCCCTGCGCGCGCCCGATCCGGCCAAGTCCGGCGCCTGGATGGCCGACGGCGGGCTGGCCGCCTGGACCGGCTTCCTGCTGAAGGCGGTGCGCGAGGGCGGTACGATCACGCTCATCCACCGCGCCGACCGCCTGGCCGACATCCTCAGCCTGCTGGCCCCCAAGGCCGGCTCCTTCCGCATCCGGGGCATTCAACCCTTCGCCGACGAGCCGGCCAAGCGGGTGATGGTCCGCGCCATCAAGACCGGCAAGGCGCCCCTGGTCCTGCTACCGGCGCTGGTGCTGCATCCGCGCGACGGGGGCAAACACACCGAGGAGGTCGAAGCCATCCTTCGCGGCGAGGCGGCGTTGGGCTGGGCTTAGGTAAACCCTCTCCCAAAGGGAGAGGGAGGGGCCCGCGCCGCAGGCGCGGGAGGGTGAGGGGTTACGCCGTTGAAGGGTTGGCGCGCGGTGTCCGAACACCGTAACCCCTCATCCGGCCCTTCGGGCCACCTTCTCCCTCCGGGAGAAGGAAAGCCCCCTACTCCGCGTACATCCGCACCGCCTCAAGGCACATCTCGTACCCCGTCAGATCGTGCATCGGATCGTCCGTCACGATCACGAACAGCCGCCGCATCTCCGCCCACAGCATCGTCGCCTCGGGCAGGCCCAGGTCCTCGATCTCGCACTCCTCGCCGTCGCGCCAGACCCCGGCGTCATCCGGCCGCGCCCCCATCCAGGCTTCGACCCGCTCGCGGTACTCGGCGTCCAGCTCGTCGCCAAGGTTGATCCAGCCGAACAGCGGCTTTCCCAGCCCCGCCAGGAAACCCATCTCGAAGGTCGTCGCCGCATCGGCCGCCGGCCCGCGGAACGGGGTCAGGTTGACGATCCCCGCATCGGCCCGGCGCAGCCGCGAGATGCGCTCGGCATAGGTGGCCCGCGCCGCCAGCTCACCGGAATCCCGAACCTCGGCCGGCAGGATCGCCCCCTCCAGCACGGTGAAGCCCGCCTGCTCGGCGACCCTCCGCTGGCGCTCCAGATGGGCGGCGGCGTCCGGGTACCAGAGGTCGGGCCCGGCGAGGTAGAGGGAGGAGAGTCGGCGCATGCCCTGTAGCTAGGCGGCAATGGCCCCGCGCGAAAGGCGCCCTGCCGCCGCGCGCAGCAGGGCGCGGGCATAAAGCTGATGAAATCGCAGCAGCGCCTTGAACAGACCGCCGCGCGGTCGCCCCCCGGAGCGGGATGTCACCACGCTGCCGAAGTAGAGCCAGGTGACGCCCTCGCCCCGCCGGCTCATCAGCCAGGAGCGGGTCACACCCTGATAGTCACAGTTGACGATCTGTTCGGCGGTTCTCGCCTCGACCGTCCAGGCGGCGAAACGATCGCTCTGGCCCAGCGCCAGGGCCCTGGCCTCCGCATCGGTCGACGGCTTGCCGATCAGAACCGCCAGCGCCAACCGCTCCAGTTTGAAAAGCCGGGAGGTATAGAAGGCCTCGACATAGGCCGCCTGGCTGAAGGCCCCCGCGACCTGGACGGTGAAACAATCGACGTAGGCGCCGCTTTTCTCATAGGGCGCGATCAGCGCCTCTTCGGGCAGGTCCTGGGCGATCACCCTGACCACCGCCTGCTACTCCGGCTGGCCGGAGAACACCGCCCCGACATTGGTCTCGACGTTCGGCACGATCCGGCAGCCCTTGCCGCCATCGATCACTTCGCAACCGGTCCAGGCCACCGACCAGTCCTTGCCGAACTGGCCCTTCATGCCCCTGGCCCCGAGCAGCACGGTCTTGCTCTTGCGCACCCAGACCCAGCACTGGCGGTTCTCATGGGGCGTGTATTTGTAGATTTCGGGGCCGCAGTTGATGCCGACCACATCATCGCTGAACACGACGGACGTCGGCCCCAGGTCGCCGGAGACGTTCACACGCAGGATGACAGTGTTGTCGCCGACGATCTGAAGCTCGGACACCTCGGTCTCGGCCAGGGCCGGCGAGGCGGCGAGCGCGATCAGGAGGGCGGCGGTTGCGACGATACGCTTCAAGGTCGAAAAATCCCCCATCCGGCGGCCGAAACGCTCGGGCCGGATGGGGGCGTTTTGATCAGTTCCGGTCCTTGTCGACCAGTTTATTCTTTGTAATCCAGGGCATCATGCCGCGCAGCCGGGCGCCGACTTCCTCGATGGGATGCTCGGCGTTGCGGCGGCGGGTGGCCTTGAAGCTGGGCTGGCCGACGGCGTTCTCGGTCATGAAGTCGCGGACAAAGCGGCCCGACTGGATGTCTTCCAGCACCTTCTTCATCTCGGCCTTGGTCTCGGCGGTGATGATGCGCGGGCCGGTGACGTACTCGCCGTACTCGGCGGTGTTGCTGATCGAGTAGTTCATGTTGGCGATGCCGCCTTCATAGATCAGGTCGACGATCAGCTTCACCTCGTGCAGGCATTCGAAATAGGCCATTTCCGGCGCGTAGCCGGCCTCGGTCAGGGTCTCGAAACCGGCCCGGATCAGCTCGACCACGCCGCCGCACAGCACGGCCTGCTCGCCGAACAGGTCGGTCTCGCATTCCTCGCGGAAGTTGGTCTCGATGATGCCCGAGCGACCGCCGCCGATAGCGCTGGCGTAGGCCAGGCCCAGATCCAGCGCATTGCCCGTGGCGTTGTGATGAACGGCGATCAGGCAGGGCACGCCGCCGCCCTTCTCGTACTCGCCGCGCACGGTGTGGCCGGGGCCCTTGGGGGCGACCATCAGCACGTCGATCGTCGACTTGGGCTCGATCAGCCCGAAGTGGACGTTCAGGCCATGGGCGAACAGCAGGGCCGCGCCGTCGCGGATGTTGGGGGCGATCTCTTCGTTGTAGATGCCGCGCTGCAGCTCGTCCGGAGCCAGGATCATCAGGACGTCGGCCCAGGCCGCGGCCTCGGCGACGCTCATCACCTTGATGCCGTCGGCTTCGACCTTCTTGGCCGTGGCCGAACCCGGGCGCAGGGCGACAACGATGTTGCTGGCGCCGCTGTCCTTCAGGTTAAGCGCGTGGGCCCGACCCTGGCTGCCATAGCCTACGACGGCGATCTTGCGGTCCAGGATGCGGGCCAGATCAGCGTCGCGGTCGTAGTAGACGCGCATGATTTATTCTCCAGAGCAGCGATTTACGCCGCACCCGCGCAACGGCAGTGCAGCAAAGCGACGCTATCCAGCGGAATTTTGCGCGAAGGTCAAGGTTGGCCTGCCCCTCGGCGTACGAAAAAGGCCGCAGAAAACGAAAAGGCCCCGGGCATGCCCGGGGCCTTCGTCTTCGGTCGGGTGACCCGCCCTACCAGAACAGATCGTAGTAGACGCTGAGCACGCGGCCGCTCCAGATGTCGACCAGGTAGGCGTCGTCGCCGACGCGCACCCACTCGCAGCCGATCGGCGGCATCGGCAGGCCATAGCTCCAGTAGTCGTTCAGATAGTAGTTCGAGCCATACCAGCCGTAGGGTAGGATATCGCCGTAGCGCCAGCTGTTGCTGTACCAGTTGCGCGGGTAGACATAGACACCCAGCCGGAAGCGACGCGAGGAGCGGTAGGACTGGCGCCAGCTGCGGCTGTCGTACCATTGCCGGCCACGGTCGCGGTGGCGGGCCTGGCGGCCTTCGCCCGGCCGGCGACCGTCCCAGCGCCCTTCGCCACGACCATCGCGGTCACCCCGGCCGGCGCCGGGGCCGCCACGGTCGGGACGTCCGTCGTTGTTCCGGTCCCATCCGCCGTTGTTGCCGCCGCGATCCGGCCGGCCGTCATTGTTGCGATCCCAGTCGCCGCCACCGCGCGGCGGCACGACGCCGCCGTTGCCGGCGCCGCCACGATCAGGACGACCACCGCCCTGGCCACGGTCCGGCCGGCCATCGTTGTTGCGATCCCAGTCATTGCCACCGCGCGGCGGAACCACGCCGCCGTTGCCGGCGCCGCCGCGATCAGGGCGACCACCGCCCTGGCCACGGTCGGGGCGACCGTCATTGTTGCGATCCCAGTCATTGCCGCCGCGCGGCGGCGTGGCGCCACCATTGCCATTGCCGCGACCGCCGCCGCCGTTGACGCCGCCACGGCCGCTGCCGGGGGCGGGGGCGCCGCGGTCAAAGCCGCTCTGCCCGCCGCCGTTCGGGGGGGTAAAGCCGCCCTGGCCAGGCTGGCCGTCGCCGCGACCACGACCACCCTGGCCGCCGCCCGGTTGCTGCGGCGGACGCGCGCCGCGATCACCACGGCCGCCGCGCTCACCGCGCTCGGCGCGCGGCGGCCTGGGTTGTTCCTGTTCGGCCTGCGCCTCGGGGCGACGGCCGTCACGGCCTTCGCGGGGCTGGGCCACGGCGGCCGTTCCCATCAGCAGGGCCAGGGCGGCGCCGGCCAGCAAAATCTTCTTCATTCCCAATCTCCAGCCCGGCCGCGTTCGGCGGCAAGCGCAATTGTCTCAACGGACCTTCCAGATGCGACTTCCAACCTGAACGGCAGTTGAACGAAAAGCCATCCTTGTTAACCACTGTGAACAGTCGCCCGTTGCGGCCTCTGCCCGGCCCGAACTAGGAATGCTCCATGCCTGCCCATCCCAATGATGTCCTCACCTTCTGGACCGCCGCCGGCCCCAGGAAGTGGTTCGCCAAGGACGACCGCTTCGACGCCGCCATCCGCCTGAAGTTCGAGCCCGTCCACTTCGCCGCCGCCCGGGGCGAGTACGACGCCTGGATGGACAGCGCCGAGGGCTGCCTGTCCCTGCTGATCCTGCTGGACCAGTTCCCCCGCAACCTGTTCCGGGGCAGCGCCCATTCCTACGCCACCGACCCCAGGGCCCGGATGATCGCCCGCCACGCCATGTCGCGCGGTTTCGATGCGCAGGTCGCCCCGGACCTGCGCCCCTTCTTCTACCTGCCCTTCGAGCACAGCGAGGATCCCGCTGACCAGGACGTCGCCGTCGCCCTCTGCCAGGGCCTGGCCGACGAGACGGGCGACCAGGAAACCCTGAAGTTCGCCCTCCTCCACCGCGACATCATCCAGCGCTTCGGCCGTTTCCCCCATCGCAACAAGGCGCTGGGGCGCGAGACCACGCCGGAAGAACAGGCCTTCCTCGATGAGGGTGGCTTCGCGGGCTAGCGGGCGTTCCGCCCATGCCTCGAGCCAGATGAAGATCAACGGCGATGTCACCGGCGACAGCGGCGGCTGGATGCTCTGAGCGGCGGATAAATCGTCGCGCCTGTGGATGTTCACGCCAACGCCACTTTGCAGGCGGGTGATTCGCGACGACCCTCCCCGCCCATGGCCCTCGTCGCACCCGTCCTGACCGCCCCGCCGCAACCGGCCCCCGCCGACCATGGCGAGCGCCAGTATCTCGGCCTGCTCGCCGACATCATGGCCACCGGGATCGAGCGCGGCGACCGCACCGGCACCGGCACCTTGGGCGTCTTCGGCCGTCAGATCCGCTTCGACCTGGCCATGGGCTTCCCGCTGCTGACCACCAAGAAGCTGCACCTGCGTTCGATCATCGTCGAACTGCTGTGGTTCCTGCGCGGCGAAACCAACATCCGCTACCTCAAGGACCACGGCGTCAGCATCTGGGACGAATGGGCCAATGCCGAGGGCGATCTCGGCCCCGTCTACGGCAAGCAGTGGCGGTCCTGGACGGCCCCGGACGGCCGGGTCATCGACCAGATCAGCGCCGTCGTCGAGGCCATCCGCAAGAACCCCAACAGCCGCCGCCACATCGTCAGCGCCTGGAACCCGGCCGATGTCGAGGACATGGCCCTGCCGCCCTGCCACTGCCTGTTCCAGTTCTTCGTCGCCGACGGCAAGCTGTCCTGCCAGCTCTACCAGCGCAGCGCCGATGTCTTCCTGGGCGTGCCGTTCAACATCGCCAGCTACGCCCTGCTGACCATGATGGTGGCCAGGGTGACGGGCCTTCAGCCCGGCGAGTTCGTCCACACCTTCGGCGACGCCCACCTCTATCTGAACCACCTGGACCAGGCGAAGACGCAGCTGGCCCGCGAGCCCTACCCCTTCCCGACCATGACCCTGGCCGACAAGGACGACCTGTTCGCCTTCGAGCTGGGCGACTTCCTGGTCGAGGGCTACCAGGCCCATCCGACCATCAAGGCGCCGATCGCGGTCTGACCATGCGCCTGATCCTCGCTACCACCGCCGCCGTCCTGCTGCTTGCCGCGCCTGCGGTGGCCCAGGATCCGGCGAAGCCGAGCCCCGTCACCGATCCCGCCACCAGGGTGCTGATCGACATGCTCGACCACTGCCTGGCGACGATGGAGGGCAAGGTCGACTACGACAAGGGCGCCCAGAAGAAGGGCTGGGGCCGCACCGGCAACGGCGGCTGGGGCAAGAAGGTCGGCAAGTCGATGATGGCCACCGAGCTGGCGATCACCAACCTGGCCAGCGGCTCCTTCCGGGTCTGCGCCGTCAACATGGCGCCGGCCAGCGTCGATGTGCCGGGCCTCAAAGCCGTCCTCGCCGAGCGCGCCGCTCCCTATCCCCTGACCCCCGTCGCGCCGCGCCTCGACAAGCGGGGCGGCACGCAGAGCGGCTTCGAAAACCCCAAGGGCCCGCTCATCGGCCTGACCATCACCGAGATGCCGGCCGTCGGCGACCTGCCGCCCAAGACCTTCCTGTCGGTGATCTGGCGGGAGTAGGCAATGCGTCTTGCCCTCACCCTCCTCGCCTGTCTCAGCCTGACGGCCTGCGCCGCCGGCGAAGCCACCGTCGCCGCCGCGCCGGGCGCGGACTGCGCCATCCCCGCGGTCATCGAACCCGTCCCCGCCGAGGTCGGCCCGCCGGACAAGGTCGTCGCCGACTTCACCCCCGACAGCTATCTGCTGGCCATCGCCTGGCAGCCGGAAGCCTGCCGCAGCAAGGCCGCCGATACCTCCGACCCCAGCGCCTGCGACAGCCGCCGCACCTGGACCCTGCACGGCCTGTGGCCCAACAGCGCCGACGGCAAACACCCCCGCTACTGTCGCTCCAGCCAGCCTCTGGCGGCGCGAACGGTGGCCAGGAACTTCTGCATGATCCCCTCGGCCCGCCTGCAGCAGCATGAGTACGCCGCCCACGGCGTCTGCGCCTGGGATAGCCCGGACGACTATTTCGACCAGTCGCGCACCCTCTGGGACGCCCTGAACAAGCCCACCCTCACATCCGCCAGCCTCACCGCCGGCCAGGTGCGCGACGCCTTCGTCGCCGCCAACCCCGGCCTGCCGCGCGGCGCCATCGCCATCGCCACCGCGCCGGAAGGCCAGCTGCGCGAGGTCCGCCTCTGCCACGACCTGGCCTTCAGGCCCGCCGCCTGCGCGCCCAAGGCGTTGGGGGCCCGCGACGACTTCGTCCTGACCATCACTCCGCCGGAATAGGCGCATTCTGCAGATGACGGCCCGCGCCGACACGGCGTAGGGTCCGCGCCATGGTTCTTCCCATCGCCCTCGTCGTCGCCCGCGCCCGCAACGGGGTCATCGGCTTCAAGGGCGACCTGCCCTGGCGCATCCGCTCCGACATGGCCTGGTTCAAGGCCAACACGCTCGGCAAGCCGGTGATCATGGGCCGCAAGACCTGGGACAGCCTGCCGCTGCAGCCCCTGCCCGGCCGCCTCAACATCGTGCTCAGCCGCGACGGCAGCTTCGAGCCGAAGACCGCCGTCCCGGTCGAGAACTTCAACGAAGCCGTCGAGATGGCCAGCGAACAGGCCCAGGAAGACGGCGCCAAAGAAGTCTGCGTCATCGGCGGCACGGCCCTGTTCGAGCTGGCCATGCCCCGCGCAAGGCGCCTCTACATCACCGAGGTCGAGGCCGAACCCGAGGGCGACGCCTTCTTCCCCGCCTTCGACGAAGCCGACTGGACCGAGGTCCACCGCGAGGCCCACCAGCCCGGCGAGAAGGACGACCACCCCTTCGTCTTCCGCATCCTCGAACGGAAGCGATGAAGCCCTTGCGTTGACCAAACGTCACCGGGTTCTATCGCCGCAACCATAAAACGCCGGAAGGACACGCCAAGTGGATATCGAACTCGTCGCCGAGGGACTGCTGTTCCCCGAGGGCCCCATCGCCATGAACGACGGCTCGGTGATCCTCACCGAGATCAAGGGCCAGCGCCTGACCCGCGTCACCCCGGACGGCAAGACCAGCACCGTCGCCGAGACCGGCGGCGGTCCCAACGGCGCCGCCATCGGCCCGGACGGCAAGATCTATGTGACCAACAACGGCGGCAGCTTCGAATGGCTGGACATGGGCGGCCTGACCATCCCCGGCCCCACCCCGGCCAGCCACGTTGGCGGCTCGATCCAGCGGGTCGACATCGCCACCGGCAAGGTCGAGACCGTCTATGAAGCCTGCGACGGCAAGCGCCTCGTCGGCCCCAACGATCTGGTTTTCGACAAGCAGGGCGGCCTGTGGTTCAGCGACCACGGCTGCACCACCCCGGACGGCAAGAAGTTCGGCGGCCTCTACTACGCCCTGCCCGACGGCTCGAAGATCGTCCGCCACAAGGACCATATGGTCAGCCCCAACGGCGTCGGCCTCTCGCCCGATGAAAAGACCGTCTACATGGCCGACACCATGCTCGGCCGCCTCTGGTCCTTCGACGTCAGCGCGCCCGGCGAACTGGCCGAACCGCCGCCCTTCCAGCCGGGCCATGTGGTCTGCAACCTGCCCGGCTACCAGTTGCTCGACAGCCTGGCTGTCGAGGCGGGCGGCAAGGTCTGCGTCGCCACCATCATCAACGGCGGCATCACCGCCTTCGACCCGGACGGCACGACCGAGCACTACCCCTTCCCGGACCTGCTCTGCACCAACATCTGCTTCGGCGGCCCGGACATGCGCACGGCGTGGATCACCGCGTCGGGCACGGGGAAACTCTACAAGGCGACCTGGCCCCGGCCGGGCCTGAAGCTGAACTTCAACGCGTAGGCTCCGACCCTCCCTCCCCTTTATGGGGAGGGACAGGCGCCGAAGGCGCCAGGGTGGGGTACTCGCGTGACAGGGCGCGCTGCATCCGACTTCCCCACCCTGACCGCTGCGCGGTCGGTCCCTCCCCATAAAGGGGAGGGAGGAAGTCCCCGCCGCTCCAGCTCCCTAGTACAACACCCCCATCGCCGACCGCTCGAAGCTCTTCAGCTCGTTCTCGCGGCCGTCGCGCACCTTCACCACCCATTCGGGGTCCTGCAGCAGGGCGCGGCCCACCGCCACCAGGTCGAACTCGTCGCGCTCCAGCCGCTCGACCAGGCCATCCAGGCTGGCCGGCTCGCTGGCCTCGCCGCCATAGGCCGCGATGAATTCGCCGGACAGCCCCACCGACCCGACGGTGATCGTCGGCTTGCCGGTCAGCTTCTTGGCCCAGCCGGCGAAGTTCAGGTCGCTGCCCTCGAACTCCGGCTCCCAGAAGCGCCGCTGGCTGCAGTGGAAGACGTCGGCCCCGGCATCGGCCAGAGGCGCCAGCCAGGCTTCCATCTCCTTGGGATCGGCCGCCAGCTTGACCGTGAAGTCCTGCTGCTTCCACTGCGACAGGCGGATGATGACCGGATAGTCCTCGCCCACCTCGCGCCGCACGGCTTTCAGGATCTCCACCGCGAACCGCGACCGTTCCGGCAGGGTCTTGCCGCCCCAGCGGTCCTCGCGAACGTTGACCCCGTGCCAGAAGAACTGGTCGATCAGATAGCCATGCGCGCCGTGCAGCTCGATGGAATCGAAGCCCAGCGCCTTGGCCGCGCCGGCGGCCTTCGCGAACGCATCGACGGCGTCAGCCACCTCGGCGTCGCTCATCGCCTCGCCGAACTTATGGCCGGGCGAAGACAGGCCCGACGGGCTGTCGTACGGGCCCGGCGGCGTCCATTCCGGATCACGGGTCCGCACGGCGCCCACATGCCACAGCTGCGGCGCCATCTTGCCGCCGGCGGCATGCACCGCATCGATCACCGACTTCCAGGCGGCCAGCTCGTCTTCGCCATGGAAGCGCGGCACGTTCGGATCGTTCAGCGAGGCCGGCCGGGCCACGCCCGTGCCCTCGGAGATGATCAGCCCGACGCCGTTCTCGGCGCGGCGGCGGTAGTAGTCGACGACCTCCTGGGTCGGCACGCCGCCGGGCGAAAAGCTGCGCGTCATCGGCGCCATGGCGATACGGTTGGCCAGGGTCATGGACTTGACCTGGAAGGGTCGGAACAGGGCGTCGGTGCTCACATTGCTCTCCGGTGAGATGTCGTTGACCGTTTAAACGACCGTTTGAGCCAAGGCTCCAGTCAGAAAAACTGGCAGAGCCTTTGTTGCATATCGAAATTGATGTGGCGCATGGCCGGCCATCGGACCCATGGTATCGGACCGCCTGATCGCAATTCGAGGATTCGCACCCGCGCCGTGAACGCTTCGGCCTCCCTGTCCGAGACCCTGCGCGGCCGATTGGCCGAGGGCCAGCCCGTGGATGCAGTGCTCGAGGGCTGGGCCCTGCTCGACTCCACCCTCACCCACGACCCGGCCGCCTTCGCCGAGGCGCTGGGCGAGGCGGCCAGGCTCGACACCACCGCCGGCTTCGCGGCCATCGCCCCGGAGGGCTCCCTCGGCGCCGCCGTCATCTCGCCGACCGGCGCCCTGGCCCAGGCCGATCCCCAGTTCATCAAATGGTTCGGCGATCCGACCGACATCCCGGCCTTCCGCCGCCTGGTCCGCCTGGCCCAGAAGCAGGGCCAGGCGTCCGGCCTGGTCGAGACCGAGGACGGCGGCGTCATCGCCGCCTGCGCCGCCGTCGAGACCCTGGCCGTGCGCTGGCCGCTGTCCGACGCCAGCCGCGCCCAGCTGATGCTGCCCGGCCGCCGCGTCTGCCTGCTGGGCTTCGCCCCCTCGCGGGTCAGCGATCTCGCCCAGCGCGCCGCCCAGGCCTTCGGCTTCACGCCCCTGGAAGCCCGCCTGGCGGAGGCCCTGCTCGACGCCCCCAACCTCAACGAGGCGGCGGAGCGTATCGGGGTCGGCCGCGAGACCGCCCGCGAAGCCCTGAAAAAGGCCATGCGCAAGGCCGGCGCCCGCCGCAGTCCTGATCTGGTTCGCCGGATGATGGACCTGATGAGCGGCATGGGCGCCCCCATCGGCGACGTCGAGGCCGTGCTGCGCGCCCTGTTCGGGGCCACCCCAGCGGAAGCAAAGGCCGCCGCCCGCTTCGCCGAGGGCCTTACCGCCCGCGAGGTCGCCGCCGCGATTGGCGTCAAGGAAGCGACGGTGCGCGGCCAGCTGAAAGCGGTGTTCGCCAAGACCGGCGTCAACAAGGCCAAGGACCTCGTCCGTCTGACCGTCGAGGCCGGCGCCCTGACCGCCTTCACCGAGGCCAGCGAGACGGTGGTCGAGCCTGTCGATCCCGAGGGCCGTCCCCGCGTCCTCAGCCTGGAGGACGGGCGCCGCGTCGCCTTCGTCGACTATGGGCCCAAGGGCGGCCGGCCGGTGGTGGTGTTTCACGGCTATTCCACGGGGCGCATCCTGCCGATCAACTTCGTGGCCCTGCTCCACCGCGCCGGCTATCGGCCTCTGGCGGTGCAACGGCCGGGCTTTGGCCTGACCGACCCGGCCCCGACCCCGGAAGTCCACCTGGCGACCCAGGCCGATGACCTGATCGCCGTGCTGACGGCCCTCAAGCTGCGCAAGGTCGATGTGATGGTCCGCGACGGCTCGACGGCGGCGGGCCTGGACTTCGCGGTGCGGTACGGCGACCGCATCGGCCGCGGCCTGCTGATGAACCCCCGCGCGCCGCGCGAAATCGAGCGCAGCCAGCTCTCCCTGATCGGGGCGGTGTCACGCAGCATGCTGAAACACCCCGAACTGATCACCCCGCTCGGCGAGATGCTGCGTCGCCAGACCCGCACCGACCTGTTGACCCGGACCGTGCGCAAGTCCCTGGAGACCGCGCCGGCAGACAAGGCGGCCACCGACGATCCTCTCATCCTGGCCCGGGTGCTGCGCGACGCGCGCGGCATGTCGGCCCGCACCATCGCCGGCTGGGCGGCCGAGATGGCGGTCTACGCCCTTGGCTGGACCCTGCCGGACACCATCGGCGGCGATCGCTGGAACCTCCTGTTCTGCGAGGGCCTGCAGTGGCCGGTCCAGGTCGAACACTGGCGCGCGGCCTTCCCCGACGCCCCGATCACCTTCATCAAGGACGCTGGCTTCCTGGCCTACTACACCCACCCGGTCGAGGTGATCGCGGCTCTGGAGGGGTAGGCAGGCCCCCCAACCTCCGCTCATCCCGGCGAATGCCGGGACCCAGCCGCGTGATCTCGCTCTATCCGAACGCGCACCGATTGCGGCTTGAAGGTCATCAATCACCAAAGTCTGCGCTCCGGCGGCGGGGTCCCGGCATCGGCCCAACGGCCCTCGAAGTCCGACTATGGGCCGAACTCTGCCACGCCCCCGGGGCTCAACCCCGCTACCTCAATGTCCGCTCATCCCGGCGACCCGCAGGGCGGCGCGGAGCGTCAATGCCGGGATGAGCGGAAGAAGGGGGGCTGACTTCCGCTTGCCGCCCTCAGCTCAGCGACCCCGGCCGCGCCACCGGGTGCGAACTGGACAGCCCGCCATCGACCACCATGGCCTGCCCGTTCACATAGGACGCATCGTCGCTCGCCAGGAACAGCGCCATCTGGGCGATCTCGACCGGCTGGCCGGCCCGGCGCAGGGGATTGAGCTGGCCGATCTTGCCCTCCGATCCCTTCTCGCGCGCCCGGTCGAACATCGGCATGGTCATCCCCGTCTCGATCAGCCCGGGGCAGATGGCGTTGACCCGGATGCCCGTGCCGCCCAGCTGCTGGGCCGTGGTCTGCACCATCGAGATGACGCCCGCCTTGGAGGCGCTGTAGGGCGTGCCCCCCGCCCCCGACCGTAGCGCCGCCACCGACGCCGTGCAGATGATCGAACCCTTGCCCTTGGGCGCCATCACCCGCGACGCATGCTTGATCAGCATCGCCGGCCCGACGACGTTGATCCTGAGCAGGTCCATGAAGCTGGCCTCGGTCAGCTCCGGCAGGGTGACCCAACCACCCGAAACCCCGGCGTTGGCAAAGGCGACATCCAGCCCGCCATAGGTCTCCACCGCCTTGTCGACCAGGGCGCTGACCTCGGCTTCCGAGCCGGCGTCGCCGGTCACCGCGATGGCCGTTCCGCCGTCGGCGACGATCTGCGCCACGGTCTCATTCACCGCCTCCGCGCGGTCAAAGGCCACCACCTTGGCCCCCTCGGCGGCGAACAGTTTGGCGCTGGCCCGGCCAATGCCGCTGGCGGCCCCGGTAACGATGGCGACCTTGCCCGACAGACGACCCATGACGTGCTCCCTATGTTTGGGTGACCTTAGGGAGGCCCGAACCGAATTTCAAACGATTGTTCGAGACCCGGCACGGGGTTTCCGCTCTCCGCCCACACCGTGGGCGGAGGACGGTTCGGAGCGCCAGCGACGGACCAGGAGGCGGGACCGCCGCGTCAGAACGAGAACCCCAAGCAGCGTAGTCTTAGCGGCGGCGTTCGATCCGATGGCAGGCACGATTTGCGTTCGACTCTCCACCTGCAATCTTGCCAATCGTGTGCGCAACGCCGACTATAGCTGCGAGGTGGCCGCCGACTTGAATAATCACCATTCAAACAAACCTTGGACAACGAACCCAATTTTGTTTTGGGCTGCAGGCGTATTGATAGCTATCGTCTCAACTGCGGTAACAGCCATAGCTTTTATTTTCGCCATTTTTCTTGCAAAATTTATAGCAATTCCATTCATCGGGGACTTGATTGATCTGCGCTTCGTCTCCCTTTTTATTCTACCAATTTATTTAGTCGTTTCTTTCTCGTCATTTCTATTTATATATTTAAATGAACAAATTCCAGAATCTGCTTTCTATGAGAATGTAGTTTCTAAACTCAACACCGTATTCCGCGTGTTTATGGTATTTTTACTCTGTATTTACATGACATCTTGTTTTGTGGATCGTGGGGGACCATATCCCGACGAGGAATCTTGCAGTCATCGATACTGCTAAAATAGAGAAACAATCGTAAGCCGCTTGTATCGCGCCTTTACTCCAGCGAGGGCAGATCCAGTCCCTTCTCCCTGGCCCAGTCCACCGCCTCCTCATACCCGGCGTCGGCATGCCGCATCACCCCCGTCGCCGGGTCATTCCACAACACCCGCGCCAGCCGCCGCGCCGCATCCTCCGTGCCGTCGCACACAATCACCATGCCGCTGTGTTGCGAGAACCCCATCCCGACGCCGCCGCCATGGTGCAGCGACACCCAGGTCGCCCCGCTCGCCGTGTTCAGCAGCGCGTTCAGCAACGGCCAGTCCGACACCGCGTCCGATCCGTCCTTCATCGCCTCGGTCTCGCGGTTCGGGCTCGCCACCGACCCGCTGTCCAGGTGGTCCCGCCCGATCACCACCGGCCCGATCTCGCCCCGCGCCACCATCTCGTTGAACGCCAGGCCCAGCTTGTCGCGGTCCCCCAGCCCGACCCAGCAGATGCGCGCCGGCAGGCCCTGGAACTGGATCTTCTCCGCCGCCATGTCGAGCCACCGGTGCAGGTGTTTGTTGTCCGGCAACAGCTCTTTCACCTTTGCGTCCGTCTTGCGGATGTCCTCCGGATCACCGCTCAGCGCCGCCCAGCGGAACGGCCCCACACCCCGGCAGAACAGCGGCCGGATATAGGCCGGCACGAACCCCGGGAAGCAGAAGGCGTCCGCCACCCCCTCCTCCAGCGCCACCTGACGGATGTTGTTGCCGTAATCGACGGTCGGGATGCCGGCCTTGTGGAAGGCGATCATCGCCTCGACATGCCGCGCCATCGACCGGCGCGCCGCCTGCTCGACGGCCTTGGGATCACGCTCGCGCCGCTCGTCCCATTCCATCACCGTCCAGCCGGCTGGCAGATAGCCGTTAATCGGGTCATGGGCGCTGGTCTGGTCGGTCACCAGGTCCGGCCGCACGCCGCGCCGCACCATCTCCGGCAGCATCTCGGCGGCGTTGCCCACCACCCCGACGCTGACGGCCCGCTTCTCGGCGCAGGCCCGCTCGATGATCGTCAGCGCCTCATCCAGATTGGCCGCCTTTACATCCAGATAGCCGGTCTTCAGCCGCATCTCGATCCGGCTCTCGCGGCATTCGATGGCCAGGCACGACGCCCCCGCCATCACCGCCGCCAGCGGCTGGGCCCCGCCCATGCCGCCCAGGCCCGCCGTCAAAATCCACCGCCCGGACAGGTCGCCGCCATAGTGCTGGCGCCCCGCCTCGACGAAGGTCTCGTAGGTGCCCTGAACGATGCCCTGGCTGCCGATGTAGATCCACGACCCGGCCGTCATCTGGCCGTACATCATCAGCCCCTTGCGATCGAGCTCATGGAAGTGGTCCCAGGTCGCCCAGTGCGGCACCAGGTTGGAGTTGGCCAGCAGCACCCGCGGCGCATCGGCATGGGTGCGAAACACCCCCACGGGCTTCCCCGACTGGATGAGCAGGGTCTCGTCGGCCTCGAGCCGCTTCAGGGTGGCGACGATCCGATCAAAGCTCTCCCAATCCCGCGCCGCCCGGCCGATACCGCCGTAGACCACCAGGTCCTCGGGCCGCTCGGCCACCTCCGGATCCAGGTTGTTCATCAGCATCCGCATCGGCGCCTCGGTCAGCCAGGACTTGGCCGAAAGCGTGAGGCCGCGCGGGCTGCGGATGACGCGGGTGTTGTCGAGACGGGTCATGCCCAAAATCCTTAGAGATGCGTCCAGTCGATCAGGTCGGTCAGCATGGCTTTCAGCGTCCCCTGCAGGGTCGCGGCGCGGTCAGGATTCCAGTCGGGAATGGCCAGGCCCTCGGGCTCGTCCATGTAGGCCCGCTGGGCGATTTCCATCTGCAGGGCATGGACGCCCTCCTCGGGGCGGCCGTAGTGGCGGGTGATCCAGCCGCCCTTGAACCGGCCGTTGGTGACGCAGGAGAAGCCGCTGGCCGTCATATGCTTTTCGGCGATGGCCACGGCCCCGGCGTCGGCGCTGGCCCCGCTGTTGGTCCCCAGATTCAGCGCCGGCAACTCGCCCTCGAACAGGCGCTCGACGCAGGAGCGGATCGAGTGGGCGTCATACAGCACGACGCGCGGATGGATCAGCCGCAACCGGTCGATCTCCCCCTCCAGCGCATCATGGTAGGGCGTGAAATAGCTGATCCGCCGCCGGTAGATCTCGGTCTTGCGCGGGGCGTGGCCGGCCTTGTAGAGCGGCACGTCGTCAAAGGTCTCGGTCGGGCAGAGGCCGGTTGTCGCCTGGCCGGGATAGAGGCTCTGACCCGACGGATCGCGGTTCACGTCGATGGCCGTCCGCGAGATGTCGGTCCGCACCACGGTGGCGCCCAGCGCCTCGGCGAAACCGTAGAGCTGCGGCATGAACCAGTCGCAGTCGTGGATCGCCAGGTCGTGGCTGACCAGATGTTCGGCGATCTCAGGCGGGATGACCGTGCCGGCGTGCGGCATGGAGATGACCAGCGGCGCCTGCCCCCGGTGAACGTGGAGCCACGTATTCACGATCCTTCTCCCAGAGGGAGAAGGTGGCCCGAAGGGCCGGATGAGGGGTTACGGTGAACGACGCCCAGGCGCCGTACCCCCTCACCCTCCCGCCGCTGCGCGGCGGGCCCCTCCCTCTCCCCATGGGAGAGGGTTTCCGTTGCCCCCCTCATTCCACCATCCCCGGCAGCTCAACCCCGACCGCCTTGACCAGCGCCCCCGACTTCACCAGCCCCGCCGCCGCCGCCATGTCCGGCGCGAAGAACCGGTCGTCCTCAAGGTGCGGCACGACCCCGCGCACTATCCCCCGGACCGCTTCCAGCCCCTCACTCGACGCCAGCCCACCGTGGAAATCGCACCCCTGCGCCGCCGCCAGAACCTCGATGGCCACCACCTGCGCGGCGTTTTCCGCCATCTCCAGCAACCGCCGCGCCCCATGCGCCGCCATCGACACATGGTCCTCCTGATTGGCGCTCGTCGGGATAGAATCCACGCTCGCCGGATAGGCCCGCTGCTTGTTCTCCGAAACCAGCGCCGCCGCCGTCACCTGCGGGATCATGAAACCGCTGTTGATCCCCGGCCGGGGCGTCAGGAACGCCGGAAGGCCCGACAGCGCCGGATCAACCAGCATCGCCGTCCGCCGCTCGCTCATTGAGCCGATCTCGCACACCGCCATGGCCAGCATGTCGGCGGCAAACGCCACCGGCTCGGCATGGAAGTTCCCGCCGCTGATCGCCTCGCCCGTCTCGGTGAAGATCAGCGGATTGTCGGTCACCCCGCCGGCCTCGATGCCCAGCGTCGTCGCCGCCTGCCGCCCCAGATCGAGGATCGCCCCCATCACCTGCGGCTGGCAGCGCAGGCAGTAGGGATCCTGCACCTTCTCGCAATGGGCATGGCTGACCTGGATGGCGCTGCCCTCCAGCATGGCCTTGAACCAGGCCGCCACCTCTGCCTGCCCCCGATGCCCCCGCAGCGCATGGATGCGCGGATCGAACGGCGCCACCGACCCCTTGGCCGCCTCGACCGACAGGGCGCCGGCCACCATCGCCGCCTGGAACACCCGCTCGATCCGGAACAGACCGGCCAGCGCGCAGGCCGTCGAAAACTGCGTGCCGTTGAGCAGCGCCAGCCCTTCCTTCGGCCCCAGCACCAGCGGCGCCAGCCCCACCTTCGCCAGCGCCTCGGCCGCCGGCATCCGGACCCCGGCCACGAACGCCTCGCCCACGCCGATCATCGTCGCCGCCATATGCGACAGCGGCGCCAGATCCCCCGACGCCCCCACGCTCCCCTGCTTCGGAATGAGCGGCAGACAGTCCCGCGCCAGCAGCGCCAGGATCATCTCCACCGTCGCCGGCGCCACCCCCGACGCCCCGCGCCCGAGACTCGCCGCCTTCAGCGCCAGCATCAGCCGCACCACATCGGCCTCCAGCGGCTCACCCACGCCCGCCGCATGGCTGAGCACGATGTTCTGCTGCAGCCGCGCCAGGTCGCCGGTCTCGATCCGGATATTGGCCAGCTTCCCGAAGCCGGTGTTGACGCCATAGACCGCGTCACCCTTGCCGACGATCCGCGCCACCACCTCGGCGCTGGCCGCGATGGCCGGCCAGGCGCTGTCGGCCAGGGTGGGAACCTCGCCCTCGAACAGCCTGCGCCAGTCGCCCAGACTGGCCTCGCCGGGGGTCAACACCAGGCTCACGACACAACTCCCTGAAACACTCGGGACCGCAACGGATTGCGCCCCAGCCAATAGGCCAGCTCGACCGGCCGGGTCGCATCCCAGATCGCCAGATTGCAGGCCTTGCCCACCTCCAGCGATCCCATCTCGTCCCACCGCCCGATCGCCCGCGCCGCCTCGCGCGTCACGCCCGCCAGCGCCTCATCAACCGTCAGCCCGAACAGGATCACCGCCATGTTCACCGCCGTCAGCAACGAGGTCAGCGGCGAACTGCCTGGATTGCAGTCGGTCGCCACCGCCATCCGCACCCCCGCCTCGCGAAACAACGCCACCGGCGGCTTCGCCTCATCCCGCAGCGCATAGAAGGCCCCCGGCAACAGCACCGCCACCGTTCCCGCCGCCGCCAGAGCCCGCGCCCCCTCGGCGTCCGTCCGCTCCAGATGATCTGCGCTCAGCGCCCCATACTCCGCCGCCAGTTGCGCCCCGCCCCCGGCCGTCCGCTGATCGGCATGCAGCCGCACCGGCAGCCCGTGCGCCTTCGCCGCATCGAACACGGCCCGCACCTCGTCCGGCGTAAAGGCGTTGCTCTCACAGAAGGCGTCGACCGCATCGGCCAGACCCACCGACGCCGGAATGATCTCCTCGACCACCCTGGCGACATAGACCTCGCGGCTGTCGCGATGCTCCGGCGGCAGGGTGTGCGCCGCCAGCAGGCTGGTCGCCACGCTCACCGCCCGCGCCCCCTCCAGCGCCCGCGCCGCCCGCAGCATCTTCAGCTCGCTCTCCAGATCGAGCCCATAGCCCGACTTCACCTCGACCGCCGTCACCCCCTCGGCCAGCAGCCGGTCGAGCCGCTCCAGTGCGCTCGCCACCAGCTCGCTTTGCGTCGCCGCCCGCGTCTTCGCCACCGTCGAGACGATCCCGCCCCCGGCCGCCGCGATGGTCTCGTAGGTCTCGCCCCGCAGCCGCATCTCGAACTCGTCCGCCCGGTCGCCGGCGAACACCAGATGGGTGTGACAGTCGATCAGTCCGGGGGTCACCAGCCGACCCTCCAGCTCGATCACCTCATCGGCCGTCCAGCCGTCAGCCAGCCCGGCGCCGACAAATGCGATCCGCCCGTCGACGCACCCCACCGACCCGTCCTCGACGAGACCGAGTCCGGCGCCCGACTCGTCGAGAGTCGCCAGCCGCCCGCCGCGCCAGAGCCGGTCGAAATGCATGAGTCCTCCGCTGAGGTCCGCACAATATGTCTAGACATATTCATCTTGCAACCCGATCCTCAGGGCCATGCAGACGACCCTCTTCCTCGACCGCGCCCTGCTGCCCGACGGCTGGGCCAGCGATGTGCGCATCACCTGCGAGGATGGGATGATCACGGCGCTGCAAATTGGCGCATCGCCCATTTCGGGCGAAATGCGCGAGGCGCTCGGCGTCCCCGGCCTGCCCAACCTCCACAGCCACGCCTTCCAGCGCGCCATGGCCGGCCTGGCCGAGCGCCGAGGCCCCGCCGCCGACAGCTTCTGGACCTGGCGCGAGGTCATGTACCGCTTCCTCGCCCGCCTCGGTCCCGACGACGTCGAGGCCATCGCCGCCTACGCCTTCGCCGACATGCTGGAGGCCGGCTTCACCGCCGTGGCCGAGTTCCACTACCTGCACCACAGCCCGGACGGCAGCCCCTACGCCGACGTCGCCGAGCTCGCCCGCCGCCATCTGAAGGCCGCCGACGACACCGGCATCGGCATCACCATGCTGCCGGTCTTCTACGCCCACGCCACCTTCGGCGGGCAGCCGCCGACCCCGGGTCAGCGCCGATTCATCAATGATCCCAGTCGCTTCGCCCGCATCGTCGAAGCCCTGCAAAGCGACGGCGCCACCGTCGGCGTCGCCCCCCACAGCCTCCGCGCCACCACCCCGGACGAGCTGAAAGCCATCCTCCCCCTGACCACCGGCCCGGTCCACATCCACGCCGCCGAACAGGTCAAGGAGGTCGAGGACTGCCTCGCCTGGTCCGGTCAGCGCCCTGTCGAATGGCTCCTCGACCACGCCGGCGTCGACCCACGCTGGTGCCTCATCCACGCCACCCACCTGACCCCGCAAGAGACTGAAAACCTTGCCAGATCCGGCGCTGTGGCCGGCCTCTGCCCGATCACCGAAGCCAACCTCGGCGACGGCATCTTCCCCTCTGCGGACTACCTCTCTGCCGCCGGCCGCTTCGGCGTCGGCACCGACAGCAACATCGCCATCGACGCCGCCGGCGAGCTGCGACAGCTGGAATACGCCCAGCGCCTCAGCCTCCGCGGCCGCAACCTCCTCTCCCGGACCGAGGGCCAAAGCACCGGCCACGCCCTCCTCACCGGCGCTCTGAAGGGCGGCGCCCAGGCCCTCGGCCAGCCGCTCGGCGCCCTCGCCATCGGCCACCGCGCCGACGTCGTCTGCCTCGCCATGGACCACCCCGACATGGCCGGCCGCTCTGACGATCTGGCCCTCGACACCTGGGTTTTCAGCCAGGGCCGCAGCGCTATCTCCTCAGTCTATACCGGCGGCCGCCGCGTGGTCGAGAACGGCCGCCACATCCACCGATCCGCCCTCAACGCACGCTACAGCGCCGTTCTCAAAGGCCTCACCGCATGACCCAGCCCCTCCACGAAGCCATCCGCGCCCGCCTCGAAGCCGACATCCTGGCCGGCATCTACAAGCCCGGCGAGAAGCTCCCCAACGAGACCCAGCTCGCCGCCGAATGGAACTGCGCCCGCATGACGGTGAGCCGCGCCCTGGGCGCCCTGGCCGAGGCCGGCATGGTCCAGCGCCGCAAGCGGGCCGGCACCTTCGTCGCCCGCCGTACGGTGCAGGAGACGGTGCTGGAGATCCGCGACGTCGCCGCCGAGGTCCGTAGCACGGGCCGGGAATACGCCTTCCGCCGCCTGGCCCGCCGGGAAGACGCGGCGCGGGCCGAGGAAGCCGCCGCGCTCGGCGTCGCCGAAGGGGCCCCCATCCTGCTGGTCATCGGCCTGCATCTGGCCGACGGCCAGCCCCACGCCCTCGAGGAGCGGCTGATCAACCTCGATGCCGCCCCAGCCGCCGCCCGCGAACGGTTCGAGGATGACGCGCCCGGCGCCTGGCTCCTGACCCATGTCCCCTGGACCGAGGCGGAGCATGCCATCACTGCCCTCGCCGCCGATGGACAGACGGCTAAACGGCTTGGGATTTCAACCGGTTCGGCCCTGCTCTGCCTTGAGCGCAAGACCTGGCTGTCCGGCGCCTGCGTGACCAGCGCCCGCTTCCTCTACCCGGCCGGCGCCCAGCGCTTCACCGCCCGCCTGCGCCAGCCCCGCGGCTGACGGCGTCGACAATGTCATCTGGCGGGTGACGCCGGGCGGCTTTGCGGAGTAGCGTTATCAAAACATCGGGAAACGCTCCATGAAACGCCTGCTGCTGACCGGTCTCGCGCTGGTCGCCCTTACCGCCTGCCAGAAGCCGACCACGTCCGACGGTTCCGAAGGCTACGGTCCGGATCCAAAGATGCCGGCCGCCAAGACCTCGCCCTTGCCGACGGTCAACGCCCGGCAGGCCGTCGGCTGGGCGAAGGACGCCGCGCCCGTTCCGGCCGAGGGCCTGAAGGTCGCCCGCTTCGCCGAGGGCCTCGAACACCCCCGCTGGCTCTATGCCCTGCCCAACGGCGACATCCTGGTCTCCGAAAGCAACAGCCCGCCGCGCGAGAGCAAGGGCCTGACCGCCATGGTCGCCAAGAACATGATGAAGAAGGCCGGCGCCGGCGTGCCCAGCCCCAACCGCATCACCCTGCTCCGCGACAGTGATGGCGATGGCGTCGCCGAGCTGAAGGTCCCCTTCATCACCGGCCTCAATTCCCCGTCCGGCATGGTGCTGGTCGGCGGCCAGCTGTTCGTCGCCAACACCGACAGCGTGCTGGTGTTCGACTATGCCGAGGGCGCCACCAAGATCGAGGGCGCCGGCAAGAAGATCGCCGACCTGCCGGCCACCGGCTCCAACGGCCACTGGGCCCGCAACATCATCGCGGCGAAGGACGGCTCCAAGCTCTACGTCGCCGTCGGATCGAGCAGCAACATCGCCGACGAAGGGCTCGAGGTCGAAAAGGACCGCGCGGCCATCCTGGAAATGAACCTCGACGGCTCCGGCCGCCGGGTGTTCGCCTCCGGTCTGCGCAACGCCAACGGCCTGGGCTGGGAGCCGGTCACCGGCCTGCTCTGGGCGGCGGTCAACGAGCGCGACATGATCGGCCACGACACCCCGCCCGACTACATGACGGTCGTCAAGGACGGCGGCTTCTACGGCTGGCCCTGGAGCTACTGGGGCCAGACGGTCGACGACCGCGTCCAGCCGGCCAACCCGGCCATGGTCGCCAAGGCCCTGAAGCCCTCCTACGGCCTCGGCGCCCACACCGCCTCGCTCGGCATCCACTTCTACGGCGGGGCCCTGCTCCCGCAAGCCTGGCGCGGCGGGGTCTTCGTCGCCCAGCACGGCAGCTGGAACCGCGACCCGCCCAGCGGCTACCGGGTGATCTATGTGCCGTTCGCGGCGGGCAACCCGTCGGGCGGGCCTGTGGTGGCGCTGGACGGCTTCCTGAACGGGAAGAAGGAAGCGCAGGGCCGGCCGGTCGCCATCGTCGAGGACAAGTCCGGCGGGCTTCTGGTGTCCGACGACGTGGGCAACATCATCTGGCGGGTGACGCCGAAATAGTAAGCCAAGCCTCCCTCCCCTTTATGGGGAGGGACAGGCGGCGAAGCCGCCAGGGTGGGGAACGCAAGAGAAAGGGCGCCAACCCTCAGGGATTGGCGCCCTTCATCCGACTTCCCCACCCGTCAGGCTCCGCCTGACACCCTCCCCATAAAGGGGAGGGATGGAGAACCGCGCGACCCTACAGCCGCTCGATGATCGTCACGTTGGCGAGACCGCCGCCTTCGCACATCGTCTGCAGGCCGTACTTGCCCTTGCGGTCGATCAGCACGTTGAGCAGCGTCGCCATCAGCTTCGAACCCGAGCCGCCGAGCGGGTGACCCAGGCTGATCGCGCCGCCGTTGACGTTCAGGCGGTCCGGATCAGCGCCCGTGGCCTGCAGCCAGGCAACCGGCACCGAAGCGAAGGCTTCGTTGACTTCGAACGCGTCGATGTCGCCGATCTTCAGGCCGCTCTTCTCCAGCGCCCGCAGGGTGGCCGGGATCGGGGCTTCCAGCATGATCACCGGATCGGCGCCGATGACCGTCATGTGGTGGATGCGGGCCAGCGGCTCGACGCCCAGTTGCTTGAGGCCCTTCTCGTTGACGACGAGCACGCCCGAGGCGCCGTCGCAGATCTGGCTGGAGGTGGCGGCGGTCAGGGCGCCGTCTTCCTGCAGCAGCTTCACGCCGCGCATGGCTTCCAGGCTGGCCTCGAAGCGGATGCCTTCATCGACGGTGTGCTCTTCTTCGACACCCTCGGCCGTCTTGATCTTGATCGGCACGATTTCGTTGGCGAACTTGCCGGCCTTAGTGGCCTCGATCGCCTTGCGGTGGCTGTTGTAGCCGAACTCGTCGAGCTGGTCCTTGGTCAGGCCGTACTTCTTGGCGATCATCTCGGCGCCGGCGAACTGGCTGAACTGGATGTTCGGGTAGCGCTCCTGGATGTTGGGGCTCATGTAGCTGCCCATGCCGGCCTTCAGGGCCAGGATGGCCGGGGTGCCCATCGGCACGCGGCTCATGCTCTCGACGCCCGAGGCGATGACAATGTCCATCGCGCCCGACATCACCGCCTGGGCGGCGAAGTGGATGGCCTGCTGCGAGGAGCCGCACTGGCGATCGACGCTGGTGCCCGGCACGCTTTCCGGCAGGGACGAGGCGAGAATGGCGTTGCGGGCGATGTTCACCGACTGCTCGCCGGCCTGGCCGACGCAGCCCATGATGACGTCCTCGACGAGCGCCGGATCGGCGTCGACGTCCTTGATCAGGCCTTCGAGGATCTGGGCGGCGAGGTCGGCGGGGTGCCAACCGGCGAGCCGGCCACCCTTGCGGCCTCCGGCGGTGCGTTTGGCGGCGACGATATAGGCTTCGGCCATTGGGGCTCTCCCGACAGGTTGTCGTTTACGTTCGCGGTAAGATAGGCGATGCCGCGAAGGCGCAAAAGTATGACCCAACGTCAGGCGTAATGCGACTTTTGTTGTCGCCGCCCACAGCGTTGCTAATCCGTATGCACCCGCCGGAACCGTCCGCGCAGATAGACCAGCGGCTCATGGTCGGGATCGAACCGCACCTTCAGGATCCGTCCGATGAAGATGCGGTGGTCGCCGGCGTCGATGACCTGCTCGGTCTGCAGCTCGAAGTTGGCCATGCAGCCGGGCAGGATCGGCACGTCCTGGTCCCAGGTCTCGCACTCCAGCCCCTCGAACCGGTCGGCCGACTTCCCGGTGAAACGGCGGGCCATGTCCTCCTGGTCAGCGTGCAGGACGTTGACCGAGAACTTCCCGGCCTGCTCAAGGAACGGCAGGCTGGACGCCTTCAGATCGACGCAGACCAGAGCTAGCGGCGGGTCGAGGCTGACCGAGGAGAAGGCGTTGACGGTGAAGCCGACCTGGCGGCCGTCGGCGGCGCGGGTGGTGACCACGGTGACGCCGGTGGTGAAGCAGCCGAAGGCGTCCCGGAGCGCCCGGGCGTCGGCGATCAGGTCGCCGTCGAGAGTAATGGTGCGGGACGGGCTCATCGGCCCCTTCTGGAATGCTGCGGCAGGCGGTGCAAGGCTTCCCTTACGCCGGGCGGCCGTAAAACGTCTGGCTGAACGGCGGGAACCAGAAGGTCTTGCCCAGACCGCGCATCAGCCGGTCGAGCGGCATGGCCCGATCCGGGGCGAAGAGGGCCCATTTGATGGCCACGATCGGCGCCCAGAGCGCGGTCTGCACCAGCCCGGCCAGCATCCAGCGGATGATGCCGGGAACGTTCTTCTCCGCCGCGCAGTGCTCGCTGGGTCCCTGGCCATAGGCAAAAGCGCGGCGCAGGGCATAGGCCAGCGTCAGGCGCGAGGGGACGGGGTCTTCCCAGACGAAGGCTGTGTGGGACCAGCCGAACGTCGCGCCGGCCGCGGCCATCTGGGCGAACAACAGGTCGTCCTCGCCACCGCTGGCGTTGCGCGACGGGTCGAACGGGGCCGTAGGATGCGGCAGGGCCGACCGGCGGATCAGGCTGTTGCCGCAGCCGTACCAGCTGTCGAGACGCTGCGTGCCGACGGGGCCGTGGCGGGAAAAGAAGTCCTCGAGATAGGCCCTGTGACGAACACCGTCGGGCGCGCGCCCACGCACGGGACCGAAGACGACATCGGCGTTCAGCGTAGTCTGTGCGGCGAGAAGGTCGGCCAGCCAGGTCGGCGGCGCCTCCTCGTCATCGTCCAGGAAAGCAATCAGGTCGCCGGTGGCCACGGCGAGCGCGGCGTTGCGGACGTTGGCGACACCGGGTCGGGGTTCGTGGACATAGCGGACCGGGAACGGAGCGTTCAGGCCCTCGACGAAGGCCTGGGCCGACGGAACCGCGTCATTGTCGGCGACGATAAGTTCAAGGCGGGTGGGATCGACACCGGTCTGGGCGACCAGGGAACGCAACGCCGTCGCCAGCCCGGCCGGGCGGCGCTGGGTCGGCACGATGAAGCTGACGCGGGCAGACATACGGCCAGCATAGCCGTCGCGAGTTGAGGAATCGTGGACCTCCTTTCCCCGACTTGGGGAGGGAAGTTAGGTGAACGTCTGCGCGAGAATCTTCTCGATCCCGGCCTGGTCGACCGCGTCGAACGCCGCCGGCCTGTCGGAATCGACGTCGAACACGGCCAGCAGCTTTCCGGCCGCGTCCTTCACCGGCACGACGATCTCGCTCTGGCTCTTGGCGTCACAGGCGATGTGGCCGGGGAAGGCATGAACGTCCTCAACCAGCTGGGTCTCACCCGTCGCTGCAGCGGCCCCGCAGACGCCCCGCCCATAGGCGATACGCAGACAGCCCAGCGTGCCTTGATAGGGTCCGACCACCAGCTCCCGCTCGCGCGTCTCGTCGACCACGTAGAAGCCCGTCCAGAAATAGTGATCGAAGCTGTTGGCCAGCATCGAGGCGACGGTCGCCATGCGCGCGGTGAGGTTTGGTTCGCCATCGAGCACCGAGGCGATCTCAAGCGCGACCTCGGCATAGCGGGCGGCCTTATCGGCTGAGAGGGTGAGGTCGTTGAAGGCTTCGGCCATGCATCCGCATATAGGCCCCTGGCCCAAAGCCGCAATGCTCAGGCGTCTATGAACGTCAGCCGCTTGGCCGCCGGTTTGGTCTCACCGTATTCGATGGTCAGCCCGGCCAGGTGGCTCTCGATGCGCAGCGATACCGCGCGGTGAAGCTGGCGGGTGATAAGCGCGCTGGCCTTCAGGTCGGTGGGCGACAGCATGGCCAGGGCCCGTAGGGTGTCGAGGTGAATCTGCACCACATCCGGGTCGGCCTTGCCGGCGCCGCCGACGGCGGAGACATAACGGGCCAGGCTGGCGGCAGCGCGGGTCAGCACCCGGTCGCCGACCTCGCTGGCGCGCTGTCGGAGGGCGTGCATCACCCGGCAGGCCATCTGGCGCAGCAGGTGGTCCAGGCCGCCACGCCCCTCGATCAGGCGCTGGAAGGTGGCCATCTCGTCGAGGATCCGGGCGCAAAGCGCGGCGCGGGCGGCGATATCGACATGATGGTTCGCGTCGCCCCGGCGACGCAGAGGGCCAGTATAGCCCTCCTCGTCCTCGCGCCCCTGACGACGGTCAGGCCCGACGTATCCGGTGGTGATGACGAAGTCGATCTCGCGCTGGCGCACGGTCGCCACCCGCTCCAGCACTCGGGCGGGCGTGAAAGGCTTGACCAGGAAGGCGTCGGCGCCGGCTGCACGCGCCACCTCGACATCGCGCCTAGTGCGCTCGGTCGTCAGCATGATGATCGGCAGGCGTGGATCGGGAATGCGCGGATCGTCGGTGATCGCCGCCTGGCGCACCGCCCGGGTAAAGGCCAGCCCGTCCATCACCGGCATCAGCCAATCGGTGATGATCACGTCCGGCCGCGTCCCGGCCATCATGGCCAGCGCATCGGACCCGCTCTCGGCCGTGACCACCCGATGGACACCCCCGGCCCTCAGCACATCAGCCACAAGCCGACGCGTGCTGTGGTGGTCATCAATCACCATCACACACAGCCCCTCGAGGGGATCAGGTAGCGCTCCATCCATGTCCGGACCCTAGGCGAGCAACCGTTTCAGCGCGGTTACCGGCGAGCCTTGTCGGCGCGCCGCCCGGCCTCTTGCAAAGGATTCTCACTTGCCCTCCACGTCCGGTCTGCTATTTGCGAGCCGTTCTCAAGATTTCTGGTCCGCCTCCCCGTCATGATTTTTTCGTCGTCCATCTCGGCCCACCCTGCTTGCCTGCAAAGAATGGGACGAGGCCGTCCGTGAGCAGGGACGGGGCGATCGACGCGGCGACGCTGGCCAAGAAGGCCAAGGCGAAAAAGCGGGCCCAGGCCCGGGCCGGGTTCCTGCGCGAGACCGTGCGCTGGCACTGGATCAGCGCCGCCATCTGCCTGGTCGGCATCATCCTGTTCGCGGTCACCGGCATCACCCTGAACCACGCTCGGCAGATCGAGGCCAAACCGGTAACTACCAACCGCGAGGCCACCGCTCCGGCTCCGGTGATCAAGGCCCTGCAGGCCGCCGAGGCCGCCCAGGCCCCTCTGCCCGACATCGCCCAGGCCTGGCTCAACAAGGACCTCAAGCTGGATGCACCGAAGGGCGCCGTCATCGAATGGTCGGATGGAGAGGCCTATGTCGCCCTGCCCCGTCCGGGCGGAGACGGCTGGGTCACGATCGACACCGAGACCGGCGCCGCCGAGGCCGAGCTGACCAGCCGAGGCTGGGTCTCCTACCTCAACGACCTGCACAAAGGCCGCAACACCGGGCCGATCTGGGCCTGGTTCATCGACATCTTCGCCGCCGGCTGCATCGTCTTCTGCATCACCGGCCTGATCCTGCTGTGGATGCACGCCCACGCCCGCAAGACCACCTGGTGGTACGTAGGCTTGGGCCTGTTCATCCCCCTCGTCCTCGCGCTCCATTTCATCCCGTAAGGCTTGCCATGCGTATCGTTCTGCCCGCCGCCCTCCTCGCCGGCCTCGCCACGCCCGCTCTGGCCGCCGACCTGTCCGTCGGCATTGAGATTCCGAAGATGACAGTGGCCGAGTACCATCGCCCCTACGTCGCCGTGTGGATCGAGACCCCCGACGAGGCGGCCGTGAAGACCCTGGCCGTCTGGTACGACACCAAAAATCCCAAGGGCGAAGGGGCCACCTGGCTGAAGGACATGCGCCAATGGTGGCGCCGCACCGGCCGCAGCCTCGACAAGGGCGCCATCAATGCGGTGAGCGCCCCGACCAAAGCTCCCGGCAAGCAGCAGCTGGTCGTCCCGGCCGCCCGGCTGGCCGATCTCAAACCCGGGTCCTACAGCCTGGTGGTCGAGGCGGCCCGCGAGGTCGGCGGACGCGAGGTCGTCAAGATCCCCTTCACCTGGACCGGCAAGACCGGAAAGGGCGGAACCGCCAAGGGCGCCAGTGAACTGGGCGCCATTTCTCTGAGCATCAAGTGAGCGGACGCGAGACCATGAAAAAGACCCTCTTCGCCACCCTGACCTTTGCAGCCGCCCTCGTCGCCGCCGGCTCGGCCAGCGCCCACCGCCAGTGGCTGCTGCCTTCCATGACGGTGCTTTCGGGCGAGAACGCCTGGGTCAGCGTCGACGCGGCCATCTCCAACGACCTGTTCGTCTTCGAGCACATGCCGATGCGACTGGACAACCTGGTCATCACTGGTCCGGACGGCGCGCCGGTCGAGGCCCAGAACAAGTTCACCGGAAAATACCGCTCCGTATTCGACGTCCAACTGACCAGGCCAGGCACCTATCGCGTCGCCTCTGTCTCGGGCGGAATGATCGTCAGCTACAAGCAGGGCGGTGAGCAGAAGCGCTGGCGCGGCGCCCCCGCCGATGCGGCCGCCAACATCCCGGCCGATGCCACCGAGGTGAAGAAGACCATGACCGACCGCCGCGTCGAGGCCTTCCTCACCTCCGGCGCCCCCAACGACACAGCCCTCAAGGCGACCGGCAAGGGTCTCGAGCTGGTTCCGGTCACCCATCCCAACGATGCTCTGGCCGGTGAGAAGGCCACCTTCGGCCTGCTGCTCGACGGCAAGCCGGCGGCGAGCGTCGAGGTCACCATCGAGCCGGGTGGCACCCGCTTCAACGACGAGCGCGGCGAGATCAAGACGACCACCGACAAGGACGGCAAGTTCAGCGTCACCTGGCCAAAGGCTGGCTTCTACTGGCTGGAAGCCACCGTGCGTTCGCCGGCCGGCGCCGACGGCATCGAGCGCAACGCCGGCTATGTGGCGACGTTCGAAGTCCTGAAGGACTAGCGCTGAACCGGGTCGTCATCCCGCCGGCGTTGGGCCCCAGCGCCGGCGATCCACCCCCTGGGCCAGTCCTGAAGCTGACCGGCCCGACCATGGGGGTCAGCTGGACGGTGCAGGCCTGTCCGCCGGCCGGGGTGTCGTCGGAGGATCTGCGGGTGGCGGCCCAGGGGGCGGTCAACACCATCGTCCGGCAGATGAGCAGCTGGGAGCCGGACTCCGACCTCTGCCACTTCAACCGCGCCCCTGTCGGCAGCTGGCATGACCTTCCCGCGAACTTCGCCGCCGTGGTCGACCGCGCCCTTTACTGGGCCGGCTCGAGCGACGGCGCCTTCGATCCCACCGTCGGGCGACTGACCGACCTCTGGGGCTTCGGCGCCGACGGTGCGCGCCTCGAGGCCCTGACCGGGGAGGCGCTTGATGGCCTGCGGTCGCAGTCCGGCTGGCGGCGCCTCGAACGCCGGGGCAAGGCCCTGCTTCAGCCGGGCGGCCTGGAGCTGGATCTCTCGGGTATCGCCAAGGGCTTCGGCGTCGATGCGGTGATGGCCGCGCTTCACAGCCTCGGCGTTCGCCACGCCCTGGTCGAGATCGGCGGCGAACTGCGCGGCGAGGGCGTGCGGCCCGATGGCCAGCCCTGGTGGGCCCAGATCGAAACCCCGCCCGGTCTGAGCGCGGCCGAACCCGTCGTCATCGCCCTGCACGGCCTGTCGCTGGCCACCAGCGGCGACTACCGTCGCTTCCGCATGGACAGCGGCCGCCGCCGTTCCCACACCCTGGACCCGCGCACCGGCGCGCCGGTCGAGGCGGCCGCCGCCTCGGTCAGCGTCCTGGCCCGGACCTGCATGGACGCCGACGCCCTTTGCACGGTGCTGATGGTTTTGGGCCCTGAGGCGGGGTTGGCCTGGGCCGGTGATCATGGCGTCGCGGCCTACTGGCAGCTGCGCGAAGGCGGCGAGCGGATGAGCCCCGCCTTCGCGGCCATGCTCGACGACTAGATGACCGTCCGCAAACTCAGCAGTTCCGGAAAGAACGGCCGCTCCAGGGCCTTGACCAGATAGGCCACCCCGGCCGAGCCGCCGGTTCCGCGCTTGAAGCCGATGATCCGCTCGACCGTCTTCATGTGGGCGAAGCGCCACTGCTGCAGGCGGTATTCGATATCGACCAGCTTCTCGCCGAGCTCATAGAGGTCCCAGTAGGTCTCGACGTCACGGTAGACCGCCAACCAGGCAGCCTCGACCTCCGCGTTGGCCTCATAGCTCTGTGTCCAGTCCCGCTTCAGATAGTCAGCCGGGATCGCGAAGCCCCGCCGGGCCAGCAGGGCAAGGGCCTCGTCGTACAGGCTGGGCGCTCCAAGCGCCTCAACCAGCTCCGCATGCACTGACGGCGCGCTCTCGAACACCTCCAGCGTCCGTGCGTTCTTGGCCCCCAGCAGGAACTCGATCTGCCGGTACTGGTGCGACTGGAACCCGCTGCTGGTCCCCAGCGCTTCACGGAAGCGGCTGTAGTCGGCCGGCGTCATGGTCGCCAGGATTTCCCAGGCTTGGATCATCTGCGTCTGGATGCGCCCGACCCGGCTCAGCATCTTGAAGGCTGGCTCCAGGTCGTCGTTGCGGATGTGGGCCACCGCCCCGCGCAGCTCATGCAGGCACAGCTTCATCCACAGCTCGCTCGACTGGTGGATGACAATGAACAGCAGCTCATCGTGCTCATCCGACCGCGGCGCCTGGGCGCCCAGCACCTTGTCGAGCTGCAGATACTGGCCATAGCTGAGGGACTTCGACAGGTCCCAGGTCACGCCTTCGTAGGGGTCTTTCTCGCTCATGGTTGGGGGTTTAGCGCGCTTGTCCTTCCCTTGGGTATCCCTGATAGCCTGAGCGCAAAATCAGGGAGAACGTCCATGAGCGATCTGGTGCTGCGCGAGGACCGAGACGGGGCCGTGACCCTGACGCTCAATCGGCCCGACAAGCTGAACGCCCTCAACGTGCCGCTGTTCAAGGCGCTCGACGACCACGTCGCCGCCATCGAGGCCGACCCGTCGGCGCGCCTCGTCATTCTGCGGGGCGCCGGCAAATGCTTCTCTGCCGGCCATGACCTCGGCGACATCGCCGCCGGTGAGAAACTGCCCCGGCCCAACTTCCAGGCCAGCGTCATCGAGCGCCTCGCCAACCTGCCCCTGCCGGTGATCACCGCCGTCCACGGCCACTGCTACACCGGCGCCCTGGAACTGGCCCTGGCCGGCGACATCATCTTCGCCTCGGAAGCGGCGAAGTTCGGCGACACCCACGCCAAATGGGCCCTCACCCCCGTCTGGGGCCTCAGCCAGCGGCTGCCGCGCCGGGTGGGCACCTACAAGGCCCGCGAGATGATGTTCACCTGCCGCACCTATGGCGGCCGCGAGGCGCAAGCCATCGGCCTGGCCAACATCTGCGTCGCCAACGAGGACTATGAAAGCGGCCTCGTCGCCCTGGCGGACAGCATCCTGGCCAACAGCAGCTTCAGCCATGCGGCCAACAAGAAGCTGCTGATGGACACCGACGGCCTGCCCCAGAGCGTCGGCCTGGCCCATGAGGTGTTCCGCGGCGAAGGCCGGGGCCCGGACATGGAGGAGCGGATCGCCGCCTTCCAGAACAAGACCGCGAAGGTCAGCTGATGACCGCCCTTCCCCCGCTCCCCGCCCAGCCCGCCGGCACGCCCTGGCCCACCGTCGACTGGCCGACCGGC
>VYLE01000334.1_pt1 | contig 32313 bp, 29 predicted proteins | sample 5114391 | NCBI WGS metagenome assembly VYLE01 (sample SAMN12291771, study PRJNA351875) | freshwater metagenome | isolation source: freshwater lake | place: USA: Michigan, Kent Lake | collected 2013-08-15
GACCGGGGTGGTGTGGGCCACGGGCTGCACCGCTTCGCCAGCCGCCCGCGCGGCGAGTCGCGCGTCGAGGAGCTGCGCGTAGGTGGCGAGCGACTGCGCCCCCGTCTGGCGGGCCACCAGCGCGCCCTGATCGAAGAGCAGGACCGTGGGGAGGGCCCGCACGCCGAAACGGGTCACCGTTTCGAGGTTGCTATCGGCGTCGAGCATGAGCACTGTCACGCGGTCACGATAGCTTTCCGACAGGCGCTGCATGACCGGCTTGAGGGTCACGCATGGCTGGCACCAGGCGGCCCACACATCCACCAGGACCGGCAGCGGTGACTGAAGGACCCGGGCCGTGAATTCGGCATCGGTCACGGCAGCAGGAGAATCGGAAGCGTTCATGTCGGGAAACCTAATCACCCCGGGGCACATGCCGGAAATCCGCACGGGCGTGCTGCCGGAGCACGCCGCCATGATCTCGGCGCTCGAAGCCACCGGCAACTATCGGGTGCTGCAGCGCTTCGAGGCGCGCACGCACTATGCGGCCCCCACCCCGTCCACCGGGGTGCGCCGCGGGCTCATCGTGGATGTGGAAACCACGGGGCTCGATACCACCAACGATCGCATCATCGAGCTGGGCCTGGTGGCGTTCGAATTCGACTCGGCGGGGCGCGTGTACGGCGTGCACCCCATGCGCGACTGGTTCGAGGATCCGGGCATTCCCATCCCCATCGAGGCGGTGGAGATCACCGGCATCACCGACGACATGGTGCGCGGTCAACGCATCGATGACGCCGCCGTCGCGGCCGAGATCGAAGCGGCCCACCTCGTCATTGCGCACAACGCGAGTTTCGACCGTCGCATGCTCGAGCGCCGCTTTCCCGCCTTTGCCACGAAGCATTGGGGGTGCTCGCTCCACGATGTGCCCTGGTCGCAGTTCGGCTGTCGTGGCGCCAAGCTCGATTATCTGCTCTTCCAGCTGTGCAGCGCCTTTCACACCGGGCACCGGGCGGGCGACGACTGCCTGGCCACGCTGCACGTGCTCGCCACCCCGCGCGATGGTGAGGCCACGCCGCTCACGCGCCTGCTCGAGCGGGCGCGCCGCAACACCGTGCGCCTGTGGGCGATCGGCACCCCCATTGAGACCAAGGAGCTGCTCAAGGCACGCGGCTACCGCTGGTTCAACGGATCACCCGCGCGCCCCAAGACGTGGTTTCGCGACCTCGACGAGACCGACGTGGAGGCGGAGCAGGCGTGGCTGCGCGAGCACGCCTACGGCGGGTTGACCTCCCCGCCGTGGCGGCTCGACAAGTACAGTGCGCGGGAGCGTTACTCCGAACGCATGGGCTGACCGCTCGCGCCGCGCATGGGCTGCAGCCGCACGCTGATGGCCATCATCACCAGCATCACGACGGTGGCCGCGAGATACGCCGCCTGCAAGCCATCGAGTCCACCGCCCGCGACATCGGCGAGCGCGCTGAGTACCGCCACCACCATGAGATTGCCAATGGCAATGCCGATGTTCACGAGCGCCTGCGCCGCACTGCGCTGTCGCGCGTCCACTTCGTCGAGCACGACCGTGCGCAGGGTACCTCCCACCACAATGCCCACCCCGGCGCCAATGAACAGCGTGGCCACGATGAAGACCCAAAACGTCTGCGCCCCCAGGCCGATGAGCAGCGACCCGGCGGCCAGCGTGCCGAAGCCACACAGCATGACGCGCCGTGGTCCGAGAGCATTCTGCCAGCGCCCGAAGAGCGCCGATGCCACCGAAGAGCAGAGCACCAGCGGCAGGAGCAGCAGGCCAGCCTTGTTGGCCGGCGTACCGAAGGCCGCCACGGCGACGGACGAAATGAAGATCACGCTCCCCATGCCGAAGCCGGCTCCGGTGCACAGCACCCACGTCGTGCGCAGCTGCCGGGTCACGAAGAGGGAGAGCGGCACGATGGGAAGCGCCGCCCCGCGCTCCACGACATACAGCAGCGGCACCGCCACTGCAGCCGTTGCCAGCAGCCATGGCCAGAGATGCTGCCCCGTGAGCGTATCCAGCGCGCGATTGATGCCCAGCGTGAGGCTTGCCAGCAGGACCGCGAGCGTGATGATCCCCGCGTAGTCGAAGGGCGGCAGGGAGGCCGGACGCGCCACGCGCGGCAGCGCACGATAGCCCATGACAAACACGACCGCCGCGAAGGGCAGATTGATGAGGAAGATCCACTGCCAGGTGGCGACCACCAGCAGCGCCGACGCCAGGATGGGCCCGAAGAGAAAGGCCATGCCGAATGTGGCACCAATGAGCCCGAGGATGCGGCCCCGCTGCTCAGGTGGAAAGGTGTCCCCGACCACCGCGCTGGCCGTGGGTGTAATGCCCCCCGCGCTCACCCCCTGGATGGCGCGCCCCAGCAGCAGCACGCCGAAGCTGGACGACTGCGCAATGATGAGCGAGCCCAGCGCGAAGCCGGCAATGTCCAGCAGGTAGATGGTGCGGCGCCCGAAGCGGTCGCTCAACGCGGCCATGAGCGCCGTGCTGGTCAGCGAGCAGAGGCTGAAGACGATGGTGACCAACCCGATCTGCCGATTGTCCACGCCAAACGCACTGCGCAGCGCGGGAATGGCAGGGGCAATGACCGCGGCGTCGAGGGCGGCCATGAACACCCCCACGAACAGCACGGTCAGGAGGCGCTGGCGCGCCGCGGCTTCCGTGTCGGAGAGTCCGGCCTCGTAGGCCGACGGAGCGACGGGAGTCATGGCCGGAAAGGTAATGTCTGCGCATACTTCGGCATTCGCTGTTTCCGGCAGCGTGTTCGTCTACTTGCTGCGGGAGCGGTGACATGCGAGAGGTAGTGGTGATTGGAGCGGGTGCGGCCGGGACGATGGCGGCCATTTTCGCGGCGCGCCGTGGGGCGCGCACCACGCTGCTGGAGCGCACCCGGGACGGGGGGCGCAAGATCCTCATCAGCGGCGGTGGACGTTGCAACGTGCTGCCGTCTCGCGTGGACGAGTCGCGCTTCGTGACCGACTCCTCCCCGAATACGCTGCGCAAGATCGTACGCAGCTGGCCGCTGGCCGACCAGATCCGGTTCTTCGAGGACGAGGTGGGTATCGTGCTCGAGGAGGAGGTGGAATCGGCCAAGCTGTTCCCGGCGTCACACAAGGCGCGCGACGTGCGCGACGGGTTGCTGGCGCTGGCCCGACGGGACGGCGTGGTTGCGCGCTTCGGCTGCCGGGTCACCAGCATTGCCCCGCATGCGGGCCGCTGGCGCATTGGCGTAGAGGAGCTCGACACCCTCGCCACCGATACGCTCGATGCCGACGCCGTGATCGTGGCCACCGGTGGCCTGTCGGTCCCCAACACCGGCAGCGACGGCGCCGGGCTGCGCATGCTGGAAGCGCTGGGGCACACGCTGCACCCCACGTATGCGGCGCTCACACCGGTGACGGCACCGGAGAACGCCTTCAGCGCGCTATCGGGGGTCTCGCTGCGCGTCTCGCTCACGGCCGCCTCGGCGGCGCGGCGCGCCACGCACACCGGCGGCTTCCTGTTCACGCACGCCGGCTACAGCGGCCCGTCGGTCCTCAACGTGTCGCATGTCGTGGTGCGCGCTCGTGCGGAGGCCGGGCGCGGAGAGTCGCCCGCGGCCGACGTGCGGGTGCAGTGGACGGCACACGACGACGCGGCGTGGCAGACACTCCTGCAACCGCACGGAGCGCGGCAGCTGTCCACGGTGGTCCGCCAGGAGCTTCCCGACCGCCTGGCCGATGTGCTCATGGCCCAGGCAGCGGTGGAGCCCACACGCAAGCTGGCCGAGCTCACGCGCGATGAACGTCGCCGCATGATTGACACGCTGGTGCGCGGGGCGCTCCCGTGGCACGGCGACGAGGGGTACAAGAAGGCCGAGGTGACGGGCGGCGGCGTGGCGTTGTCGGAGGTACACCCGGTCACCATGGAGAGTCGGCGCCACCCGGGGCTCTATCTGTGCGGCGAAGTACTCGATGCCTTCGGCCCGATTGGCGGCTACAACTTTCTGTGGGCGTGGGCCACGGGGCGTGCGGCGGGTACCGCGGCGGCGCACCACAGCACGGTGTAGCCCCACAGCGCTCGCGTGGCGTATCGTACGGCATGTCTTCCTTCATCCCCCTCACGCACCGGCGCCTGCCGCCCGACGAGTCGGCCCGGCGGGCCACGGAGTTTGCGGCGCATCTCGACGCGCGCGCGCTGGTGGCCAACGAACGCGTGCCCGATGCGCGCGCCGTGCTGCAGCAGCTGCCGCCGCTGGCCGAGCAGGAACCTGGTGACGAGGTGCGCAAGCGCGAAGGGGCCGAGTTGCTGCGCACGCTGCGGTAATGCCACGGTGATCCACCTGCGGGATGACTTTCGCGACACGGCGGCGGTCGCGGGAAACTGGAGTGCGTTCAGCGACCGCGTCATGGGCGGCGTGTCGGTCGCCCATGTGGAGCTGGTGCCGTAGGTCAGCGCTTGCGTACCCAACGATAGCCGGCGCCCACGGTGGTGAGGCCGGCGCTTTCTCCCCGCACCGTGCCGAGAAAGGTGCGGGTGAGAAACAGCGTGGGTGACGAGCCGCCCTGGCGGGGCGCCGTGAAATCGACGCGTACGATGGGGCCGAAGCGCGCTGCGCTGTTCTCCGTGGACACATAGGCGCCACCCACCATCACACGCAGCAGTGTGGCGCGAATGTCGAAGGCGCCGCCGGTCATGACGGAGGCGCGCTCCTCGAAGCGCGTGTCCTGACATCCCACGGCTTCTGGAATTACCACGCAGGAGCCGCGGTTGCCGAGGTTGAGCGGGGTGACCCGCGCGGCGGCAATCCATGCGCGCTTGGGGACGCGCCACAGCGGCACGGTGCCCATTCCGGAAATCGCAACCGTTGCGGCCTCCACGAACGCCGAAGAGGCGACCACACTGCCGCCTTCCAGTTCGGCCGAGACGAGCCCGGTATACGTGTAGAAACCCATGCCCACACCAGGTCGGCGCTGCGCCTCGAGCGAGGTCGCGGACCAGCAAGGCAGACAGACAGCGGCAAGCAGCACGGTGGCGGCGCGCAAGCCGCGCCCGATACGGGCGCGCGGGGACAGGAGGGTGAGCACAGGAGGGAAGATAGTCGAGGAAAAGCGTGACCCTCTGCATACGTCGCATGTGTGGCCGCGGTTCCGCCGAACGGCGACCGGGCGGTAGCGTGCAGGGTGCGCCCCTATTCCGCTGAGGGCTCACGCCAATTGGCGCGGATGGCTCAACCCGATTGGCGGTCGTCCTGTTCAGATTTCGACTCACGATACGACGGCACGAGGATCTCAGTAGTGGTACCGCGCCTGAAGGAAGTCGATGCGGTCGTCCGAGACCTTGTACACGAGACGATGCTCTTGGGTGATCCGACGCGACCAGACGTTGGTGCCGAGCCCCTTGAGTGGCTCCGGCTTCCCTGTGCCCGCGAACGGATCACGGATCACCTCTGCCATCAGGTGCATGATCTTCTCCGCGATGCGAGGCTGTTCGCGCACCCAGTACCGCAGGTCCTCATGACAGAGGGGATCCACCACCATGGCGCGGCGCGGCGACCGTCCAGATCCCGCCGCTTTAGGCCCCTTCGACATGGAATGACATCAATCGGCGGGTGGCGACTCAAGCGAAGCGCGCAGCGCCTCGAGCGACGTCGGCTCGATCGCTCGTGCCTCCGCGCGTGTGAGTGCCGCCAGCAGTCGCGCAGCGTTCTTCGGCGACCGGAGCAGGTGAGCGGTTTCCTGGAGGCTCTTGAGTTCCGCCGCCGGGATGAGGGCGAGATCCTCGTGCCCCCGACGCTGCAGGATGACCGGTTCCTGGGAGCTCTCGACCTCGTCCCACACCTCGGCCAGGTGCTCACGAAGATGACTGTACGTGGTCGTCGCCATGCGGTCTCCATGAGGTGATATATTGTACAGTAGTACTGTACAAGTTCTGGTCTCCCGTGTCAATGCCGCACGTCGCGCTCACGAGCAAAGCGGGGCCGGTCTGTCTGAACCGCCCCGGGATTGGAGGAGGCTCCCAGCTTTGTGAGATTTGGGAGCATGACGAAAGACAAAGGGACGGGAAAGCGTCCGGCGAAGCCGTTCTCGCCCGAGGTCCGGGAGCGGGCGGTGCGCTTGGTGCAGGAGCAACAGGGCGCGCATGAGACGCAGTGGGCCGCCATCCGGTCGATTGCCGACAAGATCGGTTGTTCGCCGGAGACGTTGCGGCTCTGGCTCCGGCGGACTGAGCGCGATGCGGGCCAGCGGCCTGGCGTAACGACCGACGAGCGAGAGCGGGTACTCGCCTTGGAGCGGGAGAATCGCGAGCTGAAACGCGCGAATGACATTCTGCGGAAGGCCAGCGCGTTTTTCGCCGCGGCGGAGCGCGACCGCTACACGAAGTAACCCACGCTGTGATGTACGCGTTTATCGACGCCCATCACGCGGACTACGGTGTCGAGCCGATCTGCTGTGTGCTGGAGATCGCACCGTCGGGCTATTATCGCTATCGCCAGCAGCAGGCCGACGCCACGTGCCGGTCCGCGCGGGCGCAGCGCGATGCGATGCTGCTGGAGGAGATCCGTCGCGTCTTTCGGCAGCATCACGAGGTGTACGGGGTGCGCAAGATCTGGCATCAGCTGCAGCGAGAGGGCATCGCGGTGGCACGCTGCACCTTCGAGCGTTTGATGCGCGCGGCGGGGTTACAGGGCGTCGTGCGGGGGCAGCGCCGTAGCACGACGCGTCCCGATACGGCGGCGCCCTGTGCCGAGGATCTTGCACAGCGGCAGTTCTCCGCAGAGCGACCCAATCAGTTATGGGTCGCGGACTTTACGTACGTGGCGACGTGGCGCGGCTTCGTCTACGTAGCGTTCGTCATTGACGTGGTCTCGCGCCGCATCGTCGGCTGGCGAGCCCACACGACGATGCGGACCGATCTCGTGCTCGATGCGCTTGAACACGCCCTGCATGACCGCGAGCTCGATGGGCAGCTCATTGTGCACTCGGATCGCGGGTCGCAAGACGTTGCGATGCGGTACACGACGCGCTTGGCCGATGCGGGCGCCGCGCCGTCAGTTGGCAGCGCGGGTGATGCCTACGACAACGCCCTGGCCGAGTCGATCATTGGGTTGTACAAGACCGAGGTGATCCATCGTCGTGGGCCGTGGCGCGGCTTCGAGGACGTCGAGTACGCGACGCTGGAATGGGTTGCGTGGTTCAACACGCAGCGCATCTTGGAGCCGCTGGGCTATGTTTCTCCCGCGGAGTTCGAGGAGCAGTTCCACCGCATTCAAGCGGCTCCTGCGGAGCGCTTGACACTCAATTAACCGAGTCTCCTCTATACCCGGGGCGGTTCAGTCGCCGACGCCCCCCTCCAGCGCGGAGCCGGTGCCCGTCGAGGCCAGCAGTCTGGCGCTGTCCATGATTCAAGCGCTAATCCCGTTGGGCCTGCAGGCGGTGGAAGACGCCTTGCCGCAGGAAGTCCTCGCCCTCGCGGGCCCGTGCTACGCGCATGCCGATGACCGCCCCGCCATCGCCCGATGGGGCTCGCAGGCCGGCTCGGTGTTTCTCGCCGATCAGATAGTCCCGGTCCAAGTCCCGCGCGTGCGCAACCGCGCCACGAACACGGAGGTGCCGTTGGCGACCTACGCCCAGTTGCAGACGCCGCGCGCAGGATGTGGGCCTGTTCCGGCGCGTGCTCGGCGGGCTGTCCTGTCGCGACTACGCGGCGGCGGCCGAAGCGGTGCCGGAGGCGTTCGGCCTGACCAAGTCAAGTGTGTCGCGCCGCTTCGTGCGCGCCAGCGCGAAGGCCCTCCAGCCCCTCCACGAGCGGCGGCATGACGACGCCGAGTGGCTGGTGCTGCTACTCGACGGCAAGTCATTGGCCGACGATCAGGTCGTCATCGCGCTCGGCGTCACCACGACGGGGGAGAAGCGCATCCTGGGCCTCGTGCAGACCGCCACCGAGAACAAGCGGGTGTGCGCCGCCTTCCTGCGGGAGTTGGTGGAGCGCGGCTTCCAGGCGCCCGCCGGGCTGCTGGTCGTCCTCGACGGCGCCAAGGGCCTGAGCGCGGCCGTGCGCGACGTATTCGGGGAGACCGTCCCGATCCAGCGCTGCCAGTGGCACCAGCGTGAAAACGTGGTGAGCGACTTGCCGAAAGCCCAGCAGGCGCTGTGGCGGCGGAAACTGCAGAGCGCCTACGCCAAGCCCACGTACGCCGAAGCGAAGCGCGTGCTGCTGCAGCTGGGCAAGGACCTCGCGAAACACAATGCGTCGGCGGCCAGGAGCGTGGAAGAAGGACTCGAGGAAACGCTGACCCTGCATCGCCTCGACGTGTTCACCAAACTGGGCATCAGTTTCAAGACGACGAACGTGATCGAGAGCGTGATGGCCCGCGTCGAAGCGAAGACGCATCGCATCACGCGCTGGCGGACGAGTGATCAGCAGCAGCGCTGGTGTGCGGCCCCGCTGCTGGAGATCGAAAAGCAGTTCCGTAAAGTGAAGGGCCACCAACACCTCGGCTTGCTCCACGCCGCGCTGGGTGGCAAACTCTCGTCACCCCTCGCCGCTGCCTGAGCGGCATCCTTGAGGCACCGCCCGAATTTCAACTACTCTCGGGACATCCCCCAGCAGGCTTTCGCATCACGGCAACAGAACCCTAAACCGCCGGCGCGGCGCTACCGATGCGCATCCCGGGAGGTCGCCACCCGCTTCGTGCGCGCCAGGACCGTCGTGTCCTCCGCAGCGGCACGCAGCGCCGCCCAGTCCTTAGGCGGGGTGCCGTCGGCGACCATGTCGCGAAACACGGCGTACGCGTCGGTGCGGCTGCCGTAGGTCCGCAGATTCTGCTCGTCGTTCACCCACGCGTACAGAATGAGGCGCGCCGTCGAGTCGAAGCGGTAGAACAAGCGGTAGCGGCCGTTCCCGGTCTTTCCGCGGAACCAGCCGGCAGGCAATGCATCCCCGCCGCGATAGATCGGGTCGCCTGGCCGCTGGGGGATCTTGTCGAACATGAGGTCCAGCAGGTGCCCCAGCAGCTTCGCGTTGGGGCCCGGCGCGCCGTGCGGCTCCTTCGCCCGCTCCCGCGCGACGACCGCCGTGAGCGTCTCGATCTTCTCGAGCAGCAGCGGGTGCATCAGAATCGACCAGCCGTGCGCAGCGGGGAGCGTCGTCGCCGCTGCGGACGCATCCGCTGCGCCCTGCCGCTGCTCCCCAGCGCGGCCCGCGCCTGCCTTGCCCCCCTTCGTCTTCGGCTTCCGGTCGACCATGCGCGCGACTCAGAGCCGCATCGCCCCCTCAAGGGGGGCGTCATGGTCGATCTCCACGTCCGCGGTCAGCGCGCGGGCGTGCTCCAGCAGCGCCGCTGGGAATGCGACGGCGCCGCCCACGGCGGGGCCTGCCGCGATGTGGTGGCCGAGGAGCGCCAGGAACTGCTGGAGGACGGGGTCCACGTGCTCGCCAACCGCCCGGGGATTCACCAAGCGGACGCCTTCCTGATCGATCACGTAGCCAAGCTCGCCGCCACCCGTGAGGCCGAGCAGTTCGCGGACGACGGGGGGAATCGTGGTCTGATCGCGAACGGTGATACGCCGGGTGATCATCCCGGGCCGTGCGTCGGTGCGTGAGAACGGGCCCGCCCCGCGGCCCTCACGGTCGCCGGCGCCGCGCGTGATCGCCGTCTTCCGGGCGGAGACGAACGTGCGCATCGTGGCGCGGCCCTTGCCGACCTTCCCCCCCTTGCCCGTGGACTTCGCCGGCTTTGCGGACTTCGCGGCCGCGCCCGACTTGGCAGGCGTCGGCCCATTCGTGGTCGAGGGCGTCTTCGAGGGCATGGATCGCTCCGGATTGGGTGACCAGTGTAAGGTAATGCATTTGCATTGTGCCAGCAACCCGCAAGCAATGCAGTGGCATTGTACCGGCCGGGTGCCGCCCCCGCGCTGACAGTGGTCGCGACAACGCGCCGCCGATGCAGACCGGGGGGGCAGCCTGCCGTCGCCCGAGGCGGCGCGAACGCCTGGGCGGGGTAAGTCCAATTCGGAATAGTCCAATCCGGACTCGATTCTCCCCGCCATGCCGAAACCGGGGACGGGCGTGGGAAAGAGTGCGCGGCCGAAGCCGACCGCGACGGAGGTCCTCAGAGCCGCCGCGTGGCTGCAGGTCGCCGACGAAGCCAGGGCGTGGGATTGGCTCGTCGGCCGCCGCATCCAGCAGCTCCGTGAGACGCGGCGGCAGGAGGCCCGTGCTGCAGAGGAGCGGGCGGCACGCCGCGGTCTTGGACTCGGGCTCGGCGAACGCCCGAAAGACGTCTCGCAGTCGGGCGTGGCGTCCCGGCTCGGCTTCAGTCAGAGTTGGTCGACGAAGATCGAACAGGGCAACCGCTCGTTGACGGTCTTCGAGGCCCACCACATCGCCGAGGGGCTCAACGCGACGCCCGATGTGCTGTTGCAGGCGCCGTCGGACGAGGAGCGGAAGGGAATGGACCGCGTAGTGCGCGACATTCAGCGCGCTCGAGCGCATGAGGGGATCACCGCGGAACAACTCGCCGCCGTCCGAGCCGACGCCCAGAACCGGCGCATGCGGTCGTCGCCGCGAAGCCGCCGGGAAGAGGAGCGGGTCCGTGCATCCCGATTGGCGCTCGAGCGGGACCCTGAGCCAGCCTGAGGCAGCGGGCTTCACGCCCGCGAGAAAGAACGAAGCGGCGGACCACCCGTTTGGCTGGTCCGCCGCTTGTGCCTGCTCTCGCCCTGCGTCAGGCCGCGACGAGTTCGACGCTCACCCGCCCGCGCGGCGTCGGCGTCCCGCCGGGAATCGGTGCCACCGGGGTCAGACGCATTTCGATGTTCATGCCCAAGCTCAACAACACCGCTTCGAGCCGGTCCGAGCTGAACTTGGTCACTTTGCCACGGCAAATATCGCTCATATCCGACTCGCTGAGGCTGACGAGCACCGCCGCCTGCTTCTGCTTGAGCCCTCGCTGTTTGATGATCTGCGAGATCGCTCGCGAAAGCAGGGTCTTGCCAAAGCGAGCCTCGGCATCCGGCACGCCGAGATCTGCAAAGATGTTGCCCGAGCTCTCCTCGATCACCTCGTCGATGGTCTCGGTTGGCGCCGTCTTGGTGGTGGCTTTCTTCGCGCTCATCGTGTCTTCTCGTTCTCGGTGTGCGACTGCTCGTAATTGTTCTTGGCCGCCTTGAACCGCGCGATCACCCGCTCCTTGTCAGGCTTTGGCGTCTTCGCGCCTGACTTGGATTTCTTCTGGAACACGTCGAGAACGTAGACGACGTCGTCGAAGTGCACCGTGTACGCGGCGCGATAGGTCTCCCCATCGTGATTCTCGACCAGCTTCCAGACCTCGGACGGTATCCCCTCACCGAAGGGGCGGGTGCCGTCAGGCGTGTCGCCGAACTCCAGATCGAGGATGGCTCAACCGAAGACATCTTGTACGTCAGCCGGCATCGCGGCCAGATCCTTCTTGGACGACCCGACCCACCTCAGCTTGCGTGGGCGCTCCGGCATCGGACTCATAGATAATTAGTAGTAGTGCGAATGTTCAGCAAGAGGGGCCGGTTCCCGACGTGCTCGGCGCCGCCGTCATCACGAGCCGGGAGTGTCGCCGGCCTTCTCGAGGGTGTCGACCGCCTCCTGGACCACGGCGACAGCCTGCAGCAGCGCCGCGAAACGCGCCTCCCCCAGTGCGGCGACCAGGTCCGCCCGAGCCTCGGGATAGCGCTCGACGGTGCCTAGGGCCTGGCGCAGCGCCTCATCGGCGCGGCGGAGGTTTTTCCGGGGGGAGCCGCTCATTGCGGCTGTCGGGGAGGGTGGAGGGACGGCACGCGGGAAGTATCCCGCGACAGGGCCAGCGGGGGAACCGAGGGCAGGCCGAACCTCGCTTGACAGCCCGGCCGGGATGCCGTATGTCGGTATCTGTTCGGGGTTATCCCGAACCCGCGTGTTCGTTTGCCGCGCCGCCGGGAGCACCGGGGGGGGTCGGGGCCACGACACCAGCATGGCTCCCGGCGCCTCGTGGCGGCGGGGCGTGCGACATCGACGCCACCGATGGCGACCGGCGGTTCAGCCGGTTGGGGGCTGGTCCGCGTCCCCGCTCGGGGGCGCCGCAGATGACGGGCGGCCTTCGCTCTCTCTCCCTGACCTGTGCGGCCTCGAGATCCCCATGCCCCCCGTCCTCCGCCTCGTTGCGGCGCCTGCGTGCCCCGCCGAGCGCGCGCTCCTTCGGCGTCCGACCGTCCGCGCTCGGCTGCAACAAAACAAGGGCAGCCTGCCCTTGGCGTTCGTCCTGAGCGATCTACCCTGCCGTCGCCGCCCCCGGATCGGGGCCGCGCGACCCACCTCGGGGTCGCGTGGAACCGTCGCGAGTGACTGACCATGCCACCATTCCATGACCGGCCAGCGCGCCCTGAGGCGCGGATGTGTCCGAGCCACAAGCAGCGTGTGGCGTCGGCAGAGGTCGAGCGTTCGCTCAGAGCCAGGCGCTGATTTGAGGTCGCGAAAGTAGCGGCCACGGCCGGACCGCGACCGCGGGATGTGGTGGTGCGCCACCTAAAGTGTCGCGATTTCGCCAAACATTCTGTCGTCTGCGTCAGAAGTATTGTCGCGGCGGAGCTCGCCGAGCAGCTGGGGCCCAAAGGATTTCGGCAGCTGGAGTTCTGGCTTGGCTTGCACTGTTCCGACGTGCCAGACAACTGAGGTGCCGATCAACGTCGCCACCAACACAGAACGGAGGCCCGACATGGGACCTCCGTTCTGTGTTTGGCGGATGTGCCGGTTACGGCACGCGCGTCCAAGTTCCGCAGCCCGAAACCCCGACGGCGACGTCGGTCGCAAGGATCGTCATGATCGCCGGTGTGCTGCCGAAGAAGTTGGCGATGATATCGTCCCTGCCAGTCACGTTCCGGAGCCGCTCCCAATAGCACGAGGTGCTCGGCGTGTCGGCGCGCCACGTCCCTGGGCCGATGTCGACGCCGACGAGGTACACGCCATTGCCGAAGCTCGCGGTTGGACTCGTCGTCGCAGGACCCACCACCTCGGTGAACGTCGCACACCCGCTCGTGCGGATGGCGACGTCAGTCGCCACGATCTCAACGAGGCGTGGGCCGCCCCCGATGCTGTTGGCGATGATGTCGTTGCTGCCCGTCGTGTTGCGGAGCCGCTCCCAGTAGCACGAGGCGCCGGAGGCGTTCACGCTGCGATACCTGCCGGGGCGCACCTCGCTCCCGACCAACCGCGTACCGCCGCCGAAGCTGAACGGCGCGACGATCACAGCCTGTTCGACGGGGGCGAGTCCTGTTGCACTGAATGTCAGCGTGGTCGCGGTCCCTGTCGCCGCGCTGACCCCGGCGTCCGCGAACGTCGCCACGCCCGCGGCGGTGGTCGAGGTAGCGGCCCCGAGCACTCCGCCAGGCACGCTCATGGTGACAGTGCGCCCAAGATCCGTCACGACACGATTGCCAGCGGCGTCGATGACAGCAATCTGTGGCTGCACGCTGAATCGCCACGCGCTGAAGATACCGGTGGCGGGTCGCACGAGGCTCAAACGTGTCGGAGCGCCCGGCGAGACCGTGAGGTCGGTCGAGGCGGAGATCACGCCCACACTGGCCCGGATGGTCGCGGTGCCAACGAGCGCAGCGACCACAGAACCGTCGGGTTGCACGGCGGCGACGGTTGGCGAGGTGCTCGTGACTGTGATGCTCGGGGTCGGAAATGGCGCATTGAATTGATCAAGGCCGCTGACCGTCACCGTCACTCGATCTCCCGAGCGTGGCGTGGTGGTACTCAATGTCAGCACGAGCCGTGCGAGCGCGGGGGCCGGCGTGACGGCCAGCGGGACGCTCCCGGAGATACCGCCCGCGGTACCCGTCAGCGTCACGTTCCCTGCGGCCACACCCGTGACCGTGCCAGCCGCATCCACGGTCGCAACCGCGGTGTTCGAGGAGGTCCAGGTGACAGGCCCCGTGGCAATCGGTTGCCCCTGCTGATCGCGCCCGCTGACGGACGCGGTCGTCGTCGTGCCGGCGACGATACAAGGCGATGAGGATGCCCGCACATGAAGCGGGGGGGGGCCGCACGGTCGTGGGACAACAGCGGATCCCTGTTCGCCCGCCGTGCTCGAGCGCCCTCTGCCAAAGTCATTGTGAGGCCGTTTTTGTCAACGTCTTTGGCCTACACCTGTCAGTGAATGCTCCGCAACGGCATCGCTGTGCCGTTTCGGAAAAGTGTGTTGACAGGTATTCGGGAAAGGTTTCGACAGGTTCGCCACGAATGAGTCTTACAACAGCAGCCATAGCTGGTGCCTGAGTGGCGCAAACCGCGAGGACGCACTCCGTAGTCTACGGCGCGGGGAACCACTCCTCAAACGTACGGCGAGCGCCGGGCGTGGGCAGCGTTCCGTCCTCGTAGTCAATCAAGGGAGCCTCGTCCGGCGTCGACGACGACGTGTCAGGCACCTGTGCAGATCGGCAGGCGATGCCGACCTCGCCGGCGGCATGGAACGCGACGCCAAGGCGCTGGCAGACAGCGTGGTCAACGCCGCGAGGATACTCGTCGGGAAGCCCGCAGACAGCGATACCGTCATCTGTCACGACGTCGACCAGATCGCACGGTTCGACCTCAAAAGCAACCAGGTGGGGCCCCGTCCCTGGCAACAGGTCCTCGATCTCCAGTCCGTGCCCGGCGAGATACCGCACGGCGTTCGCCTTGGCCGTTGCCCTCGTCGCATTCAGGTACAACACCCCGAACGCTCCGGACGGATTCCACCGGCCGCCGGACTTCTTGCTATACGAGGTATCCGCCGCGTCGGTCCACCCCTCGCCGACCACGCGCCAGTACGTCGCCCCACCGCACGGCAGATATCGCCAAAACGCCGAAGGGCCCGTGCTCATAACGGTCCCATTAGAACGCTTGGTACGAAAAGACCGCCTTGAAACGTTCGTGCGTGGCCACTGGCCCCTCCTCGCGCAGCGCCTCCAGCCACGTCCGCCCCCCGAGTTGGGGCACCGAGCGCCGAACGACAGCCGGGATGCGCTCAGGCTTGATCGCCGTTGTCAGATAGCGACACAGCTGCCGATGCTGATCGATCTCGTCAGCGCGCTCGCTCGGAATCCCACGGCGGCGCCACTGGGCCACCGCTTGACGCCGTACCTTCAACAGGTCCCCAAGTTCGGTTTCGGAGAGGCGTAGGACATCACGAATTTCGTTCAGCGCCGATTGATCACCGACCATTCGCTTGAGCTCATCCGCGATCAGTGTGAACAGTTCGGCGGACGCGCGGTGCCCCACGTCCAATGGATGGGGGCTGGCCGTTGCCCGTGTTGGCCCAAGCGGGACCACATCGACGACCCCATACTCTGACGCGAGCTCACGAAGGCGATCAACCATGGCGACCCACACCCCTTGGCGTCCGAGACGCAGGCGCCATCCCGAGAAGGCCACCTGGAGTGGCGTTTGCTCAACGGCCAGGCTGAACGCCTGCCACAACAGTTCAGCCTCGCCCGACTGGCGGTCTGAAGGCTTTGGGTAGACGATTTCAGTCGCGCGCTCCAGCCACTCCAGTGATGGGCGGACAAAGGCGCCGACGTCAGATGGTGCTTGCGTGCGTGAGGCCCGCTCGAGCGCCTCCGTCGCGATGACGACCGACGGGGGGGGCGTCTCGGCGAGCAGCTGGTCGAGTGACCAAGTGGTCAACATCTCACGCTCTAACGTATGACGCGACGGCGAAACGCTGACTCCCATGTGGATCTCCGGTCTAGGCGACGCTTGGGCGCGATGACGGCCTCGTTCTGAGGAAGCATCGACTCCACGCAAGCCTTTCGCAAGCAAGATACCTGATCCTGAATCTCTCTGCAAGCAAAACGCAAGCAACTGTTTGGCCCTCTCGGTGGCGTGCTTTACCTGTACACCCACGCCGCCCAAGCTCAGGACCACACCGGCCGCGGCCGCGTGGGTCGGGTGCACTGTGGCCCTCCTCGCCGGGGAGCTGTCGCGCGCGCTCGCCCTCAAGCTGCGCGCCGCAGCGGCCCCCAAGGGCAAGAAGACGCCCGATTGAGACTGTGAACGTCACTTCGAGGCGGGAACGTCAAGCTCTTTCGCCGACACCCGAAAGCGAATTATCCGAAACGGCATCGCTGACAGGCGTCCCGGAAGTCTCTGGACAGTCCGAAGGCGAAAGATTCTGACAGCGCGGCAGATCGCCTGCACGCGTCTGACCCAGCATGGCCGCCGCTACGCGGGGGGGCTCTTGCCGTGGTCGGCCCTCCCGAGGTCTCAGCGTCGACTAGTGGGGCGTAGTTGAAATGTGGATAGCACGAGAGTTGCAGTTACAAGCGGTATGTTTACCTCGACGATGGATCTCGTGCTTGCCCCCGATGATCACCGCAGCCTCGAACAGATGCTGCGGCAGACGACCCTGAGCCAGGCGATTGCCAAGCGCGTCCGCGTGGTGCTCGCGCTGGCCGAGGGGGAGACCTATGCGACCATCGGCGCCCGCTTCGCTTGCACGGATCGGTTCATCGCCATCTGGAAGCGGCGCTTCGTCGAGGGCGGGGTGCTCGCGTTGGCCGATGCGCCGCGAGCGGGACGCGGCCATGGGATCAGCGCGGCGCTCGAGGCGAAGATCGTCCGCCTGACCCTGCAGACGAAGCCCCCGGCGCCGCTCACGCACTGGTCGAGTCGGCGCCTGGCGGCCAAACTTGACGTCGCCCACACCACGGTCACGACGGTGTGGAAGCGGCACGGGCTCAAGCCCCATCGGCTGGAACGCTACAAGGGGAGCCCCGATCCCGACTTCGAGACGAAGGCCGCCGATATCATCGGCCTGTACATCGATCCGCCGGTGAACGCCGTGGTGTTCTGCGTCGACGAGAAGACGGCCATTCAGGCGCTGGATCGCACCGATCCCGTGTTGCCGCTGCGGCCGGGGCGCGCGGAAGCCCACGGGTTTGAGTACGTCCGGCACGGGACGCGCTCCCTTTACGCGGCGCTCGACGTTGGCACCGGGCACGTGCAGGGCAAGGTCGCCGTCCGCCACACCAGCACCGAGTTCGTCGACTTCCTCGACACGGTCACCCGCTCGGCGCCGCGCGGGAAGGCCGTCCACTTCGTCGTCGATAATCTCTCCGCGCATAAGACCCAAGCCGTGAAGGACTGGCTCGCGGCACACCCACGCGTGACGATGCACGACACCCCGACCTACAGCAGCTGGCTGAATCAGGCGGAGAGCTGGTTCGCCCGCATCGAACGGGACTGCATCGCCCGCGGGATCTTCACCTCGACCACCGACCTCACGCGCAAGCTGCTCCGCTACATCAAGCTCCATAACGAAACCTGCCAGCCGTTTGTGTGGCGGTACCGCGACCCCACCCGTCGCATGCCTGCTACACGCAAATCAACTACGCCCCACTAGACAGCCAGCCACTCGCCCACGCCTTAGGGGTCGAGTCTGGGCTGAGCACCCGGAGGAAACTCATCAATTCAAGCTCGACCGCAGAGCGCTTATCGGCAATTAGCGCTCGATCCTGCGCAAATAGCTTTCGCTGGTGCAATGGCCGTTCGCAGCGCCACGCCCCTAACGCTTCCGTCAGCGCGTCTGTGTAAGACGGAGCGAGCTTCGGCGCAGCTCGACAAACACGTTCCGCCGCCTCCACAACCTGCTTGACGCGTGAGGTGTGAATCTCGCCGGTTACTTCGAGCTCAATGAGTAGTGGTAGCTTCCACCCAAGAGTCCCAACGGCGGCAGCCTCGATCAGTCGGTGTGGGTCTACCGCGACGGGCTCTGTCTTGTCGCTCATTATGGCGGCTCCCTCCTGATGTTCACTATGCCGGCTTATGCCACTCGCCCATAAACGCTGGTATTGCGCTCGGGATAGCTCTCATAAACATGCTCAAATACCGCCGCGACCTTCTGCTTGTACAGATCGGTCGTATACGCGCGCGGCAGGCCGGTATCGAGCGTGTCCTCGATGGCCAGCTTGAGAGATGACCTCGCGGCCGACTTTGCCCGCCAGTTCAACACCAGCAAGTCTTTGAGCCGCGTGAGCAGATCCTTGGCAACCTTCTTCACTTCGTCGCGTTCCGCTGGGGACAGTTCGGGCGCGGGGCGTGTGAGAATATCGAAGATCACCAGCTCTTCTTCTGACAGGTTCTCGCGTACATGGCGCGCCTGCTCTTCATCAAGGCTGTTCGACAGGGTGAGGAGCTCCTCGAATAGCTGCTCGATGCTGCGGCTCCCGGCGTTGTAGCTCTCAATCAGGGCAGCGAACTTCTCGGCGAAGTCGGTGCGCGTGCGATTTAGGCGAATGAGCGACTCCATCTTCGCCTTCACCGCCGCCTTGAGCGCCTCGATCTCGGTGTTCTTGTGTTGAGTCTGTTTGAAGCGCTGCGCGAGCACCTCGAAGTTGATCTTGGACAGATCAATGGGCGGGGGGCCCGCCTCGCGCACCGTGTGCCCGGTGATGGAATCGTCCAGCACCTCGTTGATCTGCCGCAGGATCTCACTGATATCCGGCGGATTGGGATTGAGCTTGGCCTTGATCGCGGCGGCCAGCGTCGAAATCGCTGCGACCCGCTGAGCGCACTCCAACGCCACGGGATCAGGTTTCAGCGCCCGATACAGGGTCGCCACCAAGCGCTCGTGGCCGAAGAACTCACGGCGGATGGTCTCCGGGGAGATCAGCGCATTGATGGCGTGCGCCACGGCCTGCAGGCGCTCCATGCCCCCCAGCGGTAGCTGTTCCATCGCGACCAGATCCACGCCGTGGGCAGCGCAGAACGCTGTCGCCGCGGCCACCGCCTCACGCAGGGCGACCGCCAGCTGCGCCTTATCCTTAAGCGGGTTGGCGCCGCCCTTGCCGGCCCCGTAGATGGCCAGCGCCTGCTCGAGCGACGCGAACACATTGGCGTAATCCACGATCACGCCGCTGTGCTTGCCGGGGAACACGCGATTGGCTCTCGCGATGGTTTGCATCAGCGTGTGGTTTCGCATCGGCTTGTCGAGGTACACCGTCGAACAGCTCGGTGCGTCGAAGCCGGTAAGCCACATGGCGCAGACGAACACGAGGCGCAGCGGGTCCTCGGTATCCTTGAACTTCTCGTCGAGCCCCGGCTGCGAGTCGTTCATGCGCTTCCGGTGCGGCTCGATGTCGAGACCGAGCTTCTTCATCTGCTCGATTTCGTTTTGTCCCGGCGACACGATGACCGCCATGTCGGTGGTCGATAGCACCTCGAGCCGCTGCTTGAGGCTCCCGCGCTCCGACGAGGGGAGATCGTAGCGCCCGAGGGTGGCGTGCATCCGCGCCTTCTCGGCCTCCCAGTGCACACGCACCTTATCGTGCATCCGAAGCGCGGTGGCCTTGTCGATGGACACCACCATCGCCTTGCCCATAAAACCGCGGCCAAGGAAGTGCTGCACGATGTCCCGGGCCACTGTGTCAAGCCGGTCGTCGCGCGTAATCAGGTGGTACTGCCGGCCCAGGACCTTCTCCAGCTTGTCGTGCTGGTCGTCATCGAGATCAGCATTTTCGATGACGTCGTAGATGTCCTCGTTCAAGTCCGGATTGACGAGCTCCAGCTCTGGCGTGCGATTCTCATAGAACAATGGGACCGTCGCACCGTCCTCCACCGACTGCTGGAAGTCATAGATAGAGACATAATCGCCGAACACCTCCTTGGTGCGCTCCTCACCCGCGATGAGCGGGGTGCCCGTAAAGGCCAGGAACATCGCCTTCGGCAGCGCGCCACGCATGTTCAGGGCGAGGGTATCGTACTGGCTGCGATGGGCTTCATCGGTCAGCACGATCACATCCGAGCGGTCCGTCAGCGGCTCCGGGGTCTGGAACTTGTGAACGAGCGTAAAGACATAGCGGTGATTCTCGCGCAACAGATCGCGCAGTTGCGAGCCGCTCTGCGCGTGACATCTCTCCCCCTCGGCTTCGCTCACCGCGCCGACGGTCTTGAACGTCTTGGCGATCTGTTCGTCAAGTTCGACACGGTCGGTGACCACCACGAACGTCCAGTTGCCGACCAGCTTGCGCAGCACCTTCTGGGCGAAGAACACCATGGAGAATGACTTCCCGCTCCCCTGCGTCTGCCAGAACACACCGCCGCGGCCGTGCCCCAGCTTCCGCGCTTCCAGCATGGAGGCGATGGCGTTGTTCACACCGAGGAACTGATGGTTCTGCCCGAGAATCTTGACGAGGCCGGCCTTGTGCTCGGAGAAGAGGGTGAAGTTCTCGACGAGATCGAGCAGGCGGGTCCTGTCACAGGTACCGCGAATCATCACCTCAAGCGACACGCGCCGCGGCTCGTCTTCGCGGGCAATGCGCTTCCACTCGAAGAACCGCTCCCAATCAGCCGTGAGGGAGCCGACGCGGCTGTCGGTGCCGTTGCTGACAATGAGCAGCGCGTTGTACCAGAACAGTTGCGGGATCTGCTGCTTGTAGTGGGTGAGGTTCTCGTCGAACGCCGCCCGGGCGGGTACGCCGGGGCTCTTGAGCTCCACCACCACCCACGGGAGGCCGTTCACGAACCCCACCAGGTCAGGGCGGCAGGTGTAGAGGTTCCCCACCACGCTGAACTGGCTGACCAACAGAAAATCGTTCTTGGTCGGCTCCTCCCAGTGCACCACCCGTACGCGCTCGGGCTTTTGGCCGCCGTTCTCGTGATCGGGCACAGCGACTGGAACCCCTTCCTTGAGCAACAGGTAGACCTCCCGATTGGCCGCCTGGAGGCTCATCGCCGACCGATCTCGGGTCAGTTCATCGATGGCCGTCTGGACCGCTTCGGCCGGCGCGCCGGGGTTGAGGAGTACGAGCGCGGCACGCAGGCGGTCCACCAGCACGACGTCGCCCTTGGTCTCACGTCCGAGCGTGCCGTCCGCGCCGAACGTCTCCTCCATCGCCGACACCCTCTGCCAGCCAAGCGCCGCGAACAGCCCGATGGCGGGTTGTTCGACGAGCTGGTCTTCGGAGTAGGAGTGGGCAGCCATGGCTTAAGGGACACGACCCTTGATTGCAGTTTCGATAGTCACGATCTGGCCATAGCGATTCTGGAACATCGCCTTGTCGGTGTTCACGTAAGCGTTCCTTGGGTCGTCGTGCTCCGTGATGCTCAATTTCGCGTAGAGGTCACGCAGCGTGGTGGCCTCCGTTGGGAGAAGCGCCACAACCTTTGTAAAGCTCTGAAAGGCACTGATGGCTTGGCTCTTCTGTTTGTACTGATGCCGCTGGTGGTTGAAAACGTGCGTGTTGACCACCGCCTCAATCAGCCGCCGCATTTTCCCGGCAAGCTCCTCTTTCTTGCCTTTGCTCGGCTCACCCGTCGCCGCCAGGATCGCGTTGATGTCGTTCTTCAGATCATCAATCTTCTCGCTGTAATCGGCGACGACCGTGCAATTCTCCAGAACATGGACTGAAAGGTGCGGATCGAGGCCGGCTTGGTTCATCGTGGTTTGTAGTTGAACGAAGAACTCCCAGTTGTGCGTGAGTACGATAATCTGCCTCGTTGGATGCTTCTGCGTGAAATCCCTGAGCCGAGCGCAGTAGTTTGCGATGTAGTTGTAGTCGAAGCTGGATACGGGGTCGTCGAATACCATGACCGACTGCGGGCACGTTTCAAGTTCGGCAAAGAACAGCGCCAGCGCATGAAGGCGCTGCTCGCCTTCACTCAACACGCCGTCAATGCCCTTGCCGCCGACTTGTGGCAGCACGGTCACGGAAGCATCCGCCCCTTTCCTCGCGAGCTTCACGCCGAAGGCTGCCATGTCCTTCTCCGCGAGCGCCCGGTATTCCGCGTTCAACCGTGTCTCAAAGTCCGTGACCACCAAATCTTCGTGAGCGGCCTTCGCCGTTTCGGTTATCCGCTTGAGCACTTGCGTAAATGCCGGGAGGTTTGCGGCCCAAAACTGCGCGCTGCTCGCCATCCGCTGTGCCTCTCTTAGCTTCTCCATCCCGTCAGAAATAGCCTGTCCATATTCAAGCGGTTCAAGCTCGGTACGCAATTCGGCCAAGTGATTCAGCAACTCGTCTCGTCCCTTCGCGGCAGTCTCGATGGCTATCTTCTTCGCCTCAAGTTGCGTCGTCCAAGTTGCCGCGGACGCCTTGAGAGACTCCAAAGCAGCCTTGGCCTCTGCAGTCGCTTCTTCCGTGATGCCACAGCTTGCCGCGATCAACTCTGCTCCGGTCTTGGCCGCTGTGAGAACTTCACCGGGTATGGTTTTGCACCTGTCCCATGCCTTACGATCAATCTGCCGAATCACGGCTGCAATCTCGCGGGCTTTGGTGAGGTCGAACTTGAGTGCAGTGATGTCGTTCTCTAACTCGCCGACCAGCAAGCCGTGATACTGCTTGAACAACTCGATTTCGGGAGCACCCAAGTCGCGCTTGCAGAGAGGGCACGCATGGTCGGCAGCCTCGTCCAACTTGCACATAGGCGACGCTGCGCGAAGTAACGCCAGCAGACTATCCAGCGTACTGCCTTCTGGGATGAGCTCCTTTGCGAGCACCTCCTGTGCGGCCTGCTTGTTCGCGAGAGTTGTTGTCTTGTTCGCCGGATCAAGTGCCCAGAGTTCCGCTGTGGAAGTCAGCAGGGAGTTCAAAGCAGTCAGCAGGGATTCCAGCTCACGATGTTCTGCGTGAAGCAGCTTCAATCCTTCTTCAGATGTAGCCTTCTCCACCTCGGCAGCCGCGGCGCGCTTGTGGCGCAGCGATTCTTGGTCTTTGAACTCCTCCCCAAGTTTGATTTGCGCCGCGAGCGTCGAAACGGTCTTCTCGTCAATGAGCGCCAAGGGGCGAGTATTGAACTTTGCAAAGTCGGCCCGAATCGCTTGCAGCGCTTGAGTGAGCTTCGCAGCGTTATCGCGTTGTGCCCCTTGAAGAGCCTCGCGGAGCTTCGTCGTCAACTCTTTGGCCCACTCAAAGACGTGCAGCTTGAAGGGCGCAACAACGATCACTCGTCCCGGTTCGACCGCGTTGGTCACGTTCTGGATCGCAATCGCTGTGTCGAAGTATTTGACCGTCGCTCGTCTTGGTCCATACCCAACAGCAGGTGCCCAAGCCTGCGGCCCGGCGTCACTTTTGAACTTAAAGCGGAATGTCGGAGTGACTGCGGCTGCTGCACGAACATTTTCAAGCGGTCGACTTGGCAGCCCCGGCGTTGCCAGTGCCTTCAAGGACTCGCACAAGCTGGATTTTCCGCTGCCGTTCGCCCCAAAGATCAAAGTGACTCGCTTCTTGAAATTAACATCCAGAGCATCACCCAGGCGCTTGAAGTTCGCAAAATCCGATAGCTGCTCAAGGAAGTCTGCCGAAACTGCGGTGGCTGCGGCGGCAGCGACGCCGGCGGCGGGACTAATGCCGATGTAGCTCGCCTGCTTCGTATACAGTGCCAATAGTGTGTCGCGTGTCAGCTCATCGAGAATCGACACCCCACTCACAGTCGCAAGGTCACAAACCATCTTGAACCACGGCTCATTGATTTCCGTTGCCAGGTTGTTCAAGTAGCCGGTTGCGTCTGGATGCTTGGTCATGGCCTAGTTTGTCTCGAGTTCAACCTGCCCCGACAGCAGACGCGGCAGCAGCAGGTCTCGGGTGCGGCGGAGGGTTTGGATTTGCAGATGGAGCTCGTAGATGAGGCGAAAGCTCGGCGCTACGATACCAGAGAAGCGTTCAAGTATCGCCCGTGGTGGCTGTGGAATCAGTAGATCAGCGAAGCACTCCTCTTGCACCCGCTGACGACCTGTAGCACCCGACATGCTCTTGATCGCGACTCCGCGAAACTCGTCACTGCGCGCAAGGCAGTAGACGAACTCCGCCGTGAGGGCGAGTGGACGGAGAACGATGAACTCCGTCGAGCCGAAGGCGACGGCGTTTGCGTCGGGCAGGAACTGCACGAATCCCGTCTTGCCGTTCTCCAAACAAGGTGTGATGCGGGCCACGAGCGTGTCGCCGTTCTGGAACTTCGCGCCGCTGTTGCCCGCGCGTGACTCGATGTCTGAAATGAGCATCGAGTCGTTGGACAAGCAGCCCATCGGCACGAATGCCTTCTCGCCCTCGCGCGGAACGGTGACGCGCGGGTTGATGTGGACGCACTCAGGCAGCCTCTTCACATCCCACCCCTTCGGGATCTCGCCGAGGGGGGACGCCACGCGAGGGACGGTCTCGTTGCCGGGGAAGCGGAAGTGGACGAACCACTCACGGTAAATGGCGCGGGCCATCTTCTCCAGAATCTTGATGCGCCGCTGGCTGTTCTCGATCAGCTCGTCGTACGCCGACAGGACGCCCGCAATGCGGCGTTGGATTGGGAGGGGGGGGACGTTGAACGCTAGGCTGGGAATATCCTCCAGTCTCATGTGCTCGACAGTCGATCCCGATCCGAATCCGTGTATCTGACTTTGTAAATCGTCGCCCAACAGCGAGTACAGCAAGAAATCCGCATCCAGCTTTTTCGGATCAGGCCTAAAGTGGTAGAGGCGTTGGCCAAGAAACACTGCGTCATCGGTGCGGATCTTTCCAACGCCACCGAGCGGAGCCTCGCGCGTCATGATGACGTCACCGCGTTTCGGAACAAGGCGCCGAGTCCACTTTCTGTAGGTTTCCTCGGTCACGTAGCGAACGTTCTCGGAATCAACGTAGCCGTTACGAACGTTTGTCGTGCGTAACATCTTGAATGGCGTCGGCTCGTCAACGACAGGGGCGGTCCGATTGACACAGTCGACGTGGGCTTCGCAAAGACTGACAATTGGCAACCGGCGCCAGGCGGACGTGTTCGAGGTAATTGTCACGCCTCCAGAATCCCCGCAACATTCGCGGCGATGGTCTGCTCCAATTCCCGCGCCTGGGCATTCAGCGTTTCCAGTTCCTCGTTAAGCGTTTCCAACTGCGCCTTGAAGTCCTCGTCGCTCACGTCCTCTCCCGGCGCGACTCCCACATAGCGGCCTGGGTTGAGCGACCACCCCTGCGCCTCAATTTCCGCGAGCGTCGCCGCCTTGCACAGTCCAGGCACATCGGCATAGGCGGGTTTCTTGCCAAACACTTCCGCCAGCTTGGCCGCCGTCTCCTTGCCGCCCAATGCCAGGTCCGGCGTTTCGCCTCGATAAAGGCGCACCAAGTTGGAGATGAAGCTAATCTGTTCGGCTGTCCAGTCGCGATGGGCGCGGTCTACCTGCTTGTAGATGTGGCGGGCGTCGATGAACAACACGGTATCGGCGCGCTTGCTCTTGGCCTTGCCTCGATCCAAGAACCACAGCGTGCAGGGCAACGTGACAGTGTAGAACATGTTGGGGCCGACAGCCACCATCACATCCACTGCCCGCGCCTCTATCAGCTTCTGCCGCAGCTCCTGCTCACTGCTGCGGGCGTCGGAGGCGGAGTTGGCCATCACGAAGCCGGCGCGGCCTTTGGCGTTCAACGCCGAGTAGAAGAGCTGGATCCAGAGGTAATTGGCGTTGTCGGTGCGCGGCAGGCCAAAGGGAAAGCGTCTGCCTGCGCCGACCATGTCCTTGAGCCGCTCTTTATCCACCGCGTTCACATTGAACGGCGGATTGGCGAGCACGAAGTCAAATTGGCCCGTAGCCGAATGCGGGTCGTCGTAGTAGCTGTTGACGTTGCCGCCGTGGCGGATATCTCCCTCCAGCCCATGCACGGCGAGGTTGAGGCGTGCAAGGCGGCCAGTCTCGTCGGTCTTCTCCACGCCGCAGATGGACAGCTCCGCTGCGGGATTCTTGTGGTGCTCGGCCACAAAACGCGCCGACTGCACGAACATGCCCCCCGAGCCACACGCGGGATCAAGAATGCGTCCGTGGTACGGCTCGATTACTTGGGCGAGCAGTTGCACGATGCTAGCGGGCGTGTAGAACTCACCGCCGCCCTGCCCCTCGCTCATTGCGAACTCGCCCAAGAAGTATTCGTAAATGCGGCCGAACGCATCGAAATCCAGCGTGGCGGGGATCTCGGAGATCTTCTTGAGGAGCTCTTTGGCCAACGTGCCCGTGAATAGGTTAAACGTCTTCGGCAACACCCCGGCGAGCTGCGGATTGTGCTTCTCCACCTGCCGCATTGCCTCGTTGATCTTTCCACCAACATCGGCGGACTCTGGCAACGTGAGCAGGTAGTCGAAGCGCGCCTCCGGCGAGAGGAACAGCACGTTTTCCGCATGATACGCTGCGGCATCATCTACGCGACTTCCACGCCTAGATGACGCACTCGCCTTCTCGAGCTTCGCCCGCAGGGCGGCGAAGCGCACCTCTGCGAAACGCAGGAAGATCAAACCAAGCAGCGGGCCTGAATACTGCTGCGGTTTCAGATCAGAGTTTGCGCGGAACTGGTCTGCGGCTTCCCACAGCCTTTTCTCAAGCGACGCCGAAGCCGTGTCCTTCTCAGCGGGTGCGATCCAAATCAACGAGACATCTCCTAAAGCGGTGTGCGTTTATGGTATTCGCCGCTAGGCGCAGACGGGAGTACGCGAAGGGGCCTCACGAACTTCGAGATCACTTCGCGCCGAGTGCGTATCTCTGGGCCAGATAGGCGAAGTAATCAGGTGCGCCCGCCTGCGCCGTCGCGATCTGCGCCACCAACTGGTGGTACGACACGGCCACAAAGGTCAGGCCAGAACGAATGCGCTCGCTGAAGTCAGCTAGTTCCGTGCGGTGCTGGTCGCCAGCGTCCCCCTTCACATCGTACCAGACGTAGAACAGTGCCCACGATGGGGCCCCGCTGTTCTGCAGGCCGAGGATGTGCTTCAGCAGCTGCGGGGCGTCGAGGTACTCGTAGGCCTTCGTCCCACCGTTGATCTCCCTGGCGAGCCGGTCGCACTGCGTGAGCCCGGCCCTGCCCCAGAGCGACTCCGGCTTCCTGAAGTACGGGGCCATACTGGCGGCCTGCCCAGTCTTGCGGGACATCCACTCTGTGAACTTGCTCTCGATGCCCACAATGCTGCCGTCAGCCGTGGTGATCACCGCGTCGAGGTTCGGGGGCGTGCCACCCGCACCGGTCGGCATACGCCGCTCGAACTCGATCTTCGCCACCGCCGCGGAGAGTCCGAGGGCCCGACCGACAGGCGCGGGTTCGTTCAGGGCCCAGTGCTGGAACACGTTCACGGCCAGAGCCGAGGAGGAGATCACGGAGCGCATCTTCGCCGGGCGGCCGTGACGGTTCTCCAACTCAGCCCCGTCGGCCTGCTCGAACGCGGCCCGTACTACGTCTGAGAACTCGCCGAACAGGTTCTGTGCTACATCGGGGAGGTAGCCCCGGTCGTCAACGTCGAGCCCCGCCTGGGTGGCCCAAAGCCGCTGGGCGCGTTCGACGCCCGCCAATGGTGATTGAGTCATACGCAGAACCTGATGGAGAGGGCTGACATTGACGCTACCGACGGCCGGAAGGTGCCCCTCGGCGCAGCCCCCCACAAGGGCGAACGGGGCCGGTCTCTCGACCGGCCCCGCTTCTCCACTCACCGCCAAACCGCGTGAGCCAATCCCGCCACCGAGTGTGAGCCAAACGCCCGCCAATCGGCGTGAGCCCCCACAACAAACACCCGCCCCTACTTCACCGCGTTCACCATGTCAAAGATCGGCAGGTACATGGCCACGATCATGCCGCCCACGACCACGCCCAGGAACACGATCATGATGGGCTCGAGCAGGCTGAGCAGCGCGCTCACCGCGGCGTCCACTTCGTCGTCGTAGAAGTCGGCGATCTTGCTGAGCATTTCGTCGAGACCACCGGTCTGCTCGCCAACGGCAATCATGCTGATCACCATGGGCGGAAACACCTCGCTCTTCTGCAACGGACCGGCAATGGTGTCACCGCCGGCAATGCTGGCCCGGCTGCCCATGATGGCGTCCTGCACGACCCGGTTGCCCGAGGTGCGCGCCGTGATCTCGAGACCATCCAGAATGCTCACACCGGAGCTGATGAGCGTGCCTAGCGTACGTGTGAAGCGCGACACGCTGGACTTGCGCAGCACGTCGCCCAGCACCGGCACCTTGAGCAACAGCTTGTCGATGACCAACTGCCCCTGCGAGGTGCCGTAGTACTGCTTGAGCAAGAAGGCGCTGCCGGCCATGCCGCCAATGAGCGCCCACCAGTAGTTGTTGAGGAAGCCGCTCAACCCGATCACGATCTTGGTGGGCAGCGGCAGCTCCATGCCCACACTGCCGAACATGCTCGCGAACACCGGAATGACCTTCCACAGTAGGATCACTACGCACAACGCCGCCACGCACATGATGACCGTGGGGTAGATCATGGCGCCCTTCACCTTGCGCACAAGGGCGTCATTCTTTTCCATGAAGATCGCAAGGCGATTGAGAATGGTATCGAGGATACCGCCAACCTCACCGGCCGCCACCATGTTGGTGTACAGGTCCGAGAACGCCTTGGGATGCTTGCGCATGGCGTCGGCCACCGTGTTGCCCGACTCCACGTCGAACACCACCTGCCGCACCACCGCCGCCAACGCCTTGTTTTCCGACTGCCGCGCCAGAATGTCGAGCGCCTGCACCAGCGGCAGACCGGCGTTGATCATGGTGGAGAACTGCCGCGTGAAGATCACGATGTCGCGCATCTTGACCGACCCGCTGGTCTTCTGCGGTGTGGCCTTCGACTCGTCCACCTTGATGATGGTGAGCCGCTGGCGCCGCAACTGCGCTACGGCATCGTCACGACTGGGCGCATCGATGGTCGCCGACTTGAGGTCGCCGTTCTGGGTGCGCGCGGTGTAGGTGAACGTGGGCATCGGAGCGAGGTGCTGAGGAAATGGGAAACAGGAAGCAGGGAGCAGGGAGCAGGACGCAGCGACGGCGTTATCGCCTGGCGGCCGTAAGGCGGTCGCCGGACTTGGTGCCATTGCACGGGGTACCGGCGCTCAGATTGTCATCCATGGGCCCCTTGCCGATCATGCGCAGGAACTCGTTGGGGTCGCCCGATGACCGCACGCACTCGTCGGCACTCACCAGACGGTTCACGTACAGCTGATACAGCGCGTCGTTCATGGTCTGCATGCCGAACTTCTTGCCCGACTGCATGAGCGAGTAGATCTGGTGCACCTTGTCGTCGCGAATGAGCGCGCGAATGGCCGGCGTCACCACCAGTACCTCGGCCGCCATGGTCCGACCACGCCCCGTGACCTTGGGGAGCAGCACCTGCGTGATGATCCCCTCCAGCACGAACGCCAGCTGCGCCCGTACCTGGCTCTGCTGATGGCTGGAGAAGACGTCGATGATGCGGTTGATGGCCTCGGCCGCGCTGTTGGTGTGCAGCGTGGCAAACACGAGGTGACCGGTTTCGGCAATGGTGAGCGCCGCCTGGATGGTCTCCAGGTCGCGCATTTCGCCAATGAGGATGACGTCGGGGTCTTCGCGCAGCGCGTACTTGAGCGCCGAGGCGAAACTCTTGGTGTCGGCGCCGACTTCGCGCTGGTTGATGATGCAGTTGCGGTGACGGTGGATGAATTCGATGGGGTCTTCCACTGTGATGATGTGCCCGCGCCGCTCCGTGTTGATCTTGTCGATCATGGCGGCCAGCGTGGTGCTCTTGCCCGAGCCCGTGGGACCGGTCACCAGCACCAGCCCGCGCGGCCGCTCCGCAAAACTCGCAATCACCGGCGGCAGCTGCAGCTCGGCGAACGTCTTGATCTGGAACGGGATGCGGCGAATGACCATGGTCACGCACCCGCGCTGCTTGAACACGTTGCCGCGGAAGCGCGAGAGGTTGGCAATGCCGAACGAGAAGTCCAGCTCGTCTTCCATTTCGAACCGCTTCTTCTGATTCTCGGTGAGCACCGAGTACGCCAGCTGCAGTGTGTCGCGTGGCGTGAGGACATGCTCCTGCGTGGAGTTCACGATGTCACCGTCCACGCGCAGTTTGGGACAGTCGCCGGCCGTGACGTGCAGGTCGGAGGCGTCCCGCTCGATCATTTCGTCGAGCAGCGTGCGCAGGGAGACGGGAGACTGGACGGGAGCGGTCATCGGATCACGGGAGGTGGCACGGAACGCAAGCACATTCCGAGAACTGGACGAATCGGCCGGCGTATCGGCACGCCACCGTCACAATTTCCTACGAAGATGTTTCGCGGATGACCTGCTCGAGGGTCGTCACGCCCTTGAGCACCTTGAGCCAGCCGTCCATGCGGAGGGTGAGCATGCCCTCGTCGATGGCCGAGTCGCGGATGATCTGCACGTCCGCGTTCTGCATGATGAGCTTCTTGAGGGTGGGGGTCATGAACATGACCTCATACACACCCTGGCGACCCTTGAGGCCGGTGCCGCCGCAGGCATCGCAGCCGTGCCCCTTGAAGAAGGGCAACTCCTCGATCCGCGTTTCCAGCGAGAGGTTCGTGAGGAAGGGGAGCACGTCGGGGGCGGCCCTGAGCTTGGCGTTGAGCAGCGCTTCCTCGGTGAAACGCAGTGACCTCAGCGTCGTGTCAGGCTTCACCTTGGCCCCCGCAAGCTCGGCCACGTCCGGCGTGTACTTGGTCTTGCACTTGGAGCAGATGCGCCGCACCAGACGCTGCGCCAGGATGAGGTTGAGCGCCGAGGCCACGTTGAAGGGCTCGAGCCCCATGTCCAGCAGACGGACGATCGTTTCCGGTGCCGAGTTGGTGTGCAGGGTGCTGAGCACCATGTGCCCCGTGAGCGCGGCCTTGATGGCAATGCCACCGGTCTCGAGGTCGCGGATCTCACCGAGCATGATGACGTTGGGGTCCTGCCGCAGGAACGCCTTGAGCGCCGCCGCGAAGGTCATGCCGATTTCGGTGCGGACGAGCACCTGGTTGATGCCGTAGAGGTTGTACTCCACGGGATCCTCGGCGGTCATGATGTTCGTGTCGCCGGTGTTGATCTTGGAGAGTGCCGAATACAGGGTGGTGGTCTTGCCGGAGCCCGTGGGCCCCGTGACGAGCACCATGCCGTACGGGTTGGAGATAGCCTCCATGAGCTCACGTTCGGCACGCGGTTCGATGCCGAACTTCTCGAGCTCGAGGGTGAGGTTGCCCTTGTCGAGAATTCGCAGCACGACCTTTTCGCCGAAGAGCGTGGGCAGCGTACTCACGCGGAAGTCGACGACCTTCTTGCCCACCTTGAGCTTGATGCGCCCGTCCTGGGGCACGCGACGCTCGGCGATGTTGAGCGACGCCATGATCTTGAAGCGCGAGATGAGCGCGGCGCGCATCTTCATGGGCGGCTTCATGACTTCCTGCAGCGCCCCGTCCACGCGGTAGCGCACGCGCAGCTCGTGCTCGAAGCACTCGAAGTGAATGTCGGACGCGCCCTTGCTCACGGCATCCACGAGGATGGCGTTGATGAGCTTCACTACCGGCGCCTCGTCCACCTGCGCGGCGAGCCCCCCGGTGTCGGGGCTGTCCTCCTGGCTTTCCAGAACCTCCACATCGTCGTCTTCGGCTGCGATGTCCTGCAGCAGCGACTGCATGTGGACCTCGTTGGCCTCGTAGTGCTTCTCGACGGCCGCGCGCATGGAGTACTCGCCCGCCAGTACGGGGACGATGTCGTAGCGCGTGATGAACTTGAGGTCGTCCACCACGGACATGGCCGTGGGGTCGGCGATAGCCACAGTGAGCTGCCGGCCGTCGCGCTTGAGGGGCAGTACGGTGTGCTTGGTGGCCAGCTCCGCCGGAATGAGCTTGAGCAGGCGGGTGTCCACCTCGAAGCGCGAAAGGTCTATGGCGGGCATGCGGAACTGGCGGGCGAGCATGCGCACCACCTCGATTTCCGGCACGAGTCCCAACTTCACGACGGTCAGCCCCAGTCGCTGGCCGGGATTATTGGCCTGCTCCTGGAGCGCCTTCGCGAGTGTTTCCTTGGTCAGCAGGCCCTCGCGGATGAGCATGTCGCCGAGTCGTTCGGCGGCGCGACCGGAGAGCGGAGCAGCGGGTGCGGCCATAAAACTGAGTTACGTCAGAACGCGGACCTGAAGTGGTATGTCGGCAAGGGGGGCACCCTCACCACCTAACGGACTGTGCCGCCCGGAGAACGTCACCAGCGTGTCGAGCAGGCGAACGGTGGATGGTCCGATGCCACGCACGTGACGGAGGTCATCGGCGGCGGTGAAGGGACCGTGTCGTTCCCGCCATTCCACAATGCGCCGCGCCAGCGCCGGCCCCACCCGTGGGAGCCGCTCGAGCTCCTCGGCGGTGGCCGTGTTCACGTTGACCGGTGCGGGAGGCGGGGGCGGCGCTGACGCCGTTGAGAGTTTCGGCGCACGGGCACCGCGGCTTGATCGCCGTGTCGTGTCTCGGCGGGATGCGCCCCGCCCCCGACGAGGGGCGCGGGCCGCGGAGTCCACTGCCGCGGCCTGGGCGGCGAGGGCACGTTCGCCGAG
>VYLE01000546.1_pt1 | contig 32296 bp, 30 predicted proteins | sample 5114391 | NCBI WGS metagenome assembly VYLE01 (sample SAMN12291771, study PRJNA351875) | freshwater metagenome | isolation source: freshwater lake | place: USA: Michigan, Kent Lake | collected 2013-08-15
CTTGGGTAGCGCCCTTCTCGCACCATGACGTCCGCGAACGCCACACCCGCCGCTTCGACGCGGATCTGTATTTCAGTCGGCGCTGGCGGCAGGAGTTCAAAAGACTTGAGGCGCAAAGCTTCCGGGCCGCCTGGGCGTTCAACCACGATACGTTCTGATGTCGTCATGGAACGTCCTTCAGAATAGTGGTCAAAGCAGCGATGGTTTCTTCCGGGGCTTCCCATTGCGGGTAATGGCCGACATCGGGGAACAACCATATCGGCACATGCGGTAGCCGCAACCGAACATGATCGGAGACGTGCTCGCCAGAAACCGGATCGGCCTCGCCCCAGATGAACGCGATCTTCTCGGCCGCAGCCTCCATCGCCGCTTCCCAAGGCGCGCCGTCGCGCTTGCGATCTGCGATGTAGTGCAGCAGGCGTGGCAAGCGCGCTGCTCCATTGTTCTCGGCAATCGCTGAAAAATGGATTGCAGCGTCCACCTCGGTCCAACGATCGGCGCGGCCAGCAACCCGGCGCAGACCCGCTAGCAAAGACCGATCGGTCATCCGCACAGCGATCAAACCGCCAAGGCCCGGCAAGAGCAGCATCCGCTGAATGGGTTGCGGCCTGTGCAAATGTCCGTACACGCCGCCGTTGAGAAATACGGTGCGAACGATGCGAAAGGAAAGCGCTCCTGCCTGTTCGCGTCTGAGCAGTTCCTGCGCCAGCGTGACGCTATAGTCATGTGCGACGATGATTACGCTTTGCACCTGCATGTCCCAAAGCAAGGCTCCGATCAGATCGGCCTGCAGCTCATAGCTGTAGCGAAGGCGCGGCTTGTCTGACCCTCCGAAGCCGAGCAGGTCAGGGACTATGCATCGGAAATGGGTGAAGGCCGGGACTATCGGCGCCCAATCGAGGCCACTCGTCGGAAAGCCGTGGAGAAAAAGCAAGGGCACCGCGTCCAGCGGGCCGACACAACGCACCGCCAAGGCGTGCGCTTCACCGTCCGGGGTGCGGAGAACAGTTCTTCTGCTCTCTGAGCTGAAGCCAAAAGCGTTTGTCATTACGTTCTCTTACTGCGCTGGCCGGCCTTGCATCGAGCGTCGCGCACGCATTACAGTGTTGCGTATGCGCATCGTCTCAGATCCCGAAGTTGTCGTCTCAGTCGCCCGCGCCGGTGGGCTCCGCGCCGCTTCTGCCACTCTCGGCCTCGCACAATCGAACATCAGCCGCCGCATCGATGCGCTCGAGACCCGGCTGGGCGTGCGTCTCCTTGCCCGAACTCCGAGAGGGATAGCGCTGACGGACGCGGGACGCGCCTACGTCGCAGAAGTCGAACCAGGTCTTGCGGCGATATTGGCAGGCGAGCGGGCGGCGCAAGCGTTGCTTGACCGTCCGGCTGGTGTGCTTCGGATCACCGCGCCCTTGGCGTTTGGCCGGCGGATCGTAGCCCCTGCGGCTGCGGCGTTCGCCGTCGCGCAACCGGAGGTGCGGCTCGACCTGTCATTTTCAGACGCTCAGCTCGATCTTGTGAGCGGCGGATTTGACTTGGGCATCAGGCTCGGCCGGATCAAAGAAAATGCAGCGGTGGTTCGCCTTCTGCGCAAATCGTCGCTCACGCTCGTTGCAGCGCCGCGCTACTTGAATGGGCGAGCCGCCATCGAGACGATTGCAGACCTTTCCGGCCAATCCTGCATTGTCGTTTCCACCTCGCGCCTGCGGCGATCCTGGCCGTTGCGAAGACGACGCGGCGAAGAGGCGTTGGTGGAGGTTGTTGCCACCCACATCGCTGATGACGTAGAGGCCGCGCTTTGCCTTGCTCTTGCAGGCTTAGGCGTAACTTTATTGCCGGATTGGCTCGTGCAGGACGATCTTGATCACGGCACGCTGGTCCGGGTTTTACCCGATCACACCGGCGGCGCTTACGACGCACATATCGTGTTGCCGGCAGGGTCAGCCTTATCGGCGAAATCGCGGACGTTCATAACGTTTATAACCAAGGCTCAGTGACCACTTCCGGCGACTTAGCGCCTGATGGGAAGCCAAAACGGAGTTACCGGCAAGATTGCCGCGATGTGACTGAATTGTAAAAGCAGCACTCAAAAAAACCGATCAATCGCAGTGCGTTAACTTAAGGGATCTCGGGTAGCTTCGGTTTGGAGACATCTTTCCCCGAGAGCTTTGGCTGTGCTGTTAACGTTAAAGACAAGCGTAAAGGCTTTTATCGGTCTGTCGGTTGCTTTGACCTTTGCGGTTCTTCTCGGCGGACTCTCATTATTCGTTAGCCTTCAAAACGCTCAGGCATTGGAATCTGAAAAAGCCATGGTTCGGGGCGGGATTTCGGCATTTGTCGAGCACGCTGAGCTCACCGCCATGGATTACGGTTGGTGGAATGAAGCGCTTTCCCGAGTCGAACGACGGGACTTCACCTGGCTATTCGAGAATACCGGGATCGCAATCGAGACGACGCAAGTCTACGATCTCATAGTTTTTGATCTCATGGGCGCGGCGCCATTCGGATGGGATCAATCTAATTTGGTTTCAGGCGATCCAGTGCCGGTTCTGAATGTTGAGATGGCTGACACGATTCGATCTGAACTCATTCTTGGTCACGGATCGGGGAAGTATGTCACGTCGGCATTTGTGAACTTGAATGGGTCGCCAGTTCTGCTGAGCGCAACACTTTTGGGAGAAGTCGACGATAGATCGCTGATGGATCCAGCTACCAGTCCCATGATCATAATCGGTCATCGACTGGATGATGGTTTCATTGAAGACATGGCCGCGAAGTTCCTCCTGCGTGACATGACGCTGCAGGCGAGTTTTCCAGAAGGCAAAGCAGCGGTTGAGATTTCCGACAAGGCCGGCCGCAGCGGAGGCTTTCTGTTTTGGACGCCTTCGCAGCCGGGGTTTGCCACTGCCCGGATCGCTGCCCTTCCACTAACTCTCGTTTTCATGGCATTCGTCGCCCTGATGGCGCTAATCAGTATCCGCGCCGAAAGAATGACCGCGCGGGCCATTCGAAGCGAATTGGACGCTGAGACGGACCGACTGACAGGTCTTTATAACAGCCATGGGATCAATAAGCATCTCGACTCTGAAGCGTGCCGGATCGCTGCGCGCACGGGCGCGCTGGCTATCCTTTTCTTCGATCTGAATGGCTTCAAGACGATCAATGACCAAGCCGGGCATGCGGCAGGCGATTTTGTTTTAAAGGATGTTGCTGCCCGGTTTGCTTCGAAGTTGCATCGGCAAGCGCGGCTTGCGCGCATTGGTGGCGACGAGCTTGTCTGTGTGCTAAAGGGTCCGTTCACCGATAGCGATGTCCACAACTTCGCAGTCTCTCTCCTCCGCACGCTTGAGACGCCGGTGGTCTTTGAGAAAGTGGAGTTTTCGGTTTCAGCCGCTGTTGGATACGCGATCGCGAAAGCAGATGATCCGGTCGTCCCAGAAGTTTTAGTACGCCGCGCAGACATCGCTATGTACAAGGCGAAATCAGATGGCCTCCGGCATCCGCTAGCCTACACTCCAGAATTTGAAATCGAGCGCAAGCGTCGTATGGCTTTGCTTGGTGACTTGGAGTCGGGCCTACGCAACGGCGAGGTCTATATTGAGTATCAACCGATAATCTCTGCGCACGACGGCGAAGTAGCCACTCTGGAAGCCTTGGCTCGTTGGAGAAATCCCGCAAGGGGACAAGTCCCGCCGGATGAGTTCATCGCGATCGCAGAGGAATATGGGTTTATCAAAGAACTTGGGTTGTTCGTCCTGCAATCTGCTTGCGAATCCTTCAACGCGAACGGCCGCATTCCCATCGCAATCAATGTTTCGCCCACCCAACTTCAGGATTCGAGCCTTTCCTTAAAGTTTCAAGAAATCGTCGCAAAGGCTGGCGTCCCGGCCGGGATGATCGAAATCGAGCTGACCGAAAACGTGCTGGTCGCTAATCCGGCTTTGGCGAGAACGCGCCTTCAGGAGCTATCGGACGCTGGCTTCAAGATCACTCTCGACGATTATGGCACCGGCTTCTCCAGCTTGGGCTACCTACGGGAGTTTCCATTCAACAAGTTCAAGGTGGACCGAAGCTTTGTGAAGGACTGCGGCCTTGAAATGTCAAAGTATCAGGTATTGCAGTCGCTCTCTCTGCTGGCGAAGGCGTACGATTTGAAGATTGTCGCTGAGGGTGTCGAGACTATACAGGAAGCGGATTTGCTGCGTCTGATAGGCTTTGACTTTCTACAGGGCTTCTGCTTCGGACGACCCATGAGCCGTTATACTTCGGCGGAATCGCATTCAGAGAATCGGATCCGGAACGTTGGACTCGCATAAAGCCCTCGCGGATTCGTTTGCTCCGTTTGATGTGTTCGTCTGTCGATCAATTCAATCAGTCACATGTCGTTGTTGTGTCGGTAGAGCCACCTGATCCGCACTGAAAGCCAGCTAAGGATCGGCCAACCTTGCCGTGGAAATCACAAGCTGGCCATGACGTGGTGACCTGCACCAACATCTTAGGTCCACGGATCATGGGAAATCGAGAGCACAGCTTCGCCCAACGCGTCGAGGGAATGACTGATTTCGGCGAAATCCGGCCTAGCGACGGGTAAGCCGCCGGACGGCACGATTGGATCGACCATGCCGGTCGAGGACGCTGACGAGCGGCGCCGACCTGGCCCTATCCGGTTATTCGCCCCAGTCTGTGTGACGCGCTGTTGCGCCGAAGATCGACAATATTGTTGGCACCTCGCCGATCTCGTCCATTGAGATCTTCACGCCATACTTGTTTTCAATCCGAGCCACCGCTTCTCTGATCGCGCGCCAGTCGGCTGCAAACGTCGTCAGCAAATCGACCTCGTCCGACATGTCTGCAGGCGTCAAGCCAACTGCGTGCGCCACAATCTGCCGAATCTCGGAAAGCCTCACATCGCGAACGCTCATGATAACCCTTCGGCAGCAACTGCAATGATTGAGCAGACGGTAATTCAATAACTGCATTGAATCGAGCACGTGACTGCGGAGGTTCAACGACGGTCGAATTGCGCGGGGTCGCACTCGATACGGGCGATGTCTCCGAATGACAGAACTGAGGTAACCTCCCTGACGCCGACGATCGTGGTCGGAGCAATCGTGGTCCGTTCCGGTATTTCAGCCAGCCTGAGCTATCGTGCCCCGCTCACGCTCCCGGTTTGGTTTCTGCATAGAGCGCCCGAATGGTAGCAATGTCAGCTTCGAGCGTCGGGTTGTTTGGTTCGTTGCGGCGCCATAGCCGCTCCGCCTGCGTCAGGTCCCACCCTGCCTTGCGAGCCGTTTCGATATGCCTGCGCGCATCTGTGTCGCGTCCTAGCTGCATCGAGATGTGCGCCTTTAGGACGTGAAGCGGCGGATGTGCCGGATACAGATCTAGGCTTTCGTCGATGGCCGCATTCGCCTCCGCCCAGCGCTCAAGTCCTATGTAAGCGCGGGCTTGCCCATACTTGATACCCCACATCAGGTACGAGCCCGGCATCAGACGTTCCGCCGTATTGCAGTGCGATAGTGCTTCCGTATGACGATTGAGCATAGCGCAAGCGGTGCCATGAATCAGGTGTAAGAAGCCGCTGCCCGGCGCCTTGCGCACGGCACGCCGAGTGTAGCGCTCGCCTTCCTCAGGAGAGCCGGTAAAGCATAGGGCTTCCCCGACCCAGCAGAGCACAGGCGCATCGTCCGGCGCCAGGTCCAGCGCGCGCTTTGCGATGGCACGAATGCGCTGAACCTCCGCCGGGTTGTCTGGGCTAAACAAGTACGCGTCGGACAGCGCAGCAGCGAGATTGGCATGTCCCGGCGCGTAATCCGGCGCGATGGCGACGGCGCGTGCGGCTTCTTCAATGCCACGCTGCAAAGCGGCAGGGTCGTATTCGCGATACACCGACATGCTGCGCGCTACTGCTTCCCAAGCGGTAATGTCGGCAGGTTTCTTGAGCGCCCTTTCCATCTCCTGACTGTAAACCTCAACATCGAGGCTGGCGGCTATGTCGGTGACCAACTCCTCCTGAAGTTCGGCAAGCTCCGATAACGGACGATCGAACTTCGCGGTCCATATTGCCGTGCCTGTCTCCGACTCCAGCAACTGTGTGGTGACGCGCAGATTGGCGCCTACACGACGCACATTACCTTCGAGCAGATAGCGCACGCCCAGTTGGCGTCCAAGCGCCGCGACGTCAGTAAGCGCAGCGCGTTTGAGCATCGCGGTGGCGGTTGAGCCCAGCACGCGGACGTTCACAGCTTGCGAAAGCGCAGAAATCACATCCTCTACCATGCCCTCGGCAAAGACCTCGTCCTCGGAAAGGCTGGAGCGATTGGTGAAGGGCAAGACCGCTAGCGAGGGCGCAGACCCGCTCTGTCCGGGCTTCAAGGTCTCCTGGACGGTTGGCGCCGCGAGCGGAGTGTCCGGGGCTTCGACCGTTGGCGCGGGTCCCTTCGACACGAGGCCCTTCACGTCCGAAAGAAACGCCAGCCAAGCCCGGTCCGTCGCATCTCCCGTCCAATGGGAAAGTTCTGCGGTCTGGGTCAGCTCGAACATGATCGGCCTTTCGCAGGGTTCGATCATGCACGGAACAAGCGTCCTATTGCGATCCGCTAGTGTGGCTTCGGCGCGCACCCAACGGCTTTCGACCGAGCGCTTCGACCATAAGACGACGACGGCCCTAGCGTCGCGAAGAGCCCTCTCCGTCACCTGGTCATAGGCCTCACCTGTGCGAAGACCGACATCCCACCAGACCTTGAAGCCCTGAGCCTCGAACGCTTCCGCAAAGATCCTCGCGCGGGCCTGATCCTCGCGGTTGTAGGATAGGAAGATGTCGGTCACGCGCGCCTCTGAACGATTGAGGAAAACAGCTAGCGCACTGAAACGCGCCGGTCGAGGTCGCAGACGTTCGCTGACGGGCGCTTATGACTCGAATCGCGCCAAGCGGTCGGAAGTGGGCATAAAATATCAAGTTTCGTTCCTCAGGAGATCTTGCTCTTGCGTCCCGCCCAATAAGGGTCGCGCAGCACACGCTTGTAGAGCTTGCCTGTAGGTAGGCGCGGCAGCTCTTCTGTGAAGTCGATCGAACGCGGACATTTTATGTGCGCGAGGTTCGCTCGGCAGTAGGCGATCAGTTCCGCTTCCAAAGCGGCGTCCGCCAAGACGCCGGGCGCGGCCTGCACCACGGCCTTAACTTCCTCGCCGAGATCCTCGTTCGGCACGCCGAACACGGCTGCGTCCGCCACCTTTGGATGGGTGATGAGCAGGTTTTCGCATTCCTGCGGATAAATGTTCATGCCGCCAGAGATGATCATGAAGGTCTTGCGATCAGTAAGATGCAGGAAGCCATCTTCATCGAGATAACCGACGTCTCCGACCGTGCTCATCGATCCGTCCGGTGAGCGGCTTTCCTTCGTCTTGGCCTCGTCTTCGAAATACTCGAACGGCGAGGCTGTCTTGAACCAGATCGTGCCGGGCTCGCCTGTGGGTGTCGGGTTCATCTCTTCGTCGAGGATATGAATGTCACCAAGTACTACGCGCCCGACCGTCCCCTTGTGCGCAAGCCACTCGGGCGTGTTGCAGGCGGTGAAACCAAGGCCTTCGGTGGCACCATAGTATTCGTGGATAATCGGTCCCCACCAAGCGATCATCTGCTCCTTGACCTGAACCGGGCAAGGAGCGGCGGCGTGGATGGCAACTTCGAGCGAAGTGAGATCGTAACGCGAGCGCACGTCTTCGGGCAACTTCAACAAACGCGAAAACATTGTCGGCACCAGTTGGCTGTGCGTGACTTTGTAGCGCTCGACCAACGCAAGATATGTCTCAGCGTCGAAATGCTCCATGATCACGGCAGTTCCGCCTGCGCGGATTGTCAATGCCACCGCCGTTTGCGGCGCCGAGTGATAGAGCGGCGCTGGTGAGAGGTAGGTCATCCGGTCACGGTAAAGCCAGAGGTTTTGCAGGAATTTCATCAGTGGCAAGTCTTCATCCGGCCCTGCGTCCGGCAGTGGGCGCACGATGCCTTTTGGTCGGCCGGTTGTCCCGGACGAGTAGAGCATCGCAGTGCCGAGCCACTGATCAGTGATTGGAGTGTCGGGCATTCCAGCGACGGCGTCCTCCAACGCGCGGATCTTTTCGTCATCGCCCGCGCCATCGACGACGAGACAAAGCGCAACACCCGGCGCCTGCGCCATCGCGGCTCGCGCCACTTCCAGTTTCGCCTGAGAGGTGATTAGGACCTTCGAGCGGCTGTTGTTCAGGATGTAAGCCAGTTCGTCGACGCCGAGGTAGGAATTGGTGGGTGTATAGTAGAGCCCGGCTCGCAGGCCCGCCCCGCAGCACTCAACGTAGCGGGCGTTGTTCTCCATGAAGATCGCGTAGTGACCGAGACGGTTCAGGCCCTGTTGACGAAACAGATGCGCAAGCCTGTTGGTGCGCTTCTCCAGCTCGCCATAGGTAATAGTTTCACCCGACCCAGCCATAATCACGGCGATCCGTTCCGGATCGGCTTTTGCGATGGCGCCCGGTAACATGAATTCCTCCCGCGTTCGGCGAGTTGCATTCGCCTTTGAAAAGTCATCGACGCGTAGTTAGGGGGTGTCAAACGAAATGGCAGAGGCGAACACACAGCTGATCCGGAAGATCGTCAATCTTGTGCCATGCAACCGGTTGCGCAATCACGTCGGCGTCAACTAGGCCTTAGACCTGCGAACGTCATCTCTGGGTCGAGGCTGGCGGCGTTTTACTCTTGGCTTGATTTATCCATATCTCCGAAAGCTGCTCTCGAACTATGTCCGTAACTGCGTCGAGCGGCTCTCCGACTGGTGTTTCTGCGAGAAACCGATCACCTAAATTTGCTGCGTCAGGTGAGACGCTGGGCCGAGTTAAGGGCCAAACCGCCCTCGCCAGAGGAACAGCAAAAACGGATCGAACACCCGCCGCGATGAAGTCGTAGGTATCCTGATCAATCAATCCGTCTTTGTGTTGCACGCAGACGTCCTGCATTTGTCCAATGACGGCACGAACCCAAATGATCATTCGGAGAATTTCCGTCTTGTCGAAATTGGTTTCAGTCGTCAGGGCCTTGGCGTACATATCCGCGATGCCGGCCGCCTGGGCCATTTGCATGATCTCATGGTCGCGATTGGCCACGCCCTGGTTGATCAACGACTTCTGATTTTTCTGGGTCTGTCGAAGCTGCAAGACGACAAAAGTAAGCGATACAAGGATTGCAAAGACGGCGACCGTCTGGCCGACGTAATAGATGTTTTCGAGCGTCATGAATGAAGTCCTCCCCATGCTTACCGTACTCGGAAGTTTGAACTCAGCCAGAGATATTCATCCGATGGCGCATGGCCAGCTTCTGCGAACTCCCGCCCGGCGCTGCTGCTACGACTGAACGACAGGATTGAAGGGATCTTTCAAGACGCCAAAATCGATCATCGGAGCCGGCCTGGCCCAATCTGCCGGTCGCCTCGGATTTTCTTAGCGGGCGCGCGAGAGGAAGATGTTGGGCGCCGTATTTATGGAGCGCTACGAGGCCTTGTTCCATGCATCGCGCAAAAAGGCTTGCTGAGCTGAATCCCGGTAAAAATCGAAAGCCGCATTGTCAAAATCGTAGGACAGCCGCTTTCGAGCCGCTCGCGCGTCCTCGATCCGTCCGAGATGAATATAGGCCGCCACGAGACCCAGATTGGCTGTCGCGTTTCCTGGTAGAAGCTGTTGAGCTTCGAGCAGCGGTGCCAACGCGGTTTCGTAGTGTCCGGAAAGCACTTGTCCCATGCCCAATCCCGCAAGAACGGCCCAACGATCAGGAGACCAGGGCTCTAGGCGCAGTGAATTCTCAAAGTGGGCTATCGCTATGTCAATGTTACCACGGCATAGCTTCGTCTGTCCGCTGAAGTGCCACAGATAAAACCAGCCCGGATTGTGCACCAGCGCCTGATCGATCATGGCATCCACTGTAGAGATGTCGGCGCCCGCGTTGGTACCGCCAACAGAGGCCCAACCGAGAACTTGCGGATCATCGCCGCCTCGCTGCAATGCGCGTCTCATATACTCCTGTGACATCTTTGCATACTCGGCGCTATTGCTTGTCCCGGAAAACGAGACCTTGAGCCCATAGGCCAGGCTGGCAAGTGCCAGCACATGGGGATCGTCAGGGACGCTCTTTAGGGCCCGCTCAAGCAATTCAGCTGACTGATCAATCGAGTCCCTGGAGAAACCACGAACTGCATGAAGCGCACCAAGAAGAAGTTGGTAGTTGTTGGCCCCTGCTGGCGGCAGGCTTGCCGCTCGGCGTGTTTCATTAGCTTCGATGATACTTGCTATTTGTGCGGCCAATCTGGTGGCAATGGTTTCTGGCAAAGCGGAAACATTAGCTAACGTATCTTCAAGCCGCTCGGCCAATATAGGCGTGCCTTCGCGGACATCCTGAAGCCGCACCGACAGGATTAGATTGTTTTGCGAAAGACGCAGTGTGCCCAAAAGAGTGTATTCGGAACTCGCAGCGTCCGGCTGGACCTTCAGGAGATACTTGTATCGACTCAGAGCGGTGATGATCGCGTCGGTTAAATCCTGGCCCAGGTCTGCACCGGGCTCCGTCTCAACTGAGCCTTTGAACGGCGGAATGGCTAACACTGGCCGATCGACACTGACTGATCGCGTCGACGAGTGCTGCGGCTTTGCTACGATCGCTACGAGCTCCGGTGCCTGATCTTTGCGCCCGACAAACCGCCGTACATCGTCAAGGAAATCCTGCCACACTCGATCTCGTTCATCCCCCATCCAATGGGAAAGCTCCGCCGTTTGCGTCAGTTCGAACATGATGGGCCGGTCGCACGGCTCGATCATGCAGGGCACGAGGGTTTTGTTGCGATCCGCCAGCGTGGCCTCGGCGCGGACCCATCGGCTCTCCACGGACTTCTTCGACCAAAGAACGACAACGGCTTTCGCCGTCTTCAGCGCCTTCTCGGTGACCTGGTCATAGGCCTCGCCCGTCCGCAGGCCGACATCCCACCAGACCTTGAAGCCTTGGGCCTCAAACGCCTCCGCAAACAGCTTGGCGCGCGCCTGATCCTCGCGGTTGTAGGATAGGAAGATGTCTGTCACGCGCGCCCCAGGATTGATCAGGATGACTGCTAGCTCATGCAGAAAGGCCGGTCGAGGTCACGGGCGTTCGCCGATGAGCGTCTATGGCTAAAATCGGCGAACTCCAGCCTGGCTGCGGTCAGGCTCGTGAATGACAGGACAGAGTCGACCCTGCCACACGCCGAAATCGACTGTCAGTGCCGAGCTGGCCCTTTGCTGCCGTCACGGACTGCGCCTGCAAATATCTTCCGACCATCGGAAGGCTGACGCTGGACGCCGAGCTTCCTCATGCCTTGATCACCACCATCCGACTAGACAGAAAGGCAACCGGAGTCTCCAAATACACGGCCCGGATCAGGGGGCTGGGTCAGGATCAACGGTGGTTGGGCGGGCGATGCAGTCGTCGGACAACAGACGCGCTTGCACGACGTTCTTGATTTCGCGGTTGAGGCCAAGGACCTCGACGCGCTGCGACCGTTCTAGGCGGAGCGCGGCCCATGGCTTCGCCGGGCACAGGGTGTTTGTGGCTTGAGCGAGAACTTGCTGCCGGAAAGCCAAACGCGGTTCGTAAGCTGGCCTGCCCAGATCGGCCGGGCAATCTCAACCCGGACTCTCCTAGTCCTCACTGGCGGTCACGCCTGCGCGTCCCCAAATAGGATTGGCCAAAAGGGACGTAAGCGATGGGCACTCCAACACCGGCACCGATCAAGGGCCGATACCTGACCGCTGACGAGTTGCGTGCGGCGCATATTGATCTGCAACAATGGATGACGCCTGACGAAATGGACGTGCGGTTTGACGCGCTGTCCGCCCTTTCCGGGGACTACTTTTTCATCCAAGGCGGGCTGCAATTCATACGAGATGCCCACATCGGCGCGAGGTTCGCCAAGTCGCGTGGTGCGAGCCGCGTCAGGCTATGCGCTGGGAACCGGCCTGACTTTGAGATTGACGGCGTGAATGGGCCCCGTCTGTTTGAAGCCACCGAGGCGGATCTGCCGGGGCGTAGACGCGGCGACGAATACCGCGCCACGCTCGGCCAACCTGACACCATTGTCCGCGTCGAGAATGACGAAATCAACGCCAACATCGCCGCAGTGCCGGGCGCGCTGACAGCCCGAGCTGTTGGAAAGGCAGGCGGCGGCTATGATCCTGCATGGGGCTTAGTCATCTTCCTCAACGTCGCGACCTACGGCAGTTACGATGAGATTGAGGAGTGCTTTGAGGCCGCGACACAACCTGCAGCCGGGGCCTTCGCTGAGGTTTGGGTGCAGTGGGGACGTGACGCTTACCGCACATGGCCACAGGGCGGGCCACGTCCGCCAAAGCAGGTTGGAGAGCCGCCCAACTTTGATCTGTCCAAGATATTTGACGGACGCTGACGGCTAAGCCTCGCGCAGCCTGCATATGTCGCTGAGGTTGCCAGCGCTAATTAGATGCTGTGGGTACGACGCGCGCCGGGGCTGCAACACCGGCGGGGCTGTCGTGATCTCGAATTTAGCGTTCTGAAAACTGAGCGCGTCCGTCAAGCTGAACACCAGGCGATACTCAGCTTGTGAAACATAGGTGGGTGACTGCTGCTTGGCCGTTGCGATATGATCGGGCAGCGCCCAGCGTTCTTGTGGCGGATTGCTCGCGTCATAGTAATCCACTGCACGAGAAAAGAACGCGGCGTGCTCCGGCAACGCGGCTTTGACGCGCCTAACAAACTCAGGTCCATCGCTGATTTCAACAAACGTCTTGCCAAGTTGGTTTGCCACCTCTGCTTCGCATGATGTGCTCATACAGAACGCGAAAATCTCATCCTGCTTCACCGTGGACACCATGGCGGAGCCCGGCCAGCGGGTTGTTATGCCCCGCTCAATCAAGTTGATTTCGAGCCCACCCGGTGGGCGGAAAACTGAACAACCCTCGTTTGGGTCGCCGCGAGTTTCGCTCTCGTGGTCGCGAAAGTAGGAAACCGAACGGCAGAGCAGTTCCCCAGCCATGAAGCGCTCTGCCCATCGGCGCTCATCGTAAAACTTGAACAGCGGGCTTGGTGCTGTCTCCATCGCGATCCCCCTTCTACTGCACACGGACTGAAATTAGCGGTATTGAGGCAGCGGTAGATAAACTACGTTTTCAAGCATCTTGATGAGCGTTACCATATCACCTGGTGCGCCGTTGGGTGATAGCACTCGTGGGCCTGCGCCAAAAGACCGACCTATCTCATCGCAGCACACCTTAAGCAATTCGACGAAATCATACATTTGCTGCTCAGTATGACCGCCTAGCTCTTGCCCGTTCAACACCGTGTCCTCGTCCAATTGAGCGAGGTAGCGGTTGCGAGTTGGATTAAGCAGGTCGCGGTATTTGTGGATTGCATCAGCGTGCCGTTCGGCTTCAGAGCCTACCGCAATGCCAGCGGCAGCCATAGCCTCATGCAGGTACGCAATGGTGAGGTTCTCTCGCCCCATGGTTCTGGCCGGGTCCGCGAGCTTCGCGGCCTGACGGCAAGTGTACTCCTGTAGAATGAACTGCAGATCAACAAAGAAGTGGAATGCGGACTTGCCGAGGATCGTTCTGACGCCCTCGCCACTGCCATAGAGGTGCTGGAAGTTATCCCAGCACGTCCGAAACGAAATGCACTGTTGGCGGAACGCCTCAAAGGCTTCTTTTTGTGTCTTGGCTCATGCGCCACGCCGTCCCCTGATATGATTTGAGATGTGGAACGCGAAACTACGCCATTGAATATGTGCAGATAGACAAGTCCATGTTCGCGCCAATTGGCGGTCATGCCCACTACCTAATGTCCAAACACGGCGAGCTTCTGTCTTGAAAGCTCCTGCTTTCCAATGACTGCTCTCGGGACTTCAAGACGTTCATCTTGCTGCAGTCTCGCTGAGAGCAGCGGACGTATCCTAAGTCGAGCCAGCGTGATTCTATGAAATCCTTATCGCCGAGCGAAACGGCCGACGAAGGCGGTAAGGTTCAATACATTTGATCTGCCTACGAATTAAAACGACTGGACAGGCGCCTCATTCGGAGCGTTGGTAGTTTTATTGGTACCGACCTAAAGCCGTTAGTTCGCAGCCGCCCTCAACGGGCCTTCGGGTTGTGGAAGCAGAGTTCTGCTTTCAAAACTTGGAGAAATCACAGTGACCAGACGCAAACTCGCAGCCCCGGCCCCCACTTTGACGGGGCCAAAGTCTCAGTAACTCAAGACCCTGCTCGCCAGCCCTGATGGTGAAACGGTCGCAAACCTCGCACGCAAACTTGGTTGGCAAACCCATACGATGCGGGCCGCTCTGACGCGTCTCAAGCAAGCTGGCATTAGTGTTGAAAAACTCCCGGCAACTGACGGCACTCGCCAGTCGCGCTATCGCATAGCGAGCGCCAAAAAATGACACTGAACAATTTGCCAGATGCTTCCGCGCGCGCAGCACTCGTCAAGCAGTACAAAGACCTTACTCATTCCGACGTTCCATCAGGCATCAGCAGCAACTTACTGGGCGCCCTTGTCGCATATGAAATCCAGGCCGCCTCAAGAGGCGGCCTGCCTGCGCGTCTCAGAAGTCAGCTGCTCATGATCGCGCAGAATGCGCCTATAGTGTTGACCCCATCGTTGCGTTCTGGCTCACGGCTAGTTCGCGAGTGGAACGGTACTTCACACATTGTCGATGTGGTGAAAGACGGATTCGTCTATCGCGGGCAGACCTACAAATCCCTCTCGGCTATCGCCCGGGAGATTACGGGCGCGCGGTGGTCAGGTCCGCGCTTCTTCGGTCTCAAGAGCTCTCAATGACTGAGACTACAAAGCCAAGTCGCCGCACTTTGCGATGCGCCATCTATACCCGTAAATCCTCAGAGGAAGGCCTCGACCAGGCTTTCAATTCGCTCGATGCCCAACGGGAAGCTTGCGAAAGTTACATCGCAAGCCAGCGTCACGAAGGCTGGAAGCTGGTTCAATCCCGATATGACGACGGCGGACTGTCCGGCGGGACGCTGGAACGCCCGGCTCTACAGCAACTGCTTTCCGACATCGGTGCCGGGAAGATCGATCTCATCGTAGTCTACAAGATTGATCGATTGACCCGTGCACTCGCCGACTTTGCAAAGCTGGTCGAACGGTTCGATGCGGCCGGCTGCTCGTTCGTCTCGGTTACACAAGCGTTCAACACGTCAACGAGCATGGGACGCCTGACGCTCAACGTGCTGCTATCGTTCGCCCAATTCGAGCGCGAGGTGACCGCGGAGCGTATCCGGGACAAGATCAGCGCCTCGAAGAAGAAGGGCTACTGGATGGGTGGGGTCGCGCCGCTGGGTTATGCGCCGCACCCAGATCCGCAAGTTCGCAGCCTTGTCATCCAGCCTCAAGAGGCGGCTATCGTCCGTAGTCTGTTCGAGCTGTATGACGAACTCGGCTGCGCACGCCTTGTTGAGGCGGAAGCTTCAAGGCGAGACTACCGAACAAAGGTTCGGGTACACGGCGATGACCGATCAACCGGAGGCCTACCACTTCGCTGCGGGCACATACACTTCCTGCTGCGCAATCCGGTCTATGTCGGGCGCATCCGGCACAAGGCGGAAGTTTATCAGGGTATTCACCCGCCTTTGGTCGAGCTTGACTTGTGGGTCAGAGTCCAGGCGAAGCTCGATTTGCGCAAAGCGGCCAATCGTCGGTCCGGATCCAGTGGGTCAGCATCGTTGATCGGCAAGCTCTCCGACGAAACCGGCGACCGTCTGACGCCGAGTCATGCCAAGAAGGGGACGCGGCGGTATCGTTACTATGTGTCTTCACGACTGCTCAACGCGCGCAGCAAGATCACCGATGGTTGGCGCCTACCGGCGAAAGCACTCGAGCAGCAAGTTGCCGCTAAGTTGACGGAGCACTTGAACCTGTCAGCCGCACATCTGCTGAATGCCCCCACCGCCGCAAAGCTAGAGAGGGTGCAGACTAGGCTGCAACAGATCTCCCACCCGGATCGGGTCTTGCGGCTGTTGGAGTCTTGCCGGATCAAGCCCGGCCGGCTGGATCTGGAACTCTCGGGCAAGGCGCTGGCCGAGGGGCTGGACGTCGATGTCGACGATCTCGCACCTGCCATGATGAGGTTTGAGGCGACCTTTCGAGTACGCCGTAGGGGAGTGGAATCTCGACTGGTCATTGGGGCCGGAGCTCCCCGTTTGGACGACAAGCTGATCCGAGCGATCGCCATCGCGTTATCCTGGCTCGACGACGTGCGAGCGGGCTTCTCTTTGAACGACATCGCCAAACGTCAAAGCTGTACGCCGGCGTTCATTCGGCAGCGGCTGCAGCTCGCATTCCTGTCACCCGCCATTGTCACTCGCATCCTGGTCGGCCGTCAGCCTCCAGAGCTCACACTTACGAACCTCGTCGCCAAAGGGTTTCCATCCGACTGGGACGAGCAGTGGCAAAAACTCGGATTTGCCGCCGAAGCCTAGCTGCGACCAGAAATTCCCTGCTCGGCGAAGGAAATTCCCTGCTAGCTGCCGAAAAATTCCCTGCTCGAACGAAGCAAATTTGCCCCCAAGTCTCTGAATTTACGTCGGAATTCCGTCAGATACGGGGCGCCACAGAGCGGCGTTTTAGCGAAGTTCCCTGCTTTCGGCCGTTTGCAGGGAATTAGGGAAACGGAACTGTTGCAAAAAGGGGTTCTGAGACGCCGCTTTGAAAATGCCGGCAATTGGCTGGGGATTATGCAAACGGAGACATTAGAACGTCCCAAATCGCCCCGGTTCGCGGGAAACTTCGGGAGGAAAACCGAAGCGCCGTCAGATGAGGAATTGCGTGGCGGAGAGGAAGGGATTCGAACCCTCGATACGCGTTAACGTATACGCCCTTAGCAGGGGCGCGCCTTCGACCACTCGGCCACCTCTCCAGCGCGGGAAAAAGCGGTCTATTGAAAGCCCGCCTGCTCCGCAAGCCCTTCGCGGCGTTTCCGGGGGCCCGGGTCTGCCGGGACGGCCTGGCGGGACGGGCCTGCCTGGTTCCGGACATCAGCCGGGGTGCCCGGCGCGGCTCCCCTTCCCGGCGCCACGGTCCGGCCGACCTTTACATCCTGTTCATGCGGGCTTCGGCTGCTTGGCGCCCTTGGCCCGGCGCGCTAGGACAGGGGCATGGAGCCCGAGGACCTGCCCGCCGCGCGACTGGCCATCTGCATTACCGCCCTGCGCGAGAATGCCGGTGAACTCATCCGTGCACTGAGCGCTGAGCCGGGAGCCGCCGATTGCGCCCTGTTGCTGCATGTGGACGGCGCCGATGACGATCAACTCACTGCTGCGCACCACATGGCACTCGCCGCCTATCCCGGCCCAAGCGCAGTACACCTCGCCGCAGAACCACGCGGACGCACGGCCGCGCGCGAGTGGCTCATCGCCCAAGCGCCCGCCGACTGGATTCTCCTGCTCGATGCGGGCCTGATGCCGGGCGGGCCAGGCTTTCTCGCGCGGCATCTCGCTGCGGCAGAAGAGGCCGCCGGTCCGGCACTGATCTCGGGCGGGTTGTCTCTGGCAGACGCACGGCCCGGTATGGCGAGCCGCCTGCACCATGCCGATCTCCTCTCCAGCATCGGCGCCAGCGCCGAAACACGCCAGGCCGATCCGGCCCGCCATGTGTCGAGCGCGCATGCGCTCGTGCACCGCGACATCCTGAGGGCGACCCCCTTCGATGCTGCCTTTGCCTGTCGTCAGCAGGCGGACATTGACTGGAGCCTGTGCGTCGCGTCGTCCTGGCCGGTGCTGCAGATCGACAATCCCGCCGCCTGCACAACACTTGAGGATGATGCCGGCCTGCTCGACAAATCCGGCGCATCCGGCCCCGGTTTTGCACGGCTCCTGCGGCGACACCCCGAGGCGCCTGCCCTGATGCAGCTGCTCGCGTCAGCGCAGCGTGTGAAGGGCATTCCGCTGCTCGCCCCTGCGGCGCGCCTCGTTGCATCTTCCCCGATCCTGCCGGAAAACCTGCGCGTCTCGGCGCTCGGCCTTTACCGCGCGGCGGTCTGCGCGCCTTACGTCGAGCCTCTCTGACCTCGGTTCAGGTCATACCTTCGAAACGGCCTGCCAGCCGCGCGTCATCCTGCAGCCGGTTCATGACAATGCCGATCACCCGGCCGCCATGCACCTCGATATCCTGACGCAAGGCCTGCACGTCCGCCGCCGGAGTTTCGTCTGCCTTGACGACGATGACCACGCCGTCCGCCTGCGCCGCAAAGACGAGGCCCGCCCGCGAGCGCGCCGCCGCCGGTGCATCGATCACGATCCAGTCTGCGGCAGCTCGCAGAGCGTTCCACCAGCCGGGCGAGGATTTAAGCTGCACGCGCTGGCCCGGCGCCAGCCGGTCATTCCGGAAGCGCGTGACGAGCAGGCGCTGGCCATCAATCTGGTGCGCGTTCAATAGCTTGCCATAGGCCGGATCGCTCTCAGCGAAGCATCCAGCGCATGCGCCGGTCGCCCCGTATCCTTGATGATGCCCTGCGCAAAGGACGTGTACTGACTGTTCCGGCGCAAATCGAGATCAACGATCCACGCCGTCTTTGCCGAGCGCGCCGCCGCCATCAGCGCGAAGGACGCCGCCACGCTGCTGGTGCCTTCGCCGGGATGCGCCGCAATGAACAGGATGATGCGCCCGCCTTTCGGCGATGCGACCTGCGAAACGAGCCGCCACAGGCCCGTGAGATCCTGCCTGAGGTCACGCATGGCCGGACATTCTCAATACTTCTGCACGCTGGCAAGCACCGGCAGGCCGAGCGTGCGTTCAGCCGAGCCCGGCGTTGCAAAGCCGCGGCGCGTGAACGCTTTCGCCATGCCCGCCGCCAGCGCGGCCAGCAGTGCAAGCGCTGCAGCGAAGATCGCCGCAGGCAGCTTGAGGCTCTCGCCGCGCACCGGCGGAGTCGCGGGCTCCAGAAGGCGGATGCTGCCAGTCGCCCCGGGCTCGCTTTCGCCGCGCGCCTCGCGCTCGGAATGGGCCGTGAGCGCAAGCTCTGCTGCCTCCTTGCGGCGCTCGAGGGTTTCCAGTTCCGGCTCCAGCGCAACGAGGCGGCGCTGGCTCTCCTCGATGGCCGCGATCTGCGCGCCTAGCTCCTCCTCCTGGCTGCGCAGCGCCTGCACCTGCGATGTCAGGGTCGCAATCGAGGCTTCAATCTGTTCGTAGAGCGGGTTCGGCTCCCGGCGCACGCTGCCCGCCTTCGTGCCAAGATCGGTTTCGATCTGGCCGATACGGTCGTCGAGTTCCTCGATCACGCGGGAGTCGGCGCGGTAGCGTGTCAGCTTCTCCTGCCGCTCAAGCTGCAAGGCCAGAAGCGCGTCCTGCCCAGGCGCGTCGACAAGGCGTTCGCGCTCTGGATCGATGGATTCGATCTGTTCACGGTAATTCGCGAGCTGCGCTTCGGCCTGCTTTAGGCGCGCGCGGGTCTGCAGCAACTCGCCGCTCGCCGACTGGTAAAGCTGGCGCAGCGTATCCCGGTCAGCCGCGAAATCTGTAAGGCTGTTGTCCAGCAGATAGGCGCGCACCGCATCGCGCGCCTTTGCGTATTCCGCTTCCAGCTCAGCCCGCATATCGGCGCCGCCGCCTGTGGGCGCCTCGCCAAGAATCTCTGCACGGTAATCGAAATAGGCCGCCACCAGAGTATTCAGCATCTCGGCCGACATGGCGGCTTGGGGATGCTCGAACTCGGCCAGGATCACCGGGTTCTGCGGCGCCCCTGTCGTGCGAAACCGCGCCGCGATCTCGGCGACGCCCAGCCGCGCGCACGTCTCAGGCCGGCAGCGTTTCGCGATTTGAGGAAAGGCCCTCGACAGCGTCACCTTCGCCAGCGCCGCTTCCGCCACACGGGGGCTGCGCAGCAACTCGATCTCGGACTGAACCTGCGCCGCAAGCTCCGCCGGGGCGCTCTCTCTCCCGAGATAGTCAGCGGACGGCGCCACCAGCAGCCGCGACGCCGCCGTATAGGATTTCGGCAGCAAAAAAGCCGCCGCAAGGCCGATAGCGAGCAGCGGCACGAACAGGCCCAGCATCAGCCATTTCGACCGCCAAAGGTGCACAGCCATATCCAGCGCGCCCAGGCGCGGGCGCACGTGCCCGGCCGGCCGCGCGGCTGGTCCTGTTGTTCCTGCGCCGGCATGCGGCATTCGGGTTCCTGACACGGCAATCCAGAGGGTAACGCTTCGCACGCGCCATTTGATATTTCCTTAATCATTAATGCCGAAGAAGAAGGACGCCCGCGCGCCGTCAGAAGATCACGCGAGAAAGCCAAGGCCCCATGAGCGCCCGCCCCCTCATCGCCCTTGCCGCCAGCCTGATCGCGCTCCTCCCCGCCACCTGCGCGTCACCGCCCTCGCCGCCTGCCGCCACCGAACTTCCCGGGACAGCCTGGGCCGGTGCCAACCTTGCCGATGCGGCCTACCTGCTCGCCCCCGGCGACCGGATCGAGATCAACGTGCGCACGGCGCCCGAGCTTTCCCGCGAACTCGAGATCGCCCCGGACGGGCGCATCCACATGCCGCTGACAGGCACCGTGATGGCAATAGCACTGACGCTGGACGAGCTTGCCCTCGTCCTCAGCGAGGCGCTCGCCAGCGAGCTGATCAACCCCGCCGTTGACGTGACCCTGATCGAGGCGGCCTCGCAGAAGGTTTTCATCGGAGGCGAAGTGCGCACCCCCGGCATGTTCGACCTTCCGGGCCAGATCGACCCGCTGCAGGCGATCCTGATGGCCGGCGGCCTGACGCGCGACGCGGCGCCAAATGAGGTGCTGCTGATCCGGCGCCTGCCGGGCGGCGAGGTGCGCTCTGCAGTCATCAATGTAAAAGCCGGCCTCAGCGATCCGGCGCTCGCCGATTGGCTGCCGCTGCGCCGCTTCGACGTGGTCTACGTTCCCCGCTCGCGCATCTCGGAGCAGAACCAGTTCGTCCAGCAGGTCCTGCGCACGGCCCTGCCCCTTCCCTTCATGGTGTTCTACGACGCCAGCCGGTAACCCTGCGTCAGCCCGCCTCTTCCGAAGGCGCCCCCGATCTGGCAAAGAGGGGTATGACCCAATACTTCGAACCGATCCCCTATTCGCTCTGGGCCTCCGACAAGACCGCCTTTGCAGAAAAGCTTGGCCTGTCTTTCCGTGAGACGGGCTTCGCCGTGATTACCGGCCATCCGGTGTCGCAGAAAGCCATCGACGACAACCTTGCTGCCACGAAGGCCTTCTTCGCGCTGCCGACCGACGCGAAGGAAAAATACCATGATGCCCCTGGCGGGCGTCAGCGCGGCTACACGCCGTTCGGCACTGAGAATGCCAAGGGCCAGGCGCAGGCCGACCTGAAAGAGTTCTGGCACACGGGCCGCGCGCTTCCGCCGGAGTCGCCCTATCGCGACACGATGAAGGACACGCCTGCCGTTTCCGAAGTTGCCGATTTCGACCGCGCGACCCGCGCGCTCTATGAGGCGCTCGATGCCTTCGGCGCAGAGCTTCTCAAGGGCGTCGCGCTGCACCTGAAACTTCCGGAAACCTGGTTTGCCGACAAGGTCAACTTCGGCAACTCGATCCTCCGCCTGCTGCATTACCCGCCGCAGATGGATCCGCCGCCGGAAGGCTCGGTCCGCGCCGGTGCGCATGAGGACATCAACGTCATCACGCTGCTGCTCGGCGCCGAGGAAGCCGGCCTCGAAGTGAAGCATCGCAGCGGCAAGTGGCTAGCGGTAAACCCGCCGCCCGGCGCACTCGTCATCAATTGCGGCGACATGCTGCAGCGCTATACCGGCGGCGTGCTGCCTTCGACCACGCACCGCGTCGTCAATCCGGCCCCGGAGCGTTCGCGCTTCCCGCGCTACTCGACGCCCTTCTTCCTGCACTTCAACCAGGACTTCCGCATCGAAGCCCTCCCCGGCTGCCTCGCCGAAGGCGGCAAGGCGGAGCCCCCGATCACCGCCCAGGACTTCCTGATGGAACGCCTGCGCGATATCGGGCTTGTGAAGGCCTGATCCAACCAAAAACAGCAAAGCCCCCTTCCAAGGAAGGGGGCTTTTTTCATCCGTGCACAGAGCCACCCCGGAAATCAGTTCGCTTCGTATTGCCGCGCAATCTCGTCGAAGAGTCGGACGCCAAAGCCGACTGCACCTTTCGGCTCGGTCGGGCGGCCCGCATTTTCCCAGGCAGTGCCTGCAATGTCGATGTGAACGAAGGGCGTTTCCGGTTTTGCCCATTCCATTATGAACGCCGCCCCCACGGACGCGCCCGGCGCGGCGCCTTGTTCCGCAATGTTCTTGACGTCCGCGATGTCGCTCTTGATCGACTCGATCGTGGCCTCCGTGACCGGCAAGCGCCACAACTGCTCGCCTACGGAATTGCCGGCTTCAATAAAGGTCGCCGCCAGTTCATCGTCGTGCGTGAACAAGCCTGCATGTTCGCGGCCAAGCGCGCCAACCACAGCGCCGGTGAGCGTCGCAATCGTTACGGCAAGTTTCGGATTGTAGGTTTCCTGCGCCCACCAAAGCCCGTCGGCCAGCACGAGGCGGCCTTCGGCATCCGTGTTCAGCACTTCAATCGTCTTGCCGCTCATGGAGGTCAGGACATCTCCTGGCCGGATCGCATTGCCATCGGGCATGTTCTCGGCAAGTGCCAGAACAGCGACCGCATTCACTTTCGCATCGCGCTTGGCGAGCGTGAGTATGGCGCCGGCCGATCCTGCCGCTCCGGACATATCCGTCCGCATACGCCACATCCCGTCATTGGGCTTGATCGAGATGCCGCCAGTGTCGAAAGTGATGCCCTTGCCGACGAATGCAATCGGCGCCTCGCCTTCCTTCCCACCCTTGTATTCGATGGCGACGAGGCGCGGCGGACGGGTCGAGCCCTGACCCGTGCCATACAGCGCGCCCATGCCCAGCTCTTCAATCTGGCTTTCGTCGAGCACAGTGACAGTCACGTCCGGCACGCCCGCAAAGGTTTGCTGAACCTGCTGCGCGAACCAGTCCGGCGTCTTGATGTTGGACGGCGTGGAGATCAGGTCGCGCGCAAAGGCCACGCCCGCGAGAATGGCCTCGCCATCGTCAAGGAAAGCGGCTTTGGCGTCGGCCGGCTTTGGTGAGAGGAAGATCAGCCCTTGCGGAACCGCAGTCTCGGCATCTTCCGTTTGTTCAGCGCCCCATTTGCCGAAGTTGTAGCTTCCGAGACGCGAACCAATGGCCGCCTCGGTTGCATCGAGGGCGACTTCACCGGCATCCGGCACGATCACCTTTGCGGGCCCCGCCCAACCTGCTGTCCCGGTGGCAGCATGTGCGCCGTAGGTGCGCAAGTCGGTCGCGGTCTTGAGGCCTTCACCCGTACCAATCAGCAGCACCGCTTCGAACGGACCTGCATCGTATAGCGTAAGGCTCTGCCCCATCTCGCCTTTGAATTTCGACAGACCGATCGCTTTCGAAAGCGCGCCATTCGATGCCTTGTCCGTATCCTTCGAGCGGCCGGTCAGCGCGCCGTCCATGCCCACAGGCACAACGACTAGACCCTTGGTCGGACGCGCGTCTTTTTCGAAGTCGATCGGCCGAAGGTCGGCAAAGGCGGGCATCGCCAGCGACAGGGCGATTGCCGAAGCGGCGAGCGCAATCTTGAGTCTCATCATATAAGGCTCCAACTTTGTTATACAGTTACACTTATCCAATCGGAAACCGTAACTGAACGTTACGAATTGTCTCAGGATCAGGACCGCAATTTACCTGACACGAAGGCCTGAAATTCCCCGACCGTCTCAAACAACAAATCCGGCTTCGCCGCCTCAAGCGCGGGCTTCATGCCGAAGCCCCAGGCGACCGCGGCGGTCTTGAGGCCCACTTCCCGCGCCGCCTCAATATCCCGGAGCTCATCGCCGACGGACAGGGCCCGCTCCGGCGCAACCTTTGTTTCGCGCAGCACATCGCGGAAATGTTTGGCCTTGCCGAACATGCCGGCGCCGCAGCTCCACGAGGAGACAAGCGCGCTCAGCTCCAGCCCCAGCGCGCGGCGCACATTGCCCTCGGCATTCGACGAGACAACCGCGATCTTCACGCCCCGCGCCGCAATCGCGCGCAGCACATCGGGCACACCGTCAAACAACGGGAACGCCTCAGCTTTTGCAGCGCGCTTTCTGACATGCACCGCAATGAAGACCAGCTTCCAGCCCGGAATCTTCAGTATGCGCATCACTTCGCGTGGCGGCTTGTGGCGCAGCACTTCCAGCTCTTCCTCATCCGGACAGCGGAACCCGAACCGCCGCGCAAGGTCCGGCAGGATCGACCGAAACCAGCCCGCACTGTTCGCCAGCGTGCCGTCAAAGTCGAAGACCAGAAGATCGAAGTCGCGAAATGATTGGGCCGACGGCATTAGTTAGCCACGCTCCAGTTACCATCGGCATCCCGGCATACGCGTTTTTCCTCAGTGTCGGATGCCGTCATGCGGCAGACAACTGGAACCAGTGCTGAGTCTACGACCTTGTTGCCGGCGACTGGAAATTCGCTGACGGGCCGGAGCTGCCAGCCGTTCGCATACTTCCGCCAAACTGAGACTGCTTCAGCTGTTACCGTCCCGTTTTCGCCAGTCATCGTCGCCAATGTTCGCACCATTCGGTAGTTGCCTCCGTTTCCGGCAACGATCTCGGACGGCGTCACGGTAACGACCCGAGAAAGCTGGTCCAGCATGTAATCATATTCAATCGTCTCTCCCCGGCCGCTCAGAATGGCATTCTCTTCGGCTCGGCCAAGATCGCGCTTGAATTTGTTGAATCGGAACCAGACTTCACAACCGCCTTCAAATCGCGACACCGGTACGTTCACCGCATCTGAGAGTTCCCAGATTTTCGACATAGGTGTCGCCAGGAAACACTGCTCGACGCGCTCGGTCATTCCAATGGCGGCGGTCTCAGCCGGAAACTGGTACGACACGCATCCTGTCAGCGCGGCCGCTGCAACAGCCGAAATCCACGTCTTCCATTTTCCCGGCATTGTTACCCCTCGCGCTTGCGTTCAAATCAAATCAACCCGCCGAGCGGCGAGCTCGGATCAGCGTATTTCTTCTTCGGCATCCGTCCCGCGAGATAGGCTTCGCGGCCCGCGATCACCGCATGCTTCATCGCCCGCGCCATACGCACCGGGTCTTTCGCTGCTGCGATGGCGGTATTCATCAGTACACCATCACATCCGAGTTCCATCGCGATCGCCGCGTCCGACGCCGTGCCGACGCCGGCATCGACGATCACCGGCACACGCGCCGCCTCGACGATCAGGCGGATGTTCACCGGGTTCATGATGCCAAGGCCGGAGCCGATGAGCGAGCCGAGCGGCATGATCGCGCAGCAACCCACCTCTTCCAGCAGGCGCGCGTAAACCGGATCGTCGGAACAGTAGACCATCACCTCGAAGCCGTCCTTGATGAGGGCCTCTGCGGCTTTCAGCGTCTCCGGCATGTTCGGGTAAAGCGTCTTCTGATCCGCCAGTACTTCCAGCTTCACGAGATTCCACCCGCCCGCCTCCCGCGCGAGGCGCAGCGTGCGCACCGATTCCTCCGCCGTGTAACAGCCCGCCGTGTTCGGCAGGTAGGTGAACTCGTCCGGCTTCACGAAGTCCGACAGGATCTCCTGGCTCTTGTCCGAGAGGTTCACCCGGCGCAGCGCCACGGTGACGATCTCGGCACCCGCCGCGCGGGCCGCGTCGGCATTCTGCTGATAGGAAGCATACTTGCCCGTGCCCACGATGAGGCGCGAGTTGTAAGCCTTGCCGGCAATGATGAGCGGGTCGCTGGATTGATTTTCTGACATGCGGCGTGATCTGGCCGTCCCTGACGCGGGCGTCAACTCGCGAGGTGGCAAACCTGTCATGAGGCCTGTCAATACTCCACATCTTCCGGCCCGGACTTGTGGAGGGTTTCTGGAGTGTTTTTGCGCCGCTCAGCCGCCGCCGACGAACTGCACGAGTTCAAGCCGGTCACCCTCGGCGAGCACCGTCAGGGCATGTTCGGACTTTGGCACGATCTCGAGATTGCGCTCGACCGCGATGCCCCGCGGGTCGCGTCCCGCCTCGCCTGACAGGCGAAGACGAGCGTCTCGCCGTTGACGGTGATCTTCATCGCAGTCAGCCTCCTGTTGCCCTCTTGCAACACGCGGCGTTCCAGCGCAAACGGAGCCCCATGTCGAAACCGGTATATGTCCTCGGCGGCCCCAATCTCAATCTGCTCGGCACCCGCGAGCCCGAGATTTACGGCCGGGATACGCTCGAAGATATCCACGCCCGCCTGAAGGGTCTCTCCCCTGCGGCACCGCTGGTGCTGCGGCAGACCAATTCGGAAGGCGAACTGGTCTCCTGGGTCCAGGAAGCCGGCCGCGAGGCCAGCGCCTTGATCCTCAACGCGGCCGCGTACACGCATACATCCATCGCTCTCCATGACGCCTTGAAAACGCTCAAGATTCCCGTCATCGAGGTGCATCTGTCCAATCCCGCCGCGCGAGAGGCATTCCGGCACGTCAACTATGTTGCGCCTGTTGCAACAGCTACGATTGCCGGGCTAGGTGCCTACGGTTACGAACTCGCGTTGGGGGCTGCCCTGCGGTTATCCGGCCAGGGAGGGAGCTGAAAAATCATGAGTACTTCCAAGAACAAGCTCGATACGGGCCTCATCCGTGAACTCGCTGCCATCCTGAGGGATGGCGATCTCGGCGAAATTGAAATTGAACATGATGGCCTGAAGCTGCGCGTCTCGCGTCAGTCCTCGCAGGTCGTGCACACCGCTGTTGCAGCCCCGGCGCCGGCCTATGCGGCCGCGGCCGCCCCGGCTGCCCTGCCTGCTCCGGCGGGCCCTGGCACGCCGGCAGCCTCTGCGGCCATCCCGGCCAATGCCGTGAAGTCCCCGATGGTCGGCACGGTTTATCTCTCCGCCGACCCCCAGTCGAAGCCTTACATCAACGTGGGCGACAAGGTGAAAGTCGGCGACACGCTGATGCTGGTCGAAGCGATGAAGACCTTCAACCCCGTCGAGGCCGACCGCGCCGGCACTGTGAAAGCCATCTACGTCCAGAATGCCCAGCCCGTCGAATACGGCGAACCCCTCGTCCTGATCGAGTAGGTCATGGCTGAACCCCGTACTATCAACAAAGTCCTGATCGCGAATCGCGGCGAGATTGCGCTGCGCATCCACCGCGCGTGCAAAGAGATGGGCCTTTCTACGGTCGTCGTGCACTCCGAAGCCGACCGTGACGCGATGGCTGTGCGCCTTGCTGACGAAAGCGTCTGCATAGGCCCCGCGCCCTCGTCGGAAAGCTATCTGAAGAAATCCCGCATCCTGGCGGCCGCCGAGATTACCGGCGCCGATGCGATCCATCCGGGTTATGGCTTCCTGTCTGAGAACGCACAGTTCGCCGAGATGGTCGAAGCCCACGGCCTCGCCTTCATTGGTCCGACGGCGGAGCATATCCGCATCATGGGCGACAAGATCGCCGCCAAGCAGGCGATGATTGCGGCGGGGGTGCCGTGCGTACCGGGCTCGGAAGGCGCGCTGGAATCCATTTCTGACGCCAAGAAAGCCGCCAAGAAAATCGGCTATCCTGTGCTCGTGAAGGCCTCTGCCGGCGGCGGCGGGCGCGGAATGAAGCTCGCGATGACCGAGGCTGACCTCGAGAACGCCGTGAAGACAGCGAAGACCGAATCGAAAGCTGCCTTCGGTGATGACGCGGTCTACCTCGAGAAATACCTGCAGGGCCCGCGCCATATCGAGATCCAGGTGATCGCCGATACGCATGGCAACGTGGCGCACCTCTGGGAGCGCGACTGCTCCCTGCAACGCCGCAACCAGAAAGTTTTTGAGGAAGCGCCCTCGCCTGCGCTCAACCAGATCCAGCGCGAAGAAATCGGTATGATTTGCGCCCGCGCGATGAAGGCCATCGGCTATCGCGGCGCCGGCACGATCGAGTTCCTCTACGAAGACGGCAAGTTCTATTTCATCGAAATGAACACGCGCCTGCAGGTCGAACATCCGGTGACCGAGATGATCACCGGCATCGATATCGTCCGTGAACAGATTCGTATCGCCGAAGGCAAGGCGCTTTCCTTCCGGCAGGAAGATGTGATGCTCGTCGGCCATGCCATCGAGTGCCGCATCAACGCCGAGCATCCTGAAACCTTCGTGCCGTCACCCGGCCTGATCAGCGAATTCCATGCGCCCGGCGGCCCGGATGTGCGCCTCGACAGCGCGGCCTATGCCGGATACCGCATCCCGCCGCACTACGATTCGCTGATCGGCAAACTGATCGTACACGGACGGACGCGCCGCGAATGCCTGATGCGCCTCAAGCGCTCACTTCAGGAGATGGTTGTCGGCGGCGTGTACACGACGCTCGACCTGCACCGCCGGCTCGTCGACAATGACGATGTCGTCGCCGGCCACTACAATATCCACTGGCTGGAAAAGTTCCTGCGCGAATCGAAGGCCGCTGAGACCGAGGCTGCGAGCGAGGGCTGAGGCGGGCCGTCGCCGGGCGAGATGAACTTCCGCCCGGCCTGCCCCGCTCGGACGCATTTACACCGCCCCCGGCGCGAACCATATCTCGGTCATGCCCGCGCGCTTCACTCCCGACGATCTGCTTGCCTGCTACCGGCGGGGCGTTTTCCCGATGGCGGATTCTCGCGACGACCCGCGCCTCTTTCTTGTCGATCCGGATTTCAGGGGCATCCTGCCGCTCGATGCCTTCCACATCCCGAAGCGTCTGAAGCGCCGGGTCTGCCAGGATCCGTACCGGGTGAGCTTCGACACGGCCTTCACGCGCGTGATCGAAGCCTGCGCCGAGCCGCACGAGGGCCGGCCGAACACCTGGATCAATTCAAGCATCGTCAACCTCTACAGCGCGCTGCACCGCGAAGGACATGCCCATTCGGTCGAATGCTGGGACGGGGACCGTCTGGTTGGCGGGCTCTACGGCGTGGCGATTGGCGGGGCCTTCTTCGGCGAGAGCATGTTCTCGCGCGCCGATGATGCTTCGAAGATCGCGCTGGTGCATGTTGTCGCGCGGCTGATTGATCGCGGCTTCGTGCTTCTGGATGCGCAGTTCCACAACCCGCACCTTGAACAGTTTGGCCTGATCGAAATCCCGCGGGACACCTTCAAGGGCCTTCTCAAGAAGGCCCTCAAGGTTCCGGCATCATTCCATCCGCCTGCGGATCAGTCGATCGGCTCAGGCTCGGCGGGAACGGCGGGGTCGATGGTGGGCGGAGCATCCGACTCCGCCATGCCGGCGGGAGCATCGTCGACCAGCGGCTCATCGCCGAGCGGCACGATCACACGGTCCGGCAGCTTCACCGGCGCAGGCGCCGTGCAGCGGATCACCCAGATATCATAAACCGGGTGCTCCAGCGCGTTGAGACCGGGCGAGGAGGCATACATCCAGCCGGAAAAGACAACGGGCGTCTCGGACGCCGCGAGTTCGGCGGCCGCTTTCTTGTCGCCGTCCGCGGCTGCTTCCATCTGCTCATCGGCCACCGGGCGGGTGGACGAGATTTTCAGGAAGGCCGCGCTTTCAGGCACTTCTTCCGGCGGCGTCTGGAAACAGGCCTGCAGGTCGATGCTGAGCGAGCCATAGGTGACCGGCTGGCCGACCTTCACGACGATATCGGTGGAGCGCCCGGTGATCTTGTCGAGGGCGCGCAGCGTCGCCTCGCCCTTCTTGGCATAGGTGGCCGCGGAGGCCAGCCCGACAAGCGAAAGCCCGGCCACCGCAAAGGCCGTCATGCGAAGAAGCGATTTCATTCCACCACTCCAAGGTCTTCAAACTCATCTAGCCCGGTATCGTCCGTAGACGCACCTTCCTCGCCCGAGCCGCTGCCTGCCGCAAAGGAGGCAAACAGGGTCAGGAGATCAACACTGCCGCGCGTGTATTCGATGAAGCCAGTGCCATCCTGCGCGATGTTCTCCAGGCTGCCACCCGGCTCCAGCGCGATATACGCGCCGCCCAGCAGGCCATCGGTCGAGACGCGCGCATCCGTGTCATCCGGGAGCAGCCATTTCGATTCGAGAGCCAGCGTCACCACGGCTTCGAAGCGCTCGGGATCGCCGTCGATGGCTTTTACAACGCCCGCCTTCACGCCAGCGACGCGCACATCCGATCCGCGGGCAAGGCCCGACACGTTGTTGAACCGTGCGGTCACGTCATAGGTCTTGCCGCCGGTCGAGGCTTCGCCGCCGCGGGCCAGCGCGAACCACAGGAAGACGGCCGCCACAGCGACAACGATGGCGCCGATCAGGGTTTCAAAGGCAGATTCACGCATCAGGGGTCCAGGCCTCGTAGTCGGCGTCGGATTTCTGCCGGTTGTCGCCGGCGGCGAGGCTGCCTTTCGGCTTGGTGGCGTAGGGCGTGCCGGTCATGTTCGGCGTGTGGTCGATTTCCCACTCGCGGCGGTCCAGCGGCATCTTGGTCGGCGGCGTCTCCAGCGTATGGTGCAGCCAGCCGTGCCAGTCGGCAGGCACCTTCGACGGCTCGGCAAGGCCGTTATACATCACATAGCGGCGGTGGCGGCCTTCGGTGGAGGGCTTGCGCTCCTCGAAGTAGCGATTTCCGTACTCGTCGGTGCCGATGAAGTTCGAGCGGCGCCCGATATCGAACGCCGCGCCGATCGTGTGGCCGCTCCACCAGGTGAAAATCTGCTTCAGCATCTGCCGTGTCCTGACCTTGCTTGATGGCCGTAATATGGCTGTCCGAGGGCGATTAATCCATCCGCCCTGCGCAGGCAATCCAGCTGTGGAACAGGCTCCGGGCGGGGTTGCGGGGCCGCCCCGGGGCAGGCACGCTTTCTTCAACTGATTCGGCCTGGAGGGCATGAACTTGTCGGCGAAAACCCTGAACGAGCTGCTCGAAGCTGCCGAATCGGACGGGCTCCTGTCACCTGAACTCCGCCTGCGGGACGTCCTGCGCTCGGCCGGGCGGCCGCCTCAGCCGCTGACCGCTGCCGCCTTGCGGGATGTGCGCACGGCCTGGTCTGCGGCAAACCTGCTGGGGGTCTCGCAACTGGCGACCGCCGAGATGCTGGAACGCCTTGGCGACGCCCCGAAGAATGCCGAGCTGGCGGAAGCGCTGGCCGCTGGCCTGCCGCAGGATGTGCTGGAAGAGGCGCTGCGCCAGCCGGGCGGCATCCTGAAGACGGCCGCCTCGCTGCGCGCCGCCGCTGTCAGCACCCCCTCGCCCCGGCCCGGCGTTTTCGAGGCGGGGCATATCGATGCGGGGCTTTCTGCGGGCCTGATGGCCGCGCTGGAGGAAGGCGCCGAGATCCACCTGATGCGCGGCGCGATGCCAGAGGCGGGCACGCGGTGCCGGGTGCTGGATGTGGCGCAGGCCATCGGCCCGGGCGGGCTTGAGGCGGATTACCTCGTTGCCTCGGTAGACGCAGCCTCGCGCAGCCTTGGTGACGGGATGCTGGTTGTGGCGGGGCTTGGCGCGGCGGTGCTGTCACTGGGGCTCGATTATGGGTCCGAGGCAGGCGTCGCGACCGGGGCGGCACTGGCGGCCATCGTGAAATCAGCGGCGACGGGCGCGGCCTTCCCGGCGGCGCAGGGGCGCCTTCTGGGCCTTGAAGGCATGAAGGCCTCGGGCCGCCGTCCGTGCCAGCTGGCACTGCTGCCGCTGCGCGACGTGGCCGGAGTATTGCCGGAATGCGAGAGCGAAGGCGCGGCGCCCGTGCGCACCGTGCTGGCCTATGGCGAAGACGCGCCGAGCCTCAGCCGTGCCGCCCGGCTTGGCCTTGCGCGCCGGGCACCGGAACAGCTGCCGCAGCTGCTCGAACGCCTGGCATTGGCGGGCGAGAGCGACCTGGACGCCGCCTTCGGCCGCAGCCGCCTGCGCGACCGGGGCTTTACCGCGGAAGCCATCGAGCGCGTCACCCGCGCCATCGGCGACGGCCTGCCGCTGAATGCCGCCTTCTCCCGCTGGGTGCTGGGCGACGAGATCATCAGCCGGGACCTGAAACTGACGCCGGAGCGATTCGATTCGGACGGACGGGCGCTGCTCTCGGCGGTCGGCTTCTCGAAGAAGGATATCGCGGCGGCAGAGCTCGCCATCGACGGCGCCATCGAGGAAATCGCCGGCAAAGGCCTCGCCGCGGCAGGCCTCCCCCTGAACATCTCCGCCGATGCCGAGATCCGGTTCACGGCAACCGCTGCCAAGGCGCTGGGCGGCATCGGCATGCTGCGCGCGCCGTCGGCCGACGGCCTCGCGCTGGCCGAGGCGGCGATGGCGGCCG
>VYLE01000459.1_pt1 | contig 32271 bp, 15 predicted proteins | sample 5114391 | NCBI WGS metagenome assembly VYLE01 (sample SAMN12291771, study PRJNA351875) | freshwater metagenome | isolation source: freshwater lake | place: USA: Michigan, Kent Lake | collected 2013-08-15
GTTCGTTCTCATAAATTATCTAGGGCTGGTTGAATAAATCTAAAAACCTTGTTGGGTAAGACTTTTAGACCTTTTGTCAATCAAAAAGTGCCTAAATTTCCCCCCGATCACTCCCAGATCCAGTACTTTTTGATTGACAAAAGGTCTAAAAGTCTTACCCAACAAGGTTTTTAGATTTATTCAACCAGCCCTAGATAATTTATGAGAACGAACAAAGGAAATTCTAAATCCTCCCGCCCGTTGCGAGTGCCGAGAGGTCGCAGGGACGACCGCCGCCACACCCCCAAGGTAAACCGGACAGGTCTCTATCAACGCGCGATCCGGCAGTCCTTCCTCAAACTCGACCCGCGCATCGCCGTGCGTAACCCGGTCCTGTTCGTGGTCTGGTTAGGAACGATCGTCACGGCCCTGGTCACGATCGACCCGCATCTATTCGGCACGATCGCCGGGGATAGGGGACAACAACGGCTACTTAACGGCATCATCACCCTCATCCTCTTCTTCACGGTGCTGTTCGCCAACTTCGCCGAGGCGATCGCCGAGGGACGGGGAAAAGCCCAGGCCGATGCCCTGCGCTCCACCCGCAGCGACACGATGGCCCAGAAAATCCTTGCCGACGGCTCGATCGAGTCGGTCAGTTCCACGGCCTTGGGTCGGGGCGATCGGGTAAAACTGGTGGCCGGGGACGTGATTCCCGCCGACGGGGAAGTGATCGAGGGAATCGGTTCGGTGGATGAATCGGCGATCACCGGAGAATCGGCCCCCGTCCTCAAACAACCCGGAACCGACATCGCCAGTTCCGTCACCGGCGGCACCAGGCTTCTCTCGGACGAGTTGACAGTGCGGATCACTCAAGATCCCGGCCAGGGTTTTATCGATCGCATGATCTCCCTCGTGGAAGGGGCCGAGCGCACGAAAACCCCCAACGAGATCGCGCTGACGGTACTTCTGGCCGTGTTAACCCAAGTCTTTCTAATTGTCGTCGCCACGATTCCGCCGATCGGGAACTATATCGCCGGTTTCCTGGAAACGAGCCTCGGGCCGGCGGTTGCGGATACCTTTCGGGCCGGTTCCAGTATCGCCATCTTGATCTCGCTCCTCGTCGCCCTCATTCCCACGACGATCGGCGGTTTATTGAGCGCGATCGGCATCGCCGGGATGGATCGTGTGGCTCAGTTTAACGTCATCGCCACCTCCGGGCGCGCGGTGGAAGCCTGCGGCGACGTGAATACCCTCCTTCTCGACAAAACGGGAACGATCACCCTCGGAAACCGACTGGCTGACGAATTTATCCCCGTGAACGGTCATAACCTCGAGGAATTAGCCCGCATCTGTCTAGCGGCCAGCCTTTTCGACGAAACCCCGGAAGGACGCTCGATCATTGCCTTAGCCCGGAATTTGGGCGCGAACCTCGATATCGATGGCCAACCCGGCGAGGGAATCGAATTCTCCGCTCGTACCCGCATGAGCGGCACCGATAGGGCCGGCGAGGAATACCGTAAGGGAGCCGTAGACGCGATTAAAGGTTTCGTCCGTTCCCGCGGTGGTTCCGTTCCCGAAACCCTCGATGAGGCACAGGAAAGGGTTTCCCGTTTGGGGGGGACTCCCCTCGCCGTCTGTCGGGGTAACGATATCTACGGGGTGATCTATCTCAAGGACATCGTGAAGCCGGGATTAAAAGAGCGTTTCGACCAATTACGGCGCATGGGTGTGAGAACGATCATGCTCACCGGCGACAACCAGATCACGGCGGCGGTGATCGCGGCGGAGGCGGGGGTGGATGATTTTATCGCCGAGGCCACCCCAGAAGATAAGATCGAGGTGATCCGTCGCGAGCAAGCCAAGGGCAAGTTAGTTGCCATGACGGGAGACGGAACCAACGACGCACCCGCACTGGCCCAGGCTAATGTCGGTGTGGCGATGAACTCCGGAACCCAAGCGGCGAAGGAGGCTGCCAATATGGTGGATCTCGATTCCGACCCGACCAAGCTGATCGATTTAGTGACCATCGGCAAACAGTTACTCATTACCCGCGGCGCCCTGACCACGTTTTCGGTAGCCAACGATATCGCCAAGTATTTCGCCATTATCCCGACAATTTTCGCTGCCGCTGGGATCGGTGCTTTAAATATCATGGGTTTGAAAAGCACTCAATCGGCGATCGTCTCGGCCCTGATCTACAATGCCCTGATTATCCCCGTTTTGATTCCCTTGGCACTTAAAGGCGTTCAATTTCGCCCGCTCACTGCTGACCAACTATTGCGGCGCAATATCCTCATCTACGGCGTGGGAGGCATGATTGCCCCGTTTATTGCTATTAAGATTATTGATGAGATAATTTCAGCGATCGGGTTGAGGTAATGGGAAAATCGGCAATATTTAAGCCTAGTTTATTCGGATTGAAGCACTCGAATCGGGATTTTAGCCAAAAAGAAACATGGGGTAAAAATCAATTTAACTCCTCATTTCCAGCTTCTTTGTGCGCTTACTTGGATGGGAAAGGACTGAAAAATGTCTATCTGAAACTCGATGAAAATTTAAAAGTTCAACCGGCGGAGTTAAGTACACAAGAGTTATACGGTCTAGCTCCCGATTCCGATAATTTATTTTATGCTTTCGAGAGTCAATTTAGAGGAGGGAGCAAAATGATCACAATCGATTTATTCGCTGGTTGTGGTGGTTTATCTTTAGGTTTCCAGAAAGCGGGGTTTACTATTGTGGCCGCATTTGATAATTGGATACCTGCTATAGATGTCTATAGAAATAACTTTAGTCATCCGATATTTAATGTCGATTTATCTAGAGAATCTAGCCAAGAAATATTTGCTCAATATAATCCTGAGATTATTGTCGGCAGCCCTCCTTGTCAAGACTTTTCCAGTGCTGGGAAGAGAGACGAGGGTTTAGGACGAGCGAATCTAACGCTCACATTCGCTGAAATTGTAACTGGAGTAAGTCCCCAATGGTTTGTTATGGAAAATGTGGATAGAATTGAGAAAAGTAAAATACTCACTCAAGCAAAACAAATTTTTAAAAGCCATGGTTATGGTTTAACTGAAAAAGTTATTAATTCTTGTTACTGCGGAGTTCCTCAAACTAGAAAAAGATATTTTCGGCTCTTCGGTTTGTGTTATGCAATGGACGGGGGTTATAAGGGATGGAACCCTTATAGAGAAAGGCATTTAGCGATTTTTGTCAATTGTTTTTTATCTAGAGCTAACTAATCAAACCATAACAAGTAACGAAGAGCCATATTTTCTGATCGGTAAAATGAAGGAAGAAGATGATTTTTTAATCGATGAGATCAATGAAAATCTATCAAGTCAACCTCTGACTGTATTTGACTATATGGGCAAAGAATTAGATATAGAATACTATTATAGACATCCTAGAAGCTATCAAAGAAGGGCGATATTCAGTATTTATGAACCTAGCCCTACTATTCGAGGAGTAAATCGACCAGTTCCCAAAACCTATCGACAACATCCCGGGGATGCTTGTCATCTTAAGGAAAAAGGCTCTTCGGTTTGTGTTATGCAATGGACGGGGGTTATAAGGGATGGAACCCTTATAGAGAAAGGCATTTAGCGATTTTTGTCAATTGTTTTTTATCTAGAGCTAACTAATCAAATTTAGTCGATTTATGCCCCCCTATCGAACCATACCAAGTAACGAAGAACCAGGAAAAATTAAGACCGCTAACAACGAGGGAGCGAAGCTATATTCAAACTTTTCCTAAAGACTTTATTTTTACAGGAACAAAATCTAATCTAGAACAAATGATTGGCAATGCTGTTCCTATTAATTTGGCTAGATATGTAGGCCAATGTATTCTTAACTATGAATTGAAAAAGGAGAACAAGACAACCTATCGACAACTACAGCTAAGTAAGTGGTTATAATTAAATTGAAAATAGATTTTGTCTTTGATCCCCCCTTAATCCCCCCTTGATAAGGGGGGTGTCGATCCCCCCTTAATCCCCCCTTGATAAGGGGGGTGTCTGATAATTTTTAACGCCTACCTACTTATTTTCTTGATTTACTGGCAAAAACAAATCTCCAAAAAACTCTAATTCTTATGAAAGCAGCCCCTAGAAAATACCGATTTTTCTGGTATATTTTCTTAAATTTCTGTCTAACAATTCTTTTCTCCTCCATCGTTCAAGCTTCTACGGGAAGCACTATCGATAGGGGGCAAGCCTTCGCATTAACCCTTTTAGGATTAGTCGCCTTTGCTTTATTTATCTATCTGTTCTTGGTCATCTTTGTACCGGAGAGGTTTTAATCATGAGTTTTGCACGCGAGGCCGGTAGAGCCATCCGTTCTACCCTAGTTCTCTGGGTGATCACTGCGCTGATCTATCCTTTCTCGATGATCGCCATCGGTCAAATTCTTTTTCCCTGGCAAGCGAACGGGAGTTTGATCACCAATAATCAAGGTCAAGTGGTGGGTTCGGCTCTAATTGGGCAACCTTTCACCAGCGATCGCTATTTCAATAGTCGTCCAAGTACCACCGCCTACAGTACGGCCGATCCGAAAAACGATCCTAACAAAGTCCTGCAAACCGGAATTTCGGGGGCGAGTAACCTAGCTCCCAGTAACCCCCTGTTGATCGATCGAATTAAAGGAAAACCCGATCCCGACCCGCAAAAAGCACTGGAGGGGGAGATTCCCCGATTAGAGAAAGCGACAATTAAACCCACCGCAGATCTAGTATATACCTCCGGATCGAGTCTCGATCCCCACATCACCCCGGAGGCCGCCAGAGCGCAGATCGAGCGGGTGGCGCTCTCACGCGGATTACCGACGAATCAAGTGGAGATCCTCGTTACCAAAAACACCGATGATCGCTTTCTCGGCATCTTCGGCGAACCGGGGGTTAACCTGCTGAAACTGAATTTGGCTCTAGATGCGATCGCAAATTCCCGATAGGGTTTCTGATGCTAAATCCTGTTTAAAAGGTATAGGAAAGTGGGAAGAGAGAGTTTGCCTTTAAAAACCCCAAGTTAGTAGATTTACAAAAATGGGATGCAGCCGCTAAAAAACTAACTGGGAGAGTATTGTTTAGCTGATCTTACCTTGGGATTCACATTGAAAACCTTCATCTTGCCAAGCTTCCAAATCAACGGAATTTAAGGGAATGACTTGCCAACTGGGGGGATGGATTAATTGTCCCACAAAAGCCCAAATTATACTTCTAGTCAGATCTAACCCAGTTTTTAGCTTTGATTCGTGATTACCGGGGATACCAATTTCTCGGACTGCATCGATTTCTACTGCTATACCGTGGGATTGCAAGTGAATTTCTGCTAACCATTTAGCGCGGGGTAAATGAGTAGGAGAGGTGACAACTTTTACTTTATGTACTCCCCATTGTTTTAAAATTGGCACGGCAAAGAAAAAATTGCCGAAGGTAGAATCAGCACACTTTTCTAACCAGACGTTAGTTTTTGGCGCTTTTGCCCGTTCAAATAGTAATAAAATACAGGGGTCTTTCGAGCCTTCGGAAATCAAAATCGGTATATTGGGGTATTGCTGGGCCAGATTAGCTGCATAAATTTCCCGACGAATGCTGCCCCCCAAAACTAAGATGGCATCAATGGGTTTTTGTTGATTAATTGGCAAGCGGACGGCTAAATTAATCGCTAGATTAAGGATAATAAACCCAAAAACCAGAATCAGAGTTAGTTTTAACCATCTTTGCCAATTTCGGTGTTTACGCACAAAATTTTTCGATTTTTTCCCCATTGTTTAGAGATGGTGTAACAATTGTGCTTTGATAATTTTTTCTGCGGGGTTGAGTTTAACTAATTGTGAACCTGTCCCGTCTTTACCCGTAACTGTCACAGTCTCTACCTCTAAGGGTAGTTTTCGATTCTGATTGGTACTTAATAACACTATACTCCCCTCCCGCGCCGCTACCATGGCCGCTAAACTATCCTGTTTGTTGACGAATTGTAAAGCTGGTGAACCAAGATCGCCTAATTGTGATAAGCGTAAATTCTCGATCGCCAGTCTTTTCCCGTAACCTAATCCCGAAATCAGGAGCAGATTTTCCCGATGGGGGAGAGAAACACAGCCAGCTAGATGTTCCCCGTAGCGCAATCGCAAAATTGCCAAACCCTGAGCGGATTTACTCATCATTGGCAATAATTCCTCGCGCACGGGATAACGTAACACTCGACCGCTACTGGTGGCGATCGCTAAGTCCAGGCCCTCGTGAGTAAAAATAGCACCATATAGGCGATCGTCTTCTTTCAATTTCATGAGGGACAAACCCCGACTACCAACCCCCTCTAATTCATCGATGGGAAGCCGCTTTATTCGCCCCTGTTGACTCAGTAAAAGCAATTCTTGACTTTTTTGAGGTTCCGTCAAGAAAAATTGATTTAACACGGCTTCTGAATCTTTTTGGGCGGTTTTGGTCAGCAGACTGGAGATTAACACCGGTTGATTGTCTTTTGGAGGAACTTCCCGGGTAGCAATCGGGTAAGCTTTAGCATTATCGAGGATAACTAGGAAATTTTCCCGTTTTTCGATCGCCTGTTGATAGATAATTAAACCCCGGTCCGGCACTCGCTCTTCTGGTGTCGTCCAACTAATTTTATCTTCGGCATCAAGCAATAAAATCGCATTTTCTGGGGGTTCTTGGGGCGTAAATAGGCTTAAACTCGGTACATTCTCACTCTCAGGCTTTTTCTTAACTTGATTCTCCTGTTTTTTAACTTCTGACTTGAAAGAGGGTGTAGGGTGTGGGGTGTGGGGTGTAGGTAAGGAAACCTCTTTCGTCTCTGGTGGTGAAAATTTTTTCATCGGGACTGTCTCCTGTTTTTTAACAACAGAATCCTGTTTCTTCCCTGCTGTCTCCTGTCTCCTGTCTCCTGTCTCCTGTCTCCTGTCTCCTGTCTCCTGTTTTTTTACCACAGAATCCTGTTTCTTCCCTGCTGTCTCCTGTCTCCTGTCCCCCGACTTGCCAGTGGGAATTTTTGTCCGTCTGCTATCGGCGAATTTTTTCTTTAAAGAGCGCAATTCTTTTTTCAGAGACTTGAGAAACTCCTGACGGTTATGGAGGAGGGTTTCTAACTGTTGAATTTTTGTTTGTAATTCCGTCGCTTCCGTCTCTAACTTTTGTCTTTCCAAACCGGTTAAACGACGTAGGGGCATAGCCAAGATAGAATCAGCTTGAGCGTCACTAATGCCCAATTCTGCCTGAAAACGGTACTTAGCCGTCGTCCCATCGGGAGCATTTTTGAGAATATCCACCACTCGATCGATATTCTGCAAAGCTAATAATAAACCCTCCACTAAGTGTAAGCGATCGCTGGCCTGTTGCAACTCATCGCCATACTGACGGGTGAGAGTCGTTTCTCGAAAGCGCAAGAATTCCTGTAAAACTTGTTTTAAAGATAACTGCCGGGGTTGATTATCGACCAAAGCGAGGATAATCGCCCCAAAATTAGTCTGTAGGGCCGTTTGTTGGTATAAAGCCGCCAAAACCTGCTGCGGTTGACTTTCCCGCTTTAATTCAATCACCACCCGAATGCCTTCGCGATTACTTTCATCGCGGATATCGGCAATTCCCTCCAATTTCCCTAAATTGACTAATTCGGCGATTTTTTCGATCCATGCCGCCTTATTCACCTGAAAAGGCAACTCAGTAACCACAATTGCCGTCCTTTCCCTTCGGCGCTTGCCCTCAATGATAATTGTTTCAGTTTTCGCCACTCCGCGCACGGGAATAATCCCCCTACCGGTGCGATAAGCCTCCCGAATGCCGGTATCATCTAAAATCTCGCCTCCCGTGGGAAAATCCGGCCCGGGGATAATTTCTACTAACTTTTCCTCGCTTAAATCGGGATTATCAATCAAAGCGATTAAACCTTCCACCACTTCCCCTAAATTATGGGGAGGAATATTAGTCGCCATCCCTACCGCAATACCTGAACAACCATTAAGAATCAGTATCGGTAACTGAGCGGGTAAAACAACGGGTTCCTGTTGAGAATTATCAAAATTACTGCTAAAATTAACGATAGCTTCGCTAATTCCCCCCAAAACCGCCTGATCACCGATGCCAGCCAAACGGGTTTCTGTATAACGCATGGCCGCCGGGGGGTCGTTATCGATCGAACCAAAGTTACCATGGCCCGATAAAAGTGGGTAACGACTGGAAAAATCCTGTACCATACGAACCAGTGCCTCGTACACTGACTGATCGCCGTGGGGATGATATTTACCCAAGACATCCCCCACCACCCGCGCACATTTGCGAAAAGGGCGATCGGGAGTTAAACCCAGTTCGTGCATAGCGTATAATATGCGACGATGCACTGGTTTTAGTCCATCGCGTACATCCGGCAAGGCTCGCCCCACGATCACACTCATGGCATATTCTAGATAGGATCGTTCCATCTCTTGGTGTAAGGCCGTGGGTATAATTTGACCACTAGCTAAGAAATCCAGTTGTTTGGCCATGAGTCTCTCGTTTTCAATCTGTCTAGCTGTGAATCATAAGGCATTTTGCCCGTTTTAACCTTGTTTATCCCTGAGCATCCCTATGACGACTGTTTTGATTGTAGAAGACGACCCGATTAATTTTCGCGTTTTTGCCAAAATTTTGACCAAACGAGGTGGTCTAGAGGTTAAAGGGACCGAAGACGTGGAAGAAGTGCTTCGTATTGCTCGGGATAAGGAAGCGGACGTGATCTTAATGGATGTCTCCCTCTCCCATAGTGTCTATGAAGGGAAAGCGGTAGATGGCATTAAAATCAGCCAAATTCTCAAAGCTAACCCCGAAACCGCCGATTTACCCGTTATTATCGTCACCGCTCACGCTATGGAGGGCGATCGAGAGAATTTTCTCAAGCAGAGTCAGGCCGATGGTTATATTTCTAAACCAGTGGTTGATCACCAAGCTTTTGTTAATCAAATTTTGGCGATCATCGATCAGAAGCTGGTCTAAGCTTTGAGTCTTCTTTTGTTAGTATATCAGTATTGATCTAGGGTGGGCTGAATAAATCTAAAAACCTTGTTGGGTAAGACTTTTAGACCTTTTGTCAATCAAAAAGTACCGGCGACGGAAGTGATTGGGGGGAAAATCCCTGGACTTTTCCCCTGAAAATTAGGTAATTGACCCCCTCAAAATCGGTAAAACCCTACACCCCACACCCTGTCCCCACAAGAAACTTTTTGCCGCAAACCCTACTTAATCCTCCACTCTGCCATAGATGGCGTAGGCTCGATCGAGCGACCAGGCCCACATCTGATCCCCTAGGGAAAAATGCCACCATTCCCCCTTATGTCGGCTAAATCCCGCCTCCTCCATCACTTTAGCCAATAAAACTCGTTTTTGATGATAACTCTGTTCTCGCGGGCTTTTTGCGGCGATATAATAATCGGGATGCGATCGCTCACTGATCTCATCGATTTCTCCCCCCATGTCGATGGCTTGTCCCTTCTCGTTCACCAGGGTAATATCGATCGCCGCTCCGGTACTATGGGGAGGCGGAGTGGCGGCATTATCGCTGGGAACCGCCCAAATAGTGTAAACTTCTGTTAAAATCGCTTGACTTTCTGCCTCCGATAGTTTCTCTTTGGCTAATCCTTTTGTGTCTAGGAGAGTCTGAAAACTATAATCGACCATAAATTGTTGCACTTCCACCGGTCGATAGGCATCAAAAATCAGAATTTGCCAACCAGGTTGATAGACTTGCAGGCGGTTTTGAGCGTCAATCAGAGCATTTAACACCCCTTGTCGCAAAAAATAGGGAGATTTACCCCGATAATTAGCCCCCAATTTCTCGTAAGCATGGGGAGAAGGGATAACAAATTTATCTGCGGGTATAGGTACTAGGGGTTCCCCACATTCACGAATAGGAATTTTTTGGTAGGGTTTCATCGCGTCGTCGAGAAACAGTAATTTTATTGATGGTCCACTCGATCGCCAGTTTACATAGGGTTTGCGGCAAAAAGTTTTTCGTGGGGGTAGGGTGTGGGGTGTGGGGTGTGGGGTGTGGGGTTTTACCCATTTTCAGGTGGTCAATTACCTAATTTTCAGGGAAAAAGTCCAGGGATTTTCCCCCCAATCACTACAAGGGTCGGCACTTTTTGAGGGAAAAAAGTCTAAAAACCTTATCCAACAAGGTTGTTAGATTTATTCAGCAAACCCTACATAAACCCGTTATTCTTCCTCCTCATCGGTTGTAGGGAATTTCATACTGGCCCAAGTTAACTGTTTTTGCGGGTCTTTTTCCGGTTCACTAAAACTCTCCTTGAGTTGTTCTTTCACCTGAGCAATATTGCCACTTTGAGCGGCATTCTTTAGATCATAGACATAACGAGCATTTTCGATCGCTTCCTCTTTACTACGAGAACTAGACTCAAAGCATTTTTCTAGGTCTTTGTAAATACCCTTGCGAGAGATTTTGAGAAAATATTGACGTTCTGTATCGATAAGTTTAGCCAATAATTCTAGGTGCATGGAATCCTCGGCACAGATATCCGCGAGGATATCCCATTCTTCACTCCCCAAAAGATTATTATCCGCTCCCGGTCGCGGGTCTTGAAAAGTTTCTCCAGTCACTTGTTTATAAATCTTCGGTAATTGGTCATCAAATTCGTGCTTTTCTTCCCTCCAAATCCGGCGAATTTCGCTGAGTTCCTCCGTGGTAATTAGGGTAATATCTTTCATCTCCTCTGGGGCATTAGTACGCACGCTCTCCTGAGCTTCTAATACCCTTCTCAGCCAATATTCTCGCCATTGTTTAGTATAGGGTCCCGGTATGGGTTCGATCGATATTTCTCCATTTAAGTTTCTTTCAAATAATTGTACTTTCCCAACAAGACGACGGAAATCACGTCTCTCTCTATCATCCAAAAGGTCTAATTCATTTCTAAGTTCTACGAGCGGTTGTAACCATTCTTTTTCTTGGTCATTCTGAACCATCATACTCAGAGATGTATCTTTATCTACCAAAGTACAAACCCAACAACCAAAACGGGAACTTCCACAGCTAGGAGTGGAAGTATCTACCACTAAGGGACATTCATTATCCGCAGTCGCTCCTCGATACATTGCTAATAATTCTTTGTTATCTCCTCCCCAGGGATTTTCCCACTGCATTAGGTACATCCATACTTCATCAGTACGCCAATCTTCTATGGGACTATAAACGAGAGAATTGGGCATATTTGCATTAGGACTCAAACGCTCACGAAGTCTTTTAGCTTCTAATTTTTCCATCACCTTAGCACGACGAGAGCTTTCTGTTTTGCGGATTCCCAAAACTAATATTGTTTCCCCACAATTTCTGATGACTTCACGAATAAAGTTATTAGAAGCGTTAATTTTCAGTCTTCCAGTACACCAACGAAATTTCAAACGGGGAGCAGGATAACCCTTACCTATTAATCCACTCCAAAAGCGATCTTCCACAGCAGGATAGAGTAAATGTGATTTAAATGGCATTCTGTGAGCTTCTGAAGCTTTTTCCAGCTTTTCCATTGACTTTCTAACCCATGCAGAGACAATGGGATTTTCAACCATTGTGTCGGTGGTGATCACATGAATAGTTTTTTGTCGCTTCTCTAATGGTAAAGCAGCGATCGCATTCCAGATTAACTGTAAAACTGCTGAACTATCTTTTCCCCAAGAAACACCAATAATCCAAGGAATCTCATCTAAACAGTAGAGCTTTTGTACTTCTTGAGTCAGTAGTTTAATATCTTCTACGAACTCATCAATAGTACGATTCGGTAGTAGAGAGGTTTGGATTGCGGTCATTACATATATACTTTTAAAGTTCTCCTCTCTATACTCTATGTCTAATTAGTAAAACCTATCAATAGGCACAGGAAAAGAGAGATAAAGCAAAACTGCTCAATCTCTGTTTGTGATTTCAGAAGGTATATAAGACTGAATTCCTCTAAATCTACTCGAAACTAGATTAAAACTATCCCAGTTTTCTCTTTTACAGCATCTCTGGCGATTTTAAACGCTTTATCGACTGCTGTTGTCTGTGTAACTATCTTTTTAGCACCAGCATCATCAATCACGATACTATTTAGCCATAAAGCTGAGTCACGGGTATAATCCAAACCCGCAAGTGCTTTAATTAGAGCTTCTCGCTGTAAATCAGTGAATTCTTGGCCAAAAAAGATGAAATGTCCAATGCGACTGAGTACCTGAAACCCAACCGTATTAAAGTCCACGCGCTGTTGTCTGAGATCGTATAAGTTGAGATTGACCGTTTGAGATGCAGGTTGTAGCAAAAGTCGCCAAGTATCGTTATTTTTGGCGAATTCTGTGTAAAAAATCTTCAGTCTCTCTAACATCAGCAAAAATTCACTCTTACTTTGACGAAAATGAGATTCTATAACTGGTTTTCGAGATGAACCAAAAAGAAATTCAGCGACACCGATTCTTAACTGACTCATAGTAAACATATATTTGGTGTCTTTTCCGATAGTACGAGAGATTTTATCAATCCGTCCATTGAAAATGACTAAATCTTTAGTAATTGTCCGAGTCAACTTAGCAAGAGGATCGGTAACGTCGAAAGCAGCCAATAAAGCAGGAGGGATGGGTTTATTTTTGGCACAATCGGCAAAATCTTGATGAATTTGATCCATATCTGCTTCTTGAACCACCAGCACAGTTACGCTGTCGTTACGCAAGTCAGGTTTTTCAGGTAAAACTTTTTCGATCGCTTTTAACCGATGTTGACCATCAGTAACATAAAGTTCTACATCTATTGGCATAACAGCATAACCGAATTTGACTGGACCTGCACCATAGGTAAAAACTTTGATCGGTGTATTCGAGTTAAAGATGAATGGGGGCAAAATATACTGATCTGTCTCTAGCAAATACTTTGCAATCTCGTTAACGTGCTGGGGAATAAGTGGTCTGTTCATGACTTCATCCGCATTAGACTTATTCTTTTTAGCTTCAGCACTTTGTAATTTTGCCAATTCAATCAGCAGACTACAAGGTAGAGAAAAAACTAGATGAGTTCTTCCCCCCTGTTCGTAAACATGACAAATAAAAACTCTCGCTCCTGATGTGGCCGAATCAGCGAAAGCTAAAGTCTGCGCTTCATCTTGTCTTTGACAGTGTACGAGGTCAGCACTGGAACGGTAGCCGTCGTCATTGACAGCCGATGTGATCTGAGTCATAATTAACCTTGAAAAAATGTCCAAAAACAATTAAGTACATACAAACGTCCGAGAAGTCCTACTGCAATAGGTACTTATCGGAATTTTTGTTTATGCACTGAATCTAGTTTAAAGAAAGCTTTTAGGCTTGTCAATAGCCTATATAAAATTAATATACCGTTTTTGCAGTCAAGATATAGACTGATTTTTGTTTTTGCAGTCGAAAAGTGGATTGATAGGTAAAATTCAGTAGGGTATAGGTACGATACCCAAAACAGCGATCGCAAAATCGAACCTATGTACTATGATCAACCCTTAATGCAACTTTAAAAACCCGCTTCCCACTCCCTCCTATACCCTTTAAAGAGGATTTAGTATCACTTTCCCGGGTTGAGGGTTTAAGTCCGGTTAGGGATTAAAGAGTAACTCCACCGTCCACGGGTAAAACCACCCCTGTCATATAGGGGTTGATAATCAAACTCAATACTGCTAGGGCGACTTCTTCGGGTTGCCCTAAATGTTCGACAGGTAGAGCAGAAACCGCCCATTTGCTCAGGTCGGAGCGTTCCGAATCACCTTGACTGGTCCAGATGCTTGTATCTTCTATTAATCCGGGGGCAACAACGTTAACGCGAATAGGAGCGAGTTCTAGGGCGAGGGCGCGTCCAAATACGGCTACGGCACTATTAGCGGCGGCTATGACGGAAATTCCGCCCATTTTGGAATATTTGAACATAGTGACGCTGGATGTCAGGGTAATAGAACCGTCCTTGGCCAAAGTTTTCAGGGAGCCACGCACTGCTAAAAAGGTTGCCCAGAATTTCTCCATACCTCCCCGGGCCGTTTCTGTGGTCATTTCGGTTAATAAGGCTCGCGGCATATTTCTGTCTCCGAGAGAGGTGACTACTAAATGGTCAAAGTTGCCAATTTCTGCAAAAAAGGCATTAACAGAATCTTCTTCTAAAAAATTAACAGTTTTGGCTTCAATCTCCCCGGAAATTAGGGCAACAGCGGCAGCTAATTTCTCTTGAGAAGCATGGGAAAGCACCACTTTTGCCCCCAGGGAGAGCAATTTTTCGGCAATCGCTAGGTCAATCCCGGAGCTTGCACCAATAATAACGACTTTTTTACCCGATAAGGAATCAAACATTTTTTTGTCTCCAAAAATTCAAGAAAAACTTACAACTATTACAGTATATTGACTGGCTTTTGGGCAGCAACTAACCAATAAGTTATGGCCGAGGAACTTAGCAAATTATCCAGAGCATTAATGTTTAAATTATAGGTTTCTTCGTCTAATTTTCCCGATTGCAATTCCTCTGTTAACCAAGACTTAAGATGGCGAAAATGTCTGAACCAGCACTCCTCCGTCACCTCGACAAATTGAACATCTTTAAACCCTGCCTGTTGATAAAGATTTTGATACTCGGCAATATCTTTGACCGTGTTTGCTTGGGGAACTGTCCAATCCCCTAAAAGTTCTGTTGTGGCAAAACTCAGATCTGAGAGAATTAAGGTTCCCCCCGGCTTTAATACTCGCCAAGCTTCTTGCAAGAATTGCCGCCTGGTATTAAAATAAAAAGCCGCTTCTACACAAATAATTTGCTCAAAAGAATGATCAGCAAAATCCATCTCTACTGCGTCCATTAACAGAAATTTACCCTCGGGAAAATTCAAGAGACTTCTGGCAATTTGTGTCGGAGAAATGTTAATCCCCACAATTGCTGTCAATGGGTAATATTTGAGAAGATAATGGGTAGTTGCTCCCAAACCACAGCCAACATCAAGAATTGTTCCCTGTTTGTTGGGAATAAATTCTAAAAGTTTCTCCATCAGAGTAGAGGATGCTTCCTGTTGATCTTGGGTATGGGAGAGCCAATAACCGACATTAAAAAACTCTCTTTCACCATAAAACTCTCGAATCGAAGGACTACAAATTAAATCATCGAATCTACTAATCCATTCATTTTTATCCATTGTTAAACTCACTTAACTGTTTCGGCAAAAACTACATTAGTTTAACACGATTGGGCTTAGTAGAGCGGGAAGTGGGAAGTGGGTTATAGCAATGCTTGCCAAACTCTTGTTAAGGCACTAGATATTGACCGCGTGGCTGAGGCGATATAAAAAAAAGGAGCCACACCTTTTCCCTTAGATACCGATAAATTTCCCTTAGAGGTTCAACTAACAGCCCAATTTAATGGTAAAAAAAGTTTTTATCAATTAACCTATAACCATCAATCTATATTATCATATCTGGTGAGGGACAGAAGTTATCGCTTTTGAATTAGGAATGGGGAGCGGAGAACAGGGAAGAAAATTGGCGTACCTGATGACCCTGAATAAAGCTATAAGTGTCACCGATGGGAGTGCGGGTAAGGTGAGTATTTGACTTGAGTAAGACGGCAATATATGTTACTATCACAAGGTAATCGCAGCTATCTTGAAAAAGCTGCTACTCAAAACTAGGAATGACCATGAATTATCCCAATAGCGAACAAAGTAAAGCAATCCCCTTCTTTGCTCGTTTTTTATCTGTGGACCAAGACGAGGATCCGACTCCCGATTCCCCCCCCGATTCTGAACCGGCTCCCGTTTGGACTTGGAAATGGCCTTCTGACTGGGAAGATAGTTAATTAATTTAAAGATTGCTTTCAGTAATTCAGACAGAAATAAACTACCGCCATAGGTCAAGCAGGAGTAAGATTTATGGCGGTTTTTTGTTGTATTTAGGGTTTGCTGAAAAAGTCAATTTGCCGGTGAGGGCAGCGGGGAGAGAAGGTGCTTAGTCAAGTCACAACTACTCTTCAGCAATTTCGACTTCTTTGGGAGCAATGGGTTCTTCGGCAGCAATTTCTACTTCAATAGCCTTTTTCAGGTTAAGTTTTAGAACTTGAGAAATTGGCAAACCTTCCACCTCATTGATGAGATATTCTTGAGTTTCTGTTTCACGACGTTTGAGATAGACCGTTTTAAGCAGTGCCTCAATGCCATAACCCGTCACAATGTCGCCAATAATGGTAGAGAGGCCTAAGACCCCAAGTCCACCAATTAGTCCCAGCGGACCGCCTAACCCAAAAAGTGCGTAAATCATCGGATAGGCAGTACCACCGGATGCGGCAACAGCAATAATGAAAATAATGCCGGGGAGTCCCAGAGAAGCAAGTTTTTGAACAACTTCATCCAGAGAAATTCCCCAGGAGACAAGTTTTTTGTTGATGTCTGTGGGATTAATTCCGAGAAAATCATTGGGAATGGCCGTTTCAGTAGTTTCCGTCATTGATGAGACTCCTAAAATCACTAAGTTGGATTGGTTGGTCGGGATTTCAGTCATATAAAATCCATGGTAAGGCAAAAGAATACAAATCGGCTGTCTAGCAATCAGATGCCTTGCAGCATTTTACATTAGTCTTACCGTTCACACAACTTGTAGAAAATCGTCAGTTCTTAGATTAAATCCTGTTTAAAAGATAGATGAGATTGGGGAGAAACAATTGATAACTGGGTTTTTCAAGTTGGATTGGGAGTTAACCATAGTCTTAAAAACGGGTTTGGTATCAAATCTCAAGGCAAACTTTTAACTCTTTGGCTAAAATCTGGACATGGGGTTCCACCATAATCGAGACATGATTTCCTAGGACGAAATGAATCTCAACTGGCTCTGTAGAAAATTCACTCCAGCCTAAAGAGGAATCCTCGCAATCTCCAGCTATTAAATCTTTATTTGGATCATCAGCTAATTCCTCCCTGGCCCGTATAATCGTAATTTTACCAGGATAAATCTGTTTAGGGAGATAATCAATCAGACATAAACAGCTAGTTTTATAGGCTTGGACAATTTTTTCAAGCTGCCTAGTTTCCGCATTGGGAGGAAGCATATTAGCCAGTTTAAAAAAGTTTAAGGCGTATTTTAATTGTTCCTCCACTGTTAAGAGTTGAAGAGTTTCATAGGAAATATCGATGGTTTTATCTAAATAAACTTCGATACCTTTGCTGACTTCAGCTAACCATCGCGCATGATCCCAATTAATATAATCAAGCAAAATTTGTTTGTCTTTATAAGTGGGTGCTGAAGAATCAATGATTGCTAGTAATGCCACTTGTTGACCCTGATTAACCAACTGTTGAGCCATTTCAAAAGCCACATTACCACCGTAGGAATGTCCTCCCAAAAAGTAGGGTCCTTGGGGTTGTAAATCTTGCATGGCTTGAAGATAAATACTGGCTATATCCTCAATACGAGTGATTTCTCCAAACTGTTGATAGAGATCATTTTCAAAACTGTAGAAAGGTTGATCTTTTCCTAAACAACGTCCTAAATGGTAAAAATAAAATGGTCGTCCCCCGGCGCCTGGAACACAGAAGAAAGGAGGCTTTGAACCATGAGGTTGAATGGGAACCAAACAAGACTGGTTAGAGGAATCTGCATCGGTTTGGATAATGGTCGCTAACTGTTCAATAGTTGGGTTTTGAAATATTGTAGTTACGGCAATTTCCTTGCCTAACTGTTCTTTAATTTGGGTGATTAAATAAGGAGCTAAAAGGGAATGACCACCGAGGTCAAAAAAGTTATCATGCACGCTAATTTTGTCAATCTTTAGCACTTTTGACCAGATTTGCACGAGGTTTAATTCTAACTGATTACGCGCTTCAATAAATCTGTCTGAATCACTGGTATTACTAGGAGCTTTTAACGCACGGCGATCAATTTTTCCGTTAGCTGTTAAAGGGAAAAACTCCAGCATCACAAAAGCACCAGGAACCATATAACCGGGCAATTTATGGCTAAGAAATTGACGCAAATCGCCACTTGTTAGCTTTACTCCTAGCTTAGGTACAATATAGGCAACTAACTGTTTTTCCCCGGGATTGTCTTCACGAACAATCACACAGGAAGACTGTACCGCATGATTTTGACTAAGTACAGCCTCAATTTCTCCCAATTCAATACGGAAGCCGCGAATTTTTACTTGATTGTCAATCCGTCCTACATATTCAATATTACCATCGGGTAAATAACGGGCTAAGTCTCCCGTTTTATATAATTTTGACGGCTCATTGCCCCCCTTATTAAGGAGGGTTGGGGGGATCACTTCATCCTTCTCAAAAGGATTAGGAATAAATTTTTCTTGGGTTAATTCGGGACGGTTAAGATAACCTTTGGCTAATCCTGCACCAGCAATATGTAATTCTCCTACTACACCAATCGGGACAGGTTGGAGATAGTTATCTAAAATGTAAACCTGTGTGTTGGAGATTGGACAACCAATGGGAATTGACTTTATTGTTGCCTCTAGTTGTTTAGGAATAGGATAGCAACAGGTAAAAGTTGTACTTTCTGTTGGTCCATATCCATTAATAATTTGCGTCAATGGCAAAGTTTCCAGTGCTTTATGAACATGAGCAACTGAAAGTGCTTCTCCACCAATTAGTAGCTGTTTAATTCCTGATAAAGCTTGGGAATTATCGTCAATAATCTTATTGAACAAAGCAGCCGTTAGCCATAAAATAGTAATGCCATGTTTGTCTATTGCATTTCTTAAACTTGTAGCGGTAGGAATATCTTCCGTAAAAATCACACATCTCGCACCATGTAATAAAGCACCCCAAATCTCAAAGGTAGAAGCGTCAAAAGCAATGGGAGCCATTTGTAAAAATCTTTGTGTTGCATCTAGATGTGCATAATTTACGCCAAACAAAAGACGGTTAACGCTACGATGAATAACCTCAACACCTTTAGGTTTACCTGTAGAACCAGAAGTATAAATAACGTAGGCTAAATTATCCGCAGAAACTGTGCTGTTCAGATTCTCCGGACTTGCTTGATTAATTTGTTGCCAATCTTTATCTAAACAGATAACAATAGCCTGATGATTTGGCAGGGAATTATGTAAAGATTCGCAGGTTAATATTATTTTAACCTGGGTATCTTGGAGCATGAAGCTAATGCGTTCTTGGGGATAATCTGGGTCAATAGGAACATAAGCTCCACCGACTTTAAGAATAGCCAATAATCCCACAATCATGTCTAAGGAACGTTCTAGACAAATCCCCACTAATTCATCTGGTTTTACTCCTAATTTCCGCAAATAATGGGCTAATTGATTAGCACGACAATTTAACTCATTGTAGGTTAATTTTTGCTCTGAACATACCACTGCTACCGCATCGGGTGTGCGTTTTACCTGTTCTTCAAATAATTGATGAATACATTTATCAGAGGGATAATCTGTGTGAGTTTCGTTCCACAATGATAACAATTGATAACGTTCTTCATCACTTAACATCGATAACTGAAAAATTCCCATATTGGGATTAGCTGCAATCGCAGTTAAGAGATTCTGAAAATGTTGCCCCATTTGGTTAATAGTGGGGGCAGCAAACAAATCCGTACTATAACACCAAACCGCTTCTAAACGATCAGAAACTTCCCAAAAATTTACCTCTAAATCAAATCGCGCTTTAAGCTCAACAGATAAAGGCAAACTCTCCATCTTTAAGCCAGATAAACTGGCCTCAGATTGGGGAGTATTTTGCAGTGAGAACATCACCTGTATCAAAGGATTGTGACTTAAATCTCGGTTTAATTGTAATTTTTCTACTAACATTTCAAAAGGCAAATCTTGATGAGCATAAGCTGATAAAGTTGTTTGCTTTACTCGTTCTAATAACTCCAGAAAACTCGGATTTCCCGACATATCACCCCTTAAAGCCAAAGTATTCGCAAAAAAGCCCATTAATTTCTCAATTGCCGAACTATTACGATTAGCGATGGGAGAACCCACCAAAACATCTAATTGACCACTATAACGAGAAATTAGGACAAAAAAAGCCGCCAGTAAAGTCATAAATAGTGTTGCTCCTGACTCCTGACTTAACCTTTTGAGGCGTTGCGTTAAGTCTTGATTCAGTCGAAAAACCTGCCCATCACCCCGGAAACTAGGAATTGGAGGACGGGGATAATCCGTCGGCAATTCTAAAATAGTAGGTGCATCTTGTAACTGTTTTTGCCAGTAATTAAGTTGACGCTCCAAAACTTCACCAGTGAGCCATTGACGTTGCCATACAGCAAAATCGGCGTATTGAATCGATAATTTAGCGAGAGGGGAAGGCAAACCCTGGACAAAGGCCGCATAAAGTTGAGATAATTCATCAAAGAAGATGCTCAAAGACCAACCATCGTAAATAATATGGTGCATCTTCAACAGCAATACATACTCTTGAGAACCCAGTTTAAGTAACTTAAATTGGACTAATGATTCCTTGGCTAGATTAAAGGGTTTTAAGGAGAGAGCAATCGCTATTTCTTGCAGATGTTCTGTTTGTTCATTCTTTGATAAACCTTGTAAATCTTCCAGGGGTAAACTGACGGGTGAAGGGGGAGCAATGCGCTGAATTGGTTGCCCTTCTACCATGGTAAAAGTGGTTCTTAAAATTTCGTGACGGCGAATCAGTTCACTGAGACTTCGTTCTAAAGCCAACAGATTGAGGGAGCCTTCTAACCGCAAAGCTTCCAACAGATTATAGGAATGACTATCGGGAGAAAGTTGCTGCAGAAACCAGAGTCGTTGTTGAGCAAAAGAGAGGGGTAAATCCTGATCCCGTGACACGGGAATAATCTCTAAATCAACAGTATTAGTTGGGATTTTTGCCGCTCTTAAAAAGTCCAAAATTTCAGGTTTTTTGGCGGCGATTTCTTCTTTAATTTCTGGGGTCATAACCCCTTTGGGAGCCTGAAAACGAAGTTTTTCGCCTTCCAGCCATAGTTTAATGTCTAAACCCTTCAAATACGCTAAAAAATCTCCTACTTTCACTTACCAATTGCCTCCAAAGTTGTTGTTAAATTAGCTCTAAATCACGAAGTTTGCCCTGAGGATGTAAAAGTACATCAGATTGCCATTGACTAGGATCAATATTTGTCCTTTGCCGTTTTAACTGTCTTGCTAAACTATTGATATCAGCTAAAACTTTAACTGTTTTTATAATTCACCATCCTCATAATCTTCTAAGGTTTCAGTCATAGCTGTTTCTCCCGGTGCAACGGTAAGAACTTCAATAATTTGGGCTAAATTAGCGATAGTTGGGTATTCCAGCAGATTTTGTAAAGACAATTCCACCGAGAAAAGATCGCGGGAACGGGAAATAACCTGAGTTGCTAACAAAGAATGTCCTCCCAATTCAAAGAAATTATCCTTAATTCCAATACGTTCGACTCCCAAAACTTCACTCCAAATTTGAGACATTTGAGTTTCAATCGGGGTACGAGGTGCGAGAAATCCCGTAGCTAAATTGCGTGTAGCTGTATCGGGTGTAGGCAAAGCCAGCCGATCCACTTTACCATTAGGAGTCAAAGGTAGGGTATTAAGCAAAACAAAAGCCTGGGGAACCATATAACTAGGTAGCTTTTGTTGGACAAATTCCCGCACCTGTGGTATCAGCTTCTGGACTAATTTACCATATAGAGGATTATTCGTATAATCAGTCCAGGATTTGGGAATAATCGTCTCATCATCCCAAAAATTGGGGTATGGTTGTTCATCAACTTTACTTATTATCGGTTCTAAGATGGCATTCTGGCGACAGAAAACCACATCGAAAGAACCATCTTGACTACCTTCCCACCAACTGAGATGAACAGTGTAATCTAACTGTTCTCCCAGTTGCCACATTTGCTCAGGATTAATCCCTATTCCGGTATTTTTTGCTAACAATTGCCGCAATTCTCCCACCGTTGTTACCCCAGGAGGATTTTCTAAACAGTCTAAAATTTGTAGTGCCTTTTGTACTCGTTGATTGGGTACATCCCTGATGCCTAAATATTCTGGTTGTTCCAGTTTCAATTTATCTTGCAGTTGCCCTAAAGAAAACCGATCCCGCTGCCAATTTAGCCAAGGAATTGTCGTTTTTTGCCCATTAGTATCCAGATGTAAAGTAACATCATAGCGGAATTGAGTTAACTCATTGTCCGCCTGACCCCGTTTCGGTGCAATCTCTACCCAAGAAATTCGCGGAAAGCGTTGTTTAAGCGCGATAAAGAACTGAGGTTCAATTAACAATTCTTCTTCAGTGGCTACACTTTGATTCACCTGTTTTTGCCATTGTTCAAGGGTTTTATTAGCTTCGGCACGAGCTAACTGTACCGCCGCATGGTAAGGCTCTAGTAAGGACAAACTACGGATATCACCTAAGAAAATCTTACCCCGATCCGCAATCGCCTTGACTGCTCCTGCGATAACTTGTAATAGATAATCCACACTAGGGAAATACTGAACAACAGAGTTAATTACTACTCGATCGAAAGTAGCTTGGGGAATGCCGGTAAAATCATCTGCTGTTCGGTGTAATAATCTTACTTTGCCCTCTAAACCCTCAATTGTGCCACATAAATGTTCTAGGTTATTAATAGTAGCAGCGGAATAATCGGCTCCCCAATATTCCTGACAATGTTTCGCCACACGGAATAGCAATAATCCACTTCCGCAACCAATTTCTAACACTCGTTGTGGTGGTTGATTTCCTAAAATTCGGCTCACTGTCTGATCAACCCATTCCTGCATTTCTGCTGCGGGAATAGCTTGTCCCGTATAACTACTATTCCAACCACTAATATTAAAAGTGGGGTCTTCAATTTGAGGTTGGGGTTTACTGTAGGATTCTTCGTAAATCTTTTGCCAATCACTAACATATTCACTCTGCCATTGAGCAAGCTGTTCGGGCAATACTTGACCCTTGAGAGCCGGAACTAAGTAGGCTACCAAATTAGTATTAAGCTGGTCTTGATCATGATCACTTGCCTGATCAGCGCGAGCCATCACAACCGCTTCTTGTACTAGGGGATGTTGGCTCAAAACTGCTTCAATTTCCCCTAATTCAAGGCGGAAACCCCTTACTTTAACCTGATTGTCAATTCGTCCCAGATATTCAATTTTTCCATCAGGTAAATAACGAGCTAAATCTCCCGTTTTGTATAATTTTGACGGCCGCTCTCCCCCCTTATCAAGGGGGGTTAGGGGGGGATCAAGGGAGACAAACGGGTTAGAGATAAACTTCTCGGCGGTCAATTCTGGGCGATTCAAATAACCTCTGGCTACTCCTGCTCCTCCGATATGTAATTCCCCGGGTACACCGATAGGAACCGGTTGTAAATGCGAGTCTAAAATATAAACCTGCACATGAGGAATTGGCCGACCAATAGTTATTTTTTCATCAACCGGCGTACATTTAGCTACCGTTGCACAAACACTTCCTTCTGTGGGTCCATAACCATTAAAGAAATTTCGTCCCTGGGACCATTTTTTCACCAATTCAGGAGAACAAGCTTCCCCGGCGACAATAATAGTTTGCAGAGAGGAAAGATTTTCCCAAGACAGAACCGCTAAAGCTGATGGCGGTAGAGTAATATGAGTAATCTTATTATCCCGTAATTGCTTGATTAAGGGTAAACCGGGCATTAAATTTTCTTTACTTGCCAAATAAAGTGTCGCTCCTGCTCCCAAAGCCATTAAAACTTCTGAAATACAGGCATCAAAACTAAAAGAAGCAAATTGAAGCACTCGACTCTGAGAAGACACAGCAAAAGTCTGAATTTGCGCCAGAGCAAGGTTAGACAACCCTTGATGTTCAACCATCACCCCTTTAGGTTTACCCGTAGAACCAGAAGTATAAATCACATTAGCTAAATTAGAAGCTGTTACCTTCCCCGTCAAATTATCCCAGTTCATTGGTTTAATTTCTTGCCAAATTTCAGCTAAAAATACAGTTTTAGCTTGATGATTTGGGAGTTTATCAATCAGTGAACTTTGGGTTAGTAATAAGGGTACTTGACTATCCTCTAACATAAATTGTAAGCGTTCTTGAGGATATTCTGGGTCAAGGGGTAGATAGGCAGCACCGGCTTTAAGGATGCCTATTAATGCCACAATCATGTCTAAAGAGCGCTCTACACATAAACCGACTATTACCTCGGTTTCTACACCTAAAGAGCGTAAATAGTGAGCTAGTTGATTGGCCCGACTATTTAATTCTGCATAGGTCAACTGTTGATTTTCAAAGACTACTGCTACTGCATCAGGGGTACGCGCTGCTTGTTCCTCGATTAATTGATGAATACACTTGTTATAGGAGTAATCAGCTTTTGTCTCATTCCAACCCTCTAATAGTTGATACTCTTCCTCTGGGTTTAATAAGGGTAGTGAAGCTAATGATTGACGGGGATTTTCTACAATTGCCGCTAACAAAGTCTTAAAATGAGTCATCATACGGACAATGGTTTCAGCATCAAATAAATCCCTGTTATAAGAGCAAAAACCGCCCAATCCTTCGGCTGCATCCCAGAGGTAAAGTTCTAGGTCAACCCTAACTGAATCAAGTCCTGATGGTATCTCCTCAATGTTTACTCCGGGTAAATCCCAGGGAGAACTAGGAGCATTCTGAAGGGCAAAAACTATCTGTGTTAAAGGATTACGATCTAAATGACGCTCAATTTGTAATTTTTCGACTAACATCTCGAAGGGTAAATCTTGATGGTCGTAAGCGTCTTGAGTAGTTTGTCTGACCTGCGCGAGAAAATCCTCAAAGGTCGGGTCTTGAGATAAATCAAATCTTAACACTAAACTATTGACAAAAAAGCCAATTAACCCTTCAATTTCGGTGCGATTACGGTTAGCAATTGGTGAACCAATTACCACATCTGTTTGTTGACTATAACGAGATAGTAACACAGCAAAACCCGCTAGTAATGTCATAAAGAGAGTGCTACCGGACTCTTGACTGAGTTTTTTCAGTTGTTGCGTTAGTTGACTATCTAGTTGCAGTCGCTCCGTCCCTCCGCGAAAACTTTGGATTGCTGGCCGGGGACGGTCTGTGGGAAGTTGGTGTAGTAGGGGAACCCCGGTTAATTGTTGCTTCCAGTAGCTTAATTGACGGTCTAATACTTCATTAGTTAACCATTGACGCTGCCACAGGGCAAAGTCAGCATACTGTATCGATAAAGTAGGTAAATCTGCTTTTGTCCCGGTGCAGAAACTTCGATAATAGACCGATAATTCATCGATTAAAACACCTATTGACCAACCATCAGCCGCAATATGATGAATAGCTAATAATAGTACATATTCCTCTGTCTTGACTTGCCATAATTTGACTCGTAATACTGACCCTGATTCGAGATCAAAAGGTTCGGATGCTGCTGCTAATAACAGGTTTTTTACCTGTTGCTCAGAATGACTGAGGTTTTGCAGATTGACAACTGGTAAGGTGAAGGTTACATTAGGATCAATCGCTTGTATTGGTTGGTTATCTTTGAGTTTAAATTGAGTCCGTAGGGGTTCATGGCGTTGAATAATTGCCTGGAAAGCTTTTTCTAAGGCTTTAACATTGAGATTTCCCTGCAAACGCATCGTTAAATCAATAGTATAAGCCCCACTTTCTCCTTCTAATTGATTCACAAACCAGAGACGTTCCTGGGCCCAGGATAGGGGAATATCATCCTCTCGATTAACGGGTACAATTGATGGTAGCTTTAACCCTAAACCTGTTTGCAGTTCTTTTAAAATTACCGCACTTAACTGAGCAATGGTTGGAGATTCAAACAGATAACGCAAGGGTAAAACAATCTCAAAGGTTTCCTGTAATCGAGAAATAACTTGAGTCGCCAACAGAGAATGTCCACCTAATTCAAAGAAATTATCCTCAATACTGACTCGTTTTAATTTCAGTACCTCACCCCAAATCTGCGCCATTTTTTCTTCAATGGGGTTACGGGGAGCTATATATTCACCTTGGCTCTGTAAATCGGGAACAGGTAAAGCACGGCGGTCTATTTTGCCATTGGGAGTTAAGGGGAAAGTATCAAGAAGGACAAACGCAGTTGGAACCATATAATCAGGTAATTTTGCTCGCAAAAATTGCCGTATTTCGTTAATTGTCAGGTTGATTTCGGGTTGCGGTACAACGTAAGCAACTAAGCGTTTATCCCCTAGATTATCTTCACGAACAATCACACAAGAAGACTGTACCGCCTCATTTTGGTTGAGTAAGGCCTCAATTTCTCCTAATTCAATACGGAAGCCGCGAAGTTTTACTTGATTGTCAATCCGTCCTAAATACTCAATATTACCATCGGGTAAATAACGGGCTAAGTCTCCCGTTTTATATAATTTTGACGGCTCATTTCCCCCCTTATTAAGGGGGGTTGGGGGGATCACTTCATCCTTCTCAAAAGGATTAGGAATAAATTTTTCTTGGGTTAATTCGGGACGATTGAGATAACCCCGCGCTAATCCCATACCACCAATATGTAATTCTGGTCCATAAGCATTAAAGAAATTTCTCCCTCTAGCCCATTGTTTGATCAATTCTTCTGAACAAGCTTCTCCTGCCACAATAATTGTTTGTAACTCTGGGATTTCTTCTAGGGGCAAAGCCGCTAAGGCTGAGGGTGGTAAAGTAATATGAGTAATACCATAATCTTTTAATCGCCCCATTAATGGCAACCCAGGCATTAAAGCGTCTTTTGTGTCTAAATAAAGGGTTGCACCTGCTCCTATTGCCATGATAATTTCCCAAATGGAAGCATCAAAATTGAGGGAAGCAAACTGGAGAAGGCGAGAGTTTGACTGTAAGTTAAAGGTTTTAATTTGCGCTTGAGCTAGGTTAAATAGTCCCCGATGTTCCACCATTACCCCTTTAGGTTTTCCGGTAGAACCAGAGGTATAAATTAGATTAGCTAAATTATTGGCTGTTACTACTCCTGTGAGATTATCTTGGCTGTTTTGGTTAATTTCTTCTGTGAATCTGTCTAACAAGATTAGCGGCGCTTGATGTTCGGGTAGTTTATCGATTAATCCCTCTTGAGTTAGCAATAATGACAGTTGAGCATCAGCGATGGCAAATTGTAGCCGTTCACTGGGATAATCTGGGTCGAGAGGTAGATATGCACCACCCGCTTTTAATATCCCCAATAATCCCACAATCATGTCTAAGGAACGTTCTAGACAAATCCCCACTAATTCATCTGGTTTTACTCCTAATTTCCGCAAATAATGGGCTAGTTGATTAGCACGACAATTTAACTCATTGTAGGTTAATTGTTGCTGGGAACAGACCACCGCTACCGCGTCGGGTGTGCGTTTTACCTGTTCCTCAAATAACTGATGAATACACTTATACTCAGGATAGTCAACTTGAGTATTGTTCCACTCAATTAATAACTGATTAGTCTCGCTTTCTGTCAGTAAGGGTAATTGGGAAATCCGCGCTTGAGGATTGGCCGCAATTCCCCCTAATAAGTTGAGAAAATGCCCTGATAATCGCTCAATAGTGCTACTTTCAAACAAATCAGTATTATATTCCCAGACACCTTTTAAGCCATCATCGGTGTTAACCATAGCTAAGGTTAAATCAAACTTAGCTGTGGTATTTTCTGGAGGCAAATCTGTCACCGTTAATCCCGTCATTGCAATCTCAGACTTAGGTGTATTTTGCAGGACAAAAGCGACTTGAAATAGGGGAGTATGGCTCAAATCCCGTTCCGGTTGCAACGCTTCGACTAACATTTCAAAGGGTAAGTCTTGATGCGCGTAAGCATCCATTGTCACTTCCCGAACACGGGTTAATAACTGACTAAAACTCGGATTATCTGATACATCCGTCCGCATCACTAAAGTATTAACAAAGAAGCCGATTAAACCCTCAATTTCGCCGCGATTACGGTTAGCAATGGGAGTTCCTACCAAAATATCACTTGACCCTGTATAACGATACAATAAAGCATCAAAAGCAGCCAACAGCGTCATAAATAATGTCACCCCTTGTTGGCGACTCAATTCATTCAAAGCTTGGCTAAGTTTGGGGGAAAGGGAAAATTCTTGCTGAGTACCGACAAAGCTTTGCACCGCAGGTCGAGGGTGGTCTGTGGGAAGCGATAATAAAGGGGGTGCAGCTGTTAGTTGATTTTGCCAGTAATTTAATTGAGTTTGCAGGACATCCCCTTGTAACCATTGTTTTTGCCAAACTGCAAAATCTGCATACTGAATCGGTAAAGGAGCTAAATTTGCGGGATGATTTTGAGTGTAAGCATTATATAAGCTGGTCAGTTCGTGAATAAATACTTCGATTGACCAACCATCACTAATAATGTGGTGCATACACACTAATAAGAGATGTTCCGTCTCCGATAGCACCACTAAAGTGATTCTGATTAAAGATTCTTTGGCTAAATCAAAGGTTTGAGTGGCTTGTTTTTGCTTTAATTGCTCTGTTTTTTCTTCTTGTTCATGGATGGGTAAATCTTGTAAATCAACGACCGATATTGTCTCCCTTGTTGTTTGAATAATCTGAGTCGGTTGTCCATCAATCGTGACAAAATTAGTCCGTAATACTTCATGGCGATTACAGATTTCTCGTAAACTTTGTTCTAAGGCCTTTTGATTGAGGTTGCCTCGGAAATACAACACCATCGGTATATTGTATAAAGCGCTATTTGGTTGCAATTGATCTAAAAACCATAAACGCTGTTGAGCAAAAGATAGAGGTAGTTCTGTATCCTTAGTTCTCGGTAAAATCGGGGGTACTGTTAGAGTGAGATTTTGCTGCTGTAATTGTCCAATAAGATGCGCTAATTCGGCTACCGTAGCTGCACCAAATAAACTCCGCAAAGGTAGTTCTATTTTAAATAAACTCCGAATCCGAGAAACTAATTGAGTTGCGAGGAGAGAATGGCCGCCAATTTCAAAGAAATTATCATAAATTCCCACTTGCTCTATTTTGAGTATTTCTGTCCAAATTTGCACCAACATCTCTTCAATTCCATTGCGTGGTGCTACATATTGATCCCGGCGATTTCCTATTTTATCTGGTGCGGGTAAAGCGCGACGATCTACCTTACGATTAGTAGTAAGGGGTAAAGATTCCAGAAAAACAAAAGCTTGAGGAACCATATACAGAGGCAATTTACTGGACAGAAACTGACGCAGTTCACTAATCATCGGTATCCGTTCATAATGAGCTACTATGTAGGCGACTAAATATTTATCCCCCGGAGTATCTTCCCGAATAATCACACAAGATGTTTGTACATCAATATTTTGGTTAAGTACCGCTTCAATTTCTCCTAACTCAATACGGAATCCGCGAATTTTAACCTGATTGTCAATCCGGCCAAAACATTCAATATTACCATCGGGTAAATAACGCGCTAAATCTCCCGTTTTATACAAACGATTGAACGGTGAATGAGCAAAGGGATTGTCAATAAATTTTTCAGCAGTTAATTCGGGACGATTCAGATAACCCCGCGCTAAACGAACACCGCATAAATGCAATTCTCCCTTAACTCCAATGGGTACAGGTTGCAGATTTTGATCCAAGATATATGCTTTGGTATTAGCAATGGGACGACCAATCAGCACTGAATTGATTTTTTCTGACTGATAATCTAGCAAATCATGAACTATGGCGGTTACAGACGCTTCTGTGGGGCCATATACATTAATACATTGAACCCGTTTTCCGACCATTTGTCGCCAAATATTGACGGTTTCTGGTAACACTGCATCCCCTCCCACGGCGACGACCCGCAGACTGGATGGTACAGTAGCTAATGATTGGGAAACGGCGAGCGCCCATTCATGCCAATAGGCGGGGGTAATATTTAAAACGGTGAGGCTTTCTTGTTCGATAAAATCGGCGAAATCAGTCAAAGTTGGGAACATTTGCCCTGGTCTTAAGACCACTGTGCCACCTTTTAACCAAGTGGGAAAAATTTCTTCGGCAGCGACATCAAAGCCAAAGGAAGCAAACTGTAAAACGCGATCAGATTCTGTTAAACCGAATACTTCACTAATGCCCCAACTATGATTAACTAAGGCCGCGTGAGTTAACATCACTCCTTTAGGTTTACCGGTTGAACCAGATGTATATAATAGGCATAGTAAATTTTCTGGGGCTACTTCACTGAGGGGATTTTCTGGACTTTGAACCGTCAAAATCTCGGCTAATTTATCTAAGACAATTACCCCCACATCTTCTGCTGGTAAAGAATCGAGTAAACTTTCTTGAGTTAGCAGTAGAGAAATTTGGGCATCTTCTGCCATATAAGTCAACCGTTGCTGGGGATAATCTGGATCTAAAGGTATATAGGCTCCTCCAGCTTTGAGAACTGCTAATAATCCGACAATAACTAACAGCGACCGCTCTAGATAAATACCAACTAAAACTTCTGAATTTACCCCCAAAGATTGTAAATAATGGGCTAATTGATTCGCCTGAATATTTAATTGTTGATAGGTTAATTCTTGACCTTCAAAGACCACTGCTACTGCATCTGGGGTTCGTGCTGCTTGTTCTTCAAATAAATGATGAACGCACTGATGGAAAGGATATGCTTTTTCGGTAGCATTCCAGTCTTTTAATAATTCTTTTGCCTCTACTTCGGTTAATAATGGTAGTTGGAAAATTGGCTGCTGCGGGTTAACAACCAATGCTTCTAGTAGGGTGATGAAATTTCCTGTTAATCGCTCAATGGTGCTGCGATCAAATAAATCGGTATTATATTCCCATACCCCTTTTAATTCTGCACCGGTATTCTCCATCGCCAGGGTTAGATCAAATTTGGCGGTGTCATTTTCTGTGGTGAGGGGAGTGGCGGTTAATCCTGTTAGTTCTAAGGGAGACGGGGGACTATTTTGCAGCAGAAAATCCACTTGAAATAAAGGCGCGTGACTTAAATCTCGTTCAGGTTGTAGGACTTCTACTAACATTTCAAAGGGCAAATCCTGATGAGCATAGGCATCCATTGCCATCTCCCGTACTCGACCCAATAACTGATTAAAATTGGGCTTACCTGACAAGTCAATTCGCAAGACCAAAGTATTGACAAAAAAGCCGATTAAACCTTCAATTTCACTGCGATTACGGTTAGCAATGGGAGTACCAATTAAGATGTCTTCCTGTTCTGTATAACGGTAAAGTAAGACAGCATAAGCGGTTAACAGGGTCATAAATAAGGTGACACCCTGTTCCTGGGTTAATTGGGTCAGTTTTTCGGTTAATTCCCAAGAAAGGCTAAAGGGTAAATGTCCCCCAGCAAAACTTTGTTGATTGGGTCGAGGTCTATCTGTTGGTAAAGATAGGAGGGCCGGTGCGCCGGCTAACTGTTTTTGCCAGTAGTCTAGTTGCTGTTGCAATACCTCTCCCTGCAGCCATTGTCTTTGCCAAAGGGTAAAATCTCCATACTGGATAGATAGGGGATTTAGGGGCGAAGATAAACCCTGAATATAGGCATTATAGAGGGCGGTTAGTTCCTGAAGAAATACCCCCATTGACCAGCCATCACTGACAATGTGGTGCATACAGACTAATAAGAGGTGTTCCGTTTCAGATAACACCACTAAAGTGATTCTGATTAAGGGTTCACCGGCTAAGTCAAAGGGTTGAATCGCTTGATTTTGTGCTAACTCTTGGGAGGCAATTGCTTGTTCACTACCAGATAAATGCTGTAAATCAACAACCGTAACTGTCCAGGTTCGTGCTTGTATAACCTGGGTAGGGATACCATCAACGGTAATAAAGTTGGTGCGTAAAGCTTCGTGGCGATCGCAAATTTCTTCTAAACTCTGGATTAAGATTTCTGAGTTTAAAGTTCCTTCTAAACGCAAGGCTAGGGGGATATTATAAAAAGAACTATTCGACTCAAATTCAGCCAAAAACCAGAGACGAGTCTGAGCAAAAGATAGGGGTAATTCTGCTGTTTTGTCCCTGGGTAAAATCGGCAGTTCAGTTAGTTGTTCTCCTTCGGAAATCCGTTTTATTCCCTGTGCTAATTCGGCGATTGTCGGTGCAACAAATAACTCCCGTAAGGGCATTTCTACCTGAAAAGCCTCACGGATGCGCGAAATTAGTTGCGTTGCTAATAATGAATGTCCACCCAACTCAAAGAAGTTGTCGTGAATCCCCACCTGTGCAACTTTTAGCACTTTTGCCCAAATCGAGGATAATATCTCCTCAATTGGGTTACGCGGCGCAATATACTGCTCTTGGCTTTGGAATTCGGGAGCCGGTAAAGCACGGTAATCAGTCTTACCATTAGGTGTTAAGGGTAGGGATTCCAAAATGACA
>VYLE01000335.1_pt1 | contig 32228 bp, 24 predicted proteins | sample 5114391 | NCBI WGS metagenome assembly VYLE01 (sample SAMN12291771, study PRJNA351875) | freshwater metagenome | isolation source: freshwater lake | place: USA: Michigan, Kent Lake | collected 2013-08-15
TCTGCGCCCACGATTTTGCGCTACGAATTCCCTCGGTTCCGTTGGCTTCTCTGTGCTGCCTCTGTGCCCTCTGAGCCTCTGTGGTTCTCTGGCGGAATAGTGCAGAAAGCTGGACTCTCTCTGGACGATCGAGACTCGCTCTGAGCATCGCGCAATCGACAGCCCCCTGTCGACAACGGAAAATGTGCCAAGACTTTCAAGCGCTCGCTGCGAGCGCGGTAGTCTCCTTACGCCATCACGGGCCGAGCCAAGGAGGGGGCATCCAGGGCGGAGGGCACGATGGTAAGGAGTTCATGGGAGAAGGATCGAAACGACTGTCCATATGCATCATCGGCGGAGACAGGGTGCGAACCCGTCGCGGTCGCCTCGCTGCGCGTTCGAGCGATCGAGGAGCTCGAATGGTTCGGCGCGGCCCTCAATCGACCGCGACGGTTGAGCAGGGAGCTCATTGCGATCGCACGGGCGATGCTGCCCCGGCTTGTCGAGTACGGGTACGCGCCGAGTCGCGACGCGCCGAGTCAGCCGCACGCTGACCGGGTCGGGATCGCCCGGCCGGAGCCGTGGCATGGGGCGCGGCCGCATCGCGTCCTCGCTGCGGCGGCGTTCGCCGCTGCGGATGCGCCACAATGGCCTTGGTTTCTTCGCACCCACGCCCTTGGCGTGCATGTCGAGACGATCCCGCCGGCAGCGTGGTGGCGCTCGGCCGATCGCTTCGCGGCATGGGCCTTCGGCGTCTCGCTTCCGCAGGTCGGCGCGCTGAGCTCGCTCCTGCGCGAAGGGTCCGCACCCGTGAGTCGGCGCGTGACCGGGGAGGCTCTCCTCGATCTCGATGGCGAACGGTGGATCGCCCCATCGATTCGTCAGGCCCATCGCAACGCCGCCGTCCACGATCTGCACGACCTCGCCATCGAACGCGCTCGTCGTGCGGAGGCGGAGCGATGACAGGTCCTCATGCGATCGAGCAGTTCGACCGCGTCGTCGGCGGGAGTGAGCTTCCGACAACGCTACCAACCCTCGCCCCGCCGCTTCCCGACTTCGACTTCGGGCTGGGGATCGACGAGGAGACCGACGACGACGAGGAGGAGTTCGATCCGCTTCCCGATCTGCGTCAGCCGGAGTTTCGAACCGTGTCCGCGGCTGCGGCGGTGCGGTCACGCGGTGCGTCGCTGATAGACCCACCATTCCACGACCAGCAGCAGAAGGGCCACGCCAAGGAGGATCGGCCAGACATTCGAGCGGGCGTTGGCGTCATTCATCACGCGGCCGTCGCCGATGACGGCTTCGTTGGCGAAGGCGAGGTTCTCCGCGGGGATGATCATGCTCTCCGCCGGATTCATAAGGTTCACCGCAAAGCGCCGCGACTGTCGTTCGCTCAGTCCGGGCTCATCCCAGCTCACCGCATAGATACCGACCCGCTGAAGCGGACCGTAGTTGAACTGCCCCGGATCGCGCATCGAAACGGGCTCCTCGCGACCGTCGGGGAAACGGATGGTGACATCGTTCGCCGCCGTCGGAATGCGGAAGGAGGCCGTCGCCCCCGGCTGCAGGCCGGCGAGGGCGAGGGCGTCGCCGCTCGCACCGAGCCACTCGAGCGCGTTCGGCACGAAGTTGACGAAGGAGCGGGCGATCGGCCAGTTCGACGCCGCCGGATTGAAGGCCACATGGAGGACGCGCGTGCCGCCCCGATCGACGGCGATCATCAGCGGGCCCTGCGTCCCTTCCATCAGGACATCGACATCGCGCGGCGGGCTGATCGCCTGGGCCTTCGCGACCCAGAGATCGTTGGCGTTGACCGCGCGGAAGACCGGATGCTCCTGACGGGCGGTGCGGAAGTAGACCCCCTGATGCTCCGCATACGGCGCAAGCTCCGGGAGCGGCACGCCACCGAAGGAGAGGAACCGACCGGGCGGCAGCTTCATCCCCTCGCTCGGGGTGTACTCCTTGAGGATGTAGACATCGAAGCGCTCGTAGGTGCCGTCGGTGATCGAGGTCTCGAACTCGCCCGCCGTCATCTCGACGAAGGTCTCGAGCGGCATCGCCCGCAGGATCGTCCGTTCGAAGCCGGGCTGGCCGACAAGGGCGACGCGCAGCCGACGGGCCGGTGGGACGACGAGGGCTGCTGCGTCATCGATCGCAAGGTCATCGTCGCGCAACTGGGCGACGGTGATGACCGCGTCGCGCGGCTGGGCGAAGGGAAGGAAGACCACCTGCTCGCGACCGGGCAGGATGGACGCGCCGTCGGCGATGGCCATGGTCGCTGCGGTCGCTGCGGCCGCTGCACGATCGGTGGGGGCCGTCGTCGAAGCGGCGCCGTCGGCACCTTCCCCGTCGCCGCCGCCGCCCCCGTCGCCGCCTCCGTCGCTCGAACCCGTCCCCTCGACACGGGCCGGGGGAATGACGATCGGTTCGGGGGTGATCGCCCGGGCGTTCTCGTCGACGGAGAGCTGGACATCGGCGCGGGCTTCGGTCAGCGTCGCGTTGGCGATCGAGGCGAAGACTTGGATGCGATCCGGATCGTCGGGACTTCGCTCCGCCGCGATCCGCACGACGGCGAGGTTCTGCGCATCCTTCGAGCCGACGCGGTTGTAGATGATCGACTCGCCGGCCTTCTTCGCCTGCGTATCGATGTCCTCGATGCGCCCATCGCTGAAGATCACGAGCGCAGCCGGCTCGATCCCCTCGAGCGGCACGGCGTCGGGATTGATCGAGTTCGTGTACGCCCGGGCGAGTTGCAGGGCCTCGCCGATGCGGGTGCGTCCATCGGTCGGCTGGATGCCGCGGATGGCCTCGACGACCTGGTTGCGGCTGTTGCTGAAGGGGCAGCGGACATCGGCTCGCTCGGCGAAGGCGATGACCATCACCTCGCCCGTCCCGCCGGAGAAGAGTCCGCCGGCGAAGAGCTTCTCGACCTGGGCGATCGCGACCTGCTTGGCGAGTTCGAGCCGCGTCTGTCCCCCGTCAGCCCCCTCCTCGGCCCCCTCTTCGGCCCCCTCCTCAGCGAGATCGGTCGCGTTCATCGACGCGGAGTTGTCGATGAGGAGCACGGTCTTGCCGCCGCGCTTGAGCCCCGTGTCGACCTGGGGTTGGGCAAGGGCGAGGGCAAGGAGCGCCAGCACCAGCAACTGGAGCAGGAGGAGGATGTTCATCCGCAGTCGCTGAAACGGCGCGTTCGCCCGCAGGTCCTCAAGCGATCGCTTCCACAGCAGCGTGCTCGCGATGGGCCGCGGCTGGCGCCGCAGCTTCAGGAAGTAGAGGGCGACGAGGAGCGGAACCGCGATCCCGGCGACGAGGATGCCTGCGAGTGGCGTGAGCCAGGTCATCGGAGGAGGCCTCGCTTGCGCAGGTAGTCGAGGAGGAGTTCGTCCAGGTCGGTCTGCGTGTCGACGAGCACATGCGTGATGCCGCGGCGGATGCAGAACTCCCGCATCTTCCCGCAGTAGGCGTTGAGCCGGTCACGGTAGGCCTTGAGGAGCGGCGGCGTGATCGTCACCTCGTTCGTGTCGCGGTCCTCGACATCGACCAGCCGAAGGTCGCCCGTCACGCCGTTCGCGGCAGGGTCGATCTCCTCGGGCGAGAGGACCTGCATGGCGAAAATGTCGTAGCCGCCGCCGGCGAGATAGCGAAGCCCCTTCTCGTAGCCCTGCTTCAGCATGAAGTCGCTGATGATGACCATGACCCCGCGCCCCTGTCGACCGAGGGCGATGGTTCGCATGGCATCGTCGAAGTCCATCACGCTCGCCGGATCGATGTTCGGATCGGTCTTCGGATTGGGGGTCGGATCCTGACGGATCAGCCACTGGCCCATCTCGGCGGTGCGTCGGCGACCGCGCACGCCGGAGAGCCGCTGGAGTCCTCCGCCGTTCGCGGGCGAGCCCCACGAGGCGAGCGAGACGCGATTGTGGTTCACGAGTCCGATGTAGCCCAAGGCCATCGCAAGCCGCTGGGCGAAGACGAACTTGTCGGGGTTGCCCCACCGCATCGAGGCGCTCGCGTCGACGGCGATCAGGAGCGACAGGTCCTCCTCCTCGAGGAAGACCTTCAGGAAGAGGCGGTCGAGTCGCCCATAGATGTTCCAGTCGACGAAGCGCAGGTCGTCGCCGTGGACATAGGGGCGGAAGTCGGCGAACTCGACGCTGATGCCGCGGCGCTTGCTTCGCCGCTCGCCCTGCACCTTGCCGGCGAAGATCTTCCTGCTCACGACATCGATCTGATCGAGGCGGGCCATGAGGCGCCCGTCGATGAGATCATCGACCTTCGAGGGCCGACGGAGGATCGGCGGCCTTCCCGAGAAGGTCGTGGGCGTACCGGGGGGAAAGTCGCTGCCGAACCGACTCATCGGCGGCCTCCGCCCGCGCGGAGCGAGCCCACGATGTCCATGGCCCGTCCACGCAGCGTCTTCGCCGACTCACGCGCTGCCTGGCGCGTCGGATCGAGCTCGACGGGGCGTTCCTCATCGGCGGGAAGCCGCTTGATCAGCTCGCGGACGATGTCGTCGGTGGTGACGCCGTCGGCTTCCGCCTCGAAGCTCCGCTCGAGTCGATGCCGAAGCGCCGGCGCCGCGACGGTCCGCACATCGGAGTAGCTCACCGCGTACCGACCGTCCATCATCGCCACGATCTTCGCTGCACTCACGATCGCCTGGGCGCCGCGCGGGCTGACCCCGATGCGGATGTACTCCTCGATGTCCTTCGGACAGTGCTCGCCACCCGGATGGGTCGAGAGGACAAGTCGGATGAGGAAGTCCTGCACATGCGGCGCGACGATGATCTGTCGGGCGAGGCGCTGCGCGGCGAGAATCCGTCCGGCGTCAAGCACCTGCCGCGGCTGGGCCTGGAATCCCGTCGTCGTCCGGCGGAGCACCTCGTTGAGATCCTCGCGCTGGGCGGGCGGCACGGTGATCTTCAGGAGAAACCGGTCGAGCTGGGCTTGGGGCAGCGGATAGGTCCCCTCCTGCTCGATCGGATTCTGCGTCGCCATCACGAAGAAGGGCCGTTCAAGCTGCCGCGTCACGCCGCCGACGGTCACGCTCTTCTCCTGCATCGCCTCGAGCAGCGCAGACTGGCTCTTCGGCGTCGCTCGGTTGATCTCGTCGGCAAGGACGAGCTGGGCGAAGATCGGGCCAGGTCGGAAGGAGAAGCTGCGCCGACCGGTGTTCGGATCCTCGACGAAGAGCGTCGTGCCGGTGATGTCCGCCGGCATGAGGTCAGGGGTGAACTGGATCCGCGAGAAGGACAGTCCGAGCGTCGCACCGAGCGTCCGAACGAGCAGCGTCTTGCCGAGTCCCGGAACGCCCTCGAGGAGGACATGTCCATCGGCGAAGAGTGCAGCGAGCGTCAGGTCGACGACCTCGGTCTGACCGACGAGCGTGCCGCCGATCTCCTTGCGGAGACCGAGGAAGAGCTCACGGAATCGCTCGCACCGTTTCCGCACGCTCTCGATGTCGTCAAGTCCCCCTTCGAGATCCTCGCCGCGAGGAAGCTCAGGGACTGCCGATGCCTCGGATGTCGCTCGTGGGTCAGCCACGCCCCGGGCCTCCCGTCGCATCATCGCCGTCGGTGCGGGCCCGTCGCTTCGCCTTCAGCAAGCGCGACATGCCATCGTCCTCGGCGGGCTTCGTCTCGCTCGGTGGCTCGCCCTTCCCGCTACCCCTTTCGCCAGGACCACCCGCCAATCGATCACCGGGCTGACCCTTGGCCTCACCGGCAACATCGATCGACGGTCCGCCTTCCGTCTCGTCGAAGCGGGCCCCGGCCGCAGCCTTGGCCGCTTCGGCACGCTCCCGGCGCTCCGCGGCGGTCGCCCCGCCAGCTGTCCCGCCGGCTGTCCCGCCAGCACCGGTTACCTTGCCTTCGGCCTTCTGACGCGCCGTCTTCCACGCAGCGACGGTGCCCTCGCCAACGCGCTCCGTGCGACCGAGGATCCGCTCGGCGAGCCGCCGCATGAAGCCTCGCTCGATCGCCAGCCGTCGCACCGCGACATCGATGAGCAGGATCGCCGCGGCGAGATAGGTCATCAGATCCCAAATCCGCTTCGCCGACGCCGGGACCGGCAGCCCTGCACGATCGAACGCGCCGACCGTCCGGGCATCGGTCATCGCGAGCACACGACCTCCGGTCATCTCGGCGACGCGGCGCAGGAGCGCGCCATTGTCGCGCACGGTGCGGTACTCCTTCGGATAGGGAATGTTGACCGCAGCCTGCACGCTCGACATGACCGTCGTGCCATCGCGCTCGACCGGCACGGCGATGTTCACGAGGTAGCCACCCGTGCTCGCTGCGGCGAACTCCGAGCGATAGCGCCCCGGGCCGATCTGCTGCATGTCGAGGGTCTTCGCCTCACCGTCCGGGAGGAGCACCGAGGCTTCGCTCTTCAGGAAGTTGACGAAGCCGGCGTTGTCTTCGCCGACGGCCTCCATCTCGACGATGACCGTCTCGCCGTCGATGCGCGTGCGCAGGGCGATGTTCGAGGGCGACGGCGGCCGCATGAGCCAGCGGATCGTCTGCTCCCAGAAGGCTCGATAGTCGCTCCAGCTCGTCCACGCCGAGCCCCATCGGTTCGTGGCGTCCGAGGTGAAGGCGACCGAACGCCCGACGCCATAGTTCCACCAGGCGTAGAGCGGATCGTTTCCTTCCTTCGCCGAGACCTGGATGCTCGTCTGGGCCAATCCGGGCTTGCCGACCGTCACGACATAGCCCTGCACCTCGGGCACGGCGGTGATGCCCTTGAGCGGTCCGGAGAGCGAGGTCTGCACCTGCGGGGTGTAGCGCCCCTCGCTGATCAGCGAACGGCTCACGACGGTCGCTTCCTTGGTGAAGATCTGCGGAAGCTGCTTCGGGTTCTTCACCTCGTGGAAACGGCCGCCGGTCGTCGTCGCCGTGTACCGCATGTTCTGGTAGTCGCCCTGCGTGCCGTGGCCGAGACCGCCGGCGAGCATGACCGTCGTGATGGTGATCTTCGCGTTCTTGCAGTTGGCGAGCGTGGCAGGCGTCGGCGGCGCCGGATCGCCGTCCGAGATGATGATGATGTGCTTCTGCCCGGCGTTCGTCTTCGAGAGTCCCTGGTAGGCGAGCGCGACGCAGCCCTCGAAGTCCTGCATGTCGCCGACGACCATCGACTTCGCCGCCGCGATCGCCGCGCTCTTGTCGCCCGCCTCCTGGAGCGGATGGTGCCAGGCATGTCCGCCGATGCCGCCGAAGGTGATGATGCCGATGAGGTCCAGCCGGCTGAGGGCCTGGATCGCGGCGATGGTCACCGTCTGGGCCCAGTAGTTCGCCGTCGGCCACTCGCAGGCGTGCACGATGATGGCGAGTGCCCCGCGGACCAGTTGCCGCGACGCCGGCGGATCGAGCTTCACGGGCAGGGCCTTCTCGACCTCGCTCTCCATCCAGCCGCCGGCGCCGAAGCTGTTCGGTCCGCCGAGCATCAGGAGACCGACGCCCATGTCGTGCACGCTCGCCCGAATCGCCCGATCGAGCGCCGGATCGACATCCCACCTCGGGACATTCGCCAGGACGAGCGCGTCGTAGCCGTTGAGCATCGTCGCCGGATCGACGATCTCGGCGGCGGTGCGCACATCGACGGTGAGACCGCCCTCGCGCAAGGCGCGGACGAGGCTCTCCGACTCGCCGCCCGAATCGAGGATGAGCACCTTGCCGCCGCCGGCGACGAAGGTGACGGCTGTACCGCGGTTGTTCTCGAGCACCGCGTCGATGCCCTCGCCGAGGGGCTCGAGCGTCGCCTCGAAGCGCTGGGCGCCCCCCTCGTCGAAACTCACCGGGACGGTGATGACATTCGGACCGGCCTTCAGATCGACGACCATCGTGTCGCCAGGCACGGCCGGATCGAGATCGATCGGCCTGCCATTCTCGCGCAGGAGCAGCCGCGCTTGGGCTTCGCTCTGACTGCGGATGAAGAGTCGGATGTCCTGGGTCGCGCCGATGCGCGAGCGAGCCGGGGCCTGGATCTGCTCGAAGACGATCTCGTTGGGATGCTCGAACTCGGTGATGACGACATCGATCGGAATGCCGTTCGCCGCAGCCGCCTCGGCCTCCTTCAGCAGGTTACCGCGATTCTCGTTGCCGTCCGACACGAGGAGGAGACGCGTCGCGGTGTCCTTCGGCGCGATCGAGAGGGCAAGCCGCAGCGCGGACGCAAGATCGGTCGCATCGGGATCGCCCAGGAAGGAGAGCGACTCCGGCACGATCGCGTTCGTCTCCGGCCGACTGAGGATCTCAGGCTCGCCGCCGACGACGATCGTGCCGACGCGATCCTCGGGGCGCTTCGTGTTGCCGACCTCGTGCAGCCAGCGCTCGCTCTGATCGCGCAGCCGCTGCGGAATCGACGCGCTGCGATCCGCGACCACGACGAGCGAGAGCCCCTCGCCGCGCTTCACGAGCGTCGGCTGACTGATCGCCAAGGCGAGCAGGAGGACGACCATCGCGCGAAGACCGAGGCTGACCCACGCCTTCGTCGTGGTCATCGCGCCACCCGACGCCTTGCCCCACCCATGCGATCGACGGGCGAGATAGACGATCGGGATCAGGAGCAGCAGCAGCAGCAGCCCGAGCGGCCGTTCGAACTGCAGTGGGAAGGACTCGAGCATGCTCATGAGGGGATCTTCGCCAGCATGACACGATTGTTCGACGAGTCGAGCACCATGACATGCCCGCCGACTCCGGCCATGTCCCAAGGATACTGGAGACGCCCCGGTTCCACCTCGATTTCGCGGTGTCGTTCGACGACATCGATCGGTTCGCCGATCGGCTGGGGACGGGGACCGGTCGACATGCCGCCCCAGACGCCGAGGCTCGTCCCGAACCGCTCGCCCGGCGCCGCAACGAACCGTTGGACGCGGTGGTTCCCGAACTCGACGAGGAGAATCGTCCCATCGCCGCAGAAAACGATGCCGCGCGGATAGGCCAACTCGCCGACCGCGGTGCCCGGGGTCCCGAACTGTCGCAGTCGACGGCCGTCGGGGTCATAGACGACGACGCGATGATTGTTGCTGTCGGCGACATAGAGCTCGTTCGCCGCGCGATCGAAGGCGAGCCCTTGGGGTCGGCTGAACTGCCCCTCGCCGCCGCCGAAGGAGCCGATGACGCCGATCGGCTCGAAGGTCGGCGAGAAGATCTGCACCCGATCGTTCCCGCCATATTCGCCGATGTAGATCCGCCCGTCCGTGCCGAAGGCGATGTCGGTCGGATAGATGAACTCGCCGGGCGCCTGGCCATACCGTCCGAAACGAGCGAGTTCGACGCCCTCGCCGGAGAAGACCACGATGCGGTGATAGTGGGTGTCGGCAACGAAGACGCGACCGTCGTCGGGATGCACGCTGAGTCCGACCGGCATGCCGATCGTGAACTCTGGCATCCGCCACTCAAGTTCCGGTCTTCCCTCGCGGTCCATCCGCTGGATGCGGGCGGACTTGTCGATGACGAAGAACCGTCCACGAGCCTCGTCGAAGGCCACCGAACGCGGCACCCGAAACTGCCCCGGCCCATAGCCCGGGGTCCCGAAGGTGCGGATCGACGGAATCGGCGGGATACCCGCGTATGGATCGCTCGGTGTGCCTGTCGCACCCTGGCCGCAGCCGCCGAAGGCAAGGAGGCCCGCGCCGACCAGAAGGACCATCGGCAGACCCGCGGGAAGCGACAGTCGGCGCGGGGCAGCATGCGAGCCTCGACGCCATCCGCGCCGCCCCAACACGAGACGCGCGACGGCGATCGCACTCCCAGCGGTTGCGAGAAGCAGTGCGGCGCTGGACGCCACGAGCACCGTCTCGGGTTGCTGGTAGTGGATCGCGTTCAGGATGCTCGACGCGAGGAGCGGCAGACCAGGCGGCTGCACGCGTCCGGTGACGATGATCTCGCTGAAGGCGAGGGCCATGCCTGCAAAGCTGCCCACGAGCATCGCCGTGAGGAGCGCCGGACCGGCGACGCGCCAGAGGGCCCGCGGCGTGCGCGGATCGTCCAGAGCAACGAGCAGGCGGGCTCGATCGCCGATGAGCGCCGTCGCGGCCACGCCGACGATGCAGCCGACGATGCCGAAGCGGGCGATCGCCGCGAGGAGCAGAATCGACGCGTTGTCGTAGACGAGCGGACCGACCCCCGGGCGATTCCAACCAGCCTCAAGCGCGAGGGCCACGAGCGTCGCGGGAAGGGCCGCGCCCACGGCGAAGAGGGCGATGGCGATGCGCGGTGCGCTTCCCGTCGTGCGGCGGAGTAGCAGGACGACGGCGGTGCAGACCGCGAGTCCGCCGATGAGCGCTCCGGCGGCTCCGGCGAGCAGGAGCGAGTTGGACGCGGGTCGGGCGTAGAGTCGAAGGAAGGTCGCGAGTTCGCCGCCGCGCGTCCCCGCAACGATCCCCTCGATCAGGAGGAGGAGCGGCAGGCCCGCGACGATCACGACCGCGATCCAACCAAGGAGGCCCGGAAGTCCCCATGCCCTTCGATCGACGGATCCGCCGCGTCCCGCTTCGACGGATCGATCGCGTGCGTTGCTCGGTCGGCTGCGGAGGCGACCGACGAAGGCCATCGCCAGCAGGACGAGGCCCGCTGCGACGAGAACGGCGGGCCAGCCGGCGAGCAGCACCGCAGCCGGTGGCGCGCCCGAGGCGTCGAGGCTGCGAAGCTCGAATCCATAGGTCCGCACCTGGGCGAGATCGAAGCTGACGCTTTCGCCCAAGAGGGCAAGGAACAGGATCGTGCTTGCCGCCGCGAGCGGCAGTCGATCATGACGCCACGCCGCTGCGAGTGCGGCGATCCGTCCGGCACCATCGAGACGGCGGAGCGATGCCGTCGGCTCCGGTCGCGCGACCCGATGGATCAGCACGCACCAGACGACCTGCGGCGCCGTCCAGAGTGCGAGGGCGATCACGAGGACCCCCTCGCGAAGGGCGACCGCAGCCCCCCGCTCCATCAGCCACCGGCCGATCAGCGAAGTGGGTTCGACCTGATGCCAAAGGGACCAGAAGACGAGGTAACCAGGCACCGCGAGCGGCATGGCAAGCAGCAGCCCGAGGACACCAGCGCGGCAACGGTCGGCAACGGTCGCGTTGGGGCTTCGACCGCGCGCCCAGCGCTCCGCCGCGAAGACGCCGAGCGGCCAGCCGATGAGGAGCGCGACCGCCGCGATCGCAGCGATCCATCCGAAGCTACGCAGCAGCAGTTCCGTCGTGCCGAGGAAGGCCCCTTCCTGCACGGTGACCGGTGGCGGCCCGCGCCTCGGCGTGTCGAAACCTGCGGCGACCTCCGACTCGACCGCGCCGAACGCAGTCCAGGCGAGGGCCAACGCCGGCCAGAGAATCGCAGCGAGTGCGCTACCGACGAGGAGCACGCCTGCAACGACTGCGATCGCCGAGGTGCGGCTTGCCGCCGCGCCAACGCGAGGAGTCAGGCGCTCCAAGCCGGAAGAAGTCAACGCCCAGACCCCGCTGCGCTTGTCGCGTCCTCGACCGCTTTCTCCGCATCGGCTTCATGCTCTGCATCAGACGGTACGACGCGGCCAACCGGCGGCTTTCGCTCGAGCGCAGCCCGCAACAGCGCAGCGGCGCGATTCGACGCCTCCTCAGCGGCGGGTGCCGCTCGCGACCAATCGATCCGCAGCGGATCGGGGGGAAGCCACGCCTTCGCCTCCTCGGCGAGCGCTGGCGCGAGCGGAATGTTCCGGCTGTCACTCGCAAGCAAGGCCCGCTCGACCTCTGCGGAGAGGAGGTACTCCATGAGGGCGATTGCATGGCGACGATCACTCGCGTCGGTCGTCGGACGGGCGACGAGCGCGCAGGTATTGGGAATGAGCAGCGTTCCCCCTTGCGGTTCGTCTCCCTCGACATGTCGCGGATAGATGAGTTCGACGGCCATGCCGCGGGCTTGGGCGGCCCAGACATCATCGGTGTCGGTCATGCCGACATCGAACTGGCCGCTCGCGACCGCCTCAACGACACCGGCGTTGCCGCTCGTGAGGAGCGCGACGCGCTGCTCGCCAAGCCCCTCGAGCCATGCCCCGAACGCCCCTGGCATGAGTCGACGCTCCCACTCGGTCGCGAGCACGCCCATGTGGGTGCGCGTGGTTCCGAATCGCGGGTCAGCCATCGCCACCCGTCCGGCCCAGCGATCCTGGGTGAGTTCCATCCAAGTCGTCGGCCACTCCTCTTTCGGAACGCGATCGCGGGCAACGACAATCACCCGCGCCCGGGCCGCGAAGGCATACCAACGGCCTTGGGCGTCGCGATGCTCCGCCGGCCACGCGCCCAACCCTTCGGAGGAGGCCGGCGCGAGCACGCCCTCCTCCGCAAGCAGAATCGTCTGCACATTCTCGCTCGACCAGAAGACATCGGCCCGCGGGCGATCCCGCTCGGCGCGCAGTCGGTTGGCGAGTCCCGTGGTCTTCGTTGCCTCGGTGTCGAAGACGGCATCGACGCGCACGCCGCTCGTCCGTTCGAACTCCGCGAGAATTGGACGGGCGAAGGCCTCGTCGGCGGAGACATACACGACCACCGACGGGCGATCGCTACAGGCGACGCCGGCGAAGGCGAGCATCGCGAGCATGCAGACGCGCAGGAGCGCCGACGCACACCGACCGCACGCTGCAACGCTCGGCGAAGCGTGAGAAGCGAAGAGTCTCAACGGACGACAAGGAGAGAGCTGCTCGCCGAAACTCGACATGAAGGATCTCCGCGATCGCGCATGGGCCGACGCGACCGAGCGCGCCCCACATCGCACGACGCGGCGATCGTATCCGCAACAAACTCCACCGCGCGGAGCGAGGATGAGCGAGCGAGCGACCGACCGACTGACCGACCCATCCACCGCCCCACCCACCGGATAGCGCGATGATTACTTCGCCGGCGCCGCTGCGGGCTTCTCACCCGCCGCCGGCTTCGCCGCGTCGCCGCCCGCAGGAGCGGCCGGAGCCGGACCGCGAGCCGCGTCGATCTTGTTCTTCAGGTCGCCGAAGTAGACCTTGTGGATCTCGCGGAGGTGCTGCGGCACCTCTTCCTCGACGACGCCCTGCTCCATGCTGCGGGCGATCTCGTTGATGACCTCGTTCAGCGGAACGCTCGACTCGCCGCGTTCGGACTGACCTTCGACGGCCTGCCGCGAGATGATGTCACCCGCGGTCAGTTCGACCTTCTCCTTCTGGATCTTGGTCGCGGTCGGGGACTTCTGCACGCCGGCGTTGCCGCCGTTGGCGCGGCCATGGCCGCCGCGGCGGTTGCCGATGTGGTTGCCGGCCTGATTGCCCGGCTGATTGCCCTCGCACTGCCCGGGCATGTTGCACATCGCCTGTCCGAGTCCTTGGGCCTGCTTGTCACATTCGCTCATCGCCGCTTCGGCGTCCTTGAGCATTTGGTCGAGCGCCTCAAGGTCGCTGAGCATCTCGGACATCGAGCCGGTGCCGGCCTGCTGGCTATCGCCGGGCTGGCCCTGCTTCTGCTGGCCGGACTCGCCCTTGCCGCCCTGCTGCTTCTCGCCGTCCTTGCCGTCGCCAGACTTCTGTCCGCCCTTCTCGCCCTGCTCGCCGCTCTTCGACTGCCCCTGGTTGCCGCCAGACTTCTGGCCACCCGGCTTGTCGCATGCGCCGTTGCAGGCCTTCGACATCTCCTGCATCTTCTCCTGGGCGCGCTGCTGCGCTTCGGCGGCCTTGCGGATGTCCTGCTTCTGCTGCTCGGTCAGGCCCTTGGCGTTCTCGAGGGCCCGCTCCAGCGCTTCCTTGTTGCCGGCGAGCTTCGGATCGAGGTTCGCCTTCTGTAGCGCCTTCTCAAGACCAGCCTTGTTCTCGGCAAGCTTCTCGATCTGCTTGCCCAAGCCCTCAAGCTGCTTCTCGATCTCGGCCTTCTTCGCCGGGTCGTTTTCGGCCTTCGCCTTCAGCGCCTCCAAAGCCTCTTGGGCCTTCTTGAAGTCGCCTTCCTTGAGGGCCTTGGTGAGGTCGGCGGTCTCGCTGCCCTGATCGGCGTCGAGCTGGGCAAGCTTGTCCTTCACCATGTCGAGCTTCTGCGCGTCCTCGCTCTTGAGGACATCGTTCAGCTTGTTCTGGGCCTCGGTGAGGCGCTTGATCGCCTCCTGCCGCGCCTCTTCGGGGGTCTCGGGCAGTTCGTCCGGCGGCGTCGCCTCGCCAGTCACATCGCCGAGCTTCTTGCCCAGCTCCTTGAGCCGATCGTTCTTCTCGAGGATGCGCTGCACTTCCGTCTTCGCCGCGGCAATGTCATTCTTCGCCCGGGCGATCTCTTCGGCCTGTTCGGTCGGCTTGAAGAAGTCACCCTGCGGAAGGAACCACGCCCCAATCGCCGCGGCCGCGATCACCGGACCGATCCACGAGCTGTCCGGCGCACGCACGGCGAAATGGCGTCGAAGCGCCTCGCGATGACGGGGATCCTTGGCAGCGGTCACCGCGTCGGCGACGGCCGCACGGGCAAAGCCGTCGGCGCGATCGCGCACCGCCATGGCGGTCGAGAGACGCTCCTTCAGTCCGAGGCGCTCGTCGACGAGGACGGCCATGGTCATCGGCGTCAGGCGCAGCGCCCGAGCGAAGAGGACGCCGGTCAGGACGGCAACGAGCGCAGCGCCACCCGCGATCCAGAGGAGCGGAAGCTTCTCGGCGATCGCCGGCGAGGTCTTGGCGAGGAGGACGACGAGGAGCACCAGGAGCGCACCGCCGACAAGACCGTAGTGAAGTCCCCGGAGGAACCGGGTCTGCACGAGGCGGCGGCGGGCTGCGTCCAGAAGTTGACGGATTTCTTCCATGACTCGCGTGATCCTCTGCGTTGGAGTCGAGCGGCGAGGCGGGACTGGCTTTGGGGGCCGGCTATGAGGGCTGGCCGTAAGGACTGGCGTTCTCAATCGGGTTGCGACTGCGGATGGAACCCAAACGGCCCATCGGGCGAAGTCCCCAACTCTGTGATCCTACTCCCTTGGTTCGTCAGGCCAAGGGGGAATGGTCGCATCATTTCCGAAAATCGTTGCGTTCCGACGATGTTCCCTCTCGCGTCTGCGATCTGTGACGGGGAGGATTTCCGCACCCGGCATCCGCGCAACACCTCACCGCACTCGGAGTCTCCCCTCGTGTTGAGCCCCCACGCTTCCCGCCTCGCCTTCGGCCTTCCGACCAGCCTCGCGTCCCATCACCGCTGGGGCCGCTCGCTCGCCGCAGCCTGCTTCGCCGCCTGCGCCACCTGCGCCGCCCTCGCCACCTCGGGGGTCCTCCATGGACAGAGCACACCGGCAGCGCCGACGCCGCCCGCGAGCGCTCCGGCCGCTGGCGCCGAGGCCGATCGCGCCCGCATTGCCGAGCTCGAGGCCCAACTCGCCGAAGCCCTCGCCCGCATCGCCCAACTCGAAGCGGAACTCGTAGCCGCGAAGGCGGGCGCTGGGAATCCGGCGTCTGGAAATCCGGCCTCTGGAAATCCGGCCGATGCGAATCCAGCTGGCGGCGCCGGCACGCCCGCCCCGCCGGCGACAGCGCCAGCCGAAACAAGTGACCGCGAGAAGGCGGAGCCGGCCATCCAGTCGGTCGGCCAGTTCTTCGATCTCGTGAAGGCGGAGTACGCGGTGGCCTTCCCCGCGCCGGAAGCCGGGCAGCAACCGGAAACGGGGCCCGCCTTCAAGCGCTCGATCGAACGCTTCGCCATCTCGATCAATCGGGCGTGGCGCCAGCCGATTCGATGGACCGTCGTTCTCAAGAAGGCCGTGCGCGGCCCCGAAGGCACGCTCCTCACGGTGCAGCCGCTTCGCGCGGATGGCTCGGCGCTTGGCGATGAGATCGCGATGCGCGTCGACACGATCCGGAACCGACGGCTCGACGCGATTCTGCAAAAGGCCCGGATGAACGACACCTATGTCATCAACGGACTCTTCATCCCGAAGATCGTCGCCAACGCCGATCGCCTGACCGAAGGGGTCTTCAACAATCCACCGCTCGTCGGGCCTGGCATCGAGTTCCGCTATGACATCACCGTCGACGGTCTCGCCGTCGCCAAGGAACCGGTTGTGGCGGAGCCGACCGCTCCGGCAACGCGGTAACGCCCCGTGGACCCCGACGATCATGTCTGCCTCTGTTTTCGCGTGAGCCTTCGCAAGCTCCGCACCTATCTCGAGCGCGAGAAGCCCGTCGTGGCGAGTCAACTCGCCGATTGCCTCTCGGCGGGCACGGGATGCCAGTGGTGCGTGCCATTTCTCTGCCGACTCCACGAACAATGGCAGCGCGGCGAAGCGATCGACTTGCCCTTCTCGCCGGCGGAGTACGCCACAGGTCGCGGACGCTATCGCCGCCGCCGCGCCGAGGGTTCCTCGCCCGACGACGCCCGGCTCGCACCACCCGACGACGATGCCGGGCCTCCGAACGCGTAGACTTCGCCGATCGCGTCAACTCCGTCGCGTGACACCTCCTCGAACGGCGAGCCCAGCTTCCATGACCACTTCGACCACCACCTCCCGTCGTACCCTCGCCCTGCTCGCGAGCACGCTCCTCGCCACGACGGCCCTCACCGGCTGCGAGGGCGAGAAGCCCTCGGAGGCGATCAACCAAGCCGCCGACAGCATCAAGAACGCGACGAACAAGGCGGCGACCGCCGTCAACGAGGGGATCGATAGCGCGAAGGGCGCCGTCGGCGAGGCTGCCGATCGCGTGGCCGAAGGTGGCCTCGAGGCGATCCGCGAGAAGGCCACGGCGACCGCGGAGAGCGCGATCGCTTCGATGAAGGAGAGCTTCGAGGCCGCGAAGCCGAAGATCGCTGCGCTTGCCGAGCCGCTCAAGGCCAAGGCGTCGACCCTCGTCGGCGAGATCGAGCCGATGATGGCGACGGCTGAGGCGAAGGTCGCCGACATCAAGACGGCGACCGCGGATGCGATTCCCGGCATCGTCGCCGAGATCAACGGCATCGTCGAAAGCGGCAAGACCAAGCTCAGCGAGCTGATGAAGCTCCTGCCCGCGGGCTGACCCGCTCCATGTCAGCGATCGGGGCGTGATGGTGCCCGGGCTTCAGCGCTCGTCGCCGGCGACGCCGTGCGCAGCAAGCTGTCGTAGGCAGCGGTCGAGATCCGGCACATCGCTCGTGAAGCGCACGCCGATGTCGACTTCGCCGTCGCCGCGCCGTCCGGCGTGCACGACGGTGCCGAGGGCATGAAGGCGCATCGTGTCGGAGAGCCTCGCCCGAATGAGGACGCGATCGCCGGCGCGGGGCATGCCTGGAATGAGCGCCGCCGCACTGGTCGCCGCAGCGTGCGGTGTCGTGTTCGTCGGAACCGGAAGCCGCGCCCGCACCCTCGCGCCGCCCATGGCAAGATCGATCAGGACGCCTTCGGCGATCGGTCGGTGCGTCGGGGCGTTGAGGAGTTCGGCGACGGGCGCCTGTTCGAAGGCGATCGCGACGCGCTCGGAGCGCCGTCGGTCATCGCAGAGAAGTGACGAGGGCATGGCGAGCCGGTACGCGACCCGTTGCGGGGCCGACTCGAAGCGGGCGATCACCATCGTCGTGCCCGAGTAGGTGACGCCATCGAGGGTGAAGCGAAGCTTGAGGCGCTCGCCCGCTGCAAGGGTGCGCTGGCCAGGCTTGAGAAGCGGGCGACCGATGGTGATCGCGTGGTCGTCGATCGCCTCGATCGGAGCCTCGATCGGCAAGGGCCGCGTCCCCGGGTCGCACCGGCTCAGCAGGAGCGTCGGCGGCGGTCCCTCGCGGTTCGCCAACGCCGAGGTCAGCACCGTCGAGAGCACCTCGGTGACCTTCGGCACTTCCCGCTCATCGGCGGCGATCGGGCCGCTCAGGAGATCGAGGGCGCGAAAAGTCGTGTTCGTCCAAACTCGCATGCAGGTCGTATCGGACCGTCGAGGGTCGGACTTTGGCCCGAGGGTCCGACCGGCGCGGGGAAGCTCCGGCGACGAGACGACGATTCGCACCGCGGGCAGCTTGTCGTTGCGACTGAGTCGCAATACCATCTGGGTCATCGTCCGACCGACCGGCCCCGAGGCCGGACCGGCTCGGCTCCCCTCCACTCCCTTCGCTGGTCCATCCGTGCCTGTAGCCTCCCCACCTGTGGCTGACCCGCGCGATCCAACGCTTCGTCCCGCTTCCGCCTCCGGCTCCGCCCGGGGTGTGCCCGCACCAACGGGCCCTGATCAGCAGCGCGACCCGGTCCGCGTCCCGCTCACCCAACTCAAACGGGGCGAGCGGGCGATCGTCGACCTGAAGGATCTCGCGACCGAGGACTCGAAGCTGCTTGCCGCGATGGGCCTCGAACATGCCTGCGAGGTCCGCGTCTGTCGGGCGGGCACGCCCTGCATCGTGCAGGTCGAGGCCACGCGGCTCGGCATCTCCGCTGATGTCGCTGCCAAGATCATCGCGACGCCCTGCTCCTGCTTCCCGGATGTGCCGGCGGAGGGGATCGCCGGTCTCGAGGGCGCTCCCGGTCAGCGCAACGATCCGGCCAGCGGCCGCCAGGCGGATGGTCGATCATGAGTCGCGGCGCGCTCTCCCCCGCACCGCAGCCCGCCAATCGAGGCGTGCAGCGGATTGCCCTCGTCGGCAATCCGAATGTCGGCAAGACCACACTCTTCAATCGCCTCTGTGGTCTTCGATCGAAGACCGCAAACTTTCCCGGTTCGACCGTCGAAGCACACACCGGCCAGTGGCGCGTCGAGCGCGGTGAGCCGATCGAAGTCGTTGACCTCCCCGGCGTCTACGCCCTCGACCTCGCCTTGCCCGAGTCGGCGCTCTGCCGGGATTGCCTGAGCGGACGCGTGCAAGGTTGCGAGCCCGACGCGATCGTCGTCGTTCTCGATGCGACGAATCTCGCCCGCAATCTCCAGTTTCTCCTGAGCGTCGGCTCGACGATCGCCGGCGCAGCGGACGAGCCCGCCGGGCGACCGGCGCAGCGGATGGTCGTGGCGATCACGATGGCGGACATCGCCGCCCGCAAGGGACTCTCGATCGACGCGCGCCTCGTCGCGGAGCACATCGGTTGCCCCGCGGTGATCGTCTCAGGCCGCACCGGCGAGGGACTCGACGATCTCGAGGCAGCGCTCAGTTCGGCACGGCCCTTCCAGGCGAATCGGCGCGAGGGCGAGTCGGCGAGCGCGTGGGCCTCGCGGGTCGTTGAGGAGAGCGTCGGGGGCGCCCGCGCAGCCGGCACCGATCACGACTCAGTCGCCGATCGACTCGATGCCGCGTTCACCCATCCGATTCTCGGAAGCGCGATCTTCGCCGCGATCATGGCCGGTCTCTTTCTCACCATCTTCACCCTCGCCGGGTTCCCGATGGATGCGATCGAGTGGCTCTTCGGCGTGGCGGGCGGCGCAGCGAAGGCGTGGCTCGGCGAGGGCATCCTCGGCAGTCTCGTCGCCGACGGCATCGTCGGCGGTCTCGCCGGCACGATCGTCTTTCTGCCGCAGATTTGCCTGCTTTTCTTCCTGCTCTCACTGCTCGAAGACACCGGCTACCTCGCCCGCGCCGCCTTCGTGATGGATCGCGTCATGTGCCGGTTCGGGCTCCCCGGACAGGCCTTCGTGCCGCTCCTCTCAAGCCACGCCTGTGCCCTGCCGGGCATCATGAGCGCACGACTCATCCCCGATCGCCGCGACCGGATCGCGACGATTCTCGTCGCCCCCTTCATGAGCTGCTCGGCGCGGCTGCCGGTCTATGTGCTGCTGACGACGGTGCTCTTCGGCGATCGCCCCTGGCTTGCCGGACTCGCCTTCGCCGGCTGCTATGTGCTCGGCGCGGTCGCGGCCCTCCTCTCCGCTGCGATCTTCCGCTCGACGATCCTGCGGGGAAAGTCGCGACCGATGCTGCTCGAGCTGCCAAGCTACAAGCTGCCCTCGATTCGGACCGCGCTCCTCGTCACCTACGACCGCGGAAAGACCTTCCTCCTCAACGCCGGCACCGTCATCATGGCGATCTGCATCGTCATGTGGTGGCTCTCGGCGTTCCCGCAGGCCGGGCCGACCGCCGAGGCGACGGCGCTGCGCACGCAGGCGGAGTCGATCGTCGCGAGCGCCGGCGACGCTGCGGCGGAGCGCGAAGCCGAGGCCGAGACGCTCGTCGTCGAAGCGGACCGACTCGACGCGGAGGCTCAGCAGGCCCACTCCTTCGCGGGCCGCATCGGCGATGCCGTCCAGCCGCTCTTCGCCCCGCTCGGCTTCGATCGCCAACTCACCGTGGCGACGCTCACCGCCTTCCTCGCCCGCGAGGTCTTCGTCTCGACGCTCGCCGTCCTCCAGCACACCGACGAGGAGGACGAGGCGATGATCGACAAGCTCGCGTCGGCCACCCGTGAGGATGGCTCGAAACTCCTCACCCCGGCGACGAGCGCTGGACTCCTCGTCTTCTTCGTGCTGGCGATGCAGTGCCTCCCGACCCTCGCGGTCACGCGGCGCGAGACGGGATCCTGGGGTTGGGCGGGACTTCAGTTCATCTGGATGTCGGGCCTCGCCTATGTCCTTGCCCTGATCACCGTGCTCGGCCTGAACGCCGCGGGCATCGGCTAACGCGCTTCCCCAATGGGTCTTCCCACCTCCGACTGGCAGTTCTGGATCGCGACGGCCGTGGCAGCCGCGGCGCTGTTCGTCGTGATCCGCCCCTTCCTCCCGCGATCCCTCCGACGGAAGGGCGCGAAGGAGGGAGCCTGCCCCGGATGCCCAAGCGGATCGGCGGCGCAACGCCCGGCCGGGCCGCAGAAGGCTGCACTGACGATCGAGGGGCGACGCGTCGGGGGGTAGCGAACCGCGAGCGGCGCGCCGAGTTTGTCCCCGCGATCCCGAATCGGGCGATATTCTCGCTCGCCTCGCCGTCCGTTCCGCCCCGCCCGCGCCCCAATGTTTTCCGCCCCACTCCGACTCGCCCGATCAGCCGGCCCTCCGATGATCGCCCTTAGCGTGCTCGCCGCGACGGGCGGCTGCGCCGAACTCGTGCAACGGGAGTCGAAGCCGACGGTCGCCGGCGCGAGCATGCCGATCGATCGGCTCGTCTTCGAGCGACGACTGCTCGATCTCGCCGAGTATGCGACGGCCGAAGTCGCGAATGTCGTCGGGCAGATCGCGATCGATGATGCAACGCCCGATGCGCGGCTTCGCTCGCAGTCGATCCTCGGCCGCGTCGCGACCACGACCGCGGCGATCGCCACCCGCGAAGATGCGACGACGGCGCTTCTCGATTTGCTGATTTACCTGCGGCTCGAGCGCGGCGTGACCGAAGCGTGGCTCGCCCGTGCGACCGAGCCCTCCGCCGAGGCGAGGCACGCGCCAGCGCTCCTTGCGGCCTTCGACCGCAGCATCTCCTACGCACAGACGCTCGCCGCCGCCGTCTTCTCGAAGGAGGAGCTCGCCCTCGTCGATGAGGCCGTCGCCCGCTGGCGCGAGAATCATCCCGATGCGGTCTTCGTCGGCATCGTGCGCCTCGCTGACTTTCTGCGGGCCCAGCAGGGGGATGTGCGTTCCGAACCGGTCGAACGCATGATCTCCCGCTCGATGTTCGCGCCGGTGACCGAAGCCCAGCAGGAGCTCCTTCGCACGCGGCTCTTCGGCGAGCGCATCGCGTTCCTCCTCCGCCGGATGCCCTACATCATCCGCTGGCAGAGCGAGGAGGCGGCCTATCGCTTCCTCGACCAACCCGAGATCGCCGAACTCGAGCGCAGCCTGGCCGACGGAACGAACGCGATCGGTCGTCTCGCGACCTCGATCGATGAGGCCCGCGCCGTCGCCGTCGAGATCGAGGCGGCGATTGCGAGCATCGAGCCGGGCGACCTCGCACCGGCCCGCGAACTCGCCGGCGAGATCCGTCTCACGCTGGGCGAGGCCAAGGCAATCCTGCCCGACGCCCAGCGCATGGTCGGCGAACTGAAGGAAGCCATCGCCGGCGCCGAGCGCGTCTCGGCATCGCTCCGCGAACTCACCCGCGGACCGGACGGCAAGCCGATCGATCTCAGCGGCATCGCCGCGGCGAGCGAGCGTTTCGTCACCGCAGCCGGCGATCTCCGGGCGGCGATGCAACAGGCCAACGCCCTGCTCTCCTCCGACGACGCGACCCAACGGCTCGCCGAGCTCACCGACACGGGCAAGAAGGGCATCGATCACATCATCTGGCGCATCGCGCTCCTGATGGTGATCGCCGCGGCGCTCTCGATGGTCCTCATGGTCGTGCGGAGCCTCACGCGCCCGCGCCCGGAGCCGGCCGAGCGCCCGCGCCGGAACTCGTAGGACAGAGCCTCAAGCGGCCGGAAGCCACGCTCAATCCTTTGGCGTGATGTCGATCGCGACCGGCAAGTGATCGCTTGCGTAGCCCTTCGGCAGCGCCTTTTCCTTCTCTTCGGCGCTGGCGTCCATCGGAGGGAGCTTCTGGGCGACGGGCGTGCCGAGGACGAAGAAGCTCTTCTGGACGACATCCTTCGCCAGTCCTTCGCTCATCCAGATGAAGTCGATCGGGCGCTTCGTGGCGTGGGTGATGTAGGTCTCGCTCGGCGCCTTCGCGTCGAAGCGATGGTCGTAGGCGTTCACGAAGCCGTTCTCGCGATAGAGCTTCACGCTCTTCTTCGTCGGGGTCGCGTTGAAGTCGCCGAGAATCGCGAGATTCCGCTGCGGATCCTTGGCGAGCCGCTCCTTGGCGACCTCGATCACCTCGAGGGCCTCGAGCTCGCGCTGCACATCGAAGCCGCCGCCCGACTTGTGGTGGAGGACGAGGAGATCGAGCTCGTAGCCATCCTTTGACTTCACCGTCACGACGAGCGGACTGCGGGCCCAGCGCTTCGGCAACTCACCCTTCGCCTTCGCGAAGTCGCCGCCCTGCCGCTTCGCGTCCTGATCGTCGATGCGCCGCTCGGGCCAATTCTCGACCTTGGTGATCGGCAATCGCGAGAGCACCGCCTGCTCGATGCCGCGCGGGTCGCCAGCATCGACGCTCGCGAGATGCTCATAGCCGAGTCCCTTGAGGTAGCGATCGCGGAACTCGACGAGGGCGTCCTTCCCTTCGATCTCCTGAAGGGCGAGGACATCGGCGTCGAGGCGCCGGATGGTCGCGGCGAGCGCCTCCAGCCGCGCCGGCGAGACATGCATCGTCTTGTCGTCGGTGATGGTCGACATGCCGGCGGGCGGCACGGAGGGATCGTCCTTGTCGTCGAAGAGATTCTCGAGGTTGTAGGTCGCGATCCGCAGCGTGCCGGGCTTCTTCGGCAACGGTTCGCGGCGACCGTAGGCGATGCCGTCGGCAGGCCAGGCCTGCTTGGGCTTTGCGGCTCCCTGCGTTTCCTTGGTCGGCTCCTCTTGCCGCGCCGTCGCGGCGCTTCGCTGCGGCTCATCCGACTTCGAGAAGGAGACCGGCTGTCCGCAGGAGAGGGTCAGGTAGGCAAGCGGAACGAGCGTGAAGGCGATGCGACGGTTCATGGTTCTCTGATCTGCCTCTTCTGTTGTGCACGCGGAGCGGAGGACCGCTCGCCGCTCCCCGACGGAGCCGCCAAATGGAGTCTACCTCCGAACGCCGGGGAGGCCATCCGGCCGCTGCGGCTACTCGAAGACCCGCGCAAACTCCTGTGTGTTGGCGAGCTGGAGCTCGAGCCATCCGGACCAGTCGGTTCCCATATTCGAGCCGGGATTCACCACCACGCACTCGACGCCGAGTTCCCGGAGCTTCGTGCGGATCGCACTCCCCGGCTCGTCCTCCCAGACCATCCACTTCGCGGGGTGCTCCTTGAGGGTCTCGGCGAGCCGCGCAAACTCCTCCTCCGACGGCATCGCCTCTGGCTCCCACTGCACCGAGCGGCCGTTCAGTTCGAAGCGTCGGATGAGGTAATCGTAAATCGGATGCGAAAAGAGAAGCGGCAGTCCATGCGATGTGCCGACTGCACTTTCGAGTCGTGCGTCGATGTCGCGCAGGTCGCGTTCGAGCGCCTGATAGTTGGCGTCGATCACGCTCGCCTGAGCGGGCAGCGCCTCGGCGAGCCGGGCCCGAATCGCCTTCGCCTGCTCGATCGCCTGCATCGGATCGAGCCAGGTCGTGAATGCGGTGCCACCATGCGAGTGCTCGCCCTCGAGGCCGTGGCTGTGCGTCTCGCCGTCCTTCGTTTCGATCCAGGTCGAGCGGAAGCCCTCGGCGGTCTCGACGACCTTGCGCTCCGGCAGCGCCACCCGCGAACGCCACTTCTCGAAGCCGGCGCCGTTGAGGAGGATCAAGTCGGCGCTCTGCATCGCGGTGATGTCCTCGGCCTTCGGCGACCAGAACGCCGGATCGCCATCGTCCGGACCGGACATCGAAACCGTGACGAAGTCGCCGCCGATGCGCTGCGCGAAGAGTGCGAGCGGCGCGTTCGTGGTGACGATGCGAAGCGCGGCCGACGGAGCGGCATCGGAACCGGCCTTCGCGCTGTCAGAGGCGTTGGGAGCCGCCGCACCGCCCGGCGCTTGCCCGTCGCGGGAGCAGCCGACGAGCAGGAGCGAGATGGCGAGGGCAGCGATGGGAAGAGTTCGTCGCATGGGATTCGATCGGGCTGGGGGCTTCCGTCCGGATGGCCGGTCGGCGAAACGAGCGTGAACGCTGATAGGCTATCACCCGCGCTTGCCCCATGCTTGAGGTCACCGATCTTCGCTTTCGATATCCCCTCGATCGGGGAAGCCCATTCGAGCTTCGCACGAGCGCGTTCTCCGTGGCGAGCGGCGGAACGCTCGCCCTCATCGGCCCGAGCGGCTGCGGCAAGAGCACCCTGCTTTCGCTGATTTCCGGGGAGCGCGTGCCGGTGTCAGGCGAAGTTCGCTTCGATCGCCTGAACATCTCGACCGCCTCCGAGCGCGAGCGGCGGGCCTTTCGCGTCACAACCGTCGGGCTCATCTTCCAGGAGTTTCGGCTGATCGAGTCGCTCTCGGTCCTCGAGAACATTGTGCTTCCCTGCCGACTGCACCCGGCACTGCCGCTCGACGCCAGCGCTCGACGCCGCGCGGGCGAACTCGCCGAGCGACTCGGCATCGGCGGACTCCTTCGTCGTCATCCGCATGCCCTCTCGCATGGCGAGCGCCAGCGCGTCGCCGTCGCCCGAGGGCTCCTCGCGAAGCCGAAGCTCATCCTCGCCGACGAACCGACCGGCAACCTCGATCCTGCGGGGAAGCGAAGGCTGCTCGACGAGCTGATGGTGCTCGCTCGCGAGCAAGGCGCGATCGTCATCGTCGCAACCCACGATCATGGCCTGCTTCCCTCCTTCGATCAGGTGATCGATCTCGCGGCGACCGGCGCGGCCGCTTCGACGGAGGGGCGCTGATGCTCGCGTCCCTTCGCCACGCTCTCGCGCTTGCCGCGCGACATGTTTTCTTTCATCGCGTGCGGAGCGGACTCATCGTCGTCGCTCTCGCGCTCATGCTCTTCTTGCCCATCGCGGTGCGCTCATTGGCCCGCGCCGGCACCGAGGCGATGATCGCCCGAGCGCAGGCGACGCCGCTCGTCGTTGGCGCCCGTGGCAGCGAACTCGATCTTGCGATCGCCAGCATGTATTTCGCCCGCCCGACGCCGCGGGCGTTTGCCTTCGGCGAAGTCGAGCGCATCGCATCGGGCACGCGATCCGCGGCCGTGCCGCTTCAGCTCGGATTCACCGCCCGGCGCGCGCCCCTCGTCGGAACGACGATCGATTATTTCGATCTCCGGCGAACGCGACTCGCCGACGGCCGACTCTTCGGGCTTCTCGGCGAGTGCGTCATCGGCGCAGCGGTGGCCCGACGCGAAAACCTTGCCGTCGGAGGCACGATCCTCACCGACGCAGCCGATCCCTACAGCCTTGCGGGCACGATTCCGCTGCGGCTTCGCGTTGTCGGCGTGCTTGCCCCGAGCGCCGAGGTCGGCACCCGCGCCGACGATGAGGCTGTCTTCGTCGACCTGAAGACCGCCTGGACCGTCGCGGGCATCGGCCACGGCCATCAGGAGGCGGCCGCGATCGACGACCCGCAGGATCTCCTCGGCCGCGTCGGGGAGCATGTCGTCGCGAGCGAGCGCTTGCGCCACTTCGAGGAGATCACGCCGGAGTCGGCCGCCTCATTTCACTTTCACGGCGACATCGCCGACTTTCCGGTCCACGCGATCCTGCTCTGGCCACCCGACGAGAAGGAGGCAACGCTCCTCCGCGGGGCGTTCCAGCGCGGCAGCGAGCCGCTCCAGGTCGTGCGTCCGACCGAGGCGATCGAACGGCTCGTGCGGGAGATCCTGCGCTTCCGCCAGTTGCTCGATGCGATTCTTCTCAGCGTCGGCGCTGTCACCGTCGGCGTCGTCGGCCTCGTCCTCTGGCTGTCCGTACGATTGCGCGAGGAGGAGATTCGCACCATGATTCGCCTTGGCGCAGCGCGGTCGACGGTCGCGCTCTTCCTTGCCGCGGAACTCTTTCTCATCGCGAGCGCTGCGGTCGCGCTCGCCGCCGTCGGACTCGCGGCGACCGGGCCGCTCGCTCCGATCGTCGAGCAGGCACTCGTTCAGCGGAGCGGTTGAGTTGCGAAGTCCGGCGCGCCGCGGGGCGGCACGAACTCACCGCGGAGGGCGGCCTGATAGCGGCGCTCGAGTTCCGGTGGCATGACGAGATCTGGCCAGGCCTCACGAAGTCGATCGATGGCCTCCTGCCGAAGAGCACGCTCGTCGGCGGGCATCTCGGGACGGAGGATGATGAGCATGCGCTGGAAGTCGATGAATCCCGCGACAAGGTCCTCCTCATTCCGCACGCCGGTCCCAAGCGAGACCTGATCGGCACGAAGCTGCTCGTACGCCCAACTGACGGCGCCGTGCAGATAGGCGAACTCGAGGAGCCGGTGCCCGAAGCCGCTTGTGACGAGTTCCGGAAACGCGACGATCGCTCGGAGCGTCACCAGCTCTTGACGCGGATCCATGGAGGGATACCACCCCGCCGAAATCGAGGCCAGTCGCGGTGTCGCAAACGATTCGTGCTTGATGAACTCCGTGAGAAGCGGATGGTCGCCACGACCCAGCCGCGCCGTCGCATGCACGCGCCGGATTCCCTCGTTCCAGCGCTGGCTCACGACCTCCGGGAGTCGCTGCCTCTCGTCCGATGTGAACGACTCCATCACGACGGGGATCGCCTCGGCGATCTCTTCGTTGGTAAAGGCAAGCGCCGCTCGATCCACCCAAGGCACCCCAGCCGCAGTCGCGACCGGCTCGACTCGAACGATCGGCACGAGTACCGACACGACACACGCAGCGCTCGCTGCGATCAGGATGGCGAGCCGCTCGTGCGACCGCGACCAGCGGTAGGCATCGCCCAGCCACCGGACCGCGAGTGCGAGGAAGCCGAATAGCCCCGCCGCCACGAGCGCCGCCTCCTGCGTCAGCTCATCGCGAATGAAGGGCCCGAACGCCGATGCCTGCTCGAAGCCGACCCACTCGACGATCTCGCCCAATTCCGACAGCGTCATCGGAATCGTCACCCACGCAATCGCGTAGCACGCGATCACCGTGGCGACCGCCGCGAGATGGCCGATGAGTTGCACCGCGAAGAGCGATCGCTCGCTGCGCCCGCCGCGCGCTGCGCACCAGACGGCGACGGTGCCGACCAAGGAGAGCCCAAGGAGCATCGGCCACGGAATCGGCGATGCTCCCTTCAGTTCGATCGACGGGTCGAGCAATCGCGCGGCGACGAAGAGCAGTTCGTAGAGGAGCGTCGGACCGAGGATCGCCGGCATGAGCGCGACGAACCTGGCAAGGCGCCGCGATCGCGGTGCCCCGGGGAGCGTCGAGACGAGTCCCCGCGCCCGATGCTGCCGATCGCCGAGGACGACCGCAGCGGTGCACCATCCCGCGAGGATGGGGCTCAGGAGCGCGAGCGCGAAGGCGACGGTCACGAGAAAGTCCGCCGCACCGAAGCGACGAATCGCGTCGGGCAGGATCGATTGGGGCAGACTGGTGATCGCCGCACCGACGATGACAAAGCCGCCGATCAGGACGGCGAGCGGAAGGAGCGCGTCGCCGGCAAGCCGGAGATCCTTCGCGAGCAGCGCTCGAAACGCCGCGAGGGTGCCGCGATCGGCCACGGCAGAGGCGTTGGGGGCGATGGCGGTCATGGCGTGTCTCCCGTGGATTCGTCGGTTGGGACATCGACCTTGCTCGCTTCAGCCGCCTGTCGCGCCCGCTCCGCTCGTTCGCGGAACACCGGCAAAAGGCGGACGATCTCGGCCCGCGTCGCGGCGTCGACGGGCGGGAGGATCCACGGTCGTCCGGGGATCGCGGCAAGTTGCGCTTCCACCTCTGGCGGAAGTGCTCCGGGCGGCTCGGTCGCGAGCGCCTCGAGCAGCGGCAGGACCCAGCGAATCACGCGGTCGTGATAGGCAAGGCGCGTCTCGCGCGGATCCATCTGGAGATCGCCCTGGAGATAGCCTGGACGGAGCTTCGTCAGAAGGTATGTGTGCCCGATCCACTCCGATGGCCACTTCTCCGTTGCGAGAAGGGTCAGGCGCAGATGACTCGGATCGAACCCCGGCGTGTTCGCGAGCGTCCACCACGCGTGCTGTTCGGTCTCCAGCGACTGAAGTTCATACAGCTTCATCCGCAAGGGATCGGTCGGGTCGGACTTCGGATCGCGTTCGCCGAGATCGGTCAGTGCCAGTCGGATCGCTTCGTCCGGGTACGAGAGGAACTCGAAGAGGTCGCCACGCAGCATCGCACCGCCGGCGCCGGCGAGCTGGCGCTCGAGACTTCGCTCGAGCATCCTGGCGAGCATCGTGCGGTCGAGCGTGGGGAGCCGCGCATCGGCGTAGCTCGGCAGCCGCCACGCGACAGCGCTGCGTCCGGCCGCGACGCCACCCGCGAGTCCCCCGGCGATCACGCAGATGAGGATGCCGACGCCAACGATCATGCCGGCCATCGACCGCGAGAGCGTCGGACAGCCGCGGCAGGAGGAGCCGAGACCGCTGGCGAGAACGAGAGCGGCGAGCCAACCCGTGAGCCCCATCGCGAGCGCACCCGCCAGGCCACCGCCGAGGAAGGCGATGCCTCGGACCCGATCGCCGAAGCCGAAGAGAAAGGACTGCAGGGCCGCCGACTGCTCGACGCTCGTGATGCCGTCAGCGAGGGGTCGATCGACGATCGGAATGCCCATGCGACCCGCGACGCCACCGATGATGAGGCCGATGCCGAGCACAAGGGCCCCGAGCACAACGCAGTGCCAGCGATGCACCGTCCAGCCGCCGAGCCCATTGGCTTGACGCCCGGTGAGCATGAGGCCAAGTCCGAGACCGATTCCAACAGCGCTGACGGACGCCATCGGCAGGAGCGCCGGCACCTCCGTGCCGATCGTCGGGCGGCCCGAGAGCCACGCGACGGCGAACATCACGAGTGGCGGCACGAGCGATGCGACGAGCCCCACCGTCATGATCGAGATGACCCGATCGCGCCTCCGGTGCGGCAACACCGCTGCGAGCAATCGCGCGCCATGCAGCCGGTCGCCGAGGCCGATCGCCGCACCCAGGAAGAGACTCACCGGAATCGTCGTCCAGGCGATCGCGTCGGCGACAAAGCGCAGGGCGGAGGACATGAGCGAGCCTCCGAACGCGCCGGCGACACCCTCCGCGGGCGATCGTCCGAAGAAGCGTTCGCGAAGATCCGCCGGAAGCACCGCAATCGCACCGACCACCACGAGCGCCGCAGCGCAGCAGAGCGCCCAGGGGCGCAGCGCGTCGAGCGAGAGTCGCGCGTCCTTTCGGAGGAGGGCGATCACGCCCGCACCTCCATCGCCCGCATCCGATCGGTGCACGCCTCGGCGATGGTGAGGTCAATGACATCGACCGTGCCGTGCGGCGCGGCGACGCGCACGCGCTCAACGAGGTCGCGGGTGAAGTTCCGCACCGTCAATACCATCGCATCATCGGCGCGGGCGACATGGATCGTCTCGGGCGGCGGCGTCATGACGCCGGGGCTCGGCCGGAGCACGATGCGCTTCGTCTGGCTCACCAACTCGTCGGTCGCACACTCCTCGACGATTCGGCCGCGATCGATGAAGGCGATGCGATCGGTGAGCCGCGCGAGATCGCCGAGGGCGTGGCTCGCGATGAGCATCGCCGAGCCGATCTCGCTTCGCATGCGGGCGAGAATCGCGAGAATCGCATCGTGCGAGACGGCATCGACGCCAAGGAGCGGCTCGTCGAGCAAGAGGAGTTCGGGCCGATGCGACAATCCGAGCACGAACGCCAAGCGGGCCTGCATGCCCCGCGAGAGCGCCGTCACGCGCTTCGAGCGGTCGAGCCCGAGATCGGCGACGAGCGTGTCCGACCAGCGGCGATCGAAGCGCGGCTGGAGCGTGCCGACATACTCGATCGCGCTGCCGACCGTCATCCAGTCATAGATCGAAAGCTGGTCGGGCACATAGCCGGTGCGGGCGAGGAAGTCACGATCGGAGAGGGCCTGCGGCAGTCGGCGCAGCACGCCCGCGTCGGGCACTTCCATGCCGAGGAGGATTCGGAAGAGCGTGCTCTTCCCCGCTCCGTTGCGACCGACGAGTCCGAGGGCCACGCCAGGCTCGATGCGGAGATCGAGACCGTCGAGGGCCTGCGTGCGACCGTAGCGCATGCGAAGCCCCTCGCAGGCGATGCCGAGCCCGTCGGCTGCAGCCAGGTCGTTTCGAGTGGGCTGCTGATCAGCGTGCATCGCGTGACTCCTTCTCCGTTTGGGTGTCGGATGCGCTCTCCCCCGCGAGCCTGCGGGCCTTCCGAACGAGGAGATCGAAACGCTCCTCGCTCAGGCCGACTGCCCGAGCGTGACGAACCGCGTCGGCAAGCCGGCTGAGGATCGCGTCCTCGCCCGCCGCCTTCGCCGACTGCCGCATGCCACCAAGGACAACCATGCCCCGCCCCCTTTCGCTGGCGACGAGCCCTTCGCGCTCGAGTTCGCCGAAGGCCTTCTGGACCGTGTTGGGATTGACGCCAAGCCGCTCAGCGACGGTGCGCACGCTGGGGAGAAGCTCCCCCGTCGCGATCGCTCCGCGGGCGATCGCGGCCCGCAGGCCGTCGACGATCTGCCGGAAGATCGGGACCGTGCTGCCCGGATCGAGGACGAACCCGAGCGCCGGCAGCCCGGATGATGAGTCCAGTGGCGTCATAGTGTACTAGTCTACTAGCACACTAGGGCGTGTCAAGCGGAAATCTCGCCGCCGGCGAAACACGGCGGCGTGCAGCATCGGGGAGGGCGGGGCGAACGCGGAGATGCTCCGGCGAACCGGGCGTACGCCGCGTCAGACCATCAGGGCCGCGGGGGCCTCGATGAGCGTCTTGAGCGTCTTCAGGTACTCCGCGGCCATCGCCCCGTCGATCACGCGGTGATCGAGCGAGAGCGTCGCCTGCATCTCGAAGCCGACGGCGAGCTGGTGATTCCGCACCACCGGCTGCTCGATCGCAGCGCCGCAGGCGAGGATCGCCGAGTTCGGCGGGTTGATGATCGCCGTGAAGTGCTCGACGCCAAACATGCCGAGGTTCGAGATCGTGAAGGTCGCGGCGTTCATCTCGTCCATCGAGAGACCCTTCGTCCGGGCCTTCTCGGCGAGGTACTTCGCGTCGGCCGAGATCTGCCGAAGGCTCTTCTGGTCGGCGTTGCGGATGACGCCGACGACGAGTCCGCCGCCGCGTTCCTCGGGCAGCGAGATCGCGATGCCGACATTGACCTCGCCGTGGATGGCGATCGAGTCGCCGGCAAAGCTCGCGTTGAAGTACGGATGCTTCGTCATCGCGAGGGCACAGGCCCGCACGAGGAAATCGTTCACCGAGAGCTTGATGCCGAAGGCCTCGAGCGAGTCGTTCACCTTCTTGCGAAGGCCGAGGATCTCGTCCATCGCGAACTTCATCGTGACCTGATAGTGCGGCACGGTCGTCTTGCTCTCGACGAGCCGACGGGCGATCGTCTGCCGCATGCCGCTCAGGGCAACGGTGCGCCCCGTGAGCGAGGCGAGTGGGGCGAGTGGTGCAAGTCCCGTCGACGGAGCCGCGGCGGCGCGCGGCAGGGCGAGTGCCGTCGCCGTCGTGATCGCCGGACTGCCAGCGCCACGCTCGAGCGCAGCGATGACATCGCGCTTGATGATCCGTCCGGCGGGACCGCTTCCCTCGAGCGAGGCGAGATCGAGGCCGCCCTCCTCGGCCATGCGGCGGGCGACTGGGCTCACGCGGAGCCGCCGTGCGCCGACCTGCACCTGCACCTCTTCGGTGCGCGCTGCGGCCGCGTTGATCGTGGTGACCGGCGTCGGAGCGGGTGCGGCCGCAGCCGTCGGCGCCGTCGGCGCAGGCACCGCCGGCTT
>VYLE01000377.1_pt1 | contig 32042 bp, 28 predicted proteins | sample 5114391 | NCBI WGS metagenome assembly VYLE01 (sample SAMN12291771, study PRJNA351875) | freshwater metagenome | isolation source: freshwater lake | place: USA: Michigan, Kent Lake | collected 2013-08-15
GCCCGCCGGAGCGCCCGCGCCGGCCGCCCCCTGGACGGCCTTGCCCTTTTCTATCCCCTGCTCGCCCTGGATCCGGTCGAGGACGATCCGCGCCTGTTCCGCCGCAGCCGCGCCTGGATGCGCCGCCAGTACGCGCACGGCCTGACGGCTCTGGACGAGGACCTGGCCTTCCCGCTCGCCGACGACCTGCCCCAGACCTTCATCGCCAGCGGCGGCCGTGATCCAACCCGGCTGGACGCCAGACGCCTGATCGCCGCCGCCCCTGGGATCAGCCATCATCTCGAGCCGGCCGCCACGCATGGCTTCCTGAACCTGGCCGCCGCCTCCCGCCGCGCCGCGGCTCAGTCGGACCGCGCCATCGCCGCCCTGAAGGCCGCCTTCGCCCCATAGAAAAAGGGCGGCCCGGGTTACCCCGGACCGCCCGATCTCATCGCAAGATTCTAGAGGACTAGAACTTGCTGCGCAGGGTCACGCCCACGACCCGCGGGGCGCCCAGGAAGGCGTCGTAGGTCGAGATGTTGGCGTCAGCCGTCGCATTGTAGGGGTTGGTGGTGTCGACCTGGAAGGGACCGTTGAAGGCCACCTGGATGTAGTCCTTGTCGAACAGGTTGTTGGCGAACAGTTCGACCGTCCACAGGCCGTCCTGGCTGCCCAGGCCCAGGCGAGCGTTCACCAGGGTGAAGGCTTCCTGTTCCTTGACCGGATGCAGGTCCGAACCGGTGTTGTAGTCGCTGGTGTACTTCATCGAGACGTTGCCCTTGAAGACCAGCGACGAGCCGATGTCACGCTCGTAGCTGGTGGCCAGCGAGGCCGACCATTCCGGCGCGAACGGGGCGGTGGCCCCGGGCAGGCGGAAGATGCCGTTGAACTTCGACGGGTCGGTCAGGTCGAGCGCGTCGAAATCGCCGAACTCGGTCTTCGCGTAGGTCACGCCGCCCTGGAAGGTCAGGCCTTCGATCGGCGAGAACCACAGGAAGTCAGCGTCGACGCCGGTCGAGGTCAGCTCGGGGATGGATTCCACGATGAAGGCCGTGCCGACGAAGGTGTTCAGCTGGAAGTCGGTGTATTCCTGGTAGAACAGGGTGGCGTTCAGCAGCAGGCTGTTGCTGAGCCACTTGGTCTTGATGCCCAGCTCGTAGGAGTCGGCCTGTTCACCATCGAAGCTGGTGTCCGGGTTCGGCTGGAAGTCGACCGGCTGGGTGGTGTTGACGCAGGCCAGGCCGGCGAGCGTGGTGGTCGTGCGACCGCCGAACGGGCAGGCGATGTTGACCCGGTCGAGGTTGAAGCCGCCCGACTTGTAGCCACGGGCGTACGAACCGTAGAGCATGACGTCTTCGGAGATGTCCCACGCCAGCTTCAGGGTGCCGGTCAGTTCTTCTTCGCTGCGGTCCTGGCTGTAGACGCCCAGCGCGTCGAAGTCGTTGTTCTGGGCGTTGAGGCAGAGGCCGCCGACGATGCTCGTCGCCGCCGCCGTGCCGACGACGCCGGCCAGGGTCGAGAACGCCGCTTCACCCTGGTCACAGGACGAACCCGTGGTGGTGTAGTCGGTGGTCAGGGTCTTGTCCGACCAGGTGTAGCGCAGGCCTGCCGTCAGCTTCAGGGCATCGGTGATGGCCCAGGTGTTGTCGGTGAAGATGGCGAAGGTTTCGTCTTCCTGGGCGTAGCGGTCGTCCGCGCCGTTGCCGGCCTGGTAGACGTTGGCCGGCGTCAGGCCGATCAGGCCGGGAGCGCCGCCGAGCACGCGGGTCGCGAAGTAGGCGTAGTAATCCGTGCCGTAGCTGAGGCGCGAGCGGCTATCGAGGTCTTCCTTGGCGTAGAAGGTGCCGACCAGCCAGTTGACCGGACCCATTTCGCCGTTGGCGCGGAATTCCTGGCTGAACTGGGTGAACTCGACGAAGTTGGTGCCGTCGTCCGGACGGTAGACCAGGTCGGCGGCGGTGAAGTCGCTGTCCTGGCCGGTTTCGGCCTTCCAGTTGCGGCCGGCGGTGATCGAGGTCAGGGCGATGCCGTCCAGCACGTCCCAGTTCACTTCGAGCGAGTAGCCCTTGTCCTGGATGAACTGGCGGGTCGAGCGGTTGCCGTAGGCCTGGCGGCTGAAGACGTTCTCGTTGGTGTTGGCGTTGATGCCGCCGGGCTGGACCTGGTTGATGAAGGCGGCGCGGCTGTTGGCGGCGTTGCCGACCTGCAGCTGGGTGGCCAGGCAGCACATTTCGTCGCGACGGGTGTAGTCGGCGATGAAGCGCAGGCTCAGGTCGTCGCTCGGGGTCGCCAGGATCTGGCCACGGATGGTCCAGAAGTCCTGGTTGACGTCTTCGCCCAGGTTGCGCGGGCCGTCGCCGGTTTCGACGTCGAGGAAGCCGTCACGCTGGCGCTTGGCCAGGAAGATGCGGCCGGCGACGTTGTCGCCGAAGATCGGGCCGGTGACCGAGGCGGAGCCGCCCATGGTGCCGTACTCGCCGAAGGTCAGTTCGGCGTTGCCGCCGAATTCGAATTCCGGCTCGGCGGTCAGGATGTTGATGACGCCGGCCGAGGTGTTCTTGCCGAACAGCGTGCCTTGCGGGCCCTTCAGAACTTCGATGCGTTCCAGTTCGCCGAGATCGCCGAACGAGACGCCGTTACGGGGACGGTAGACGCCGTCGATGACGATGCCGACCGAGCTTTCCAGACCGGGGTTGTCACCCACGGTGCCGACGCCGCGGATACGGGCGGTGGTGACGGTTTCGTTCGAGGTCGAGGTGACCGTCAGGCCGGGGGTCAGGATCTGCAGATCCTTGATGTCCTTGACGCCGGCGTCCTGCATCAGTTCACCCGACAGGGCGGTGACGGTGGCCGGAACGTCCTGCAGGTTCTGTTCGCGTTTGTTGACGGTGACGACAATGGTGTCGACGGTGGTGCCTTCATCGGCCGCGGGCTCTTCCTGAGCGAAGGCGGCGGTCGAAAGCATGGCGGTGAGCACGGCGGCGGATGCCGACGCGCGCAGCAGATGACGAATTTTCATGTCACGTCCTGGGCAAGGTTTTTTTGCACGCGGGTGTCAACCGCGCGGGTTTGGGGGGAGGAAGACGGGACCGAGGAAGCCCTATCAACTTGACACCCGTGCCCTAGGGTCGTTGAACGCGCTCAGGCAAGATTAATCCCTTGTAACACAACGGAAAACGGCCATCTCGTGTCAGCGATGTGACAGCAGAGGTGTCAAAAAACTGCGTTATTCTGACGCAGGATTCAAAAGCGCCGCTTTTGTAGGCGCCCAACGCCGCTCCGGCGCACCTGCTCATCTTGAGGGCACGTGAGTCCGGTTCAGCAGGCGCGTCTTGCGACGACCGCCTTTCCGCCGCATCTGGGGGAATGCCCGTCTCGCCGACCTATCGCCCCGACCCTCGCTTCATGACCCTCGGGCCGGAGTTTTCCGACCCGGTGCGACCCGCTGACTTCCCCGAGACGATCCTGCGCTGGCGCCATGACCGGGCGGCCGCGACCGTCGGACTGGAGGCCCTGACCGACGCGGAATGGCTCGCCTATTTCGGCCGTTTCCAGCCGCTGCCGGACAACCAGCCCGGGCCGCTGGCCATGCGCTATCACGGCCACCAGTTCCGCAGCTACAACCCCGACCTCGGCGATGGCCGGGGCTTTCTGTTCGCCCAGTTGCGCGAGACGGACAGCGACCGCCTGCTCGACCTGGCCACCAAGGGCAGCGGCCAGACACCCTGGTCGCGGCGCGGCGACGGTCGACTGACCCTCAAGGGCGGCGTTCGCGAGATCCTTGCGGCCGGGATGCTGGAGGCGCTGGGCGTGCCGACCAGCCGCGCCTTCTCTCTCGTCGAGACGGGCGAGGACCTGCAGCGAAACGATGAGCCCAGCCCGACCCGGTCGGCGGTTCTGACCCGGCTATCCCACAGCCACATCCGTTTCGGCACCTTCCAGCGCCAGGCCTTTCACGAGAACGCCGCCAACCTTACCGTCCTCGTCGACCACGCCGTCGAGACCTACTTCCCGCAGCGCGCCGACGCCCCGGATCGCGCCGTCGCCCTGCTGGAGGAGGCCGTCGCCCGCACCGCGCGGCTGGTCGCCCGCTGGATGTCGGCCGGCTTCGTGCATGGCGTGCTCAACACCGACAACATGGTCGTCACCGGCGAGAGCTTCGACTACGGCCCCTGGCGCTTCCTGCCCCGCAACGACCCCAACTTCACGGCGGCCTATTTCGATGAGACCGGCCTCTACAGCTTCGGCCGCCAGCCGGAAGCGGCGTTCTGGAACCTGCAGCAACTGGCCGGCTGCCTGGTTCAGGTGGCCGACAGCGACGCCCTGGTCGCGGCCCTCAACGGTTTCGCGCCGGCCTACCGGGACGCTCTGATGGCGGCGATGATCGGTCGACTGGGTGTCAAATCCCAGGGACCCGAGGCCGATATCGGCCTGGTCAACGCCGCCTTCAAAGCGCTGGCCGAAGGGGGCGACGCGCTACGCTGGGAGCCCTTCTTCTTCGACTGGTTCTGCGGCGACGAGGGACGGGCCATGGCCGGACCGCGGGCGGCCGTTTACGGCGGCGAGGCCTTTGCAGAGTTCAGGCGCGTGCTCGGCGGTTTCGAGGCGGACCGGCCGGAGCGCCTGGCGCATCCGATGTTCGCGGAGCCTGAGCCGGTCGAGATGCTGATCGACGAGGTCGAGGCCCTGTGGGCGCCGATCGCCGCGACCGACGACTGGGCGCCGCTCTACGCCAAGCTGGATGCGATCGAGGCGGCGCGGGTCGCCTGGGGGCTATGAAGAAGCGCTGACCGGTGTCTTCTTCGGCTTCTCCGGTTCCGGAAGCCGCAGCTCGAAGACCGTCCCGGTCGGCCCGGTCTGGGCCAACGTCAGATCGCCGCCGTGGGCCTGGGCCAGTTCCCGCGAGATCGCCAGGCCAAGGCCCGTTCCTCCGTGGCGGGCCGAGCCTGCAAAGGGCTGGAAGAGATGCGCCAGCGCACGCTCGGGCAGGCCGGGGCCATTGTCGGCGATGCGCAGGATGCTCCAGCCCGGCTCCTTGACCAGACTGACGGTGATCTGGCCCGGCTCCTCGCGGGCCTTGGCGGCCATCGCCTGGCGGGCGTTGCGCATCAGGTTCATCAGGATCCGGTGCAACTGGTCGGGATCGGCGGTCACGCTTGCCCGGGCCGGCGCCTCGATCTTCAGGGTCACGGCGTCCTTTTCCAGAGCCGCGTCTTCCGCTGCCGCCTCCAGCGCCGCCTTGAGCGGCGTCGCCTTGAGGTCCGGCTCGGCCTCGCCGGTGCGTCCGTAGGCCAGCACGTTGGTGGCCAGGGTGACGGCCCGGTCGAGCGCCCGTTCCAGGCGGGGCATGGCCTGGGCGACCTTCGGGTCGCCGATCGCGGCCAGCCGGTCCGAGGCGATCTGGGCGCTGGTCAGCATGTTGCGCAGGTCGTGGTTGATCTTGGCCACCGCCTCGCCCAGCGCCGCCAGCCGCGCCCGGCTGTTGAGCGCCGTCACCAGGTCCGACTGCATGCGGTCGAGCTCGGCCTCGGCACGGCCGATCTCGTCCCGGCGTCCCGACGTCTCGACCCGGGCCCCGGGGTCCTCGGGATCGGCGCGGAAGCGCTCGATGGAGCGGGTGATCCGCTGCATCGGCCGCACCAGGAAGGCGTTCAGCGACAGATAGACCAGGCCGCCGACGACGATGGCCGCGAACACGGTGACGAACAGCGCCTGCCACAGGTAGCTGATCAGTTCGGCCCGCAGGCTGTCGTCGGGCACGACGATGTCGATGAACTCTGAGTCCTTGAGGAAGCGCGGCTCGGCCACCACCCGCACCATCCGGCCCTCGCCGCCGAACAGCGTCTGGAAGGGTGCGCTGAACCAGCTGAGCGGGTTCTGCTCGCGCAGGTCCACGAGGTAGGGCGTCTGCAGGGTGCGCGGCGCGGCCAGCACCAGCCGGCGCATGCCCTCGGTCTGGATGGCCACGGACACGACGCCGGCGCCTTCGAGCAGGCGTTCGGACAGGATGCGCGGCACCTGGCCGTCGGGCGCGACTTCGGTGGCCAGCACGGCCAGTTCCGCCGAGCGGACACGGTCGAGCAGCCATTGTTCCTCGAAGCTGGCCAGGGCGGCGGGCAGCACGAACAGGGCGGCCAGGGTGACGAACAGACTGGTGAGGACGAGCAGGCGCGCCGACAGGCCGCCGGGCCAAAGCCATCGCCGGGTCGTAGGAGCGGTCTTCGTCGCGGGCGGCGGCGCGGCCTCGGCCATGGCTCAGGTGTAGGTCAGGCGGCGGAGGGGCGCAACGCGGCGCGCGCTCGCGCCGGAGGGGAATTTCATCGCGCGCCGACGGCTTCGGCCACCGACCGGAAGCCGTCCGCCTTCAGACGAGCCGCCAGGTCACGCTTGATCCGGGTCACCAGACCAGGGCCTTCGTAGACCATGGCCGAGTACAGCTGCACGGCCTGGGCGCCCGCCCGGATCTTGGCGTAGGCGTCTGCCCCCGAGGCGACGCCGCCGGCCCCGATCAGGATCAGTCCCTTGTCGTTGGCGGCGTGGAAGCGGCCGAGAATGTAGGTCGAGGGACCAAGCAGCGGCGCGCCGGACAGGCCGCCGGTCTCGGATGCCTGGCGGCTGGTCAGGGTGACCGGCCGGCCGATGGTGGTGTTGGAGACGATGATGCCGGCCAGGCCGTGAGCGGCGCTGGCTGCGACGATGGCCTCGATTTCGTCGTCCTCGAGGTCGGGGGCGACCTTCAGGAAGACCGGGGCGTCTCCGGGCAGCGGCTTGCGCGCCTCGGCCAGGCAACCGAGCAGGTCTTCCAGCGCCTCCTTCGTCTGCAGGGCCCGCAGACCCGGAGTGTTGGGCGAGGAGATGTTGACGGTGAAGTAGTCGGCGAGACCCCACAGGCGGGTCAGGCCGGTGACATAGTCCTGGGTTCGGTCGACCGCGTCCTTGTTGGCCCCGATATTGGCCCCGACGATCCCCTTGCGCGGACTTCTGGCGAGGCGGGCGGCGAAGGCCTCCAGGCCCTCGTTGTTGAACCCCATGCGGTTGATCACGGCCTTGTCGGAGGTGAGCCGGAACAGCCGTGGGCGCGGATTGCCGGCCTGGGGCAGAGGGGTGACGGTGCCGCATTCGACGAAGCCGAAGCCGACCTTCAGCATGGCGTCGGGGGCCTGGGCGTTCTTGTCGAAGCCGGCGGCCAGGCCGATGGGGCTGGGCAGGGTCAGTCCCGCCAGTTGGGTGGCGAGGATGGGATCCGGGCGCGAGCGGTCGACGGGGCCAAGACCGGCCTCCAGTCCGGCGATAGTAATGCCGTGGGCGTCCTCGGGGTCGAGCACATGCAGGGCGCGGGCGGCGAGGTCGTGGATCATGTCAGACCAGGTCGCCCAGCTGGATATGGCCGTCGTCGCTCAGGGGCGCGTCCCGCTCCTCGACCGCCCGGGCCGGATCGAGCGGGCCGTAGAGATGGGGAAACAGGTCCCCGCCGCGCGACGGCTCCCATTTCAGCTCAGGTCCCAGCGCCTCGGCGTCGAAGCCGACGATGAGGATGTCGGACCGGCCGGCGAAATACTTGCGGGCCGTCTCGACGGCTTGCACGCCTGTCGAGAAGTGGATGTAGCCGTCAGCGAGGTCTACGGCCGCGCCAAGGAAGGCCCCGGAAGCTTTCGCCGCCTGCCATTCACCGCGCGAGACCAGCTTGTAGATCCGCGTCATTCGCCGCCGCCTCCACCAAAGTCGCTGGCGTGGAACAGACCGTCATAGGCGGGGCGACCGGCCTCGTCGAAGGTGAAGGCCGCCACGCTGCTGGTCGAGAACTTGGCTTCGGCCCGGGCAATGATGGCCGCCCCGGCCCCGGCCTGGCGCAGCAGGTGGATGGCCAGCATGTGGAGGCCAGGGTTGTGGCCGACGACCATGATGCTGCCGACGGTCTCGCCCCGCTCCTCGGCGAGTTTCAGGATCAGGCCTTCGGAGGCCAGGTAGAGGTCGCGGGTTACCTCGGCCCGGGCCATCGGGAAGGCGGGGCTGACGGCCGCCCAGGTTTCCTGGGTGCGGGCGGCGGCGCTGACCAGGGCCACGTCGGGGATCAGGTCGCGTTCGGCCAGCACCCGGCCCATCAGGGCGGCGTCGTTGCGGCCACGGTCGGTCAGGCGCCGGGCGATATCGCCGCCGGGGGCGGAGCGTTCGGCCTTGCCGTGGCGCAGGAGGATCAGGCGATGCATGGGGCCTGTCTAACCCGGCCTGCCCGGTTGACAATCCCCATCGGGCGCGGTCATCGGAGCGCCATGGACGGAACGCCGGACATTACTGCAGAGGACAGCGGCGTTTGGGCGTTCGGCCCGGGCCAGCCGTTGCCCCTCGATTCCGGCGGCAGGCTGGATAATCTCGAGATCGCCTGGCGCAGCTTCGGCACGCTGAATGCCGACCGGTCCAACGCCGTCCTCATCTGCCATGCCCTGACCCTGGACCAGCACGTCGCCGGCAAGCACCCGGTGTCGGGCAAGGAAGGCTGGTGGACGCGGCTGGTGGGCCCGGGCCGGCCGCTCGATCCGGCCAACTGGTTCATCCTCTGCTCCAACGTCATCGGCGGCTGCAACGGCTCCTCCGGTCCGGGATCGGTCGATCCGGCCACGAACGCGCCCTATGGCCTGACCTTCCCGGTGATCACCATCGGCGACATGGTCCGGGCCCAGGCCATGCTGGTCGAGGCCATGGGGATCAACAAGCTGGCGGCCGTGGTCGGGGGCTCGATGGGCGGCATGCAGGTGCTGCAGTGGGCGGCCGATTACCCCGAGCGGCTGGAGGCGGTGGTCTGCGTGGCCAGCGCCGCCCGCCACTCGGCCCAGAACATCGCCTTCCACGAGGTCGGCCGCCAGGCGGTGATGGCCGATCCCGACTGGCGCGGCGGCGCCTACGCCAGCGCCGGGGTGCGCCCCGAGAAAGGCCTGGCCGTCGCCCGGATGGCGGCGCACATCACCTACCTGTCCGAAGCGGCCCTGCAGCGGAAGTTCGGCCGCGAACTGCAGAACGACGGCCTGTCTTTCGGTTTCGATGCCGACTTCCAGGTCGAGAGCTATCTGCGCCACCAGGGCGGCAGCTTCGTCAATCGCTTCGACGCCAACAGCTATCTCTACATCACCAGGGCCATGGACTATTTCGACCTGGCCGCGCCGCACGGCGGGGTTCTGGCCCGGGCCTTCGAGAGGGCCAGGGACGTCAAGTTCTGCGTGCTCAGCTTCACCTCCGACTGGCTGTATCCGACGGTCGAGAGCCGGCACATCGTGCGGGCGCTGAACGCGGCGGGCGCCCAGACCAGCTTCCTGGAAATCGAGAGCGACAAGGGTCATGACGCCTTCCTGCTGGATGAGCCGGTGATGGACGGGGCTTTGCGCGGGTTTCTGGATTCGGTCAGGAGCCGCTGGTGAGAGAGGATTTCCGGGAAATCCTGCGGCTGGTCCGGCCGGGCGCGCGGGTAATCGATGTCGGTTGCGGCGAAGGCGATCTGCTGGAACTGCTTGTCCGCGAAAAGCAGGCCAAGGGGCGCGGACTGGAACTGGAAGCCTCCGGCGTCTCGGCCTGCCTGGCGCGCGGCCTGGCCGTGGTGCAGGGCGACGCCGACCGCGATCTGGACGCCTTTCCCACCCGCGCCTTCGACTACGCCATTCTCAGCCAGACCCTGCAGGCGACCCACAACCCGCGCCATGTGCTCAGCGAGCTGCTGCGGATCGCTGACCGGGCGATCGTCTCCTTCCCGAACTTCGGCCACTGGCGCGTGCGCTGGAGCCTGATGGCCCGCGGCCGCATGCCGGAGACCCGGGCCCTGCCGGAACCCTGGTGGTCGACACCCAACATCCACCTCTGCAGCCTGGCCGACTTCAACGCCCTGACCTCGGACCTGGACCTGCGCACCGAGCACTGCGCGGCCCTGGCGCGGGGGCAGCCGGCGCGGCCCATCGATCCTTCAAGCGGCCTCGAGAACTGGCGGGCCGAGAACGCCCTGTTCCTGCTCAGCCGTCGGACGCCAGACCCTGATCCGGAACCATCGGACCGTCCGCGCGATCTCTTCGAGGCATGAAGCTCCGTCTGATGACCTGGAACGTCCACCGCTGCGTGGGCGTCGACAAGCGGCTGGATGTGGAGCGTTGCGCCCGGGTGATTGCGGCCGCAAAGCCCGACATCGTCGGCCTGCAGGAGCTGGATGTGGGCCGCAAGCGCACCGGCCATGTCGACCAGGCCCACCGCCTCGGCGAACTGCTCTCCATGCGCAGCCACTTCAACGCCGCCATGCATATCGAGGAGGAGCGCTACGGCGACGCCCTGCTCACCACCCTGCCCGAGCGGCTGGTGCGGGCCGGCCCCCTGCCCGGCTACCCGAAGATCAGGGCGCTGGAGCCGCGCGGGGCGGTGTGGATCGCCGTCACCCTGCCCGACGGCCAGGAGCTGCAGGTGATCAACACCCACCTGGGGCTGATTCCGCAGGAACAGAAGAAACAGGCCACCGCCCTGGTCGCCGACTGGATGGCCGACGAGAAGTTCACCCGGCCCGGCATTCTGATGGGGGACTTCAACGCCACCCCTTTCCAGCAGCCCTACCGGATCTGCGCCGCCGCCATCCAGGACGCCCAGCTGCTGTGGCCCGGCGCGCCGATGTCGACCTATCCCAGCGGCTTTCCCTTCATGCGGATCGACCACGTCTTCGTGTCGCCGGGCATCAAGGTCACCAGGGTGGAGTCGCCTTTCGATCCGGAGTCCCGGAAGGCGTCGGACCACCTTCCGCTGGTGGTCGATGTGGAGATTCCGCCTCGCGCCTGAGCGCCCTTGTGGCCTCATCGCGCTCGTCCGACCCGTGGCTTCCCCGCACGGGAAGCGGCAGGCGACTCATCGCCTCCTTGATCCGGCCGCGGCGTATCCAGGGACGCCAGGCGTCCGACGGTGACAGGGGGTCACCGAGGCACCAGCTGGCGACAAATCGGCCCAGCGCATCGATTTTCTGATGGTCAATGGGCAAGAGCCGGCGCGGGTGACCGTCGAGGGCATCGATCGCGCCGGCCACCGAGCCGACCTCGCGGATGGCCTCCTGTGTCTCGGCCAGACTGCGGCCGAAGTAGTGGCCGATCAGCATGGTGCGGAAGGCGGCGATGGTCCGGCGGATCTCGGCGCCCTCGGCGCCGTCCTCCGCCTCGATCACCGCATCGACCTCGGTGTCGAGACCGCACGAGCGGTTGTTGAGGTTGGCCGAGCCGATGCGCAGCAGGCTGTCGTCGAAGATCGAGACCTTGGAATGGACGATGATCGGCCGGTCGTTCGCCGTACGGGCGGTGAAGGCGCGGAAGCGGTAATACAGGTCCGACTGCTCCAGAAGGTTGATGGCGCGTGAGCGGACGCTGTCCATGGTCAGGCGGTCGAAGAAGCTGGGGCTGGCGCTGGGGCCGATGGTGATGACCTCGGGACCATCCGGCTCTTCCAGCCGGCGGCAGAGGGCGGCGACGATCATCGGCGAGGCCAGATACTGGTTCTCCAGGAAGATGGTCCGCCGGGCCCGGGCGATGCATTCGAGGTGGAGCCGATAGCCTTCCTGGCTCTCCGGCAGGGTCTTCCAGCGGGGCTGGGTGCGGGTCAGGGCGACCTCGACGTCGATCATGTCGGCGGCGAAAGCCTCGGGCCACGGCGATTTTTCGGCCATCTCGGGCATCGGAAGATCGCCGCCGCCGGAGTTGGCCCAGCGCTCGACGAACAGTTCGGCGCAGCTCTGGGCGACCGGGCCCTCGGCCATCATCGCCACGTCGTGCCGGGCCGGATAGCGCTCGCCCCAGGGCAGGCGGCGACCCGGATCGTGATCCAGGTGGTCGCAGGTGTCCCAGCGGTCGGCGCCCAGATCGCCGCCGCTGACGAAGCTGAGGCGGCCATCGATGATCAGCACCTTCTGATGATGGCAGGCGCTCATCGGCAGGCTGTTGTCGAGGCGGAACTTGACCGCCGAGCCTTCGAAATACTTCATGGCCCGCTGGCCGGGAAAGCGTTGGGTCATGGCGATCAGCGCCGGCATGTCCCAGGCCAGGATGCGGACATCGAGAGCCGGGTTGAGGGCGGAGAGGCGGCGCAGGAGCTGGCCCAGGCGGTCGGGGTTCTGGGCATCGCGGCTGCGCTCCACCCGGTCGGGCTCGAAGCGGGTCAGGGGGTCGAAGACCCAGGCCAGCAGCCAGATCGACTGTCTGGCGCTGTTCATCGCGGCCTTGACCGCCGCGAAGTAGTCGGCCCCGTCGACGAGGAAGGAGACCCGGTCGGCCCGGTCGATGCGCCAGCAGGTGTCGCCCGGTTTCAGCAGGGGATCGGCGCGGCTCATGAGGGCTCTCTGGTGGCTGGACGCACTCTAACGCGGGTCGCCGGGAGAAGCTGCACCGGCCCTGTCGAAGCGCCCCACCCTTGTAACACGGCGGAGGGGGGACAGGAGGCCCGGACAACGGCGATCCCCTTGTGGGCAAGGGGGCCGCGGTGGCGGGGCCGGGGCGCCGGCGGGGGGCGGCGGTGGCGGACCGGTGGGTAACGGTCGGGTCACCGACGGGGCCTGCGTATGGCAGGAGTGGGGGAAAGGTGCGGCGCCGCTAGAGGTTTTGCGCAGGGAGGTGAATCGACGCCCTGGCGATATGTCTAGACATATTCATCAAAGCGCCCGCCAGCCGATATCGGAGCGGTAGAAGCCGCCCGGCAGGTCGATGGCGGCGACAGCGGCGTAGGCCCGGTCGCGGGCCTCGGGCAGGGTGGCGCCGAGGGCGCAGACGTTGAGCACGCGGCCGCCGGAGGCGCGCAGGGTCCCTTCGCCGTCGCGGGTCGTGCCGGCGTGGAAGACGACAGCCTCGCCGCCGAAGTCGCCGTCCGCGCCGCGGATGACGGCGCCGGTCACCGGGGCGTCGGGATAGCCCTCGGCGGCCATAACCACGCAGACGGCGGCCTGGTCGCGGAAGGTCGGGCCGCTGAGGCGCGACAGGGTTCCGGTGGCCGTGGCCTGCAGCCAGGGCAGGATGTCGTCGGCCAGGCGAAGCATCAGCACCTGGCATTCTGGATCGCCGAAGCGGGCGTTGTATTCGACCAGCTTCGGCCCCCCGGCGGTCAGCATCAGCCCGGCGTAGAGGACGCCGACGTAGGGATTGCCCTCGGCCGCCATGCCGCGCACCGTCGGGGCGATCAGCTGGTCGAAGGCCTGTTCCAGCAGGGCGTCGGTAAGGACAGGCGCGGGGCTGTAGGTGCCCATGCCGCCGGTGTTGGGCCCCTTGTCGCCGTCGTAGGCGCGCTTGTGGTCCTGGGCCTGGCCGAAGATGACGGCGGACTGGCCGTCGCAGAGGGCGAAGAGGGAGACCTCCTCGCCGACCATGAACTCCTCGATGACGACCCTGGCGCCGGCCGTGCCGAAGCGACCGCCCAGCATGTCGAGCACGGCGGCGTCGGCCTCGGCCCGGCTCTGGGCGATGACCACGCCCTTGCCGGCGGCCAGGCCGTCGGCCTTGATCACGAAGGGGGCGGTCAGGGTGTCGAGGAAGGGCGCGGCGGCCTGCGGGGTTTCGAAGACACCGTAGGCGGCGGTCGGCAGGTTGTGGCGGGCGCAGAAGTCCTTGGTGAAGGCCTTTGAGGTTTCCAGCCGGGCGGCCGCCTGGCTGGCGCCGAAGCAGGGAATGCCTTCCTTCGCCAGGGCGTCGGCGATGCCCGCCTCGAGGGCGACCTCGGGGCCGACGACGACGAGGTCGGCGGCGATCTCCCTTGCCAGGGCGACGAGGGCCGGAACGTCGGTCGCCTTGAGGTTTCGGCACTCGCAGAGCCCGGCGATGCCGGGATTGCCGGGCGCCGCGACCAGGCGGGTCAGCATGGGCGACTGGGCGAGCTTCCAGGCCAAGGCGTGTTCACGCCCGCCGGATCCGATGAGGAGGACGTTCATGGGAGGGCGGTTTGGCGCATAGCCGGCCGCCCGGTCAAGCCGTGATGGCGATCACACCCTCGATGGCATTGCGCCGTTATTCGTCTGAGAGTTGTATGCTTCACTCACGTTCGGGACGAGGGCCGCATCAATGAATGTCGCTGATCTCAAGGAAGGCGAAGACGACGACCTGGGGGCCAGGATCGAGGGCTTCTACGCCCGCAATCCGCCCTATTACGCTGTCTACCGCACGCGGGAGCGCGTTGCGGTGCAGTACGCTGACGACCCTGACACCAGGGCCGCCCAGCGCAAGGCCTTCACCCAGGTCAATCCGCTGCGCGGCGAGATCAACGGCCTGGTCGATGGCTGGCGAATCGCGCGGGGGCTGTTCAAGGCCCAGCTCAGGCAGAAGGCCCAGCGCTATGACCGCCGGGTCGGCGACGCCCTGGCCGTCGCCTTCGAGGACGACGTCGCCGGGTCCGTCGTCCTGTTGACCCTGATCAAGCAGGAAGCGGTCAACGAGCGCACCGCCTGGGCGCGGCTCGAATACGTCGCCGTGTCGCTCGGCATCGGCCTGCTGGCCATCGGCGGCCTGGCGATCGCCATCGCCAACAAGGACTGGGGGTTCTTCCAGCACGCCAGCCTGGACATGTTGCACGCCTCCGTCACCGGGGCGTTGGGGGCCTTCTTCTCGATCGCCCTGGCGATCAAGGACCGCACCGTTCTGCCGGACTTCCAGCGCCTGGCCAACTGGACCGACGCCGGGCTGCGCATGGTGATCGGCATCATCGCCGCCGCCGTGCTGATGGCGCTGATCAAGGCCGGTGTGGTCAACATCGACCTGGGCCCTTCGACGGTGTCGCCCGACGGTCTCGTCGCCGACGCGGCGGGAAAGGCGGCGGCGGCGAAGCAGGCCGTGGCCAATGCGGCGGTCGCGACAGCCGATGCGGCGACAAAGGCGGCGGCGGTCGCCGCCGAGGCCAGCGCGGCCAGCGCCAAGGCGTTGGCCGACGCGGCGCTGGCTGTGGTCGGGCTGAAGGTGTTCATCATCGGGTTCGTCGGCGGCTTCTCAGAGCGGCTGGTGCCCGACCTGCTGTCCAAGGTGGCAGAGAAGACCGGCGTGGTGGCGGCGACCCCGGTCCCGGCGACCAAGGATCCGGCCAGGACCGACCCGACGGTCGATGCCAAGACCGGGCTCAAGACGGGGCCCAGGTCCGTCGCCCCCGACGAAGCGGACGACGATCCCTTGCCCGAGGAGGCCGCGCACGACGGCTGCGCCTGCGACATCGAGCTGAACGATGATGAAAACACCCCCGACGACCAGCTGCCCCCGGCCTCCGGCGGGGTTGCGGCCGGCGGCGGCGCGGGTTGAAGGAGGTTCCGATGGTCTATTCCCTGACGTGGCTTCCCGAGGTGATGGAAGCGGCCGGGCTGAAGGTCGCCGAGGTTCCAGGCTGGCGCACCCGCGGGCGCGCCGAGATGGGCGTGGTGCGAGGCGTGATGTGCCACCACACCGCAACCAGGGCCGGCGGCAACATGCCCTCGCTGAATGTCCTGATCAACGGCCGCTCTGACCTGCCCGGCCCGCTGGCCCAGATCGGCCTGGGGGTGGACGGCACCGTCTATATCATCGCCGCCGGGCGGGCGAACCATGCCGGCACAGGCCGCTGGGAAGGGATCACCAACGGCAACACCAGCTTCATCGGCATCGAGGCCGAGAACAACGGGCTGGACCCCGGGAACTGGCCGCCTGTTCAGGTCGACGCCTATGAGCGCTGCGTCGCCGCCATCCTCAAGAAAATCGGGGCGGGCGCCAATATGTGCTGCGGCCACAAGGAATATGCCCTGCCCAAGGGCCGCAAGCCCGACCCCAGCTTCGACATGGCCCCGTTCCGCGCCGCCGTCGCCGATCTGCTGGTCGGCAAGACGCCGCCGCCGCCGATCCCGGCGGTGGATGCAAAGGCCCGCCCCACCCTGCGGCGCGGCGACCGGGGCGACCTGGTCAAGGCCGTTCAGAAGGCGGTCGGCGTCAAGGCCGACGGAAACTTCGGCGGCGGCACCGAGGCGGCGGTTCGGGCCTTCCAGCGCGAGCACAGCCTGACCGCCGACGGCATCGTCGGGCCAAGGAGCTGGGAAGCGATCGACGCGGCGGGCTGACGCCCTGGAGCGAGACCTGAGCCGCCCTCCGCCCGCATGGTGGGCGGAGGGGGAACCCACAGGCCCGCCACCTTCCAACCGTTGTCACCGAACTGTCACGAAACTGTCGCGTAGGCCCCGCATAGGCGGGGCATTGGGGGCTTGCGGGCTCCTTGCCGCCACTCGTCCGGGCCCAGAATGTCTTTCACCCTCGCGCTCGCCGTCCTCCTGGCCTTCTCGGTCGGAGTCTATGTGCTGGGCCGCCGCCGGGCCGTCAGCCGGGCCTCGACAGAGACCCTGCACAGCCTGCCGGGCTACTATGGAACCTGGGTGGCCTTGTGGACCGGGGTTCCTGCGCTGCTGATCCTGGTGCTGTTCCTGACGGCCGGGCCGCGCCTGGGAGAGGCGCTGCTCAGCGCCGATCCGCCGGCCGCCGTCGCCGGCCTGCCCGGCGAAACCGCCCAGGCCTTCTGGAGCGACGCCCAGGCCATCGCTGATGGCAGGACGCCCAGCAAGATCGAGTGGACGCCCGAACAACGCGCCGTCCTGGACGCCAAGGCGCAACAGGCGCGCGACTTCAACGGCTGTTCGGCCTTCGCCGCCGTCGCCCTGGCCGCCGTGCTGGCGCTGGGCGGCTTTCTGCTGGCCTGGCCGCGCATCAAGCCGTCCTTGAGGGCCCGCAACAAGGTCGAGGGGTGGGTCAATCTCGCCCTGATCGCCTGTTCGGCCGCCGCCGTCCTGACCACCGTCGGCATCGTCGCCAGTCTGCTCTACGAGGCGCTGCGCTTCTTCGCCTCGGTCTCGCCGCTCGACTTCCTGTTCGGCCTGCAGTGGCAGCCGCAGATCGCCATGCGCGAGGACCAGGTGGCCGCCAAGGGCGCCTTCGGGGCCGTGCCGCTGTTCGCCGGCACCTTCCTGGTGATGATCATCGCCATGTGCGTGGCCGCCCCGGTCGGGCTGTTCTGCGCCATCTATCTGTCGGAGTACGCGAGCCGCACGACGCGGGGGGTGATCAAACCGCTGCTGGAGATCCTCGCCGGCGTGCCGACCGTGGTCTACGGCTTCTTCGCCGCCCTGACCGTCGGGCCGCTGTTCCGGGGCTTCTTCAACTACATCGGCAGCTGGCTGGCCGAAGGGCCGCTGGACCCGCTCGGACAGTACCTGATGGGGGTGCAGAACGAGATGGCCCTGACCGCCGGGGTGGTGATGGGCATCATGCTGATCCCCTACATCTCCAGCCTGTCGGACGATGTCATCAACGCCGTGCCGCAATCCCTGCGCGACGGCAGCTATGCGATGGGCGCCACCAAGTCGGAGACGGTCAAGCGGGTCATCCTGCCGGCCGCCCTGCCCGGCATCATGGGAGCCATGCTGCTGGCTATCTCCAGAGCGGTCGGCGAGACGATGATCGTCACCATGGCGGCCGGCTCCCAGGCCCGCATCACCGCCAACCCGCTGGACTCGGTGACCACGGTGACCCGCCAGATGGTCGAGATCCTCACCGGTGACCAGGAGTTCGACAGCCCCCGCACCCTGGCCGCCTTCGGCCTGGGGCTGACCCTGTTCGTCGTCACCCTGGCGCTCAACGTGATCGCCCTGCGCATCGTCCAGAAATACCGGCAGGCCTATGACTGATCAGGCACTCAACGATAAGGCCGGCGAAGCGCGCCTGAAGAAGCGCCACGCGGCGGAGGCCCGCTTTCGCTGGTATGGCCTTATCGCCATCACCATCGCCCTGGGCTTCCTGGTCGTCCTGCTCGGCCGGGTGGTCCAGCAGGGCTACACCGCCTTCTGGACCCATTCGATCACCACCAGCGTCTATGTCGATCCGGCGCGGATCGACCGGGCCGATATCGAGGGCAACAACTTCGACTATCTGGCGGCCGGCGACCTGCTGAAAAGGCTCGGCGTCAAGGACGACGCCCTGGGCCTGGCGTCCGGCGAGGCGATGGATCTGGTCTCGCGCGACCTCGGCTATCGCATCCTCGATCGGATCAAGGCCGATCCGTCGGTGATCGGCCAGACCCTGACCTTCACCGTGCCCGTCAAGGCCAACGCCGACCTCTACTTCAAGGGCGAGATCGAGCGGTCGACGCCGGCCGAGGACCGCAAGCTGAGCGACCGCCAGATGGACTGGCTGGACCGGCTGAAGGCCGAGGGCGTGGTCAAGGGCCACTTCAACAGCGCCTTCTTCACCCGGTCGGACTCCACCGAGCCGGAACAGGCCGGGGTGCTGGGCGCCGTGGTCGGTTCGGCCCTGATGCTGCTGGTCGCCGCCCTGATCGCCGTGCCGGTCGGGGTGCTGGCGGCGGTGTGGCTCGAGGAGTTCGCGCCGAAGGGCCGGATTTCGGGCTTCATCGAGGTCAATATCAACAACCTCGCGGCGGTGCCGTCGATCGTCTACGGCCTGCTGGGGCTGGTGCTGTTCATCAACTGGCTGGGCTTTCCACGGTCGGCGCCGCTGACCGGTGGTCTGGTGCTGGCCCTGATGAGCCTGCCGACCATCATCATCGCCACCCGCGCCTCACTGAAGGCCGTGCCGCCCTCCATTCGGGAAGCCGCCCTCGGCATGGGCGCCAGCCGCACCCAGACGGTGTTCCACCATGTGCTGCCGCAGGCCATGCCGGGCGTGATGACCGGCGTCATCCTGTCGCTGGCCCATGCGCTGGGCGAGACGGCGCCGCTGCTGATGATCGGCATGGTCGCCTTCACGCCCGGCCTGCCCGAGAGCCTGTCCAGCGCCGCCAGCGTGTTGCCGGTGCAGGTCTTCCTTTGGGAGAACGCTGCCGAGGCGGCCTTCCACGAACGCACGGCGGGGGCCATCATGGTCCTGCTGGTGTTCATGATCGTGATGAATTCGGCGGCCGTGATCCTGCGTCGCCGCTTCGAGAAGAGGTGGTAGATGACCGCCCCCCAAGAGACTGGCGAGGACACCTCGATGCCCCACGATGCGCAGCTGCGCCCGCCGACGATCGCCGTCCAGGCGCCCGGTTCCATGGCCGCGGTGAAGGTGCACTGCGAGAAGGTCAACGCCTTCTATGGTGACAAGCAGGCGCTCTATGACATCAGCATCGACATTCCCGACCGGGCCGTGACCGCCTTCATCGGCCCGTCGGGCTGTGGCAAGTCGACCTTCCTGCGTTGCATCAACCGGATGAACGACACCATCCAGGGCGCCCGGGTGACCGGCCGGATCGAGATCGACGGCCAGGACGTCAATGCAAAGGACGTCGATCCGGTCGTGCTGCGCAGCCGGGTCGGGATGGTGTTCCAGAAGCCCAACCCGTTTCCGAAATCCATCTTCGAGAACGTCGCCTACGGCCCCCGCATCCACGGCCTGGCCCGCAGCAAGTCCGAGCTGGAAGGCATCGTCGAGGCGTCGCTGAAGAAGGCCGGCCTGTGGGCCGAGGTCGCCGACCGGCTGCACCAGTCGGGCGCCAGCCTGTCGGGTGGTCAGCAGCAGCGTCTGGTCATCGCCAGAGCCATCGCCGTGCAGCCCCGCGTCATCCTGATGGACGAGCCCTGCTCGGCCCTGGACCCGATCGCCACGGCGCGGATCGAGGAGCTGATCGACGAGCTGCGCCGTCAGTACTGCATCGTCATCGTCACCCACTCGATGGCCCAGGCCGCGCGGGTGTCGCAGCGCACGGCCTTCTTCCACATGGGCATCCTGGTCGAGGAGGGCCTGACCGGGGACATCTTCACCAACCCGCGCGAGACGCGGACCCAGGACTACATCACCGGACGGTTCGGATAATTTCACGTTTGGCGCGCGACCGCGCGCGAGGTTCCCAAGAATGCAAAGCCACATCGTCACCTCCTACGAGGAAGAGCTGAACCACCTGACCGCCGAGGTCGCCCGCATGGGGGGCCTGGCCGAGGCCCAGGTGTTCGACAGCATCAGCGCCTTTTCGCGCCGTGACACCGCCCTGGCCGAATCGGTGGTCGAGCGGGACCAGCGGCTGGACGTGCTGGAGGTCGAGATCGAACGGGCGGCCATTCGCCTGATCGCCCTGCGCCAGCCGATGGCGGTCGACCTGCGCCGCACGGTGGCGGCAATGAAGATCGCCTCCAACCTGGAACGCTGCGGGGACCTGGCCAAGAACATCGCCCGCCGCTCGCTGATCCTGGCCGAGATCGACAGCGCCGGCCCGGTGACCCGCTCCATCGAACGCATGGGCAAGCTGGTCTCCGGTCGGCTGAAGGACGTCCTCGACGCCTACACCTCCAGCGAACTGTCCGGGGCCGCGGCCGTCTGGTCGCGCGACGACGAGGTCGACGAGCATTACGAGAGCCTGTTCCGGGAACTGCTGACCTACATGATGGGCGATCCGCGCACGATCACGCCGGGGGCCCACCTGCTGTTCGTCGCCAAGAACCTGGAGCGGATCGGCGACCACGCCACCAACATCGCCGAGATCGTCCACTACGAAATCACCGGCGCCGAGCTGACCGACCAGCGCCCCAAGGGTGAGAGCCACCAATGAGCACGCCGACCATTGTCGTCGCCGAGGATGAAGACGCCCTGGCGACCCTGCTGCAGTACAATCTCGAGAAGGAGGGCTATCGCGTCCTGGTCGCCGGCGACGGCGAGGAGGCGATGATCGTCATTGACGAGGCCAAGCCCGACCTGCTGCTGCTCGACTGGATGCTGCCCAAGATCAGCGGCATCGAGGTCTGTCGCCGCCTGCGCCAGAAGCAGGAGACCCGCAACCTGCCGATCCTGATGCTGACCGCCCGGGGCGAGGAGACGGACCGCATTCGCGGGCTGGATACCGGCGCCGACGACTATGTGGTCAAGCCGTTCTCGATGACCGAGCTGCTGGCGCGCATCCGCGCCGTCCTGCGCCGCATCCGGCCGGGCCTGGCCGACGACCGCCTGAGCCACGGCGACATCATCGTCGACCGGGTAGCGCACCGGGTGAAGCGCGACGGGCGCGAGGTGCACCTCGGCCCCACGGAATTCCGCCTGCTCGATCACCTGATCCAGCATCCGGGCCGGGTGTTCAGCCGCGAGCAGCTGCTCGACGCGGTCTGGGGATCGGACGTCTATGTCGAGGCGCGGACGGTGGACGTCCACATCGGCCGCCTGCGCAAGGCGCTGAACACCGGCCGGGACGTCGACCCGATCCGCACCGTTCGCTCGGCCGGCTATTCGCTGGACATGGGGGCGTAGGGAACGAGGGGACAGATTGAAATCTTCGATTTCAATCTGTCCCCGTTTTCTGCCTCAGGCGTTGCCGCCGATGAAGCGGTTGCGGGCCCTCACGGCCTCGGCCGGGAAGTCGCTGAAGACGCCGTCGACGCCGGCCTTGAACAGGGCGGCCAGCAGGGCCTGGACGTCGCCCGGAGCCTGATCATCGCCGGGGCCGCGCAGGGTGGTCGGCAGGAAGAAGTTCTCTCGCCGCACCGTCCAGGGATGCACCTTCAGGCCCGCCGCATGGGCGTCGGCGACGAAGGATGTCGCCGGCAGCAGACCCTTGCCGTCGGTCGGGATCACCAGGGTGGTCTGCGGCCCGACGCCGTCGGCATAGGCCGCGATCGCCTTGAGGCCGGCGGCGTCGATCATCGACGCATAGGTCACGCCCGGCAGGTCGGCCGGGCCGCCGTCCTGGCTGACCAGCTGGACCAGGGGCGTGCCGACGAGGCCGCGCAGGGTCTTCAACGGCCCGACCTCGAAACACTGCACGAAACAGGGGGCGTCTCTGCCCTCCAGGCCGGCGGTCTTCAGCGCCGCCGCCATGCGGCCCTCGAAAGTCAGACCCAGCGAGGCGAACCAGGCCGGGTGCTTCATCTCCGGATAGACGCCGATCCGGCGGCCGACGCGGGCCCCTTCGGTCCGGGCCAGGTCGACCACTTCCTGGAAGGTCAGGATTTGCGCCTGACCGTCGAAGGCGGCGCTGGCGGGGCGTAGTTTTGGCAGCCGCTCGCGGCAGCGAAGGGTCTTCAGCTCCGCCAGGGTGAAATCCTCGGTGAACCAGCCGGTGACGGTCTCGCCGTCGATCACCCGGGTCGCCTGGCGGGCGGCGAATTCAGGCCGGGCGGCGACGTCGGTCGTGCCGCCGATCTCGTTCTCGTGCCGGGCCACCAGGGCGCCGTCGCGGGTGATCACCAGGTCCGGCTCGATGAAGTCGGCGCCCTGGGCGATGGCCAGGCTGTAGGCCAGCGCCGTGTGCTCGGGCCGCTCGCCGCTGGCGCCGCGGTGGGCGATGACCACCGGGATCTTCGCCTTCACCCTGGCCATGGCCTGTCCTCCGAGCAGGGCGGCCCCGGCCGCCAGCCCAAACGTCCGTCGATCGATCATGGTTCCCCCTGGTCGGCGAGCGGCAACCAGACCGTGAAGCTGGCGCCCTGGCCCTCGGCGCTCTCGACGGCCATGCCGCCGCGATGCCGGTTGGCGATGTGTTTGACGATGGCGAGGCCCAGGCCCGTGCCGGGCCGCAGGCCGCCGCTCTTCTGGCCCTCGACGCGGTAGAACCGCTCGGTCAGCCGGGGCAGGCGGTCGCGCGGGATGCCCGGTCCGTGGTCGGTGACCCGCAACAGGGCGAATCGGCGCCCCCGCGGACGGTCGGGCGCCAGCAGGGTGAAGCGGGCGGCGGCGGGGTCGCGCGGCAGGCTGGCCTGGTCGTCCGCGACCGGGGCGGAGACGACGATCTCCATGACCCCGCCATTGCAGGAATATTTCACGGCGTTTTCAACCAGGTTCTGGATGACCTGCAGGATCTGGTCGCGATCGCCCCCGATGTCGGCGACGCCCCGGGGAGGCTGCTCATTGCGGACTGCAATGGACTTTTCGTTGATCAGCGGCACCAGGGCGTCGAGGACGTCGGTGACGGCCAGCGACAGGTCGAGGCGGCCTTCCGGGGCGATGTGCTCGTTCAGCTCGATGCGCGACAGGCTCATCAGGTCGTCGATCAGCCGGCGCATGCGCTCGGCCTGGGCCTGCATGATGCCGAGGAAGGTCTCGCGCGCCTGCTCGTCATCCTTGGCATGGCCGCGCAGGGTCTCGATGAAGCCCGACAGCGAGGCCAGCGGGGTGCGCAGTTCGTGGCTGGCGTTGGCCAGGAAGTCGACGCGCATGCGCTCGGCGCGGCGCACGTCGGTCTCGTCGCGCAGGGTCAGGAGGGCCAGCCGGCCGAAGTTGCCCTGCCCCAGAGGCCGCGTCTGGGCCGCCCAGACCCGCTCCTGCGCCCCGCCGGTCTCCATCAGGGCCGCGCCCGCCGCGCCGAACAGCGCCTCGTCGACGGCCTCCAGCACCTCGGGATGGCGCAGGGCGGTGACCAGGCGCATGCCCTCAAGCCGGCCGGGCAGAAGGTCCCTGGCGGCGGCGTTGGCGAAGACGATGCGGCGGGCCGCCGGCTCGTCCGGATCGCCCTCGATGACCAGCACCGGATCGGGGAGGCTCTCGACCAGGGCCCGGAAGGGTCCCTGCGAGACATCGGACGCGCCATCCCGGGCCGGTTGAGGCCCGGGCGCGGGTGACGGCGCCTCCGCCGGCGGCGTTGGCGGCTCGACGGTGCGGAGGGGCCACAGGGCCTTCAGGATCGACATCCACAACCTCGATTCGGCGATTCGATTGCGCCAATGTTGCACGTTCGTGTGGCGCCCTCTTGAACCTTGCGATAGACGGGAAGGGCTTCCGGGAATGGACAGTGCGTTGAACCTTGACGCATTTTCGCCGCATCGGGGAGTGACGGATAAGTCTGATCTGGTTGCGGGGAAATACCCATGGTTCGTAAGCGTCTGATCGCCACGGTGGCGGTCGCTCCGCTGCTGTTGTTCGCCGGCTCGGCCTTCGCCGAGACGACCATCACCAACACCCGCACTACGGGCGTGTCCACGGCCACCGTCAACAACGGATCGGCCGACGACATCAAGGTGACCAACGGCGGCAAGTTCGAGCTGACCACCGGCGGTCCGGCGATCACCCAGAACACCAGCCACAACGTCAACAACGAAGGGTCGATCACGACCAAGGACGTCGACGGGGCCATCGGCATCAAGGTCGATACCGGCGCGGCCGGCATCACCGGCAACCTGACCAACGGCGGCGCGATCAACCACAGCGACGACTACACGCCCAAGGACGACGACAAGGACGGCGACGAGGACGGCGACTTCGCCGAAGGCACGGGCAAGTACGGCATCCAGATCACCGGGGCCGGCGGCATGATGACCGGCAATGTCCTGAACACCGGCGGCATCATCATCGAGGGCAACGACTCGGCCGGCATCAGCCTGGACAGCACCGCCTCGGTGTCCGGTTCCTTCCGCAATTTCGGCTCCATCACCGTTACCGGCGACAACGCGGTCGGCATCCGCGTGGCCGGCAATGTGCTGGGCGGGACCACGCCGGTTCAACGCGCCAACGGCGTCTTCGTCTCCGGCAGTGTGTCGGTGAAGGGCGAGGGCGCGATCGGCCTCGACGTCTCGGGCGATATCGGCAGTGTCGGCAGCCCCGCCTCGCTGGTGATCAGCGGCGCGGTGAGCGCCAGCGGCTACCGCTACACCAGCCGCCCGTTCACACAGGAGGCGCGTGACAATCTCGACGCCGACGACCTGCTGCAGGGCGGCCCGGCCGTCCGGGTCAGCGGCAACGTCACCGGCGGCATCCAGGTCGCCCTGCCCTTCAACGCCGGCAGCTTCGACCAGGACGGCGACGGCAAGCCCAATGTGACGGACGACGACGACGACGGCGACGGCCAGCTCGACACGACCGACACCGATGATGACAACGACGGCGTCCTCGACGCCGACGACACCGACTACGACAACGACGGCATTCCCGACGGCAACGAGGGCGTGGGCACGATCACCGTCTATGGCGCCGCGCCGGCCCTGCTCATCGGCTCGACCACCGAGGCCGTTAACATCGGCAATGTCGGGACCATCGCCGGCGACAACCGCTATGGCCTGGTCGTCAGCGGCGCGATCAACTCCGACGGCGTCTATGACAACGTCGCCTCGACGGCCATCAAGATCGGCGAGAACGCCAGCTTCAACGTCGAAATGAACGGCGGCGTGCGCATCGCCGGCAACGTCACCGCCCGCGCCTACAACAACAACGCCCGCGGCCTGTGGCTGGCCGGGGACGTGGACGCCGACGAGCTGATGATCGACGGCGCCATCGTCGCCATCGCCTCGACGACCTCGGCGCCGCTGGCCACCGAAACCGCGGTCGAAGCGGTCGGCATCGACATCAGCGCCGCCTCCGGCGTGCCGTTGCTCAATGTCGGCGGCTTCGTCTCGGCCACCGGGTCGGGCGAGAACGCCAGCGCCATCGCCATCCGAGACGCTTCGGGCACGCTGCAGACCGTCAACATCACCGGTACGGTCATCGCCTCCATCGTCCGCAACGATGACGCCGCCGATACCGACGATACCGATCTCGACCCCAACAACGAGACCATCAAAGGCCGGTCGATCGCCATCGACCTGCGCGCCAACACCGCCGGTGTCGCCGTCACCCTGGCCGACAAGGGCCCGGACGGCGACGACGGCGATGACGACATCGACGACGCCGACCGCGATGAAGACGGCATCGACGACGCCGACGAACCCGTGATCATCGGCGACATCCTGTTCGGCTCGGGCGCCGACAGCCTGACGCTGTCCAACGGCAATCTTCTGGGCAACATGTCCTTCGGCCTCGGCGCCGACACCCTGACCATCAGCGGCGGGGCGGAGGCCAAGGGCGAGGTGCTGAACCTGAAGGCCGTCAATGAGACGACCGGCGCGGACCGCTACACCGCGGCCAACCTCGACGACCAGCTGACCATCGCCATCAACGACGGCCGCCTGACCGCCGTGAACACCAGCGTCGTGCGCGGCGACGCCCTGACCGTGGCCGCCAAGGGCGAACTGTTCGTCACCATCGATCCGACCGGCACGGCCGGCCGCACCAACACGGTGTTCGAGATGGACACCGCCAGCTTCGCCAACGGCTCGACCATCGGCTTCGAGCTGACCGGCCTGATCGACAGCAACATCGGCGTCGGTAGCCAGTACACCATCGTCAAGGCCGGAGCCCTGACGTTCGGCGCCGTCAACACCGACGCCCTGGCCGAGAACCGGCCCTACTTCTACAATGTCACCGCGACGGCCAACACGGCCCTGGGCGAGGTCTACCTGACCATCGCGCGCCGCAACGCCGCCGACATGGGCCTGACCGACAACCAGGGCTCGGCCCTGGACGCCGTCTACCAGGCGCTGTTCGCCGATGACGATCTGGCCGACGCCTTCCTGGCGGCGACCAACAAGAAGGACTTCCTGCGGCTCTACGACCAGCTGCTGCCCGACCAGGGCGAGGGCCTGTTCTCGGCCCTCGACAACGCCACCCAGGGCCTGTTCCGCCTGACCGCCACCCGCCCCGACATGGGCCAGAAGTATGGCCCCGACAGCGTCTGGGTGCAGGAGATCAACGTCGGCGTGCTGCGCGAGACGGGCGTCACCGTCGGCTCGGAAACCAAGGCCTTCGGCTTCATCGCCGGCTACGAGAGCATGGGCGACGACGGCGGCGCCCTGGGCGCGACGCTGGCCTACATGAACGCCGAAGAGAAGGACGACGTCGCCCAGATCGGCGAGCAGACCAACGTCTCGCTGCTGGAAGCCGGCGTCTACTGGCGCAAGAACGTCGGCGGCTGGCTTTTCGCCGCCCGTGGCGCGGCCGGCTACGGCTGGTTCGAAGGCGAGCGCCGGTTCATCAACCCGGCCACCAGCACCAGCGCCGGCACGATCCGCGAATCGAGCGCCAGCTGGGGCGGCTTCACCGGCACGGCCAACGCCATGGTCGCCTACGAGGCCCGCTTCGGCCGCTTCTACGTCCGCCCGCAGGTCAGCCTCGACTACCTCTACCTGGCTGAAGGCGAACGTGGCGAGGACGGCGATGTCGGCCTGGGCCTGACGGTCGAGGACCGCAACAGCAGCCGCCTGTCGGCCGCCGCCGAGCTGGCCTTCGGGGCCACCTTCGGCCGCGACAACTGGTGGCGTCCGGAAATCCGCGTCGGCTACCGCCAGCACCTGGCTGGCGAGATCGGCAACACCGTGGCCTCCTTCAACGGCGGCACCCCCTTCACCCTGGTGGCCACCGAGCCGGGCGAAGGCGCGGCCATCATCGGCTTCTCGTTGAAGGCCGGTACGCCGATGTCCTACGTCGCTGTCGAAGGCGACCTGGAAAGCGCCGAGGGCGAGGACCGCTACAACCTGCGCCTCGCCGGTCGGATGATGTTCTAGCCGGACCGGAACAGCGGGGGTGACCCCGCGTTCCGGCTGGCATGGACAAGGTCTGGATAAACGCGTTGGGCGTCGGCGCGGCGGTCTGCTCCATGACCAGCTTCACGCCGCAGATTTTCAAGATCTGGAAGGAGAAGGACGCCTCGTCGGTGTCCCTCAACATGTTCGCCCTGACGGTGACGGGGTTCGCCCTCTGGACCGCCTACGGGGCGTTGTCGGGCAGCTGGCCGGTGGTGCTGTCGAACGCGGTCTGTCTGGTGCTGTCGACGGTGATCCTGGGGCTGAAGCTGAAGTTCCGGTGACGGCTGCTTAACCACGACTCCTAACTGTGTCGAAAGCGCCGCTGATTATCGTGGCGGTCCATGGAACACACCCTGCCCCAGATGAGCCATCGCCTTCCCCTGCTGGGCGGAGAGGTCGACGCGCTGACGCCCGCCAGCATGCTGGCGGCGACCGAGGCCTTCGTGGCCGGCGGCGGCACGGCGGTGATCGCCAACCACAACCTGCACAGCCTGGCGCTGATGGCGACGCAGCCGCGCCTTCGCGACTTCTTCGACGACGCCGACCTGGTGCAGATCGACTCTGTTCCGATGATCGCCTGGGCGAAGCTCGTCGGCCTGGAGGTCGGACGCGAACATCGCTCGACCTACCTGGACTGGCGTGAGGATTTCTGGACGCGAGCCTCCGAATGCGGCTGGCGGGTGTTCCATGTCGGCGGCGCGCCGGGGGTCGGCGAGAAGGCCCGCCAGGCCATTCTCGAGCGGCATCCGGGTGTGCAGTTGGCCGAGCATCACGGCTATTTCAACGTCCAGGGACTGGAGAACCACGCGGTCCTGCGGCGCATCGCCGAGTTCGGGCCGGATGTGATCCTGGTCGGCATGGGCATGCCGCGTCAGGAACAGTGGATCGCCGAAAACCGCCGGCGCATCGGCCGGGGCGTCTTCTTCCCGGTCGGCGCCGCCTTCGACTATGAGGCCGGGGTGCAGGTCGCGGCGCCGCGCTGGATGGGTCGCCTGGGCCTGGAGTGGCTGTTCCGGCTGGTCTCGCAACCGGGCCGGCTGGCCTATCGCTACCTGGTCGAGCCCTGGGTCCTGACCCCGGCCATGCTGGCCGACCTGAAGGCCGCCGCGACTCGCCGCTAGGACGGCGAGGTTCTATTGTCGGGGCATGCCCTCGACTGAAGACGCCATCCGCGCCCGCCGCCGCCTGACCAACAGGTTCATCGCCGCGCATGAGGCGCGGCGCCTGGCGCCCTTTTTCGCGGCCGACGCCAATCTGATCGGCGGCGAGGGCGGGTTGATCGCCGGCGCCCGCGGTATCGTCGAGGCCTTCGCGGCCCAGTTCGCCGATCCGGCCTTCATCGCCTATGAGCGCACGCCGGTGGAGATCACGCCCGACATGGAGGATGCCCGCGCGTCCGAACGCGGGACCTGGATCGGACGCTGGAAGGACCAGACCCTGGGCGGCGACTACCTGGCCGTCTGGCGCAAGGTGACGGGCCAGTGGGTCATCGAGCAGGAGCTCTATGTCACCCTGACACGATCGGACTAGAGCACGTCAGGCGGAAGTGTACGCGGTTCCGCCGCCCGGACGTGCTCTAAATGTTTGATTCTAGACCCTTTTGATCAGGTTTTGATGCGTACATCAAAACCTGAAAGGGTCTAGGGCAGACGCGAGGGCTTTGGGCCCCAGGGCGTGATGGCGATGAAGGCCGCCGTCAGCACACCCATGGTCACCATGCCGGCCGCCACCAGGGCGAACAGGGCCCAGCTGGGCGCCTCGAACCGGATCAGGCACCAGCCGCCGACCGCGATCAGCAGCAGCCGCGCCGTGCCCGCCAGCAGCGGACCCCAGACCTTGCCGGCGCCCTGGCTGGAGAAATAGAGCGCCAGGCTCAGGCCAAAGAAGATGAAGGCCGGACCGGCGAAGCGCAGATAGAGGGCGGCGGCGGCCTGGACCCCCGGATCGCGGGTGAAGATGCCGACCCAGAGCTGCGGAAAGATGGCGAGGAGAACGCCGAGGCTGCCGAGACCGACCGCGCCGAGCGCGCCCGCGGTCCAGGCTACCTTTCTGGCCCGGGCCACATCGCCCGCGCCGATCGCCAGCCCGACCATCGGCAGCGAGGCGACGCCGACGGAGAAGGCGATCGGCACCAGCAGGAACTCCAGCCGCGAGCCGATGCCGTACCCGGCCAGGGTCTCGGTGCCGAAGCGGGCGGCGATGGCGGTGATCACAAGGATGGCCCCGACCGTCTGGATCGGCGACAGCATGCCGGGGCCGCCGACGCGAAGGATGTCGGCGAAAAGCTCCCGCCGCAGCGGTCCCCGGATCGTCAGCGGCACCCTGGCGCCTTTGGAGCGCAGCATCAGGAACATCACCCCGGCCCCCAGGCCGCCGGCGATGGCCTGGCCCAGGCCCACCCCGACGATGCCGAGCTGCGGGGCCGGGCCCCAGCCGAAACAGAGGCTGCCGCCGAGCACGACCTGCAGGGCGGCCATGGCCATCAGGGCCATCGACGGCCGCACCATGTCACCGGAGCCCCGCAGCACCGAGGCGAATATGTTGCTGAGCCAGATCAGCCACACCGACAGAAAGACGATACCGCCATAGGCGACCGACAGCTGCAGGACCTCTCCCCGGCCGCCGAGCAGGTGGAACAGCGGCCCGGCCAGCAGGCTGAGGACGACGGTGAAGCCAAGCCCCAGCGACAGCCCAATGACCAGCGCATGCCGGGCGAGGTCCTCGGCCCTCTGTCTGTTGCCACCGCCCAGCGCCCGGCTGATCGCCGAGGATACGCCCCCGCCCATGGCCCCGGCGCTCATCATCCCCATCAGCATGATGAAGGGCAGCACCAGCGCCGCCGCGGCCAGCGGTCCGGCCCCGAGATGGCCAAGGTATGCGGTCTCGGCGATCGACACCGCCGTCGTGGCGACCATGCCGAGCAGGTTCGGCGCCGCCAGCTTGACCAGGGTCGAGGCGACCGGCGCGGTCAGCAAGGGGTTAACCGCCGCAGGGTTACCGCCGCCGGGATTGAAGACCGGGGTTACAGCGGGGGCGATATCGAGAACCGGCTTGTCCATTGTTGCAGACTAACCCGTTTCTTTTGGCAACGCATAGGGGTCAGAGCGCCAGCCCAGTCCTACCCGGCGCACCGCCGCCAGGGCGTCCAGACGGCGGGCGATCAGTTCGGCGCGCTCTGACGTGACGCCGCTGGCCTCGATGGCGATGGACAGGCCGGCCGGACCGGGGTCGAGGCGAAGACCGGTGATCCGGGCTTCCTGCACGGCGAACGGTCCCAGAACCCGGATCAGGCTGTCGGCCGCCTCATCCACCTCGACCACGAAGGTGTGCAGCCGGCCGCTACCGCAGGCCGGTTTGAGCGGTTTGGCGTCATCGGGCATCGGCTTCACCCACCAGGTAGTTCCGGCGCAGCAGCACGCGGCCCGCCTCATCGAAAGCCGCGAGGCGCAGGCCGCTTTTCTCGACGTCGGCCTGCTCGCCGGCCCACATCAGCTCGCAAACCGGCGGCCGGTCCGGAAAGGCGGCCCCGAGACCCGCCTCGAGCGCGAACAGGTCCTCCAGGCTGCCGGCGGCATGCAGGGTGGCTTCGACCCGGGCGGTAACGGCGATGAGTTCCGTCCAGGCGAGGGCCTGGGCGAACCTCTGACCGGCCAGTCGGGCCGGGCTGTCGAGGTCTGGTGGGGCTTGGGTCATCTCATCGGTCCCTGGTTTGGTCCGACGGCGCGCAATAAAAAACCCCGCTGCCTGTGAAGGGAGCGGGGTTGCGATCTTGCGATCCGTCGGCGTGGTGGCTGTTTAAGGCGCGCGCCGTCCCGTCCCTGGCATGGGGGTTTTAATCGACATCATCATGGTCATGGCGCGCAGGGCGACGCATCCGCGCATCGTGCGGGCGGCGTGGCTGTCAGCGGTCAGACCAGGGGTCATGTCGGCTCGGGGGTGGAAACGCGAGGAGCCCTGTAGCGCAGAGCGCCGCCCGCGACAACCTCGGCCCTTGCGGTCGCGCCATGCGAGCAGAGTCCCTCTTGGCAAGTCGCCGTGGCCATGCGACCTACGCGCCAGTACATACCGGGGGGTTCATCATGAGAGTATCAGGGCTTGCGGTCGCCATGGCGATCAGCATCTGCGCGCCCGCGTTCGCCCAGGAGGCCGCGGCGCCTGTCGCGCCGATCGCCGGGCCTGTCGTTCCCAAGAATACCATCGTCGCCATCACCCTGACCCAGGAGGTCAGCTCGGCGACCGCCCAGCGCGGCGACAAGTTCACCATCAAGCTGGAGCAGCCGATCAAGTTCGGTGAGCAGGTGGTGATCCCGGCCGGTGTGGCCGGCGTCGGCGAGGTGGTCCACGCCCAGCCCAAGGGCAATGGCGGCCGTCCGGGGGAAATCCTCGTGGCTGCCCGCTATCTTGAGTTCGAAGGGCGGCAAATTCCGTTGAAGGGCTTCCAGCTCAGCGCCGGCGGCACTGACCTGTCCAGCGCCTCGCTTTGGGCTCTGGGCCTGGTCAAGGGTAGCGAGACGACCCTGCCGGTCGGCGCCGGCGGTCCGGCCAAGCTGGCCCAGGACCTGCCGGTTGGCGGCGCCGCCCAAACCCCCGTTTCCCCCGTCACCGCCCCGGCCCCTGCCGCGGCGCCCGTCGAACCCACCAAGGAGTAGATCCATGACCAAGCGTATCGCCGCCGCCCTGCTGACGGGCGCCCTGTTCCTCGCCGCTCCCGCCTTCGCGCAGGAAGCCGCCCCGGCCGCTGAACCGGCGCCGGCCGCCGCCCCCGCGCCCGAAGCAGCTCCGG
>VYLE01000337.1_pt1 | contig 31936 bp, 49 predicted proteins | sample 5114391 | NCBI WGS metagenome assembly VYLE01 (sample SAMN12291771, study PRJNA351875) | freshwater metagenome | isolation source: freshwater lake | place: USA: Michigan, Kent Lake | collected 2013-08-15
GCTGATCACCCCGATCGCCATGGACCAGGGCCTGCGCTTCGCCATCCGCGAAGGCGGCCGCACCGTCGGCGCCGGCGTCGTGTCGAAGATCGTCGAGTAAGCTTTCAGCTTCACCGCTGAGACAAAGCGAAGGGCCCGGAGAAATCCGGGCCCTTTTGCTATGGGTGGCTCAGCTGGCGGGGCCGCCCTTGGTCGCCGTGCGTTCGCAGAAGCGGCCGGTCACCTTGTAGGGCGGCACCACGATGACCGGGTTGTAGTGGCTCATCACAATGCCGCCGGTCCCGTACATCATCTTCCAGCTGCCCGCCGGAACGGCGAGGGTGTAGATCTGGGTGGGCAAGGCCGGCGCGATGAAGACCCGATTGGCGCCCCCGCCGATCGGCGTGAACACATGCACGTGCTTCACCGCCCCCGCCGTATAAAGAATCCGCACCGTCATGACCTGTGAGCCCGTAGGCTGACAGATGGGCTGGACCGTGGGAAAGCCCTGCGACTGAGGCAGCGCCGGGGAACCGGCGGCGAGCGCCAGGGCGACCGCCAATCCGGTGGCCCGCCAGGAATTCGACTGCATGCTGAGCACTCCTTGTCCGTTGTTTCAGGCGCAGCTTCACGGAACGGCGGTTGGCGTAGTTCTGCAGATATGTGCTGATCACGGATCGGCTGGAGGAACAATCCCATGATCAAGTGTCTTCCTGGGGCCCTTGCGACCCTGCTGGGCGCCGCCCTCATCGCCTCCCCCGTCGCCGCCCAGTCGGTGCTGATAGAGGACACGGTCATCCGTGGCTTCCGCGCGACGGGTCCATCGAACGGCGCGGGGATCAAGGCAGCCGGTACGGCCAAGGTCACGGTGGCGGGCTCGACCCTGGCCGACAACCGGGTGGCCATCAAGGCGGACGTTTTCGGCACCGAGGTGCTGATCAGCGGCTCGACCATCACCGGCAAAGCCGTGGTCATTGAGAGCACGGCCTTCGTGCGCTCCTCCGCCAACATCATCATCAATCACAACGCCGCCGACGGCACGCTGCTGCCGAAGATACCACTCAAATGGGGAGCAAGATCGCCGGCGAATTCTGCGCCAGCTTAACGGCCTCTTCGTCACCCCTCGGCTAGACCCTCTGGCACACCCCTTGCGGGAATGTCGTCAGAACGACGAAGAGGGTTTCGTTTTGGGTCGCCAGCTGAGCGTCGAAATTATCGGGACAGAGGCCCTGACCCCTGCCGAGCGCGCGCAGTGGATCGGCTGGACAGGGGCCAGCACGGCCTACGAGTCGCCGTTTTTCCATCCTGACTTCACGGCTGTGGCCGGGCGCTCGGCGCCGGACGCGCGGTTGGCGGTGCTGCACCGGAACGGGACGGTGGTCGGCTTCCTGCCCCATCAGCGGCGCGGCGGAGCGGCCCAGCCGCTGGGCGCGCCGCTCAACGACTATCATGCGGTGATTACCGGCCCGGAGCTGGACTTCTCCATCGACGAGGCGGCCGAACTGGTCGGGGCCCGCAGCTACACCGCGACCGGCTGGACAGGCGCCTGCACCGGGGGTGAGGGGCGGACCCAGGCGCGGACCTTGCTGGCGGACGTGTCGCAGGGCTGGGACGCCTACTACGCCGGACGGCGGACGGACTTCGGCAAGTTCTTCAAGGACAAGGAGCGGGCCCGCCGCTCGTTCGAGCGCGACCTGGGGCCGATCCGGGTCGAGACGTCCACGACGGACCTGACGCATTTCGACAGGCTGATCGAACTGAAGCAGGCGCAGTACCAGCGCACCCGCCGCCACGACATCTTCGCCTGTGGCTGGACGATCGACATGCTGCGCGATTTGCTCCGCCACGAGGGCAGTGACTTCGGCGCGCGTCTGACGGTGCTCTACGCCGGTGACCGGCCGATGGCCTATGAGCTCGGCCTCAAAGGCGGCGACCACTATCACTTTTGGCTGCCGGCCTACGAGGCCGACGCGGCCCGCTATTCACCCGGAATGCTGCTCAGCATGGAAACCATGAAGATGGAGGCCGCGCGCCTCTACGACTTCGGGTTCGAGGGCGAGGCCTACAAGAAGTACTTCTGTGACCTGAGCCGTGACGTTTGGGAAGGCGTCGGCCAGGCCGCCGGCCCGACCGCCCTGTCCGCGATCACCGGCCTGGCCCCGGGCGGCCTGGCGCAGAGTGTTCGCCGCCGCTGGGCCATCATCGACGCCTGCGAGACCACGACGCTCGGCCGGGTGAGAGCGCTCAGCGCCGCCGCCTCGGCGATGGCCGGTCGCGGTCGATCGCAACCGACCGCCAGCCTGCTGCTGGCCGCTTCCGCCCTGTGCCTTTGATTGACGGATGAAACCATGAGCTGGCTGTCGCAACCGAAAATCTACGATCACCAGATCCACGAGAGCGGCATCGCCTCGGACGAGGCCCTGGCCATGATCCTGGACCGCTATCCTGCCGAGCTGCTGGATATCAACGCCTACAGCTACGACTCCGAGGGGCAGGTCAGCCTGGCGACCGGCGAGCGGGGCAGGGCGGATGGCGCCACTCTGCTGGAGGCCATCAAGGGCGGCCGGGTGTGGGTCAACCTGCGTGACGCGCACGAGGCCTATCCGGAGCTCTGGGCGCACATCCAGCCGAAGTTCGACGAGATCGCGGCCGACCTGGGCGTCAAGCCGATCAAGGTGACCGGCCAGCTGATCATGTCCTCGCCGCAGACCAAGGTGCCGTATCACTTCGACGCCGCCGGCGTGGTGCTGTTCCACTTTCGTGGGGTCAAGAAGCTGTGGGTCTATCCGACCGACGAGGCCCACCAGCCGCAGGAGTCGGTCGAGAAGGTGATCATGCGGGTCCAGGCCGAGGAACTGCCCTATCGCATGGCCTTCGACGACGATGCCCAGGTGGTCGAGTTGCAGCCGGGTCAGGCCCTGACCTGGCCGCTGTACGCACCGCACCGGGTCGAGAACCAGGGCGTCTTCAATGTCTCGTTGTCGCTGGACTTCCAGACCTGGGAGACGCGGCTGATGCGCGGCGCCCACTATGCCAATGGTGTCTTGCGCCGCTACGGCCTGAAGCCGGCCGCTATGGAGCAGACGCCGGTGATGGCCCGTGCCGCCCTGTGGGCGGCGTCGCTGGCCATGAAGAAGGCCAATCTCGCGCCCAATCTCATCAAGGACTACGAGCGCAGCTTCGAGCTGTCGGCCCAGGCAAAGAAGAAGGCGGCCTAGCAAAGCCACCCCTTCCGCCACTCGCCGGAACCATGACGCAGCATGAACACTGCGTCATGACCTCGAATTAAGCTGTCTTGCGGCCGGTCCGGTCCTAGCGTCCCCTCATCATCCTGGAGGGACTACAGAATGCGCCTCATCGCCACCGCCGGGCTCGCCGCCCTCGCCATCGCCGCGTCCGCCAGCGCCGCTTCCGCCGGCGACCGTGAGCCCCGGGTCGTCATCAAGAACGCCGTCGCCCGCGTCACCGTCGTGCCGCAGGACCGCGCCGACGTGCAGGTGGTCGTGAAGACCCACGACCCTCGCCTGACGCTTACCGTCGAAAAGAAGGGCGACCGGACGATCATCGACGGCGACCTGAGGTGGAACAAGATCCGCAACTGTCGCGGCACGGCCGAGACGGCCTCAGCCGACGTCCGCAATGTCGGCACGGTCCAGTACAAGGACATGCCGGAAGTCATCGTCTACACGCCCAGGGACGTCGAGATCGGCTCCTCCGGCGCCGTCTGGGGCTACATCGGACGGGCGGGCAGTGTGAGCTTCTCCAACGCCGGCTGCGGCGACTGGACTATCGCCAATGTGTCCGGGAAGCTGGACATCGCCCAGGCGGGCTCCGGTGACGTACTGGCCGGCGACGTCGGCAGCCTGGACCTGGCGGTCGCCGGGTCCGGCGACACCAGGCTGAAGGCCGTGACCGGCTCGGCTGATATCTCCATTGCCGGCTCTGGCAACGTCGTCATGGCCTCCCTGAACGGCAACCTCGACGTCTCCATCGCCGGGTCGGGCGACATCCGCATCTTCGGCGGCAAGGCCGAGAGCGTCGACGTGGCGGTGGCCGGATCAGGAGACATCCGTTTTGCCGGTGAGGCCACCAGGGTGGACGCCAGCTTCGCGGGCTCCGGCAATGTCTGGGTGACCAAGGCCGGCTCGGTCGACAAGTCGGTCATGGGCTCGGGCGCGGTCCACGTCGGTCCGTTCGACATGAAGCGCGACTAGTCGTTTCCCCGCAGCGATGCAGACGAGAGGGGCCGGCGCATCGCCGGCCCTTTTTCGTATGCGGAGCGGGATTGCACTGGCGCCGCTCCGGAATCTCTCTATAGAGCGCGCTCCGGTGCGTTCCGCCCGTCGATCCCGTTCAACGAAGAGGCCACAAGCCTTGACGCAGTCGGAATCGAAGGGTAATAGCGCGCCTCCTGTTGGACCGGCAGTGCCCTTGGGCAGACGCGGTGCGCAGAAACACCAGGCATCCATTGGGGATATCTGGCTGGAAAGGCTCTCGCCGGGCAACCTGCGTGAGCCTCTCGTTTTTTGCGGACTTGTGCGTATCCGGACGTCTCTCGAGGCGTTTGGGCTGGTCTTTGAAATGGTTCGAGATCACGCGGGCGGGCCGCCGTCTGTTGGGAATGAAAGAGCGATATGGATCGTCAGAACATCCGCATCCGGCTCAAGGCCTTTGACCACCGCGTGTTGGACCATTCAACGCGCGAGATCGTCAATACGGCCAAGAGGACCGGCGCGACCGTCCGGGGGCCGATTCCCCTGCCGACGTTGATCGAAAAATTCACCGTCAACCGCTCGCCCCACGTCGACAAGAAGTCGCGCGAGCAGTTTGAAATCCGCACGCACAAGCGCGTGCTCGACATCGTCGACCCCACCCCGCAGACCGTGGACGCGCTCATGAAGCTCGACCTGTCCGCCGGTGTGGACGTCGAGATCAAGCTGTAAGGGGATCGAACCGATGCGTACCGGATTGATCGCCAAAAAAATGGGTATGACCCGCTTCTTCGATGAAGCCGGCATGCACGTGCCCGTCACCGTCCTGTCCCTCGAGGGCTGCACGGTCACCGGCCAGCGTACCCAGGAACGTGACGGCTATGTCGCCCTCCAGCTCGGTGCTGGCGCGAAGAAGCCGAAGAACACCTCCAACGCCATGCGTGGCCACTTCGCCAAGGCTCAGGTCGAGCCGAAGCGGGTCATCGCTGAATTCCGCGTCGATGAAGACGCTCTGATCGATGTGGGCGCGGAATTCACTGCCGACCACTTCGTCGCCGGCCAGAAGGTCGACATCCAGGGCATCACCGTCGGTAAGGGTTTCGCCGGCGCCATGAAGCGCTGGAACTTCGGCGGCATGCGCGCCACCCACGGTGTCTCGGTGTCTCACCGGGCTCACGGTTCGACCGGTCAACGGCAGGACCCGGGCAAGACCTTCGCGGGCAAGAAGATGGCTGGCCACCTCGGTCAGGAAACCGTCACCACCCTGAACATCACCGTCTGGAAAGTGGACGCCGAGCGCGGCCTGATCCTGGTGAAGGGCGCCGTTCCCGGTTCGGAAGGCTCCTTTGTTAAAATCCGCGACGCGGTGAAGTCCGCCCGCCCTGAAGAAGCCCCGGTTCCCGGCGCCTTCCGCAAGGCCGGTCAGGAAGCCGCCGCCGCTCCCGCTGAAACCCCCGCTGAAGAGGCTCCGGCCGCTGAAGCGTCGGCCGAGGGTGCTGAATAATGAAACTCGACGTCATCAATCTGGACGGCAGCAAGGCCGGCTCCGTTGACCTCGACGACGCCATCTTCGGCATCGGCGAGATCCGCGGCGACATCCTGCAGCGCGTCGTCACCTGGCAGCTGGCCAAGCGCCGCGCCGGGACCCACAAGATCCAGGTCCGGAACGAAGTCTCCCGGACCTCGAAGAAGATGTACAAGCAAAAGGGCACCGGCGGCGCTCGTCACGGTTCGCGCCGTGCCGCGCAGTTCGTCGGTGGCGCCAAGGCCCACGGTCCTGTCGTTCGCAGCCATGCGTTCGACATGAACAAGAAGGTCCGGGCTCTCGCTCTCCGTCACGCGCTTTCGTCGAAAGCCAAGGACGGGTCGCTGGTCATCCTCGACAACGTCACCCTCACCGAAGCCAAGACGGCCGCCCTGCGCGCCACCCTGGGTTCGCTGGGTCTGGTCAACGCCCTGGTCATCGCCGGTCCGGAAGTGGACGCCAACTTCAAGCTGGCCGCCCGCAACATTCCGAACATCGATGTCCTGCCGAACGCCGGCCTGAACGTCTATGACGTCCTGCGCCGCCGGAAGCTGGTTCTGACCAAGGCGGCGATCGAGGCGATCTCGGCTCGCTTCTCCGATCAGAAGGAAGCTGCGTAATGGCCGCTACCGCTCGTCACTACGACACCATCCTGGCTCCGGTGATCACCGAGAAGGCCACGATCCTGTCGGAACAGAACAAGGTGGTCTTCCGCGTCGCCGACACCGCGACGAAGGATGAAATCGCCGCCGCCGTTGAAGCGCTGTTCAAGGTCACGGTCACCAAGGTCAACACCCTGAACGTCAAGGGCAAGACCAAGCGTTTCCGTGGTCGGATCGGCCGTCGCAACGACGTCAAAAAAGCCATCGTGACCCTGGCCGAAGGCCAGTCGATCGACATCACCACGGGGCTCTAGAGAAATGGCTCTGAAGCATTTCAAACCGACTTCCCCGTCGCGTCGCCAGCTGGTGCTGGTTGACCGCTCGGAACTCCACAAGGGTCGCCCGGAAAAGAGCCTCGTTGAGGGTCTGACCAAAAAGGGCGGTCGTGGTGGCGGTGGCCGTATCGCCGTCCGCTTCCGCGGCGGCGGCGCCAAGCGCCTCTACCGCATCGTGGACTTCAAGCGCCGCAAGTGGGACGTCCCCGCGACCGTCGAGCGCATGGAATACGACCCCAACCGGTCGGCTTTCATCGCCCTGATCAAGTACGCCGACGGCGAGCTGAGCTACATCCTGGCTCCGCAGCGCCTCAAGGTCGGTGACGAGATCATCGCCTCGACCAAGGTCGACGTGAAGCCCGGCAACGCCGCTCCCCTGAGCGGTCTGCCGATCGGCACGATCATCCACAATGTCGAGCTGAAGCCTGAAAAAGGCGGCCAGGTCGCCCGTTCGGCTGGCGCCTACGCCCAGCTGGTCGGTCGTGACGCCGGCTACGCCCAGATCCGCCTGCAATCGGGCGAGCTGCGCATGGTTCAGGACAGCTGCATGGCCACGGTCGGTTCGGTGTCCAACCCGGACCACATGAACCAGAACCTCGGCAAGGCTGGTCGCGTTCGTCACATGGGCTTCCGCCCGCACGTTCGCGGCGTCGCCATGAACCCGGTCGACCACCCCCACGGCGGCGGCGAAGGCCGCACCAGCGGCGGTCGCCACCCGGTGACCCCGGCTGGTAAGCCGACCAAGGGCGCCAAGACCCGCGTGAACAAGGCCACGGATAAGTTCATCATCCGTAGCCGTCACAAAGCCAAGAAGGCCCGCTAGAGATGACCCGTTCCGTTTGGAAAGGTCCGTTCGTCGACGGCTACCTGCTGAAGAAGGCCGATACGGCCCAAGCCAGCGGCCGTAAGGACGTGATCAAGATCTGGTCGCGTCGCTCGACCATCATGCCGCAGTTCGTCGGTCTGACGTTCGGCGTGCACAACGGCCAGAAGCATGTCCCCGTGATCGTGTCGGAAGACATGGTCGGCATGAAGTTCGGTGAATTTGCGCCTACGCGTAACTTCCCGGGCCACGCGGCCGACAAGAAGGCCAAGAGGAAGTAGCGATGAGCAAGCCCAAGACTCAACGCCGCCTTCCCGGCACCGAAGCGATGGTCAAGCTGCGCACCCTGCGCACCTCGGCCCGCAAGCTGAACCTGGTCGCCCAGTCGATCCGCGGCCTCCGGGTGCAGCGGGCGCTGAACGAACTCGAGTTCAGCCACAAGCGCATCGCCAAGGACGTCCGCAAGGCGCTCTACTCGGCCATCTCCAACGCCGAGAACAACCACAACCTCGACATCGACAGCCTGGTCGTCGCCGAAGCGTTCGTTGGCAAGAACCTGATCATGAAGCGTTTCTCGCCGCGCGCTCGCGGCCGGGCTTCGCGGATCGAGAAACCGTTTTCCGAGATCACCATCGTGGTCCGCGAGCTGGGTGAGGCCGCCTGATGGGTCAGAAAGTCAATCCGGTCGGGCTTCGCCTCGGCATCAACCGTACCTGGGACAGCCGTTGGTTCGCCGACGGCGCCGAGTACGGTCGTCTCCTGCACGAAGACATCAAGGTCCGTCGTGAGCTGAAGAAGCGTCTGTACCAGGCTGGTATCTCGCGCATCATCATCGAGCGTCCGCACAAGAAGTGCCGGGTCACGATCTATGCCGCCCGCCCGGGCGTCATCATCGGCAAGAAGGGCGCCGACATCGACAAGCTCCGCAAGGATCTGTCGGCCCTGACCAACGCTGACGTGCACCTGAACATCGTCGAGATCCGCAAGCCGGAAACCGACGCCCAGCTGGTGGCCGAGAACATCGCCCAGCAGCTCGAGCGCCGGGTCGCCTTCCGCCGCGCCATGAAGCGCACCATGCAGTCGACCATGCGTCTGGGCGCCAAGGGCGTTCGGATCAACGTGGCCGGCCGTCTCGGTGGTGCTGAAATCGCTCGGATGGAATGGTACCGCGAGGGTCGCGTTCCGCTGCACACCCTGCGTGCGGACATCGACTATGGCTTCGCTGAAGCCAAGACCACCTACGGCATCATCGGCGTGAAGACCTGGATCTTCAAAGGCGAAGTGCTGGATCACGATCCCATGGCCCTGGACAAGCGTCTGGCCTCGGAATCGGGCCCCGCCGGCGAAGGCGGCGGACGTGACCGTGATGACCGTGGCCCCCGTGGCCCGCGTCGCGACCGCGGCCGTGGATCTGAGGCGTAAAAGACATGCTGTCTCCAAAGAAAACCAAGTACCGGAAGGCCTTCAAGGGCCGGATTCACGGCACCGCCAAAGGCGGCACCCTGCTGAACTTCGGTTCGTATGGCCTCAAGGCCGTCGAACCGGAGCGCATCACGGCTCGTCAGATCGAAGCGGCCCGCCGCGCGATCACCCGCCACATGAAGCGCCAGGGCCGCGTCTGGATCCGGATCTTCCCGGATCTGCCGGTTACCGACAAGCCGGCCGAAGTCCGGATGGGTAAGGGCAAGGGCGCCGTGGATTACTGGGCCGCTCGCGTTCACCCCGGACGGATCATGTTCGAGATCGACGGCGTTGCCGACGATATCGCGCGTGACGCCCTGAAGCTTGGCGCCGCCAAGCTGCCGATCAAGACCCGCATCGTCACGCGCATCGACGCTGGCGTCGGCGCGGAGCACTAGAGATGAAGATCGATCAAATCCGGGCGATGACGCCCGATCAACTGGCCGAAAGCCTGCTGAACCTGAAGAAGGAGCAGTTCAATCTGCGCTTCCAGGCGGCGACCGGCCAGGTTGAGAAGACCCACCGCGTGAACGAGATCCGCAAGGACATCGCCCGCATCAAGACCGTGCTCCGCACCAAGCAAGCGGCGTAGGGAGAGACAAGATGCCGAAACGTATTCTCGAAGGCCTCGTCGTCTCCGACAAGGGCGACAAGACGGTTGTTGTGAAGGTCGAACGGACCATCCTGCACCCGCTGCTGAAGAAGATTGTCCGCCGCTCGAAGCGTTACCACGCGCACGACGAAGCCAATGCCTACAAGGCTGGTGAAATCGCCCGCATCGTCGAGTGCGCACCGAAGTCCAAGCTGAAGACCTGGGAAGTGCTTCCCAAGGCTTCGGCGTAATCTGGAAGGTTTGAACCATGATCCAGATGCAAACTAACCTGGAAGTCGCCGATAATTCCGGCGCCCGCCGGGTCATGTGCATCAAGGTGCTTGGCGGGGCCAAGCGCCGCTACGCACACGTCGGTGACAAGATCGTTGTCTCCGTGAAGGAAGCCATCCCGCGCGGCCGCGTGAAGAAGGGTGATGTGCTGCAAGCCATCGTCGTTCGCACCTCCTCGGCCATCAAGCGCAAGGACGGTTCGGTGATCCGCTTCGACAAGAACGCGGCCGTCATCGTGAACAAGCAAGCCGAGCCGATCGGCACCCGGATCTTCGGACCGGTTCCGCGCGAACTCCGCGCCAAGAACCACATGAAGATCATCAGCCTGGCTCCGGAGGTCCTGTAATGGCCGCGAAGATCAAGAAGGGCGACAAGGTTGTCGTTCTGACGGGCAAGGACAAGGGCAAGACGGGTAACGTCGTGCGGGTCCTCCCGAAGGAAGAACGCCTGGTCGTTGGCGGGATCAATATGGTCCAGCGCCACACCAAGCCGACCCAGGGCGATCCCCAGGGCGGTATCAAGAACAAGGAAGCGCCGCTGCACGTTTCCAACGTCGCCATCGTCGACAGCAACGGCAAGCCGACCCGCGTCGGTTTCCGCGTCGACGGCGACAAGAAAGTGCGCGTCGCCAAGAGCACCGGCGAGGTGATCAATGGTTGATCAAGCTTACACGCCCCGACTGAAGGCCGAGTATCGCGAGCGCATCCGCGCTGCGATGAAGGAGCGGTTCGGCTACACCAACGAGATGCAGATCCCCAAGCTCGACAAGATCGTCGTGAACATGGGCATCGGCGAAGCGGTTGCCGACTCCAAGAAGGCCACCGCGGCCATGAAGGACCTGGCGGCGATCACCGGCCAAAAGCCGCTGCCGACCAAGGCCCGCCTCTCGGTCGCCCAGTTCAAGGTGCGCGAAGGCATGACCGTCGGCGCCAAGGTGACCCTGCGCGCCGACCGCATGTATGAGTTCCTCGACCGTCTGATCACCATCGCGCTGCCGCGGGTGAAGGACTTCCGGGGCCTCAACGGCAAGAGCTTCGATGGTCGCGGCAACTACGCCATGGGTCTTAAGGAACATATCGTGTTCCCGGAGATCAACTACGACGAAATCGATCAGATGTGGGGCATGGACATCATTGTCTGCACCACGGCCCGAACCGATCAGGAAGCCAAGGCTCTCCTGAAAGAGTTCAAATTCCCGTTCACGACGTAAGCGGGAGGGAAAGAACCATGGCAAAGAAAAGCGCCGTCAACCGCAACGAAGCCGTCAAGGCCCTCGTGAAACAGCTCGCCGCCAAGCGCGCCGATCTGAAGAAGCAGGCCAACGACGAGAGCCTGCCGCTCGAGGAACGTTTTGAGGCTCGCCTCAAGCTGGCCAAGCTGCCGCGCAGCTCCTCCGCGACCCGCATCCGTAACCGTTGCGAAGTCACCGGGCGCCCGCGCGCCTACTACCGCAAGCTCAAGATGAGCCGGATCGCGCTGCGGGAGCTTGGCTCCGCTGGCCAGATCCCTGGTCTCGTCAAGTCGAGCTGGTGAGGACCATCAGATGTCGATGAACGATCCCCTGAGCGATCTGATCGCCCGTATCAAGAACGCCGCCATGCGCAAGCGCGGCAAGGTCTCGACGCCCGCGTCGAAGCTCCGCGCGCGCGTCCTGGATGTCCTGGCCGATGAAGGCTACATCCGCGGCTATTCGCTGGTTGAGAAACCCGGTGCTTTCCCGGAGTTCGAGATCGAGCTGAAGTACTTCGACGGCCAGCCGGTCATCGCGGAAATTGCCCGCGTGTCCAAGCCCGGTCGTCGCGTGTACAGCTCGATCAAGGACCTGAAGCCGATCAAGAACGGCCTCGGTATCTCGATCCTGTCCACACCCAAGGGCGTCATGTCCGACAACGCGGCGCGTGACGCCAACGTTGGCGGCGAAGTCCTCTGCAGGGTCTACTAAGATGTCCCGGATTGGTAAGAAACCCATCGCGATCCCGTCCAGCGTGACTCTCACGCTCGACGGTCAGACGGTGTCGGTCAAAGGCCCGAAGGGACAACTGTCCTGGACGGTGATCGACGACGTCGTGATCACCCATCAGAACGGCGAACTCACCCTGTCCCCGCGTGACGACAGTCAACGCGCCCGGTCGATGTGGGGCCTGTCGCGCACCCTGGTCGGCAACATGGTCCAGGGCGTCACCGACGGCTTCGAGCGCAAGCTTGAACTGGTCGGCGTCGGTTACCGCGCCGCCCTGAAGGGCGAGTCGCTGTCGCTGCAGCTCGGCTTCTCGCACGACGTCGAAGTGGCTCCCCCGGCGGGCGTCACCTTTGTCGTGCCGAAGCAGACCGAAATCACGATCAGCGGGATCGACAAGCAGGCGGTTGGTGAAATCGCCTCGAAGATCCGTCGCCTGCGTCCGCCGGAGCCCTACAAGGGCAAGGGCGTTCGCTATGCCGGCGAAAAGGTCCGCCGCAAGGAAGGCAAGAAGAAGTAAGCCATGCCGCTCTCTCCCTCTGAAATCACCAAGCGCCGCGCGATCCGCATCCGCAGCCGCCTCAAGAAGGTCGGCAACGGTCGCCCGCGTCTCACGGTGTTCCGCTCCTCGAAGAACATCTACGCCCAGGTCATCGACGACCTCCGCGGCGTCACCCTGGCCGCTGCTTCCACCCTCGAGGGTGAAGGCAAGTCGGGTGGCGACAAGGACGCCGCCGCCAAGGTGGGCAAGCTGGTCGCCGAGCGCGCCATCGAAAAGGGCGTCACGGACGTCGTCTTCGATCGTGGCGGTCACATCTTTCACGGTCGGATCAAGGCGCTGGCTGATGCCGCGCGTGAAGCCGGCCTGAACTTCTAAGGATCGATCATGGCTCGTGAACAACAACGCGGTGATCGCCGCGACCGCCGCGACCGGCCCCAGGAAGACGGTCCCGAAAGCGACATCGTCGAGAAGCTGGTCCACATCAACCGCGTCGCCGCCACCGTGAAGGGCGGCCGTCGCTTCAGCTTCGCCGCTCTGATGGTCGTCGGTGACCAGAAGGGCCGCGTGGGCTTCGGTCATGGCAAGGCGCGTGAAGTGCCGGAAGCCATCCGCAAGGCCACCGAAGAAGCCAAGAAGTCGATGATCCGCGTTCCGCTGCGGGAATCCCGGACCCTGCACCACGACGGCAATGGCCGTTGGGGCGCCGGCAAGGTGATGGTCCGCTCGGCGCCTCCCGGCACCGGCATCATCGCCGGTGGTCCGATGCGCGCGGTTCTGGAAACCCTGGGCGTCCAGGACGTGGTCGGCAAGTCGACCGGGTCCTCGAACCCCTACAACATGGTTCGCGCCACCTTCGAAGCTTTGAAGGTGCAGTCGTCGCCCCGCCAGATCGCCGCCAAGCGCGGCAAGAAGGTCAGCGACGTCCTGAGCCGCCGCGCCGACGGGGCTTCGGCCGCGCCGGAAGCTGTCGAGGGCTAAGACATGGCCGAGAAGAAAACCGTCACCATCCGCCAGACCGGCAGCCCGATCCGTCGGAACGCCATCCAGCGCGCCACCCTCGCGGGCCTGAAGCTGAACAAGCTGGGCCGTGTCTCGACCCTGGAGGATACCCCCTCCGTTCGCGGCATGATCCTCAAGGTCCGCCACATGGTGGAAGTGGTCGATTAAGACCGCTATAGACCTTTGAAACGCCTTCCCCGAAAGGGGAGGGCGCTTTCTCATTTTTACAATGCCGAGTCCGGGGACGCCCCGGGCGCCAGATCTCCAAGGAGAGGCCACCATGACGAAACTCAACGAAATCGCTCCCCGCGAAGGCTCCACCAAGGGCCGTATGCGCATCGGCCGCGGCCCGGGTTCGGGCAAGGGCAAGACCGGTGGTCGCGGTGTGAAGGGTCAGAAGGCGCGCTCGGGCGTCGCCATCGCCGGTTTCGAAGGCGGCCAGATGCCGCTGCACATGCGTATGCCCAAGCGCGGCTTCAACAACCCCTTCGCCAAGGAGTTCGCTGAAGTGAACCTGTGGCGCCTGGAACAGGCCGTCGCGGCCGGCAAGCTCGACGTCAAGAAGGCGATCGACACCGACGTGCTCCTGGCCGCCGGCATCATCCGCCGCGCCAAGGACGGCGTGAAGCTGCTGGGCAAGGGCGAGATCAAGGCCGCCCTGAACCTGACCGTCTACGCGGCCACCCCCTCGGCCGTCGCGGCCGTGGAAAAGGCCGGCGGCAGCGTCACCCAGACCCGTCCGGTCAAGGCGGAAGCCGAGGCCTGATAGACCATCGACGATTAGGGGTCGCGGAATCCTCCGTGCGCCCCTATCTGATGGCCTCATCTGAGTCAGGGGATTGTCGATGGCCTCGGCCGCCGAACAGCTAGCAGCCAATATGAACTTCGGGGCCTTTCAGAAGGCCACGGAGCTGCACAAGCGTATCTGGTTCACGCTCTGGGCGTTGATCGTCTACCGGGTCGGGACCTACATCCCGATCCCGGGGATCAATCCGGACGTCTTCCAGGAAACCTTCCAGAATCAGACCCAGGGCATCCTGGGGATGGTCAACCTGTTCAGCGGCGGCGCCGTGGAGCGGATGGCGATCTTCGCGCTGAACGTGATGCCGTACATCTCGGCCTCGATCATCGTGCAGCTGATGGGTTCGGTGTATCCGCCGTGGGAGAAGCTGCGAAAGGAAGGCGGCGAAGCCGGCCGCAAGCAGCTCAACCAGTACACCCGCTACCTGACCGTCGCCCTGGCCATCTTCCAGTCGATCGGGATCGCCTTCTCGCTACAGGCGCAGCCGAACGTCGTCGACGTGCCGGGTCCGATCTTCATCATTTCGACCATCGTCGGCCTGACCGGCGGCACCATGTTCCTGATGTGGCTGGGTGAGCAGATCACCAGCCGCGGCGTCGGTAACGGGGTTTCGCTGATCATCTTCGCCGGCATTGTCGCGGCCCTGCCGATCAGCCTGTGGGGCCTGCTCCAGCAGGTCAGCACCAACCAGGTCAGCCCCTTCCTGCTGGTCGCCCTGATGGGTATGGCCGTCGCCGTCGTCGGCGCGATCGTCTTCATGGAGCGCTCGCAGCGCCGCCTGCTGGTGCAGTATCCCAAGCGCCAGGTCGGCAACCGGATGATGGGCGGCGAAAGCTCGTTCCTGCCGTTGAAGATCAACACCGCCGGGGTCATCCCGCCGATCTTCGCCAGCTCGCTTCTGCTGCTGCCGGCCACTGCCGCCGGCTTCCTGGATCCGGCGAAGATGCCGAACTGGGCGCAGTGGGTGCCGGAAGTGGTTCGCCTGCTTCAGCACGGCCAGCCGGTCTACATGCTGGTCTACGGCCTGCTGATCATCTTCTTCTGCTTCTTCTACACCTCGATCGTCTTCAATCCGGACGACACGGCAGAGAACCTGCGCAAGTACGGCGGCTTCCTGCCGGGCATCCGCCCGGGCAAGCGGACGGCCGAGTACCTGGACTACGTTCTCACGCGCTTGACCGTTATCGGGGCTGCCTACATCACCGCGGTCTGTCTGATCCCTGAAATGATGGTCAGCTTCATGGGCGCCCCCAACAGCGCCAGAGCGCTCGGCGGCACCTCGATCCTGATCGTCGTGTCGGTGACCATGGACACCGTGGCGCAGATCCAGTCGCACCTGCTTGCGCACCAGTACGAAGGGCTCATCAAGAAGTCCAAGCTGCGCGGCGGCAAAAAGTAAGGCGGGGAGGCCTTCTAGCGTGAACCTGATTCTGTTCGGGCCGCCCGGCTGCGGTAAGGGCACCCAGGCCAAGAAGCTGGTGGACGGGCGTGGCATGGTCCAGCTTTCCACCGGCGACATGCTGCGGGCCGCCATCGCCGCCGAGTCCGAGCTGGGCTTGAAGGTGAAGGACATCATGGCCCGGGGCGACCTGGTTCCTGATGAGATCGTCATCGCGCTGATCGAGGAGCGTCTGCCCGAGGCAGAGGCCGTCGGCGGCGCCATCTTCGACGGCTTTCCGCGCACCGTGGCCCAGGCTGAAGCCCTGGACGCGATGCTCGAGGGCCGCGGCAAAAAGATCGACCGGGTTGTCCGCCTGCTGGTGGATGAACCGGAACTGCTCGCCCGGGTGACCGGGCGATTCGAACAACAGGGGCGACCGGACGACAATCCGGAAACCTTCGTCACCCGTCTGGCTGCCTACAACAAGCAGACCGCGCCCTTGCTCCCCTACTATGAGAGCACCGGCAAAGTTCGCGAAGTGAATGGTATGGGGACCATGGACAGCGTGGCCGCGGATATCGCGGCGGCTCTGGACGAGGTCGAGGCCTGAACTATCGCGCTGGGGCGAATTCATTCGCTTCCGGCATTGACGGAAACAAAACGTTGCTTATAACGCTGCGTTTCCGCGAATGGCGCGACTCTCACCGACTCTCTTTCGAGAGCCTGGTTGGCGTGGCGTTTCGTTTTGCGTGCCCCGTTTGGGTGCAACTGAAGAGAGAGCAGACGTGGCCCGTATCGCAGGCGTCAATATTCCGTCGAACAAGCGCGTCGTCATCGCGCTTCAGTACATCCATGGCATTGGTCCGAAGTCCGCCAAGGACATCGTCGCCAAGGTCGGTATCGAGGACGCGCGTCGGGTTAACGCCCTGAGCGACGCCGAGGTCCTGCAGATCCGGGAGGCCATCGACAAGGACTTCACCGTCGAAGGTGACCTGCGTCGTGAGACCGCCGTCAACATCAAGCGTCTGATGGACCTGGCCTGCTACCGCGGCCTGCGTCACCGTAAGGGCCTGCCGGTCCGCGGTCAGCGCACGCACACCAACGCCCGCACCCGCAAGGGTCCGGCCAAGCCGATCGCCGGCAAGAAGAAATAAGAGAGCGCCCTGATGGCCAAGGAACCGGCTCGCGTCAAACGTCGCGAACGCAAGAACATTACCTCGGGCGTGGCGCACGTGAACGCCTCGTTCAACAACACCATGATCACCATCACCGACGCCCAGGGAAACACCATTTCCTGGTCCAGCGCCGGCATGATGGGGTTCAAGGGTTCGCGTAAGTCGACCCCGTACGCTGCCCAGATGGCCGCTGAAGACGCGGGCAAGAAGGCGGCCGAACACGGCGTGCGCACTCTGGAAGTGAACGTCTCGGGTCCGGGTTCGGGTCGTGAGTCGGCCCTGCGCGCCCTGCAGGCCGCCGGCATGACGATCACCACCATCCGTGACGTGACGCCGATCCCGCACAACGGTTGCCGGCCGCCGAAGCGCCGCCGGGTCTAAGCCCGAGCGACCGACTTTAACTTGCCGGCTCCGCGACTCGCGGGGCCGGCACACGTGTTTCGAGGATATCCGCCCGTGATCGAACGCAATTGGAACGAGCTGATCCGCCCGGAAAAGCCGCTGATCGAGACCGGTTCCGACGCTAACCGCAAGGCGCGTCTGGTGGCCGAGCCGCTCGAGCGCGGCTTTGGGGTGACGCTCGGCAACGCGCTGCGGCGCGTTCTGCTCTCGTCGCTGCAAGGCGCCGCTGTCACCGCCGTCCAGATCGACGGCGTGGTTCACGAGTTCAGCTCGATGGAAGGCGTTCGCGAAGACGTCGTCGACGTCGTCCTGAACATCAAGCAGCTGGCCCTCCGCATGCACTCGGAAGGCCCCAAGCGCATGACGCTGAAGGCCACCGGTCCCGGCGCCGTGACCGCCAGCCAGATCGAAGTCCCCTCGGACATCGAGATCCTGAACGGCGACCATGTGCTCTGCACCCTGGACGAAGGCGCCTCGGTGCGCATGGAGTTCACGGTCAACAACGGCAAGGGCTACGTGCCGGCCGACAAGAACCGTCCGGAAGACGCGCCGATCGGCCTCATCGCCGTCGACAGCCTCTACTCGCCGGTCAAGCGCGTCGCCTACCGCGTCGAGCCGACCCGCCAGGGTCAGTCGCTGGACTACGACAAGCTGGTTCTGGAAGTTGAAACCAACGGCGCCGTGTCGCCGGTGGACGCGGTGGCCTACGCCGCCCGCATCATCCAGGATCAACTGCAGATCTTCATCACCTTCGAAGAGCCGAAGGCCAAGTCGGATGGCGAAGCCAAGCCCGACCTGCCCTTCAACCCGGCCCTGCTGAAGAAGGTGGATGAGCTGGAACTGTCGGTCCGTTCGGCCAACTGCCTGAAGAACGACAACATCGTCTACATCGGCGACCTGATCCAGAAGACCGAAGCCGAGATGCTCCGCACCCCGAACTTCGGCCGCAAGTCCCTCAACGAGATCAAGGAAGTGCTCTCGGGCATGAACCTGCACCTCGGCATGGACGTGCCCAACTGGCCGCCGGAAAACATCGACGATCTGGCGAAGAAGTTCGAAGACCAGATCTAAATCCTGTAGTAAGACCCCCCGCCGCCGAGAGGCGCCGGACGTTTTTGGAGAGACCGACATGCGCCACGGTTACGCGCACCGCAAACTGGGCCGCACTTCCAGCCACCGCACCGCCATGTTCGCGAACATGTCGGCGTCGCTGATCAAGCATGAGCAGATCGTGACGACCCTGCCGAAGGCCAAGGAACTGCGTCCCATCGTCGAAAAGCTGGTCACCCTGGCCAAGCGCGGCGACCTGCACGCTCGTCGTCAGGCCATCAGCGCCGTTCGTGACGTCGAACAGGTCGGCAAGCTCTTCGCGACCCTGGGTCCGCGCTACAAGGAGCGTCCGGGTGGCTACATCCGCGTCCTGAAGGCCGGCTTCCGCTACGGCGACAACGCTCCGATGGCCGTCATCGAGTTCGTCGACCGCGACGTCTCGGAAAAGGGCAAGGACTCCGGTCCGGTCCAGACCTTCGGCGACGACGAATAGTCGAACCGGCAGGTACGAATTGAAAAGGCCCGCCGGCGACGGCGGGCCTTTTTTGTTTGTCTCCGCCCGCGCAGGCGGGCGGAGAGTCTCAAGCCTACAGATTGAAGCTCGAGGTGATGGTCTGGCCGCCGCGTTCGATGGTGATCTGCCAGCGGCGGGCGTTCTGGGCAGTGGCCTGAGCGACGTCGGCGTCGCTCCGGACCTGCTTGCCGTTGATCGCCCTGATGAAGTCGCCGGGACGCAGGCCGATTCGCGCCGCCAGACCATTCGGCGCCACTTGAAGCACGACCACACCGCGCCCGACGAAGGGGTCTACCCCCTTGGCGTCTGCGAGGGCCGGGGTCAGCTCGGCGACGAAGGCCCCCTGCAGCGGGTTGCGGCCCTCGATGGTCCGGCCGCCGTCGGCGCGGCCAGGCGCCTTCTCGGCCCGCACGTTGATCGTCTGCTCGCGGCCGTCGCGCAGCACGCTCAGCGCAGCGGACTGGCCCAGTTTCAGGTTGCCGAAGAAGTAGGTGACCGCGCCCTCGTCATTCACCGGCTCGCCGCCGATGCTGAGGATGACGTCACCCTGGCGAAGTCCCGCCCGATCGGCCGCAGCCCCCGGCCAGACGTCGGCCACCAGCACCCCGCGCGGGGCCTCCAGGCCCAGGCTGCCGGCCACGCTGGATGTCACTGCCTGACCACGGGCGCCCAGCCAGGGGCGTACGACCGCCGTTTCGCCGCCAAGCGCCGCGGTGACGATCTGCCGGGCCATGCTGGCCGGAATGGCGAAGCCGACGCCCGAGCTCTGGCCCGAACGCGACAGGATGGCCGTATTCACGCCGATCAGGTCGCCGTCCATGTCGACCAGCGGCCCGCCGCTGTTGCCCGGGTTGATGGCGGCGTCGGTCTGGATGAAGAAGCCGAAGTCGGTGATCCCGAGGTTCGACCGCGCCGTGGCCGAGACGATCCCGTTGGTCACCGTCTGGCCGACCCCGAACGGGTTGCCGATGGCCAGCACCAGGTCGCCGACCTGCAGGTCCTCGGTGGCGTCGATGGCGATCACCGGCAGCCGCTCGTTACCGACGTCGATCTTGAGCACGGCGAGATCGGCGCGCGGATCGGAGAGCAGGACCCTGGCCGGAAACTCCCGACGGTCGGCCAGCTGCACCATGACCTCGTCGGCGCCCTCGATATTGTGGTTGTTGGTGATGATCACCCCGTCGGCGCGGACGATGGCGCCGGAGCCCAGGCTCTGCTGGACGCGCTCGCGGGGGATGCCGCCGCTGAACATCTCCCAGAAGGGGTCGACGCGTTGGCGCACGGTGCGACGGCTGGAAACGTTGACCACGGCCGGCGCGGCGCGCTTCACGACCGGGGCGAAGGACTGCTTCATGGCCGCCGCGCTGGTCGGTACGGCGCGGGTCGGCTCGGGCAGGCCCTGGGCCTGAGACTTTTCGCTCGGCGAGCAGCTGGCCAGAACAACCAGGGCCGGGATCAGAACTTTATGGGCTCGCATGGGTCTCCAACATGTTTCGCAGCTCCCGGCCTCTAAGAAGGGGAGGTTTTCGGCGCAATCAAGGCGGGGAAGACCGCTAGACCGCTTGGGGTTCCGCCGGCGGCGCCGGCCTGGCGACCCGCAGGGCGATCAGGAAGCCGCAGGCCATGATCGCCGCAGCGATGAGGATCGGCAGGCCCGGCATGTGCAGGGTGTCATTGTGGTCGACCGCGAAGGCGAAGCTGAACCCGAACAGGGAGGGGGCGATGATGCCGGCGATGCCCATCATGGCCCCGTTGGCCCCCTGAAGCTGGCCCTGTTCGTGCGGCGCGACGCGGCTGGTCATCAGGGCCTGCATGGCCGGACCGGTGAAGCCCATCAGGGCGAAGATCGGAACGCCGATGAAGTAGAGATAGCCGTTGGGGGCCAGGCCGAAGATGGCGAATCCAAGCGCGCCGCTTGCCAGCCCGACCAGCAGCGCCTTGCGCTCACCGATCCGCTTGACCACCGGCCCGACCAGCAGGGCCTGGACGATGATGTTGGAAACACCCGTGGCCAGCATGCTGAACCCGACCATCTGCGGCCCCCAGCCATAGCGGTAGCCGGAGTAGAGGACGAAGATCACCGGCAGCACCACATGCGCCAGCTGGAACAGGAAGCCGACCGAGGCCAGCCCCAGCAGGCCCTTGTGCGAGCGCAGCAATTTCAGCGAGCCCAGCGGATTGGCCTTCTTCCAGTTCAGCCTGGTCTCGCGCTTTTCCTTGGGCAACGACTCCGGGAGGATGAAGAAGCCGTACAGCCAGTTCAGCAGGGCCAGGCCGGCGCAGACCAGGAAGGGCAGGCGCAGGTCGATCTCGCCCAGGAAGCCGCCCAGCACAGGTCCCAGCGTGAAGCCTAGCCCAAAGGCGGCGCCCATCATGCCGTAAGCCTTGGCGCGGTTCTCCGGCGCGGTGACGTCGGCGATGTAGGCGTTGGCTGTGGAGAAGCTGGCGGCGGTCACCCCGTTGATCACCCGGCCGACGAACAGCCAGCGGATCGACGGCGCAAAGGCCATGAACAGAAAGTCGATCCCCAGACCGAAGATCGAGGTCAGCAGCACCGGCCGGCGTCCGAACCGGTCCGACAGCAGGCCCAGGATCGGGGCGCAGAAGAACTGCATCAGCCCGAAGACGGTGGCGAACATCAGGTTGATCTCGCTGGCCATGGCGTAGTCGCCGCCGGCCATCTCCTTGATCAGGTTGGGCAGCACCGGGATCATGATGCCGAGGGCAATGATGTCGATCGTCGCGGTGACGAAGATGAAGCCCACCGCCGCCTTGCGCCGCTGGCCGGTCAGACTGTCCTGCTCGCTCATTCCGCTGCCCCCAGCAGTCTCTTCGGCGCGACCTGCCTCCAGGCAAGGCGGATCAGGTCGGCCAACTTGCCGTCTTCCATGAACCCGATGGCGATCAGGGTCCAGCCGCCCTTGTCCCAGCCGCCCGGCAAGGCCCGCACCGCATCGGGGTCCGACTGTCTCAGGCTTTCCTTGATCTCCGGGAGCAACTTCAGAACCACCTCCTCGCCGCCCGGCGGCAGGGTGGCGAAGATCTTGCCCTTCACCCGGAAGGAGGCGCGATCGAAGTGCGGCTGCTCCTCGGCCAGAGGGAGAGAGAGGCAAAGCGCGCGGACATCATCCTTCGTCATACACACTCCCCCAGCCGCTCCATCAGCGCCCGCCACCACTCGCCGTGACGCTTCATGAAGTAGCTGTTTTCCATGCCGTGCTTGGCGACGTGCTCGCGCGGCACGCTGTCCCAGCCGGTGTGGACGACGGTCACCCGGGTTTCCTCGCCGACCGCCTCGAACGTCACCTCCACGTCCGTCGCCTGGTCAGGGGCAAAGGTCGCCTGCCGCCAGCCGAAGGCCAGCCGCGCGCCGGGCTCCCAGGCGGTCACCCTGCCGACCTCGAACACCTTGCCGCCGGGCAGCCGCTCGACCAGCCGCGCCTCGTCCTCAAAGGCCATGACGCCCGGCGAGCGCGGCGTGAAGGCGAACTCCGGATTGGGCGTCCACCACAGGGATATGTCCCGGGTAAAGACCTCGAAGGCCCGCTTCGGTGTGGCTTTCACCCGGACGGAAATCAGCACCCGGCTGGCCACGGTCAGTCCTGCTCCAGATGCGCCTTGAACGCCGCCAGCTGGGCGCTCCACATCCGTTCGCTCTGTTCCAGCCAGCGCAGCAGGTCGACCATGGGTTCGGCCCTCAGCTGATAGACGCGCACCCGGGCGTCGAACCCGGGATGGCTTTCCTCGACCAGGCCGGTCACCTCTACCAGGCCGGATTGGCGCAGGGTCTTCAGGTGACGGCTCATCGCCGGCGGGGTCAGTCCCGCCGCCTCGGCCAGTTCCCCGGCCCGGCGCGGGCGCTCGCGCAACAGCTCCACCACCCGCCGCCGATGCGGATCGGCGAGGGCGGCCAGAGTCCGGTCGAGATTGGCGGAGCCGCTCATGCCTTAAAGATCGTCGCCTTCAGGCCGGTGTCGCGATGCCAGTCCTCGGGGCTGGTGGTCCGCACCGTCTGGCCGATGGTCCAGATATGGCCTTCGGGATCTTTACAGCGATAGGTGCGGTCGCCGTAGAACTGGTCCTCGGGCTCGCCGATGATCAGGGCGCCGGCGGCGCGCGCCCGCTCGCAGTGGGCGTCGATCGTTCCGCCCCCCGGTTCGATCTGGATATGGACCGTCTGGGTCATCTTGCCGCCGATGGAGGCCGGGCTCTTGTGCTCATCGGTCCATTCGCTGCCGACCATCACCGCGCCGGAGCCGAACCGCATCTCGCTGTGGCCAACGTTGCCCTGCTCGTCCTCAATCAGCAGGAAGATCTCGAAATCGAAAGCCTCCTCCAGGAACTTCAGGGCGGCACGGGGGTCGCGGTAGCAGAGGGCGGAGACGAGGGCAGGGCGGGTCCAGGCCATGGGGAAGGCTCCTGTTGCGATAAGGGTAAATATTTCACCCAAACGGAAACTATGTCAAACCGGAACCTGTCGTCGCCGCGACCTACCGCAATACCCCCTTGGGCAGCTTCCCGTCGCCCTTGACCGGCTTAACCCCGATCATCGTCGCCAGCAGGGGATAGACATCGACGTTGTCGAAGGTTCCCACCCTCGCCCCGGCCTTCACGCTGGGCCCCCAGGCCAGGAACAGGGCCCGCATGTCCGCCTCGGCGTTGTCATAGCCGTGGGCCCCGGTAACGCGGGTGTCGGGCTTGCGGGTGGCGGTCATCTCGGCGTTGGAGATGTACCAGCCCAACTGCGCCATGCAGACTATGGCCGGAACGCGGGGATTGGTCCCGAACCTCAGGCGCTTTGGCACATCCTGTTTGCGCCAGCAGGTCATGTGGTCGTGCTTTTTCAACAGCACCCTCTCGCCGCGCGCCTCCTGGCCGGGGATCAGGGCAAAGGTCGCCGCCGCGCCGCCGCTCACCATCTTGACCGCACCAGGGTCGGCGGCATCGGCCACCACGGTATTGCCCGGCGCCACGGTCGTCATGCCATGGTCGGCGACGATCACCAGATTGGCGGCGATGCCGCGCGCCTTAAGCCCCTCCAGCAGCCGGGCGACGGCGCCATCGACCAACTGCACCGACGCCTTCACCTCCGGCGCGCCGGGGCCATAACGGTGGCCGGCTGTGTCGACCATGTCGAAATAGAGGGTGGCGAAACCCGGCCTGGTCGCCGGATCGCCCAGCCAGCCGAGCAGCACATCGACCCGGTCATTGGCCGGCAGAGTCTGGTCGAACACCGACCACTTCCACGGCCTCACGCCGCGAATCTCGGCCTCCGAGCCGGGCCAGAACATCGTCGCTGTCTTCACCCCGCCGTTCTCGGCGGTGACCCACAGCGGCTCGGCCTGGTCCCACCAGCGGCGGTCGGTGACGGCCTCCTTCTTGCCCAGCGAGAAGCTGCCCAGCACCGGGTCATCCATGCTGTTGCCGACGATGCCGTGGTTATCGGGGCGCTTGCCGGTCACCAGGGTGTAGTGGTTGGGGAAGGTAACGGACGGGAACGACGGCCGCATCCCCGCCGGCGCGACCACGCCCTCTGCCGCCAGTCGGTCAAGGGTCGGGGAATCCCCCTTGTTCAGATAGTCGGGCCGGAAACCGTCGAGCGAGATCAGGATGGTCAGGGGACGCGGGGCAGGGGGCGCGACCGGCGCCGTGGCGCAGGCCCCGACCACCATCACGGCGATGACCGCCATCAAGACCTTCAAACCACCCATACCGCGCCCTCCTTGGCGACTCTCGCAGACGCGCCCTTAGTCGCCCGTCACGACAGGCCGATGATGGTCGGGAACGTCCATGAGTTTCGCCCTCCGGGCCATCGGCCTCACCAAGACGTTCGGGTCCGGCGCCGGCTCGGTCAAGGCGCTGGATGGCTTCAGCCTGGACAGTCCACGCGGCGGCGCGGGTTGCCGTTCTTGGTAGCGGCCAAGGGGGAATGGAAGGCAGGGCTGGCCGCCGGCGCGCTGTCGATCGTTACCTGCGGCCTGGCGCTCTGGGCCCTGCGGCTGGGGGACACGCCTATACTCGCGGCCGTCGCACTCGGCGCGGGATTGCTTATCATCGGTTGACCGCGGCGTTCCATGCGTCGACCCGCATGTTGAAGGTGTCGAGCCAGTTGTTCAGCCGGCCGATTTCGTCGTTGATCCAGGAGTAGGCGGCGCTGTGCTGCTGGTATTTCCGCTTGGCCAGCGCGACGTTCTGGTCGGTGGCGATGGCGGCGACCGCGTTGAAGGGGCCGTCGGGCAGACAGTTGGGCCGGTTGCCGCTGGCGGAGCAGGTAAAGCGCCGGGTGGCCTTGATCCAGGTGTTGGCGCTCTCCAGGCTGAAGGTGTCGGGCGAAGGGACGTTGTCCCGATAGTTCGTGATGCAGGCGCCGTACTGCTTGCGCCGGGCGTGGAGCGAGGCGTTGTAGCTGTTGTACTCTGGTCCGATCGGCGGCTGGGTGAAGTCAAAGCCGCCGCAGGTTTCCGAGACGCTGCGTGCCGCCTTCACCGACGCCAGAGTCTTGCTCAGGGCCGCCGGCTTATGGCTGTCCCACGTCAACGCCAGATACTTCGCTGGATTGCCTTCGGCCTCCGAACGCGCGGCGGCGTAGACGCGGGCGATTTCCGCCTCCGCGCCCGCCACAAGCCGGGCGATGTCCGCCTTGTCCGCCGCACCGTAGACGTTGCGCTGGATGTTGGAGAAGCAGATCTTCAGCATGTTCCCTTCCTCGGCGACCTCCTTTGCGAAGGCCTTGTCCTGCTCCTGCTCGGTGGGAATCTGGCGCATCAGGTCAGCCCACTGGGTGGCTGTGTAGTTACCGTAGTCCTTCCGGCAACGGGCGACCTCGGCCTGATACTCCGGCGACAGGGTCTGTTCGCCGGGGCGCACCGGGCGCGGGGCCAGGGCGTAGCCGCCCTTCTTCCAGGCGCTCAGGCCGTCGCGCATCCAGAACACCTGGGTGTATCCGGCCTGAACGAGGCGCAGCGAGACGTTGTAGGACAGGAAGCAGCTCTCATGGTGGCAGTAGACGACGACCGGGTGGGCCTTGTTGCCGCCGGTGGTCTGGGTCATGAATTGCGCCAGCATGGGCTGGATGCCCGGATCGAGGCCTGCGGCCTCGGCGCCCAGGACCGCGCCCGGAAGCCGATCGTCATCGTTGACGGCGGCGATCACCAGGATGTCCATGCCGTAGCGATCGATGAGGCACTTGGCTTCCCGCGCGGAGATGGTGGTGGCCCCTGGAAGGCTTTGCGGCGTCAGGCCGCCGCCGCGAGGGGACAACCCGCCGGGATAGTTTTCATCCCCCGGGGCTTTCGGGTCCGCGCCCAGCTTGCAGGCAGCGTCCATCGCCGCGCGGGTTGGCGGCGCGGCCCAGGCCGGTGTGACGAAGCCCGACGTGACGAAGGCCGCCGACAGGCAGGCGGCGGCGACCAAGGCAAGACGTCTCATGATTCCCCCAAATCGTGCTCCGCAGGCATTCTAGCGCCTGCCGCTCATCGGGCAATCAGGCTGCTTGTCACTCCTGGGCGGAATCCGGAACCGGAAGCCGTCCAGCGAAATCAGGATCGTCAGCCGGCGCGGGGCAGGGGGCGCGGCCGGCGCCGTGGCCCAGGCGCTTGCCACGATCACGGCGATGACCGCCATCCAGACCTTCAAACGACCTGTAGCCCGCCTCCTTGGCGACTCTCGCCGACGCGCCCATAGTCGCCGGTCACGACAGGCCGATGTTGGTCGGGAGCGTCCATGAGTTTCGCCCTCCAGGCCATCGGCCTTACCAAGACGTTCGGGTCCGGCGCCGGCTCGGTGAAGGCGCTGGACGACTTCAGCCTGGAGATTCCGCGTGGCGGGGTGTTCGGCGTGCTCGGCCCCAACGGGGCGGGCAAGTCGACCCTGTTCCGCCTGGCGCTGGGCCTGATCCGGCCGACCAGCGGCGAGGTCCGGTTGCTGGAACAGCCGGCCGGCGACATTCGCGCCCTGCGCCGCATCGGCTCGATGATCGAGACGCCGCGCTTCCACCCCTATCTCACGGCCCGTGAGACCCTGATCATGCTGGCCACCCAGAGCGGGGTCGCCTCGCCGGATGTCGACGGCTGGCTGGGCCGGGTCGGCATCGCCGAAGCGGCCGACCGCCGCACAAAGGGCTTCTCGGTCGGCATGAAGCAGCGGCTGGGCATCGCCGCCGCCCTGATCACCCGGCCCGAGGCGGTGATCCTGGATGAGCCGACCAGCGGCATGGACCCGACCGGCATCCGCGAGATCCGCGACCTGATCCGCGAACTGGCCGACCGCGATGGCGTCACCGTCATCCTGGCCAGCCACCAGCTGGACGAGGTGCAGAAGGTCTGCAACCAGGTCGCCTTCCTGGCCAAGGGCAGGCTGACCGCCATCGAGGACCTGGGCAAAACCAGGGAACAGCTACGCATCCTGGCCACGCCCCAGGCCGCCGTCCTCGAGATCCTTGGCAAGCGCGGAACCGCCGATGGCGAGGCCGTGCTGGCCGCCATCACCCGCACCGAAGCGCCCGACCTGATCCGCGCCCTGGCGGGCCGGGGCGTCGATGTCGTCGAGGCCCGCTGGGTCGGCGGCGACCTCGAGCGCGCCTATCTCTTCCATACGAGGTCGTGAGCATGCTGCTGGACGCATTGAAGGCCGAGCAGTTCCGCCTGTGGCGCGACAAGGGCGCGGTCATCTTCGGCTTCACGGTCCCGGGCATCGGCGTCTTCCTGCTGGGCCTGATCGCCACCCTGTTCGTGAAGTTCGTGGCCAAGGCCCAGATTCCCGGCCAGGTGAACCTGGGCTCGGACCTGGTCGGCGCCCTGACCGGCACCGGCTCGCCGATCACCCAGATCTTCTTCCTGATCGGCGCCGCCGCCATCTTCGGCACGGACTACCGCTGGGAGACCTGGCGACTGCAGACGCCGCGTAACAGCCGGCTGAACCTGATGCTGGCCAAGTTCGGTGTCTATGCGGGGGCGACGGCGCTGGCCCTGGTCGGCATGGGGATCGGCGGCGTCCTGGCCGGCATTGTCCGCGCCATCATCGAGGGGGAAGCCTTCGAGGCCATCAACGTCGCCGCCTTCGGCCCGGCCTTCCTGCGCGCCTTCGTCGCCGCCTGGCTGGAATTGCTGGTCGTCGGCTCGGTGGCGGCCCTGCTGGCGGTGCTGACCCGCACCAATGTGGCCGCCATCATCGTCACCCTGCTGCTGGCCTTCGCCCAGGCCATCATCATGGGCATTGCCCGGCCAGACCCGATCAACCCGCCGTGGGACGCCCTGCTGACCTTCCCCGGGCTGTCGGCCCAGGTGCTGCGCGGCGGACCGGTCGGCATCGGCGGGGCGACGGCCCAGGGGGCGGAGCTGGCCACCCTCTTCCTGCTGCTGTGGATCGTCGTCTTCGCCGGGCTGACCATCTTCCTGTTCATGCGGCAGGAACTCACCCGCGAGTAGCAATCCGTTAAGCATGACAATGAGATTCTGGCGGGGCTCTCCAGTTCCAGGACTCCGTTCAGCGCATGCTCGCGCGTATCCGCCCCTACCTGCCGACGATCACCCTTCTGGGGCTGATTGTGTACTTCGTCTTCCACGGTCTCACCGGGGAGCTCGGATGGCTGTTGTCCAATCAACGGCGCGCGGAACAGACGCAGTTACACGAAAAGCTGAAGTTGACCCGGCAGGAGAGGATGGACCTCGAAGCCCGCGCTCGGCTATTACGCGATGGCAGCCTTTCGCGTGACCTTTTGGAAGAACGTGCGCGTTCTGTCCTAGGCTTCGCGGACCCAAGGGATTATGTGATCCGTCTGCAGCCCTGATCCGGGTCGAACTTTTCGCCCTGGCTCATGGTCCAGGCAAGGAAAAGGCCGCCGTGACAACGGTTCTGGGAGAAATGCATGGCGCGGGCGACTAAGGCCAAGACATCGGGCAAAGGTTCTGACACCGGTGTCACGACCTCTGGCGGTACGAGCCGCGAGACGCTGCTGAAGTACTACAAGGACATGCTGCTGATCCGCCGCTTCGAGGAGCGGGCCGGTCAGCTTTACGGCATGGGCCTGATCGGCGGCTTCTGCCACCTCTACATCGGCCAGGAAGCCATCGCGGTCGGCATGGAAGCCATCCGCGTGAAGGGCGACCAGATCATCACTGGCTACCGCGACCACGGCCATATGCTGGCCGCCGGCATGGACGCCCGCGAAGTCATGGCCGAACTGACCGGCCGGGCCGGCGGCTCGTCCAAGGGAAAGGGCGGCTCGATGCACATGTTCTCGACCGAGGCCGGCTTCTACGGCGGCCACGGCATCGTCGGCGCCCAGGTCAGCCTGGGCACCGGCCTGGCGCTGGCCAACAAGTACAAGGCCAACGGCAACGTCGCCTTCGCCTACTTCGGCGACGGCGCGGCCAACCAGGGCCAGGTCTACGAGAGCTTCAACATGGCTCAGCTCTGGGACCTGCCGGTCGTCTACATGATCGAGAACAACCAGTACGCCATGGGCACCTCGATCGAGCGTTCGGCGTCGGAAACCCACCTGCACAAGCGCGGCATCTCCTTCCGCATCCCCGGCGAGGAAGTCGACGGCATGGATGTCGAGGCCGTGGCCGAGGCCGGCGCCCGCGCCGCCGAACACGCCCGCAGCGGCAAGGGTCCCTACATCCTCGAGATGAAGACCTACCGCTACCGCGGCCACTCGATGAGCGACCCGGCCAAGTACCGCACCAAGGAGGAGGTGGACGAGGTCAAGAAGACCCGCGACCCCATCGACCACCTGCGCGAAAAGCTGGACGCCGCCAGGGTCACCGAGGACGAGCTGAAGATCATCGACGCGGAGGTGAAGCGCATCGTCGCCGAGGCCGCCGAATTCGCTCGCACCTCGCCCGAACCCGACCCGTCCGAACTCTACACCGACGTCTACCTGGAGGCGGCCGAGTAATGACCGATATCCTGATGCCTGCCCTGTCTCCGACCATGGAGGAGGGCACCCTCGCCAGGTGGCACGTCAAGAAGGGCGACACGGTCAAGGCCGGCGACGTCATCGCCGAGATCGAGACCGACAAGGCGACCATGGAGGTCGAGGCCGTCGATGAAGGCGTGATCGCCGACATCCTGGTCGAGGCCGGCTCCGAGAACGTCAAGGTCAACACCCCCATCGCCCGCCTTGAAGGCGAGGGCGCCTCGCCCGCGCCTGCGCCGGCCCCCAGGGCTGAAGCGGCGCCCGAGTCTGCCCCCGCCGAGGAAGCCAAACCGGCCGCGCCGGCGCCTGTCGCTGCCAGGCCGGCGATGCAGGACCCCGAGATTCCGGCCGGCGCGAAGATGGTCAAGATCACGGTCCGCGACGCCCTGCGCGACGCCATGGCCGAGGAAATGCGCCGCGACGACACCGTCTTCCTGATGGGCGAGGAAGTCGCCCAGTACCAGGGCGCCTACAAGGTCAGCCGCGAACTGCTGCAGGAGTTCGGCGACCGCCGCGTCATCGACACCCCGATCACCGAGCACGGCTTCGCCGGCCTCGGCGTCGGCGCGGCCATGGCGGGCCTCAAGCCCATCGTCGAGTTCATGACCTGGAACTTCGCCATGCAGGCCATCGACCAGATCATCAACTCGGCCGCCAAGACGCTCTACATGTCGGGCGGCCAGATCAAGTCGTCGATCGTCTTCCGCGGCCCCAACGGCGCGGCCGCCCGCGTCGGCGCCCAGCACAGCCAGGACTACAGCGCCTGGTACGGCCAGATCCCCGGTCTCAAGGTCGTCGCGCCCTACGACGCCGCCGACGCCAAGGGCCTGCTGAAAGCCGCCATCCGCGACCCCAACCCCGTCGTCTTCCTCGAGCACGAGATGATGTACGGCGTCGAGTTCGACATCCCCGATGTCGAGGACTGGATCGTGCCGATCGGCAAGGCCAAGGTCCGCCGCGAGGGCTCGGGCGTCACCATCACCGCCCACAGCCGCATGGTCGGCCTGGCGCTCAAGGCCGCCGAGGAACTGGCCGCCGAGGGCATCGAGGCCGAGGTCATCGACCTGCGCACCATCCGCCCGCTCGATCACGAAACCATCGTCGAGAGCGTCAGGAAGACCAACCGCATCGTCTGCGTCGAGGAAGGCTGGGGCTCGATGGGCGTCGGCGCCGAGATCGTCGCCCGGGTGATCGAACACGCCTTCGACTACCTCGACGCCCCGCCGCTGCGTGTCCACCAGGAAGACGTGCCGCTGCCCTACGCGGCCAACCTCGAGGCCCTGTCGCTGCCGTCGGTCGAGAAGATCGTCAAGGCGGCCAAGGCGGTGAGCTACAAGTGACCGACGCCGTCGACGAGGACTGGAATCCGCTCAACTTGAAGGAAGACTTCACGTCGTTCGGCCCCGGCGGTTCGTCGGCGCTGGCGGCTGACTATCCGGAACTCATGGGCTTTGTCGGCGACGACGAGACCGCCGTGACCTACGACCCCCGCCATCGCGAGTTCGGCATCCCGGTGCTGGACGGCGGCGGCAGCACCATCGTGATCGCCTTCGATCCCTGGTCCGGCAAGGCGCTGCCCGCCTCGTTGCGTACGCGCTGGTTCGACGAGCTGGAGGCGCTCGGCGTCGATCCCTGGAACGACCGGGTGCCTGAACCCTATCGCTCGGAGGCCTGGTGGCTGGAGCGCGGGCTGTGAGCGCCCACAGCTGGCACGCCGGCGGCTGCCACTGCGGCGCCGTCCGCTTCGAGGCGGCCCTGCCGGCCGTCGTCGAGGCGCAGAGTTGCAACTGCTCCATGTGCCAGAAGGTGGGCTTCGTGCACGTCATCGTGCCGGAGAGCCGCTTCCGCCTGACCAGCGGCGCCGACGCCATCACCACCTACACCTTCAACACCGGCGTCGCCCAGCACACCTTCTGCAAGGTCTGCGGCGTCAAGGCCTTCTACCGCCCGCGTTCCAACCCGGACGGCTGGTCGGTCAACGCCCGGTGCCTGGACGATCTTTCCGGCATCGACCTGCGCATTGAAGCCTTCGACGGCCAGAACTGGGAGGCCCACGCGGCCGACCTCGCCCACCTTTCGCGGCCGGACGCATGATGTCCGCCGCACGTCTGAGAGAATCCCATGTCGATTGAAATCCTCATGCCCGCCCTGTCGCCGACCATGGAGGAAGGCTCGCTGGCCAAGTGGCATGTGAAGCCCGGCGACACCGTCAAGGCCGGCGACGTCATCGCCGAGATCGAGACCGACAAGGCGACCATGGAGGTCGAGGCCGTCGACGAGGGCGTCATCGAGGCCCTGCTGGTCGATGCCGGAACCGAAGGCGTCAAGGTCAACACCCCCATCGCCCGCATGGCCGGTGAGGGCGAGGCGCCCGCGCCGAAGCCGGCGCCCAGGGCTGAGGCCCCGCCGCCTGC